>SDBU01003114.1_pt1 | contig 21357 bp, 17 predicted proteins | sample 2277071 | NCBI WGS metagenome assembly SDBU01 (sample SAMN10397929, study PRJNA504765) | marine sediment metagenome | isolation source: marine sediment core GS08_GC12, 126 cmbsf | place: Arctic Ocean: Gakkel Ridge, Loki's castle | collected 2008
GCCCCGCTCCGCGATCGCCTGAACGAGGGCGATCAGCCGTGGGCGAAGCGTGTCGAACACGGATTTCACATCAGCAGTTTTCATGCCCGGCTCGAAGTCGTCCAGAAGTGGATCGTAGACGTGGCTGTAGGGAGCGAAGAAATTAGCATACTCACGCCGCAGCCCGACAATCTTTTCAAGGCGAGGTTCGAAAATGGAAAAATCCGACTCGGCGCGCGCCTTCTCCCAATCCTGATGGGCAAGAGCGGTCACGCGCGAAAATTCACCTACCCATTCAGAAGGGACCTTGACTTCTTTATGATAATCTCGATCCGTTTTACGCACCAAGCAGAACTCATCTGAATCGGGATCCAAGCCCTCTGCTTCGGCTTTCGCAAGCTCCAGGGTTTCACAGAACTCCTTGCTAACGAACTTGTCGTGGGCGAGGCGGCTGAGCGTGGCCAATTGCATCGCTCGCGCACCTGCGCCGCCAGGCGGCATATACGTTTGCTGGTCCCAACCCAGCATGGCGGCTGCCGATTCAAGATCGGAAACGACGCCGAGAAGGTCTTTGAGTTGATCGATGTTCTCCGCCATTGCTTACTCCAATGTTTATAGATTTCAATGCGCACACGCAGGAGTATCCCCCCACGCAGCGCAGCCAGTTGTCTTGACCGGCTAATTGTACCCTGAAGGGAGACGTGTGAGATACATGGATGATGAGTGGATATATTTGGGAATGCGCCGGCAATGGATGTCCGGATTCCTCCCCACAGCCGCGCAAAACATGTCATTTAACGAGAAGATATTCGATTAGATTCTCCTGAAGAATTCGCGCTCGATTTCCTCTATTTGGGCCAGGCAGGCATCGTCTTCTGGGTTGGGTTCATATGCGGTGCTGAACCAGGCCTCAATGACTTCATTCGTGATCGCTTCGGAGAGCAGGCGAAGGGAGAGGCAGAGTACGTTGGCGTCATTCCACCGGCGCGCCCCGCGCGCCGTCTCGGCGTCGGCGCATAAGGCAGCGCGGATGCCAGGCACCTTGTTGGCGGCGATGCTAACGCCCGTGCCTGTCCAACAAAAGAGGATTCCCTCCTCCGCTTTGCCGCCGACCACAGCTTCGGCGACATCTCGCGCCACCTGAGGCCATGGATTGTCGACATCGTCAAGCGGTCCGAAGAGCAGCAGGTCGTGTCCTTGCTCTTTGAGCGTTTCGATCACTCGCTGGGTCAAATGTGTTTGTTCATCAGATCCAATGGCCAGCTTCATCGCCGCACCTCACTGAAGTTGTTTTTCGCCACCCCCTGAATGGTCCGGTTGGCGAGGACAGGCAGAAAACCTATGAGTAGGAAGAGACCGATTTTATCCATTCCAGGCTGCTTGGTTAGCTATCGTGTTTATGCTGTAGAGTGTAGCCTAGTGCATGATCGTAGACAACGTAGTTCTGTGTAGGCGGCGCCGGTGGGGAAGCGAAAGCATTTGAAGGGGTTCCCATAGGTTAAGCGTATCTCGCTCGCCTTCGGCGGCTTTTCGGTTTCATTAAAATTCTGGTGGGGGAAACTACCTGCTCTCCTTCGACCCTCGTCAGTTCCGGGGGTGAAATACAAGGATGGTATAGCGGGTGGAGAAAACCTCCCATTCTTTCATTGAGGTGTAAAATATGGGCTACGTCTTCTACGATCAGTCGCACCCGGCACAACGTGTATCAAATCAACCACCATTTCTTAAGGATACCGCGCTATCGCAAGAAAGTACTTACGGGTCCTGTGTATAAAAGATTGAAGGAAATCTTTGAAGAAATAGCCGCTGAGTCGGGTTTTGAAATTCTGGCTCTTGAAATTCCAGGTGATCACGTACATATGTTTGAGTCTGCGCCGCAGAAGTGGTCACTTGCTGAGATCGTGCGCCGCTTCAAAGGCCGCAGTTCTCGGCTGTTGATGAAAAGTATGTCCACCTGGGAAAAGCGTATTGGGGGCCACGCGCCACGCTCTGGGCAGAAAGTTACTACGTTGGTACAGTAAGGCAAGTCAGCCCAGAGACTATCCAGAGGTATATTGAAGAAAGTCAGAATGTCCAGGAGTAGAACATCCGTTCTGTTTGTGCTATAATTGCAGGCATGAAACTGACTGCTCAGGTGAAGTTGTTGCCCACGCCGGAACAAGCCGCAGCATTGAAGCGCACGCTGGAAACAGCGAATGCGGCTTGTGATTTCGTTAGCGCCCGGGCTTGGAATGAGCAAGTATTCAAGAAATATCACCTGCACCACTTGTGCTACCAGGACGTGCGAGAGCGGTTTGGCCTTTCGGCGCAGATGGCAGTGCGGGTTATTGCCAAAGTGGCTGATGCTTATACCCATCCTGGGCACCAGGGCAAGCTGGACAAAAAGAGCCACCGCAAGTTTATGCCAACCGGGAGCATTGCCTATGACGACCGTATCCTGTCGTGGCGGATGAATGATACGACCGTCTCCATTTGGACGATGGTCGGCAGGCAGCGTATCTCTTTTGTGTGTGGGGAACGCCAATGGGAAATGCTTGCTGAGCGCCAGGGTGAGAGCGATTTGAGCGTGTTCCGAGGGAGATTCTTTCTCTATGCAACGTGCGAAGTGGAAGAACCTGATCCGATAGAGACTACTGACGCCTTGGGGGTCGACCTTGGAGTGAAGAACATTGCGGTGGACGCCGATGGGGAAATCCACTCGGCCAGTCACATCAACAAAGTACGTTACCGGCATCGCCGCTTGCGGGCGAAATTGCAGGCTAAGAGCACGCGTTCGGCGAAACGCAAGTTGAAGAGACTGTCTGGAAAAGAACGCCGTTTTGCGAAGGACACCAACCACCGCATCAGCAAGCAGATTGTGGCGAAGGCGAAAGGCACAAAGCGGGCGATTGCGCTTGAAGACCTGAGCGGAATACGCCAGCGGGTCACGGTTCGTCGCCGCCAGCGGGCCACGCTGCACAGCTGGGCGTTCTCCCAATTGCGCCAGTTTGTTGAGTACAAGGCGAAACGGGCGGGTATTCCGGTGGCGTTGGTGAATCCTCGGAACACCAGCCGGACGTGTCCCGAATGTGAGTGTGTGAACAAAGCCAATCGCAAGTCTCAAAGTGAGTTCTCCTGTGTGGCCTGTGGGTTCGCTGGATTTGCAGACCACATCGCGGCGATCAATATCGGTCGTCGGGCTGTTGTCAATCAGCCAAACGTAGCACGTGCGGATGCCTAAGCCGAACCATGTTCGGAACTGCGGCGGAGCGTAGTTACAAGCCACCCCGCTTTCCTTCGACCCCCGGAACTGACGGGGGTTCGACCCCCATCAGTTCTGGGGGTGAGATACCAGGATGGTACAGTGGGTGGTAGTTGACGGGATAATAAGACCCGTCCGTTGGGAGAATAGACGTGGAATTTAATAAGATTTGTGTGCTCGGTTTAGGCTATATTGGCCTGCCAACGGCGAGCACGTTTGCAACGCATGGTGTGCAGGTTGTCGGCGTAGATGTCAACCAGCGTGTTGTTGAAGTCTTACGCAACGGCGAGATTCATATCCATGAGCCCGGGCTCCGAACGCTCGTGCAAGCCGCATTTCATTCCGAAAATCTTCGCGTGAGCGATCGACCTGAGCCGGCGGATGCCTTCATCATCGCCGTTCCGACGCCGATCACTTCTGACAAGCAAGCTGACATGCAGTATGTGGTCGCCGCAACCGAGTCGATCGTACCGCATCTTCAAGCGGGGAATCTGGTGATGCTTGAATCGACATCGCCTCCACGCACTACCGTAGATCTGCTGGCACCGATCTTAGAGCGTTCCGGCCTAAAAGCTGGCGAAGATTTCTTCTTGGCCTATTCGCCCGAGCGGGTCCTTCCCGGAAGAATATTACAGGAGTTGATCGAGAATGCGCGCGTTATCGGGGGGATCAACCATATCTCCGCGGAGGCGGGAAGAGATCTCTACTCCCTCTTTGTTCGAGGTGAAATCTTGCTCGAGGATGCCACGACAGCGGAGATGGTTAAGCTGATGGAGAACACGTACCGCGACACGAATATCGCCTTAGCGAATGAGTTCTCCCGTTTGGGCTTGCATTATGGTGTGGACATCTGGCGCGCTATTGAAATTGCTAATCTCCATCCGCGTGTGAACATCTTGAAACCCGGACCCGGCGTTGGCGGGCATTGCGTCAGTGTCGATCCCTGGTTTCTGGTAGAAGGGGCTCCGGAATTAACGCCGCTCATACGTCAGGCGCGCGAGGTGAATGACGCTCAGCCAGGGAATGTGGTCGCGCTCGTAGAAGAAACCCTTGGCGATCTGAAGGGGCGACGGATCACTGCCCTCGGACTCAGCTATAAGCCCGACGTAGATGACCTGCGCGAGAGCCCGGCAATTGAGATCGTACTTTCGCTCGTTGAGAAAGGTGCCGACATCCTATTCTACGACCCTTTCGCACTGGGCGCGGAGATTGAAGGCGCGCGAGAGGCCCCTTCGTTGAAAGAAGCTTTTAAGGACTCGGAGGGGATACTCCTGCTCGTCGGCCATAAAATTTTTCACGATCTCGACCCGAAGTGGGTCGCAGGATTCATCAAAGCCAAAGTCGCCATCGATGCCTGCGGTGCCTGGGATCGTCAGGTTTGGCGGGATGCCGGATTCCAGATAGGAGTCCTCGGGGTTGGGAAAGAAAATGGCTGATGGCCGATTGAAAGTCCTCTCGATCTTTGGGACGCGACCGGAGGCGATCAAGATGGCGCCGGTGGTCAACCGGCTTTCTGTCACGCCGGATGTCGAATCCTTGGTTTGTGTGACGGCCCAACACCGGCAGATGCTGGATCAAGTTCTTGATTTATTTGCGATTACCCCGGATTTTGACCTGGATTTAATGAGGCAGGATCAGTCTCTTGCGGACCTCACAGCCACGGTGATCCAGGGTTTGGATACTGTCGTGCGCGAAACGCAGCCGGATTGGGTCCTCGTGCAGGGTGATACAACGACGGTGATGGCGGCGGGATTGCTCGCGTATTATCATCACGTTCGCGTGGGTCACGTCGAGGCGGGTTTGCGCACGGGCGATAAATGGCAGCCGTTTCCGGAGGAGGTCAACCGCAAGGTAACCGCAGTGGTCGCCGATCTCCACTTTGCGCCGACGGAACAAGCCAGGGACAATCTGCTGCATGAAGGCGTGAACTCCGAGCGCATCGTTGTCACCGGCAATCCCGTTATCGATGCCCTCTTTGAGATCGCCGAGCGGCCCTATGATTTTGATCATCCAGTGTTTCAGGCCATTCCGGAAGACCGGCGGTTAATTCTCGTGACCGCGCATCGCCGCGAGAATTTCGGTGAACCCATGGAACGGATCTTCGAAGCGTTGCGCGGGATCGCCGAACGCTATCGCGAGGATGTTCACCTTGTTTACCCGGTGCATCCGAATCCTAATGTGCGCAAACCGGCTTACAGAACATTGAGCGGTATCCCTAATTTGACTTTGACGGAACCTCTGGATTACCTGCCGATGGCTCATCTTATGAAAAGGGCCTACCTGGTGCTCACGGATTCCGGCGGACTCCAGGAGGAGGCGCCGGCGCTGGGCACGCCGGTGCTCGTCCTTCGCCGGGTGACGGAACGCCCAGAGGCTGTTCAGGCGGGGACTGCACGTCTGGTTGGATCTGACCCAAAAAAAATCGTCTCGGAGACAAGTAAGCTGCTGGATGATCCTGAAGCCTATCGGGCAATGGCACAAGCGGTTAACCCGTTCGGCGACGGCCATGCCGCGGAGCGAATCGTCCAGGCTCTGTTGGACTATCCGTCCTAGTGATGAGTTATCGTGGTTGTGATCGGTCGCCACTCAGTTTCTGTGAATGACGTTATCTCAGCTTAATCGGCTTGGTTTTCGATAGTTTTGATTAGGAATGATTATGGCGCGACGAGATTTTTACAGCGCTCTGGTATATGCCCGTGAAGTGCCGGTCATCGGCGCGTTGGCGTATTATGTCCTGAAGTTGATGGGTATCGAGATCCCGCGATCGGTTGTGTTCGGGAAGGACTTCACGCTGGTGCACGGGGGATTTGGTGTTGTCATCCACCCCTGCACGAAGATAGGTGATGGGGTGAAAATTTATCCTGGAGTTACATTGGGGCGCGCCGACATACACTTGCCCATTGAGGAATCGCCGTTCAAAGGCATAATTGTTGAAGACGATGTGATTCTTTCACCGGGGGCGAAGGTCCTCGGAGGCGAGGGTCACTTACGCATTGGGAAAGGTACGATCGTCGGCGCAAATGCTGTGCTGCTCGAATCCACCGAGCCGGGCGAGATCTGGGCTGGGGTTCCAGCGCGTCGAGTTGGACATCGTGAGTGAGGTAACCGCTGGCACAGAACGATAATCGATGCTGGCCTCCTTTAGAAAAATGGATTCCCAACACACCGTATCCGTAGCCGAAAATCGATCTTCTCCCCGTCTCTGCATCGTTCCGCAGGTATCCGGCGTGGGGGGGATGGTCTCGTTCCAGGCGAAGATGGTCAAAACCCTCCGTGAGCGTGGGATCGCGGTCTGTTTCGATTTGCGCGATGAATCTTATGATGGTGTGCTCGTCGTAGGCGGCATACGAAAAGTGAATGGCCTCTGGAAAGCACGGCGCCGGGGCGTGCCGGTGATTCAACGGCTTGACGGGATGAATTGGATTCACCGCAAGCGACGTACGGGATACCGCCATTATCTGCGATCTGAGACAGCGAATATGCTGCTCTCCTTCATTCGTAAGCGTATCGCCACGGGCGTAATCTATCAAAGTGAATTTGTGCGTGATTGGTGGGATAGGATTTATGGACCGGTCACGAAGCCGTATTGGGTGGTTCATAATGGGGTGGACCTAGATCGCTATTCACCAGATGGTCCCCACGAACGCCCCGACGATCGCTACAGGCTGCTCGTTGTTGAAGGGCGATTAGGCGGCGGATATGAACTTGGCGTTGAGCACGCCGTCAGCCTGGCAGCGCAACTCGCCAAGAGAACGACGTTATCTATTGAGTTGATGATTGTGGGACAGGTGCCATCAGCAGTCCGGGAGCGGGTGCAAAGAACAGCGGAGATTCCCATTCTTTGGCCGGGGTTGATCCCGCCGGATCAGATCCCCACGGTGGATCGATCTGCTCACCTGCTTTTCGCGGCTGATATTCACCCAGCTTGTCCAAACGCCGTGATCGAAGCCTTGGGCTGCGGCTTGCCCGTCGTGGCCTTCGACACTGGTGCCCTGAAGGAGTTGGTGGGAGCAGAGGCGGGGGCCATTGTCCCCTATGGCGGAGAGTCTTGGAAGCTTGACCCCCCAGATTTTTCATCCCTGGCCCAGGCGGCGATGAGTGTGCTGGAGAATCAAGGGCGTTTTCGAGCGGGTGCCCGATCCTATGCAGAGGCGAATCTTGGGCTGGATAAGATGGTCGATGGGTACTTGGAGGCGTTCGGTTGGATTTAACAATGCGCTTCGCGGGCTTATACGTAATGAACAGGTGACAACTCAGATATGTCATTCTGAGCGACCGCAGGGAGTGAAGAATCTCGCTTATGTTTGCGGGATTAATATGGTGGGGGGAGTTTCTTCGTCGCGGAGTTTATCCTGAGCCTGTCAAAGGGCTCCTCAGATTGACAATGCGGCGAGGGGCCTAATTAGTTACATGAATTGAAAGTATTCGAAAACACAGTCGCTGTACAAGGATATCGATGAGAAACGCCGAGCCATGAGCAAACTTATTTTCAATGGGAAACTCGCGTTGCAACAGAGGGTGCTGCCGGCGTACCGCCGCCCATTCTTCGACCGCCTGGCGAGCGCATGCGCGGGGGGGATGAGCGTCTTTACTGGTGAGCCGCGCCCGGAGGAATCAATTCAAACTGCGGGTGATCTCGCAGTCGCCCAATGGGAAAAAGGTGACAATGTCCACCTGCTACGGGGGTCGTTGTATATTTGCTATCAACGTGGCCTGATCCGCTGGCTTCAAAAAATCAATCCAGATGCCCTGATCATGGAGGCGAATGCCCGTTATCTCTCGAATCGTCGGGCGGTAGAGTGGATGCATTCCAACGACCGGCCGGTCGTGGGTTGGGGGTTAGGTGCGCCAGCGGTGGAGGGGCGTAGCGCTGGTTATCAGCGGGGTTATCGAAAAAGATTTCTGGACGGATTTGATGCGCTTATTGCCTATAGCACGAAGGGGGCCGATGAATATGCCGAGCTCGGATATCGGTCCGAGCGTATATTCGTAGCTCCCAACGCCGTTGTTCCACCACCAAGCACAGCGATAAAGCACCAACCCGCAAAAAACCGCCCAGGCCGGCTGTTGTTCGTTGGGCGGCTTCAGCGTAGAAAGCGGGTCGATTTGCTGCTGCAAGCCTGCGCCAGGTTGCGATCAAAGCCGGAGGTGATTATTGTGGGGGATGGCCCCGCGCGCGAGGAGTTTGAAGAAATTGCGCGGGAGGTTTATCCAAGTGCTCAATTTGTTGGACCCAGGTTCGGTTCGGACCTGCAGCAGTATTTCGCATATGCAGACCTCTTTGTCCTCCCTGGGACGGGTGGATTGGCTGTACAAGAGGCGATGGCGGCAGCGCTGCCGGTCATCGTCGCTGAGGGAGACGGAACGCAGAGAGACCTGGTTTCCGGGGGGAATGGTTGGCTAATTCAACCTGGCGATCTGGATGGGTTGGCCGCAGCCCTGCACGAAGGGCTGCGGCATCCGCGCCGATTGGTTAAGATGGGAGAGAAATCCTACATCATGGCCGTAGAGCAATTCAACATCGAGCGGATGACGGAGGTCTTTGTCTCGGTGCTGCATACAGTGATGGAGGGGTAGGGGATGAAGCTGGCATTCATCGCCGACGGACGAAGCCCGACAACGCAGGGCTGGATATCGCTTTTCACAGAGCGGGGACACGAAGTGCATCTCCTCAGCACCTTTAGGTGTGCGCCTTTGCCTGGGATCGCGTCGCTGCATTTCATCTCCGTCGCATTCAGCGGTATGGGCAAGCAGGGAGAAAGAGGCGAGTTCCGTGCCCCGGGCGGCACGCAGGGCAGCGGGCTGCGGTCGGTTATGCGCCATTGGCTCGGCCCGTTTACACTGCCGCGCGCAGCCGGGCAGGTGCGAAAAATCTTGGAGACGCTCGCGGTGGACCTTATCCATGCGCTGCGCATCCCCTTCGAGGGGATGTTGGGGGCGTCAGCACAGCTCCAGATACCACTGGTCGTCTCGATCTGGGGAAACGATTTCACCCTGCACGCTCGTTCCTCGCCGGGCATGAAATACCACACGCGTCAAGCTATGAGCCGCGCCGATGCCCTGCACGCGGACTGTAAGCGGGATATCCGCCTGGCTGCAGATTGGGGTTTTCAACCGCATCGGCCAACTGTTATCTTGCCGGGCGGCGGTGGCGTTGAGCGGGACTTATTCAAGCCCGCCCTCCCTGAAATGGAGATATTGCGATCCGAAGTGAGAAAGCAGCTTAAAGATCTGCCCGGGGACAGCCCTATTGTTGTGAACCCCCGCGGCTTCCGAGCCTACGTTCGAAATGACACCTTCTTCCGATCTATCCCCGGCGTTCTCGAAAGGGTTCCGGGGGCGATATTTCTCTGCCCGGCGATGGCCGGTAATCATGAAGCCAGTCGCTGGACCGCTCAATTAAAGATTGGGCAAAGTGTCCGTCTATTGCCGAAGCTCTCGCAGGGTGAAATGGCGATGATTTATCGAATGTCGAAAGTGATGGTTTCGCCGAGTGAACACGACGGAACGCCGAATACATTCCTTGAAGCGATCGCCTGCGGCTGTTTCCCGGTGGTGGGGGATCTTGAATCGCTGCGGGAGTGGGTTGTAGATGGCGAAAACGGCTTTCTCGTAAACCCAGACGACCCGGAGGCTCTAGCCCAGGCGACGTCTCGCGCGCTCATGAGCGCTGAGCTTCGCGAACAAGCCGGAAAGGTCAACCAGGGTCTCATAGATGAGCGTGCTGACCGGGATCAGGTAGCGATTTCCGCAGAGCGATTATATGAGCAGGTTGTGGAGAGGATGAAAACTCACGGCAGGGAAGCCGAGGGGGAGTTCAAACAACACGAAGGATGAATTGTAGAAATTCATGGGGAGCAATTATTCAGGAACACGCGGGTACATTGTCTTTTACTGCGTATAAGCGTGCGTTGAGTGCAGTCGTAGTGCTATAATCGCGCCGAGCGTTGATACGAACGACCAATAGATCGAGCCATTTAGCCTATCGTACCAAGGATATGATGAAACAAGTTGTGCAAGATGTCCGTAAGGGCGAGACGAGTGTTTTAGAAGTGCCTGTGCCGCAGGTTATGCCTGGCACAGCGCTTGTCCGCACCGTCGCCTCACTCGTGTCTGTGGGGACGGAGCGAGCGCTTGTCGAGTTCGCTGGAAAGACACTCCTCGGGAAAGCGCGCTCACGCCCAGATCTCGTCTGGCAAGTGTTAGAAAAAGCACGCCGCGAAGGCCTGCTCACCACATTCGATGCGGTGCAGAATCGGCTGGATCAGCCGCTGCCGCTGGGATATTCCTCTGCCGGGGTGATCGAAGCTGTAGGGGATGGACTATCCGGTTTTCAAGTGGGTGACCGTGTAGCTTGCGCGGGCGGCGGTTATGCGGTGCATGCCGAGTATGCCGTTGTTCCCCAGAATCTGATCGCAAAACTCCCCGCGGGGGTGAACTTTGAATCAGGCGCCTTCGCCACACTGGGAGCCATCGCTCTTCACGGGTTCCGACTAGGAGAACCTCAGTTGGGCGATCGAGTAGCAGTAATTGGCCTTGGATTGTTAGGCCTCTTAGCCGCAAAGATCGCGCAAGCGGCGGGTTGTGCTGTTTTTGGCATCGACACAAACCCAGAGCGGGTGAAATTAGCCGAAGAACTGGGCATTGAAGCTGTCGACCGGGATACTGCTGAAACCGGAGGTCCGGCGTTCACGGGTGGGGCAGGATTTGACCTCATACAAATTTGCGCTGACACGCCCTCGGATGACACTGTCCAGCTCGCCGGTGTTCTGGCTAGAGATCGCGGAATTGTGGTCGCAACCGGCGCCGTTGGAACCGATTTGCCGCGAAAACCCTATTACATGAAGGAGCTGCGCTTTGTTATTTCGCGCTCTTACGGCCCCGGTCGCTATGACCCGCTCTACGAGGAAGCTGGCGTGGATTACCCACGAGGGTATGTGCGTTGGACCGAAGGCCGCAACTTACATGCGTTTTTAGAACTCCTCGAACAAGGCAAGATTGAAGTCCAACTGTTGCTAACGCACCGCTTCCCTATTGAGCGCGCGATCGAAGCCTATGATCTGATTTCGGACAGCAAGGGGGAGCCATCTCTCGGAGTCTTGCTGACCTACCCGCAAGAGCAGGCCGGGGTCGTGTCAGTGCAACGCAAGGTAAAATTCAGAGAGCCAGCAATTAAGGCGCAGGATAGCGTCCGCTTGGGCGCAATTGGTGCGGGAAACTTCGCCACCGCCACCCTGTTCCCGGCAATGAAGGGTGTTGGCGGGTTGGAATGGGTCGGGCTGGCGACGGCAACGGGGATGAAAGCTGCGCAAGTTGGAAAGCGTTTTGGGTTTGCGTACGCCACGACGGATGTGGAAGAGCTTCTGAACGATCCGCGCATCAACACGATCACCGTCCTCACCCGTCATCATCTTCACGCCTCGCAAGTGGTGGCCGCGCTGGAGGCCGACAAGCATGTTTTTTGCGAAAAACCGCTTGCACTCACACGCGAGGAACTGGAGCAGATTGAAGCCACACTCCAAACGAAGGACAAACTGCTAAGCGTCGGGTTCAATCGCCGATTTGCCCCATTAGCCATCAAGATGAAGAATTTCTTAGATAGCGCCCGCGAACCGTTGGTGATGCGCTACCGAGTAAACGCCGGGACACTGCCGTTGGACCATTGGCTTCACGATCCTGCCATGGGTGGAGGGCGTTTAATTGGTGAGGCCTGTCACTTTATCGACTTCTTGACGTTCCTGACAGATTCGCTTCCAGCGCGGGTATTCACGATGGGTCTTCCTGATGATGAAAGATATCGTGAAGATAACTTCGTCATTACGCTCGAGTTCGGGGATGGTTCAGTTGGCAGCGTGAGCTACCTGGCGAATGGCGACCGAGCGCTCCCAAAAGAGCGAATCGAGGTTTTTGGAGGCGGGAGAGTTGCGGTTCTGGATGACTTCCGGCGGTTGGATCTGACCACATCCGGGCGCACCGAGACCCACAAATCCCAACTCCGCCAGGATAAAGGTCATCGCGCCGAATGGAATACCTTCCAACAGGCGATCACGCAGGGTGGTTCTCCGCCAATTCCCTATGAGCAGATCTTCGCGGTCTCGCTTGCTTCTTTTGCTGCACTTGATTCGCTCCGTTCCCGCGAACCCCATGATGTGGGACTGATTGCAGAGCAGTAAGATATTCATGCGCTTTCAATCGCTCCAGGCACTTCGCGAACTTGGTCCATTGCCGCTCGCACGCTACGCTGTGTATCAGATCGCACTGCGAAGCGGCTGGCTCCGTTGGCGCACACCTACCTTTGCCTGGGAGGAGCGGCCGCTTGAGTGGTGGCTGCGAAGTCACATCCCCACAGGTCAAGAGGGATATGCCCAGCACCGTGAGACGCGCACACAGCAGTTCTTCTATCAAGATATAGAGCGCCTTGGTGTTTCTCTAAAAGAGATTCTAGGTGAAGACAGTGAGGCGCTGGTGGCAGAAGCCGACGCGGTGCTCGATGGACGGTACCGTCTGTTTGGGCAACCCGAGATCGCGCTTGGGAATCCGCCGAATTGGGGCACCTTCGCATTAACCCCGTCCAGCGGCGAGAGGGCGGTCGTTGGTCTTGAGCGCCACTGGACCGAGTACAACCTGAATGAACTCCCTCAAGACGTCAAACTCCTATGGGAAAATTCCCGCTTTGGCTGGGCGTATTCATTGGCTCGAGCCTATGCGCTGACGGGAGACGCACGTTACGTCGAGGGTTTCTTTGCCTTGCTGCGTTCCTGGCGGGAAGCAAATCCCCCAAACAAAGGCTTGAACTGGCACTCGGGCCAGGAGATCGCCATCCGCTTGCTCGCGCTGGTGTTTTCGTTTTTTGCCTTCAATCAGGCTCTTCGGGATCGAGGTGGCGATCTGGAGGAACTGGCGACGATGATCGCCGTACACGCCGATCGCATCCCGGCGACGCTTCTCTATGCCCGTGCGCAAGACAACAACCACTTGCTTATCGAAGCGCTCGCGCTCTATACGGCGGGTGTGCTTTTCCCGGAATTCAAGGATGCCGGAAAATGGAAACGCCTCGGGCGGCAATGTATCGTGCAGGCGCTCGAGGGGCAGGTATTTCAAGATGGCGGGTATATCCAGAACTCGATGAATTACCACCGTCTCGCCTTACAAGCGGGGATATGGGCTGTGCGGCTGGCTGAACTTGAGGGCGACCCCTTACCCGAAATATCCGTGGATGCAGTGCGCAGAATGACGAATTGGCTTGCTGCGGTCGTGGATCCAACGACGGGGAATGCTCCCAATTGGGGGCCTAACGACGGTGCCCTCCTGCTTCCCTTGAGCGTTTGTCCGTTCGGCGATTTCCGGCCGACGCTGCAGGCCGCGGCGTTGACGGTGCTGGGTGAGCCAATATTCTCTCCGGGTAAGTGGGATGAATTAGCTCTCTGGCTTGGGGTGGAGGACGCTCGAGACGATAAATCAAGTGTCACCGGCGACACTTCGATCGATGATAGCAAACAAAGACGGGAGATTTTTCATCAGCACAAGGATGCCGAAGATCAGGCGATTATGTTGCCGGATGATTTCCGTCAATCAGGGATCTATATCATGCGCGGTCGGGAATCCTGGGGGATGGTGCGCACGGCTCAATTCCACAGCCGCCCCGGGCATAGTGATCAACTCCACTTCGATCTTTGGTGGAGAGGGATGAACCTTGCACGAGATCCCGGGACGTATCTCTACAACGCCGATCATCCTTGGAACAATGCATTTTCGGGCGCCTGGTGTCACAACACAGCCTTGATCGATGAGTGTGATCCGATGCTGCAGGCGGGTAGATTCCTTTGGCTGAGATGGAGTAAAGCCAGGCTCCTTGGGCGTTGGCGCTCTCCAGACGGATGCCTCGAAATCCTTTCGGCGTTGCATCAATACCGGAGTCGAGAACACACAGTCCACCAACGAACGATTTTGCGCGTTGAAGATCGACTGTGGATGGTTGTTGATGATATTCTGGGGGTCGGAGAGGCGGAAGTCCGGATTGGCTGGAATCTCCCAGATATACCTTTTGAAATGGATGAGCATGGGCTTCGTGCGAATCTACAGGGGTCAAAGGTGAGCATTTACTCGGAGGGGATCCAGGATCGATACGCGCTGTACCGAGCAGGCGAATTAATTTCCGGGGAAGACTTTGTGGCGGATTCGAGCACCTTTGGTTGGTACGCCCCGACATATGCAATGAAGCAACCAGCGCTGCACTGGTTGCGAAGCGCCCATGCTCAACTGCCGGTGAGAGGGGTGACAAGATGGGTGTTTGATGAGACGGACATGGAAGACGTCGACATCGGCTGGTTGGATCCAGAGAAAGGGCGGCCGGCGTTTTCCCGAGTTGATTGCCGTGGCATGAGATTGGAAACGTAGCGTGCACATCTTATTGATCCATCAGGCTTTTGCCGCGATTAACGAGCCGGGCGGCACTCGGCATCATGAGTTCGCTCGCCAGCTTGCGCGGCGCGGTCACCGCGTGACCATCATCACCAGCCAGGTGAGCTATCTCACGGGTCGAGCAGTGGGTGACGGGGGTTGGCTCACGCGTGAGGTGGACGACGCCGGTGTGGAGATCCTCCGCTGCCGGAGTTATTCCGGATGGCACCGCTCCTTTTTGCACCGTATGCTGAGCTTCCTCAGTTTCATGGCGGTCTCATTCTGGACAGGTTTGCGTGTAGCGGATGTCGATCTAGTGTGGGGTACGACCCCTCCAATTTTCCAGGCTGTGACTGCTCGATGGATTGCCGGGTTGAAGCGGATGCCTTTCCTGCTTGAAGTCCGCGATCTCTGGCCCTCCTTCGCCGTCGCCGTCGGTGTGTTGACAAATCCGCTTCTGATTCGTCTTTCCGAGTGGATGGAGCGAGGGCTGTATCGTCGTGCCGATCGCGTGGTCGTTAACTCCCCGGGATTTATCGAGCACGTGCGCTCGCGGGGCGCCCAGCAGGTGGAAGTCGTCGCGAACGGCGTCGATCTCGCCATGTTTGCAAGACGAAAAAAAGATCAATCTTTGAGACGCGAATTGGGGTTGGTGAAAGGCTTCTTAGTCATCTACGCAGGAGCGCATGGGATGTCGAACGATCTTGAAACGGTTTTGAAAGCCGCGGATCTCCTGCAGAGCGAAGAAGATATCCATTTTGTATTTCTCGGGGATGGTAAAGAGAAGACCAATCTGATGGCGCTTGCGGAAAGTATGAAGCTGCGCAATATTCACTTCCTACCGTCGATACCGAAAGACCAAATCGCTTCGACGCTTGTGCAGGCAGATGCCGGGCTAGCCATTCTTCTTGCGGTAGATGCGTATAAGACGACTTATCCTAATAAAGTTTTTGATTATATGGCCGCCGGTCTTCCCGTTGTCCTGGCCATTGACGGGGTTATCCGTCAGGTGGTTGAGGATGCGGGGGCGGGGTTGTTCGCGCAGCCTGGAGACCCCGAGGCCATAGCCGAGGTGGTGAAGCGGCTTGCAGCGGACCCTGTATTCGCCGATCAAATGGGACAGGCTGGCAGGCGCTGCGTGGAAGGTGATTTCGATCGCGAACACCTCGCCGCAAAGATAGAGCTCATCATGGAAACGATAGTTGCATTTGGAAATGGACGTTCCTCAGATGGTGCGGCAGCGGAAAGCAAGTCAGGAGGGGCGGATGACGGTTAAGCTTATTCCCCCTGGTGTTCCGTTGAGCAAGCGCTTATTTGATCTGATCCTGACACTTCCCGGTCTGGTTCTGATAAGCCCCCTGTTGGGGCTCATTGGGCTACTCGTGCGCATCTTTCTGGGATCTCCGGTGATTTTTCGTCAAATAAGGCCAGGCAAAGGCGGGCAGCCCTTCACTGTTTACAAATTCCGTACGATGACGGATGCGCGTGGTGCTAGCGAAAACTTACTCGACGACGCTGAGCGGATGACGGTTCTGGGTAGATTTCTGCGCAGTCTCAGCCTCGATGAACTCCCTGAGTTGTTCAACGTGCTGCGTGGGGAGATGAGCCTGGTCGGTCCGCGGCCGTTGTTGATGCAGTACCTCGACCGATACTCAATCGAGCAAGCCCGCCGCCACGAGGTTCTCCCGGGGATCAGCGGGTGGGCGCAGGTCAACGGTCGTAACGCACTCACCTGGGATGATAAGTTTCGCTATGATGTCTGGTACGTCGATAACTGGTCATTATGGTTGGATATTAAAATCCTACTGACCACGCTCTGGAAGGTGATCACGCGTGAGGGGATAAGCCAACTGGGGCACACAACAGCCGCGGAGTTCATGGGCAGCGACAAACAGGAACCATAGCGCTAGTTATGTCAAGAAAAAGGCGCAATTTGTGCCCTTTCACTCCTTGCGGAAATAACAAATCACGGGTACGATGATGAAAGAATGTTGGTGAAATATCAAGCTGAGGAGGAACAAAATGAAGGAATCTTTAGAATTCTACGATGTGAAGTCGAAGACGAAGTTCTCGGCAACAGAATGGCGGATTGAAACCAAAGTCTCAGACGATGGTAGGACTCGCTACTTTGCTGTGACGAAAGCCCCAGCGGGCACGCACGAAGCCTGGCGAATTGTGGGCAAAGACTTCGCCCTAAAAAACCAATAAGATTTCTGTTCCTAAATATGGGGTAAAGTAGCTCTGCTGCAGTACATCAGCAGAGCTTACTCTCTCCATAATTCGAGATGGAATCACGAGCTGCCTTCGATATGGGCGGCTCGTGTTACATCTGTAGGCAGTGGTATTATTGCGGCGAACTACTGATACCTTTAGCTGCCGGAGGTCCGTGCACCCGATGAGCCGCCCAGACAATGCAACGTTCTACCGTAGAATGCTGCAGATACGACGGTTTGAAGAGACCGTGCTCGATCTCTTCCCACGCGGGCTTTTCTACGGCACCACGCATACATACATAGGCCAAGAGGCGAACGCGGTCGGAGTGCTCGCCTGGTTGCGCGAGGGTGATATCGTGGTCAGCAACCATCGCTGTCACGGTCATTTTCTCGCCTATGGCGGTTCGATGCGCTCGTTAGCTGCGGAACTCATGGGGCGCAGCACTGGGATTTGCGGCGGGCGTGGTGGAAGTCAGCACATACAATGGCGCGATTTTTATGCAAATGGGATCCTGGGTGGGACAGTTCCCATGGCGGCAGGAATGGCTTCCACGGAAAAGTTCAAAGGGGGAGACAGGATGGTTTTCTCCTTCATAGGGGATGGAACGTTGGGTGAAGGTGTCGTTTATGAGACCCTGAATATTGCCGCGCTCTGGGCGTTACCCATCCTCTTCATTGTTGAAAACAACCGCTATGCACAAAGCACGCCCACCCGGTTGAATATGGCGGGTGAGATCCCTGATCGCTTCAAGGCTTTCGGTATCCCCGTTGAATCCATTGATTCTACGGACGTGGTTGAGATCCACGAAGCCGCTGAACCCATGCTCCAGCATGTATGTGGGAATAATGGCCCTGCGGCGTTTGTGGTGCACACCTACCGTTTTGCACCTCACTCCAAAGGTGACGACAGCCGAGATCCGGAGGAGATCGCCCGTTATCGAACAAAAGACCCTCTTCCCATCCAGGCTGAACGATTGGATGAAGCGATACGAAGAGAAGTTCAGGAATCGGTGGAGATAGCAGTCGCGGATGCCTTCAAGCAGGCCGAATCCGATCCCGCTGCCGAGCCTGCATCACTCACATCTCCGTTGGGAAGAAGCCGATGACGACCATCCTCGAATCGCTCAATCGGGGCTTGCGAACGTGCCTGGATGAATCAGATCGGGTCTATGTGATCGGGGAGGACGTGCTCGATCCGTATGGTGGTGCGTTCAAAGTGACCAGAGGGTTATCCACGGATTACCCTGAACATGTGATCACCACACCCGTGTCGGAGGCAGGCATTGTTGGCATTGGGGTTGGCATGGCGATGCGCGGGCTGTATCCGGTGATCGAGATCATGTTCGGCGATTTCATCAGTCTTACCGTAGACCAATTGATTAATCATGCCGCAAAATTTAGGTGGATGAGTAATGACCAGGTGCGGGTGCCGCTCGTTGTGCGTACGCCAATGGGGGGGCGGCGCGGGTACGGGCCAACGCACAGCCAGTCCCTGGAGAAGCATCTGCTCGGCGCGCCGGGCTTACGTGTCGTTGCCGTGACGGCGTTGGGAGATGCGGGAGACTTGCTGCATAAGGCGGTTTTAGAGGATGAAGACCCTGTATTGTTCCTTGAGCACAAGGCGCTCTATGCAAAGCCGATCATCGCCCATGGTGAATTGTCCGATTTCGAAGTCGAGGTAAGCGATGAGCATTACCCATCCTACCGGCTGCGCATTGCCGGCGCACCGACGTCGGTGATTACGTTGACAGCCTATGGATATTCAGCAGAACTGGCGCGTGAGGCCGTGAAGCGTCTGGCTTACGAGCATGAGATCTTCAGCGATCTCATCGTTCCTACACAATTATCCCCTTTCGAAATAGATGACCTAATCGACGCGGTGAGCGACACGAAGCGCCTGCTGACCGTTGAGGAGGGTACGATGACACTCGGTTGGGGTGCGGAAGTCATCGCCCGAGCCCTCGAAGAACTTGGCGCCGGGTTACAGGCGCAGCGTGTCGCCGCACGCGATATGCCGATACCCGCTGCCGGGCTGCTGGAAGCAGCTGTACTCCCGCAGGTTGAGGACATTATTGAAGCGGCCATTGCACTTTCTGAAGCGAATTGAAGCATAGATTCGGCCAGGGCTTCTCTAATGGTCCGCGAGCGATTTCTCGATTAGACTCATTCAAGGGAAGTATTCATAATCTTATGGCTCGACTTTTATCGAAGGCCGAACTCTGCTCAGCTGTGACCTCACAGAATTAAGGAGGAGCATGCCCGATCCTATTGAGATCCTCGTACCGCTCTTGAACCCCAACGAGCCTGAAGTTCAGGTTGCAAAGGTGCATGTTGTTGAAGGGCAGAAGGTTCAGGAGGGTGATCTGCTGTGCACGCTTGAGAGCACGAAGTCGGCCATGGAAGTGGCTGCAGTTCGCGAGGGGTTTATTGTTGGTCTTGAGTTCGTAGAAAGTGATCTGGTACGAGCAGGTGACCGCTTATGCTGGTTGGCGGATGATTCGGCCTGGACACCACCCGAGAAGGAGACTTCACCGGCAGACGAGGCTGAAGGCGCGATCCCTGATGGATTACGGATCACGAAGCCCGGTCTGCGCCTGATGCGTGAACATGGGTTAGATCCCACGTGTTTGCCGAAAGAGACGCTGATAACAGAATCTGTAGTGCGCCAGATCCTGGCGTTGGAAGGTGGCGGAGAAATGGAATTGCCAAAACCGGATTTTGATGCGGGAGCGATTGTTGTTTACGGGGGTGGTGGTCATGGAAAATCGGTCATCGACTTGGTCCGTGCTCTTGGGCAGTATCAAGTCGTGGGTGTGATTGACGATGGTCTTAAGCAGGGGGCGGATGTAATGGGGGTTCCTGTAATCGGAGGGGGAGATCACCTACCCCGGCTGGTAAAAGAGGGTGTGCGGCTTGCCGTGAATGCCGTTGGCGGAATAGGGGACATCGCCAGCCGAATCCAAGTCTTCCAGAGACTGCTGGAGGCCGGGTTCGGCTTTCCGACCATCATCCACCCTACCGCATTTGTAGAACCTACGGCGCGACTCAGCCAGGGTGTGCAGGTCTTCCCGCATGCTTACATAGGGAGTGACGCCGACGTCGGGTTTGGGACCATCATTAATACGGCAGCCATTGTTTCGCATGATTGCCGCTTGGGAGCCTATGTCAACGTCGCTCCAGGAGCTCTGTTAGCGGGAGCGGTAACACTCGATGAAGGCGTGCTGATCGGAATGGGTGTGACGTTGAACCTGAATGTCACAGTCGGGTCTAAGGCACGCATCGGGAACAGCGCCGTCATTAAAGAGGATGTCCCCTCGGGAAAGATGATCCGAGCGGGGGATATCTGGCCGCAGGGCTCAAAGGGAACATGAAAACCGTAAAAAATAAACGATCTAAAGGACAGGGAAGCACAGCGGACTCTGTGGGGGAGAAAATCCCGATGTCATCCCCAGATATAACAGATCTCGAGCGCGAGGCGGTTGCGGCGGTAATGCAGACGTCGCGTCTGAGCATGGGCCCGGAGGTCGAGGCATTTGAAGCTGCCGTCTCTCGCTCTGTGGGTGTGAACCATGCCATCGCAGTGAGTTCGGGCACCGCGGGGCTTCACCTCGCTGTCCGTGCGCTGGGAATCACTGACGGTGATTGGGTGATCACGACACCCTTTTCTTTTGTTGCCTCAACAAATGTCCTCCTCTATGAACGCGCCATTCCAATCTTTGTTGATGTGGACCCTGATACAGGCAACATCAGCACGGATCTCATGGCCGAGGCGGCTGCGGATTTAATCGCCGGCGGAAAGAAGGCTGAGCGCTGGCTGCCGCGCAAAGGGGTCGAACCTGCCGGTGGGTTGCGCGCTCTTTTGCCCGTCGATATCTTCGGGCAACCGGCCGACTACGATCCGATCCAGACGATCTCCGCTGAGCATAATCTTGGGGTCATCGAGGATTCCTGCGAGGCGCTCGGTGCGCAATATAAGGGTCGTCAGGCAGGGACACAGGGTGATATCGGTGTGTTTGCGTTCTATCCAAATAAACAGATCACTACGGCCGAGGGCGCCATGGTTGTTACCGACATGGATGATGCCGCTGAAATCATTCGCGCGCTCAGGAATCAAGGCCGCGCACCAGGCGATTTGTGGCTTGACCATACTCACCTTGGCTATAACTATCGCCTCGATGAGATGAGCGCCGCGTTGGGCCGGGTGCAGATGAGCCGTTTGGACGAGCTACTGGAAAAGCGTGAGCGAGTCGCGGCGTGGTATCACGCTCGATTGGCCGAGATGCCCGGGGTTGAACTGCTGCAAATTTCTCCTTCAACCTCACGAATGAGCTGGTTCGTATATGTGATACGCCTCGATGGTGGAGTTGACCGAAAGAAAGTCGTAGAGCGACTGGATGCGCAAGGTGTGCCCACGCGCCCTTACTTCACGCCGATTCATCTCCAGCGCTATATGGTGGATCGTTTCGGTTTCCAACCCGGGGATTACCCGGTGACAGAAGACATCAGCCGGCGAAGCCTGGCATT
>SDBU01003115.1_pt1 | contig 21348 bp, 40 predicted proteins | sample 2277071 | NCBI WGS metagenome assembly SDBU01 (sample SAMN10397929, study PRJNA504765) | marine sediment metagenome | isolation source: marine sediment core GS08_GC12, 126 cmbsf | place: Arctic Ocean: Gakkel Ridge, Loki's castle | collected 2008
GATCATGTACTGGGCTACCCTTTTCAATCGGGCTTTAGGCCCCTCTTTCCTGATATCGGCCGCTTGCAAGAAAGAGATGTCCCTTAGATCGGGATGCCTGAAATTTCCCCCTTCTGTCTCCACCACACATATCCGGGGGTTAGGAATTGCCGGATTATCTGTCTTTTGATGGATAACGAACCGGTTCACATTCCTGTCAAAGAAACAGTTGAGGTCCTTGTCGATCTCTTTCAACCTTTTTGGGAAGGTTGCCATGTTACCTGTTGGGCTGGGCATTCAACTCCTCCTCTTTGTTTAACGCCTTCATAATCTCAGGATCATCCTTGATCTGTGCCATCTCTTCATCGGTAAGCTCCACTTCCACATCCATAGGCATCCCAACAATCGCCATGGCATTAATACCATATAAAGCCTTATTCAATCCGATCTGTTTAAGCTCTGAAGGGGCTGCCCTGTTGATTGCAAGGAATTTTGGCTTTTCCTTTGGTCTTTTGTGCATCCAGATTGATGTGTCAAAGACCATATCAGCTTCAGGTATGTCGAGGAATTCAAAGATTCTTTTCTGTGCATCCTTCCCCGCCCATAGATCCTCTGATCGAATGACCATGATGTTCTGTGGAAATTTATCAAGATAATAGTCAATGGCTCCGTCATTGTAATACTCTTCCCAGTATTGACCTATGGCATCCTTTTTGCTCAGGTCATACTTAGGGAACATGAGAGTAAGGGGAACGTCCTGGGGATCTCGTCCATCCCAGTTCCGGCCCCCAGGCGTTGACCAATGGTTCTTGTCCCGATACATCGAGGAGAAGGATTCAACCACCTTTTCCTTCGCCCGCTTCAGAACAATGACTTTAGGATCGAGCAAGTCCCTGAATATCTCAGGGAGATAGTTTTTCCAGTAAAAGGCCACGTTGCCCACCCTTATAGTATCAACCTCTTCCTTCTGGGTCATGCCGATAAGGGATTGATAGAAGGCAATGATGTCACGATCCCAAGGAATAAATTGTCCTTCATGGGAACAGGAGATGCCTTTCTGCTTATCGAGCAATTTGGCAAGGGTTCCTGTGCCCGACCTACCCGTGGATATGCCAAAGATATATTGAATCATCCTAAGCTGACTTTCCTGGGTGAACCTTCCCGCTTCAGCTCCACGCCATCACGTATCATCTGACCAACCAGCCTTGAGGCCCTTGTGGGACTAATTCCCAAAGCCTTGCCTATTTCGGGGTAGGTTAAAGGCCCCTTCTCTTCCAACAGATCATGGATCTGATCGGACTGGCCCTGAAGGTCTTCCCTCAAGTCCTCTTCAATCTCCGGCTCAGGTTCGGGTTCAATGTAGGGGATAGTAACCGTGTCACATCGGGGTTCGGCATTACATCGCATCCGGCCCCAGGGGAACTTCTTCCCGCATTTTGGGCATATTCTCATGGTATGCTCCTTTCCAGTTTATTTCGTCATATCCTTTTCGGAAGTTATTGTTATTGGCGGCACTACAAGAAATGATTGTCACAATAGAACCACCTACACCTATATTCTTAGGATCAAATCTCGGTTGCCTGGCAATTCTCTCCTGGAAGTTCAGGGTCATGCAAATATTCCTTGGTTAAAAGGGGGACCGAAGCCCCCCTAATCATTAAAGGGCGTCAACTACTGTCTTGATCTCATCAACCTTCTCCTTGATGTCGTTGAGTTTGTCATTCATATCAACCAGACGCTTAAAAATCCCTGGCATTAGACCCCTTACGGGCGTAACCCCAGTACCCATACAAGTCTCGCAAACGGTATAATCAGGATTATGCCCTTGTCCACCGCATTCAGTACAGTTTGTTAATTCCATTACATATTCTCCTTAAAAATAGGGGTGGTTTCCCACCCCATCTTATTTATGCTGATGTAGGATTAAGAACAATACCACCGGCAGTAGCGGCGATTGGCATACTTACTCCAAAGTAAGCATCACCGAGATTTCCGTGTTGCCATTTGTCGAATCCCTGCATAGTACAATTATGCAACAGAATACTATGGGTTGACATAATAGCCTCCCAAAAAACATGAGCAAGTTGCGTGGTATTATTATCATCATAGTTATAAAAATGACAATCATCCCATATCCACTGTTTATTGATACAGTAATTTCCAGGCAATCTAACTGCATGAGCATAGAGGGTATTATCTGACTTCACGTTAAATCGACATCTCCTAAAAAGCCCATTCATTGCATAACCAGTACCTGTAAAGTAAAGTGATGCTGTATGCTCTGCTGTAGCTCGCTTAGATCCATTGTTATCACCAATAACGCAATCCTCAAATATGGGAGAATCCCCACCGCTATCAATGTGAAGAGAAGAGGCTGTTACCACAACAGCATTTAAAGGATTTTTGGCACCCATAAACATAACCCGACTGAAATAAGCACCAATACCGTCCAGATTAAAAGCTGCCAAATTTTCAGCATGATTTCCAACATTAGCTATTAGAACATTCTGAAATTGACACTTATCGCCCGTACAATCTATGGTTTCCACCACCTGAGTTGAATCTGTGTAAATGTTAACACCGGGATCAGTATGGAGGTTAAAGTTACATGGCCCACCAAGACCAAGCATATGAGTCCAGCTTTTACTCCAAGCCAATTCAGCGGTTAAATCGTATCCACCTGGCATAACCAACATTACATCATTACGGTATGCTTCCATAGCTGCATAAGCATCCGCTGGGGAAGTGTAGATCTTATAATCCTGCTCAACACCCCATCTCTGTAACTGCGTTCTGAATTGTGAGGTTGCACTTGAAGCTGGAGCTACCCAGAATAGTTCACCAATACCAGGGCCTAAGCCCGTTTGTGTCATAATCCATTGGATAAGGCTGTTATCCAGGTTTCGTTTTTTGATCATTTTATTACTCCTTTATAGTTTGCCGCCTCAATATGAGGCATACTGTGATTAAATCCTGACAGGGGGGAGAGGAGGCAAGAGTTAAAAACTCCCCCCGTCAGGTAGGGTTAAGGTTAGGTTGTTAGGTTAGAAAGTTAACAAGCCAGTTTTTTATTAACTGGCGCAAATCCTTATCAGGCATAGAGTGAAGGTTCGACCAAGTCGGATAGCAACGTGAGACAATTCCTTGCCTCGACCCCAAGGTTGGAATACAATCTCAAGAACGAATCCCACTCGTCATAGCCTGCCCTCTGATGCCATTGCTGATCCATATTTCCCCAACCAAGAGGAGCCATCTCATACCTCATAATCGTCCCGGAAGGCTCAAGGAATATATCCTCGTTCTGGCACAGCGGATCAATCACCATGCTTACCGTACCGTCTCCACCTGCGAAGGTAAGAGTTTCATACCCGCCTTTAAGAACGGTAGGTTGAAACCTTACATCGGGCATTAACAGATTGGCATACTTCCGTCTCTGGCCAAGTCCCATGAACATCCGGTTAGGAGTTTTACCGCTAACCGTCCGTGTAAGGTCAAGGCACTGTAAGAGCAGGTCGATTGAAAGCTCTCTGGTTACGCCAGAATTACTCAACACATTGGCCCGCCAGTCAGGGTATGTTCCGGTATCTATGTTCTCAAACGATGCCAACAGGCTATCGTTATCAAAGATGCCGAGCAGACCCATCATTTCCCTGGCCTTTGCAGAGGTAAACTCTGTAGTAGCCTGAGTTTTCTCCCTTGCGCCCATCTTAATGGCAATGGCGGCGGCCGGAACACTCTGCTTTGTATCGGTATTACCTAAAGCAGCTCCCCAAGGATGATTAGCCAAATAGACATTGGTTGCACCCTGAGATTCAAACTTCACCTTATTGGTAGCCGGATATACGGCACTGACACGGCAGGCGATGACATTATCGTTTGCCGGTGTAGGTGTGGGTTTGGTTCCCGCAGCATTGTAAAAATCCACCATCATGCCGGGTTTGAAATACTTAACACCCGTTGCGTCCTCAAAAGTGATAGACCATGCTGCATTGGTATCTGCGGCCGTTGCCTGAGCTGATTTAACAGTACCAAGTTTACCCATACCATCTGAGTAGCATTGCCGGTTAAGGTCAACGATTATGCTCTGGTAAATGTCATCAACACTATCTGATAGACCATCTACAAAAGCGGCCACATCTGACTTAGCGGCCTCAATCATTGGCCCGGTTAATCTTATAGAACCGTAGTTATACTTCGGTACGATTCTGCCCTTGTCGAATTTCCCAACCAGGGGATCGGGGAGCTTCTCACCTTCTCCCCGCGCTCCTGTACCCTGTGCCCTGGCGTACCGGATACCAAATTCATATCCGAGGCCCCTGGGCTTGCGCTCTGAGATGGGAAAAAGGTTATACGTTGTCTTCTCATCAGCAAATTGATTGGTAATCCCTTGCCCATATACAAACTTCAGGGTATCGGTAATCGCTGTAAGATCGTGATAATCAATAGCCATGATATTACTCCTTCGTTATTTTTAGCCTCTGCCGGACAATTTCTTCTGTAGAATCTCAGTAGCCATCTTCCGGGCTTCAGCAATTGTTTTAGGTTTAAGTTCCTTAATTGATTCAACATCTATCGGCTCTGTCACTGTCATGTCAGGAACCTTGAGTTTGCCTTCTCGATAACGCTTGATAACGGCCTGTTCAAAATCCTGGATCTTCGTTATACCTTCCTTAGCCATTTTTCTGACCTCGGCCGGCTTGGTAATGTCAATCTCATTTGCCGGATTATCCACTCCTAAAAATTCGCCCGCGAAAGGTCGATATTCTTCAGGAATAGCCTCGGTTTTTTCAACCATGCCTTTGACTTCGGTATTGAAGGTCTCCAGAGCCTTTTGACTCTCATCTAAAGCACTACGTTTGAGAGCTTCTTCTTTCTTGGCAGATTCAGAAGCATTAAGCCTCTTCTCCAATCTGTCTATGCGCTCATCATCCGTCTCATCCTCAGCCTTCTTCTTGTCGTCTTGCGTGGCCCAATACTGTTCGTAACTGTCTAAAGTCTTGGCTTTTTCCAGAACCTCTTTGGCATCTGTATCGCCAAGTAAATCCTTTAGATCCTTGCCACTGGACAGTGCCTCTGCTAAATCTTCTTTAGAATCAAATCCATGATCCTCTAAAAGACCGGACAGGGCCTTTGCCGATTCCTGTGCCTTCTCAAATTCACCTGGGTCAATCGAAGAAGACTTGTCTTTGTCATCACCCGTTTTATCGGTGACATCTACGTTAGTTGTGTCTTTAATGTCCTCTGCCATTTTCTCCTCCTTAATAGTAAGTATGATTTCACACACTTACGGTTAAGATTTAGTTGGTCTCCAATCACTATGTTTTACAGCCTGCAATAGCCTGACTTGAGCCTTGGCCTTTCGCAAGGTAGTTTTCTTTGCCTTTGTTCCGTGAGGGGAACTCACTCGATATCCATCAACCTTTCTCATTGTGTAGGGCATTTCATATGCTCCCTTCAATCCGAAGCCGTGTGAAATAACCTAACTTCAGCTTATCTGCATTTTTTTCATACCAAGCCTTAGTATCGGGAGTCCCTTGGGCTCTGCCCGCTCCCCGCCAATCGGCTAACATCTCGTTTCGGTATTGATCCGGGATTTCAAAAATCTTTGTTCCCCCATCGTCTTCAGGTAGTATCCACCACTGCCAATGATGCTTATTGCGCTTTTGATGCAAGAGCCAAGCGAAATCAAAAGCGATGTCTCCCGTATCGCCTGCCTTGTAATACCCTGTCTCGTCTCTACCTTTCTTGATATCCGATTCTTGATCTCCATAGAAATGCCTTGCGTAAGGAATAAATTCATTTGGTAGAAACTTGCTCCAATCATGAATGATCCCAAGCCAAATCATTTCAAATCTACAGCATTCAACAAAGACAAACCATTTATGTCGAAGAAGATACCAACCATATTTAATGTATTTACTCAATTGTCCCTCCTTCGCCCATTAAAGCCTCACCCCCACCAGGTGGGGCCGCTCCTTCTCCTTCCGCTTCCTTTTCCCCTGCCATAGCCTCTACCATCTGCATCTCTTCCATCATTGCCTGTCGATTCTCTTCAATCTTAAAGGCATGGGCATCGTTGTGGGCTATGAATAGGGTTCGGGTTGATTCCGGTAGTCTCATAAATTCAGGGCTTAGTATCTTGCGCCTGTGTACCTCGAAATGAGTAGGATGATCGTCATATCTAAAAATGGGATCTCTAACGACCATTTCCGGTTCTTGACCTTCTTCTACATTCAATATCTGAATCCGGTCGATCTCCTTACCGTTCATAATCACCATGTTCTCTACTTGCGCTCTTTCCACATCTACACTGGTTTTGTGTCTGAATCCGGCTAATCCCATACGCCTGAGGACTTCCTGCCTTGTCTCCGGGTCTGCGGTTTGCATATCCCCAAAGAATCCATATTGACCCATCTGTAAAATCGTTTGCGTTTGACCGGCCTTTGTCGTTGACATGGTTGAATCGAGTTCGAGTCTGACATCCGTGTTATTTCTCAAATCAGCCGCCTTGAAAGCCATTACCTTGATTTCATTCCCCTCGCCCCTTATCTTTATCATCCGGTTTTCCGTGTAGAGGATCTGGGCCAAGATAAGACGCTTCCTGTAAGAACGCCCAAGAGAACGATAGAATCTATCAACATCGGGGGTGTGGGCCTGCTCTGCCGTCTCTCTCAATATATCGACCATAATACCGGAAGCCTTTGCCGTGGGAACCTTGCCCCTCAAGATATTTTTAGGGTCTCCGGCTGCATCTTGAGCGACCTCTCTTTGGACTAACCTTTCATCGAGCACCTGAGAGGGTAAAGACACCCCGCGTTCTATCTTCGGTTCTCTCCCGCCTGAAAGCATGGCGTCATATTTTATGGCAAGAATGCTCTGGCCCCATGAATTCATTGCTTCCATGTTCATATCCGTGGGAGTTAAAACCATGGGCCTTCCAAGTCCCTTCCTGTTAAGGATAAGGGCCTGATCTATCTCATTTATGATATTTTGGGGGGAAATGAGGTCATCTATGCCACTATCGGACCAGAATCGTCCAGGACAGTAATTGTAATGGAAATCGCTGAGGGTATAATCCCACTTGCCTTTTACAACCGGAATGGGAAGCCGGTTATGATCCCGAAGAATTTCTTTGCCTACACTTACAACATGCCTTCCATTCGGATATTTAGGCGTGGGTTTGAATTCCACTTCTTTAAATATGACAAAATCTTCTGTCTTGATATTCATAAACTGGCTTTCAAGGCCGGAGCCCTTCCATGGGGATACATTGCTTATCATTTTCATCAAACGATGTTCATAGTTTATGGCTTCGGCCTCTGAACCGCCTGCTATCTTCTTCTTGAAAGTATCTTCAACCCATTCCCGCTCTTTCAGGCCTTTGATTCCGACACATTTTTTGCTCCGAAGGGAATTACCCAGATCAGGGACATGGACGTTGAAAGGCATAATGGCCTGAGAAACAACTTCTCCACTTCTGATTATCTCTCCCTTTGTGTCTATCCCGAACTCGCCCCTATCCATAACGGGAAAGTCCCGCATAAAGGCTGTGCCTGTTAAGCCCATCCAGAGGGCAACTTTTTCTTTCTCATCCAGAAATTCCCCATCATTTTCCGTGTCCATCCAGGTCAGGATAGTTTCCGCCATTTCTGCGCCTTGCCTGTCCTCTTCCTCCGTACTGTTAGGCCATACCCGCGGAACCATTTTCTTGTTGAGAATCATGGCCTTCATCGATCTTATATAATCCCTGATAATGTTGCTTACAGGGGTTGGGATAAATGGATGGGTAGGCTTGCGCCGGAAGGTACTGAGGGAAACCAGCCAATCTATCCATTGCTCCCCGAGGTAATACAAAATATTACGAAACCATATCCGCTCCATCACTTTACGGACAGGGTTCAGGTTCTCGTCAAAGAGATCATTTACTATGTCTATGATTGGTTTTTCGTCTGCCATGGTAATAAAAAAGCCCCCGATGAATAGAATATGCAACAAACACAATCTATCCAAAGAGGGCTTAAAGCCGTGTTTGGGTGATGCTCTAAATGTTATTCAGCCATATTTGTTATTTGAGCAACAATTCCTTTCTGTTTTTCAACAAACCATATTTTGTTTTTGGGAATAATCTTAGATACATAGACTAGAATACCAAAAACAGTATATTTTGGTTTATTCTCTTGTAATTCATTTATGAAATCTTGCATTTTCATATCTTAACTTTTGTCTATCTCCTTGTCAAGTAATCCTGCCAATTGCTTAAGGCTTCTTGCTAAATAGAGAAGCCCCTTTATCATAAGTTTGAATGTTTCTTTGGTTTCCTGCTTCATCAATCCACCGGCAAGACGCCCGTATTTCCAGGCTCAATCCTGTTTGCCTGATCCATAATATCCTGAGCATTGGCATCTTTCAAGAGCTTATCTTTTGTGTCGAGAATCTTTTTCCCGTGAACATAGTCGTTGAATCTCCTTGACATGAGTCTGTTCAAAAGATCCTCTTCCCTTGCCGTTGCCTTCTGGCGCTCGATATAGTTGATGATTCCCAAATATAAAATGACACCTATTAAAACAAAAGTTTGAATCATTTCGTTGCCTCCATTATTTCTTTATATTCCTTAATCTGTTCCGGGGTCCTGACACCTGAAGGGATAGTTGTTCCCTTCTTACCTATGCCCAGTAACTTTTTAATTCTCTCTATTACGCTCCTGACAGTGCTTTTCTTTTTCTTAGGTGCAACAATTGTGGGCGTTGTGGTCGCACCGGCTGTGGGAGGCGTTGTTACCCCATACTCTTTTTTAAGAGCCTTGGTTCTTTCGGTTGCCTGCCTTATTGTTTTTGCTCTTTCTGTCTCTGCCATTACTGACGATTCCAGACAAGCCGCCATGCCAATCTAAATCTTACCCTGAAAGGCAATTCACGGCTTTGCTTGATGTTATGGGCATTTATGGCCTGAGCCACACGCCTGAGCTTTTTGGCTTGTTTACCGTTCAATTTAAACACACAACCATTGCTATCATAATAGTATAAGGCCCGGATTGTATCAAGTAATAAAAACACTCAAATATGGGCATCACCACATCCCCCCAGTCCTCTCATATTCCTGTTTATCAAGTATCCCCTGTTTCCACGGGGCGAAGTCTTGTTCCCAGAAACGGCGGGAAACATCGTCAAGCTCTGCTAACTTGGCCTTCTTTTGCCTCTCCTGAATTATCTTCTTTATCTTGTCATCATCCACCCCCATAGGCCTGGCCATGCACAGATGACATGCTTCGTCATAAATATGATCCTCCATGGCGGTATCGATATCCTCAACATTAAGAGGATCTGTCTGAAGTAAGGGAATTGTCCGCCTGAATTGCTCACATGTATCATAAACCACCAACATAGGCAACTCATTTTCATCTTCCGGTATTCTAAGTCTACTATGGAATTGCCTTAACTTCAAGTCTCTTCTTGCATCCCCCGGTCTCAGCTTAATTCCATACTCCCTGAAAATCTCTGCCGTTGAGGGTCCCTGGCCCCCGCCTTTATAATCGGCCTTCTTTGAGAAGCAATCCTGACCCCCTATCTCTATTATCTCTTTATCTTCAATATGAAACTGCTTTTTCCTCTGCCTGATGCCTTCACCTACCTGGGGATCGGTCAGTCTCAATCCCTGATTAGGCGTCCCATTCCATCCATACCATTCTGAGAACCGATAAAGCCGGTTATCGGAATCCACCCACCAGAAACCCAGAGAGAAGGGAGCACCAAACCCCCAGTCGAAAGTCATGTAAAGCGGGCTAAATTCGGGTATGGGAATGGGCTTTATGATATGCCTGGCCCCAAAGTTGAACGCCTGGCCCATGAATATATCCCAATCGCCTTCCTTGTAGGCAGTCCGGTAAGGTTCCGGCAATCCGTCAAGTCTGTCCTCGTAGCCCGGATCATTTTCGGTAAGAGAGGGGTTGTCTTTCAGAAGGCCCGGGATATAGCATCTGAGCATCCCGCCCTCATTCTTAGACGCTCTTCTAAGCAGCATCTCCTTCTTGGGGTCAGGGTCTACCCATCTTGTCTTTACAAATTCATGGCCTATGCCGCCCGGGTTGCTTCCGCAGTAAACTCCGGGGACCTTGTGCTTGTATTTTGCAGGGATATTCAGGGTACACCGGGTCCGGCCCCTGAGATAGTCGTACATAAATTCTGTGAAGCTGGTAAGCTCATCTATTAAAAGGATATGGATTTCCGCCCCCTGATAATGGAAAACATCCTTTTCATACTGGGCATGGCAGAAATGGAGCATGGAGCCGTTCTTAAATTCCCATCTTTTCTTCTGGTCCCGATATTTGCCTATATCATGGGGAAATTCTTCGAGGGAAGGGATGATATGATTCTTTTCAAGGTCGGGGAAGGTACGCCTGAAGAGATAAACATGGAGTCCGGGGATTCTCATACACCAGGTCAGGCCCTCATGTCTGAGAGCATGGGATTTACCGGGGCCCGCCGCGCCTCCATAAAGTATCTCGTTAGCGGAACATTTATGGAAAATCTCTTGTTTAGGGTGTGGGTTGTAGGTTTTCACTTCCCCGCTTCTCTCCGTGACCTGTGATGATCTTTGAACTCCTTATCTTGGTCATGTTCTGGAGTAGGTTGCTCTTTCTTTACCCATTCAGGGGGTTCTATGTCTTTAACTTCATGGTCCCCTTCTATCCATTCATTGAGCTTTTCCGTCATCTCCTCAGCGTTTGGTTTGGGCTTGTAGTCTTTAGGTTCTAGAGGCGGCTTTTCCTCTTCCTCCGGCATATCCGGCTCAGGCACGTTGCTGTGGAAGATAACATCTCCCGTATGCTCATGTTTCTCCGCGGGGTAGTCTCCCCTTAGTTTGTGGGCATCCTTACGGGCGTCTTGCCGGATCTTCCAGATGGGCACCTTTATGATCTTTACCTCTTTCTTGTTGATATGCCTTTGGATTTCCTCTTCCGACTCAAGTTCGGCCTTCAACTTCCCGATAAGATAGTCCTCGGTTATGCCATGTTTATCAAAGGTCTGTAATTTCTCGTCAGGCTTTAGAATATCTTCTTTGATTTTATCTATGTCTGCCATTTGGTACTCCTTATCTTTTTACTCCATCCTTCAAGCAATTTATTTATCTCTTCCTTGCCCACTTTAATAGGCAGTCCTTTGAGATAGATATAGGCTTTGTGTTCCACCTTACCCCCTACCATGACATGATAGACTACAGCAACAACGCCGAGCTTCTGAGTAAACCAGAAAGAAACAATTGGAGGTAGGTCGGCCTTCCCATAGGCCACGTGCATCACATAGAGTAACCCCCATCCAGGGAACCAATCAGGCTGCATAAAAGCATCTTCAGGGGGTAGAGGGACTTCTTCAGGCAATAGGGCAGAATACTCTCCGCCTTCATATATGAAGGTGTAGGTCTGTAACTGAGGCTGGCCAACGGATTTCAATAAGGCACAGCCCACTAACAGAAATATCGCCATTATGACGCAAAGGCTAAGTTTTCTCATGGTTGTCCTCCTATCCTAAGATTTCCTGGCACACTCGGAGGCGTCCGGTCATACCGCTCCACCATATTACTGACAAACGATTCATTCCCCGCCGTATCAACGGCTGTAACCATCCAGGCATAATTATTACTATCTAAGTCGGTTACAGTAAAAATGACTTCAGTAACCGGATCAGGTGTAATCCTTTGCCACGCGGTTGTCTTGTTTCCAATCCGTTCTGATTGATAGACATAATAGCCTATCAAGTCAGATTCAGTGTTGGCATCCCACTGTAAAGTCACATCTGCCGCAAGGCAAATCGTTGCCCACATTATCCCCAGTGTCATTAGCGATATAAGGACGAGAATGATCATCTTCAGCTTAAATGCTTTTCTCATGGTTGTCCTCCCTGTTTTGGTTCTTGGTATAGATGCAACCAGAACCATAACCACTTAAGGATAATCCCCTTCTTCCATCCGAAATACTTACAGTCTGCATCTTCGAAGGTGAATGTCTCTATTTTAGGCTTCCGCTTAAAGGGAACTATATCGTAAAACATTGAATAGCGCATAACATTAACCATCACTCTTTGTCTCTATTCTGGAGAAATGCTCTAAGAGGAGAAAGAAATATGGGATTATTGTCTTGGGGTTTAAGAACATCTTTCCAGTGCTTCACATAATCGTCCATATCATCAACGAAATCTTTAACTCCTTCTCCTTGATCGTCTTCAACTAAAGGTATTATCCTTCCATCTGCGTCTGACATTTTATACCGCTTTATCCATCCACAACCCCATTACAGGCCATAAAAGGGTCTAATATCCAATCAGCCAGGTCGCACATGATAAAGAAGAAGGCCAGGTCTTTGATGTGTCTGGAAATCATGTCGTCTGTTTTGGTCATACCGGAAATGGCCTCTCATTGCCATTAGGGGTGTCAGAGGTAGCTGGATCTAATTCTTTAACTCGACTATCATCCTTGCCATACAAGGCACAGCCTAACTCATACCAAAACTCTCTGGGGGCATAAGGTGGCCTCCCCTTACTCCATCCTAAGCGGTTGTCAAAAAGGTTCTGGGCTGCCTGCCTTACCTTCATAGATGCCTCCTATTAAGGGTTATCTCCCTAATACTTTACCTTCTCTTCCAAGAGCGTCAGTTCTCTCTTTAGCAGTCCGGACAGCCTGTCTTAATGTATTAAACTTTGGGTATCTAATACGGCTCTGCATGGCCCGTTTTATAGCTTCTGATTGACTTAGCTGCTTACCATTCCAAATAGTAGGGATATTGATATACCGACCATCAACCCCAATAGTTATTGACCTTTCAGATGAATAGGTGCCATCAGGATTAAGTATCCTTGGTTTCGTTCTGGCAGCTTCAGGGGGTGTCAGTTGCCGTTTTATGATTCTTATGGCCATATAGTGTCCTTATGAAAAGGGTAAAAATTACATAGGCACTTATATATAATACGCTCAGGGGACCGAAGGCGCTTTAGCCCCCCCGTTCTTACCCAATAGCTGGTAAATCGGTTTCTTTAGCCCCTCTATCTCCAGTATCAGGCCCTGCATCAACGCCAACTGCTCTATCATTGCTATAGCCTTCCTATCTACCTTCCTCAACAGCAGGTCCACCTGGTGAAGGTTGCTCCTAATCAGCTCTCTCTCTGCTACATCCATGCTACTCCTGGTGTCTGATAATACACCTTATGTAACCCACCTGTTATCGGCTACAACCGCTTGTAATGGGCTTATTAGCTTCTATGTGACACCTAACTAACTCTAACTTATCTTAACTTGCTATACTTATGGGATAGCAGTATATCATAGCATAGTGCAGCATAACTCAGCCTGGAGTAGTATGGTTAAGATCAGCCTTTACAGCCTGCTTTAATAGCTTTTTCTTGATCCTCTCAGCATCCTCTTGCTGGCCTAACAGTATGAAATAGTTCTGAATAACGCTTCTCCAGCCTGCTATTCTTGCCCTTTTAGCATATCCTCTGCCGGTTGTCCATCTGAAGACCGCTCCAGCTGCTTTTAAACCTGGGCCATGCTTATTTACCAACGTTTTGAATGATATATGCTTCTTACCATTATTCCCAGTAAACAAACCATCATGTATCTCATCCCATCCAACAAGCAAAGAATCCATAAGTAATTGCCATTAAGTATTCTTAAATGCCTACCATATATATCTCATATTGAGATAATTAAATATCTTCTCTTTAAATGAACACAACCACAATCCCATTTCACCCTCTTACTATATCTTATAAGGTGACTTACGCTCTCTTCAATCCCTTCTTAGGGATGCTCTTCTTAGAGCACATCTTGGCTTTAAATTCTTATTATTATTAAATGATAGAGCTGTGCTTATCAGTTGCTCTCTCTCTCCCTCTCTTTGGGGTCTTTCAAGAACACCTGATATTTTAGCATAGATTTAAGTAGAAGTCAAGATAAATCTTTTAAGGTGCTCCTATCGCCTGGAGAGACGATAAGAGATCTCTTTCTGCGCTTGGCAGATGAGATACTCAATCTTAAACTGATAAATATCTAAATGTCAACCAAAATCTTCCCTAAATGGATTTTCTTATGACAATAATTGGCACTCATACCCATCGATCTCTCCGGCCATGCTCGACAGGAAAGCTAAGATGGGCTTAGGTGCGTAAATTGTCACTTTTCTGACAATAATTGTCACTTTTTACCCTTATGTCTGTGGTACATTTAACACACTAAAATAAATATCCTTATCAATTCAATGACTTGAGAATTTATGGCATAGCTGGCATAGAATTTGCTCTATTATCGGGCATGGACGCAAACATCAAACAGAGAGATAACATGAAATATCAATATTACAAGCACTTAAGACACCTTAATCCCTTAATACCAGCTTGGAGAGTATTAGAGTATATAAATGCTCTGATAGTTACAAATAGCCTGGGTAAGGCAATAACCATTTAACCGGAGGGAAACATGGAAATCAAATATACAGTTAATGGCCAAGAGTATACGGAAGAAGTAAGCCCAGAAGACTTAGAAGCAGCTATTGAACACTATGATAAGATGACTAAGCAAGAAGCAAGAGCGCTCCTTCTTGAGCGTATAGGAGACCCAGAAGAAGCATCAGAGTATGATGATTACCACTGTGATTCTGCTTAGTATGCAGACTATACCTTAGAGATAGGGTATAGCTTAGATACTAAACACTAAACAGGGAGGGAACCATGAAAAAGATCATTACTTTACAAAGAATCAGGAAAGTCGAAAAGGAAACAGGTATATTCCCACTATCTCAAGAGTACCTTGCTACGTTAGAAGATCAGGAAGCATACCTTGACTGGCTATTAGAAAAGGATACATCGGCAAGAATAGAAATAAGTGATTTCTAATAAAGGGTGACATCAAACAATTTAAATGGAGGAGAAGATGAAAGAAAATGAAGCACTTGATTATCTGATGGATATAGGAGAATTAGGCGAGGACTCAGCTCAAGCCCTTTACGATTGGTATAACACAACGGAGCCAAACAAAGAAGACTTGGATAAACTGATTAAACTTTGGGAAAATAACGAGTTCTCATATTGGGAATGTGATCTATGTGGAGAAATCTTTAGTCAAGGCGATCCCAGTAGTTGGGATGATTTTCAAGGTGTATGTCAAGACGAAGGTGGGCCTGTCGAGATTATAGTCGGCGGTCATACCACTTACAAAGAAGTATGTGGAGATTGTTTACTGCATAACTCTTTATTCCATTAACCCCTGCCCTGGCCCTTCACCTCTGGAGGGCTTAGGGGAGTAATTAACCTTTAATGGAGGTACGAGATGGAAGTCAAAACTTATACCCTGTTTACCTCAAGTGGCAGGCACATAAGAAAAGCAACTAAGGTAATATTGCCCAACGGCAAAGAGATACGCTTCATGGAAAAGCTCTCAAAGAAGAGAGCTATAAGGGAAATAGAGAGGAGGGGAGGGAGATGACATTCAAACCATTAGCCATGTTAGAGATGTTTAAGGATGGGATCAAAGTGGCAGAGGATGACCCCACCCGATACACTAAAGCAGAGTTAAAGGTATTGTTAGAGATCCAGGAAATGCAGGGCCGTACTTGGAAATACAGAATAACAAAGGAATAACTAAAATATTCTCATTTGCTCTCCCTGGGAAAGAACATTAACATTCTTGCTTACATTACATACAAAATGTGCCAACTGCACATTGCTATATATATGGGCGCCACCTTTACTAAGGGGCATGATATGATCTAAGCTTGGACTTAGAGGGTCTGGCCATCTAAGCTTTCGATTGACTCTTTTCTTACAATGCTGGCATATCCAGCCATCACGCATAAAAACTATCTTTTCATTTATAAATTCAACTTGAGTTTTATATTTCAGGGCTCGCCGTTTGTGTCCAGATACACGCTTATTTGCTTTTATTTTCTCAGGATTAGCCTTGTGATAAGCCCTATTTGTTGCCTTTATATATTCCTTATTAACGTCCCGCCAAGCTTTACACATTGCTTTTTCTTGTTCTAAATTAGCATCCCTCCAAACTTTAGCATCTCTTTTTGCTTTATCGGGATTAGCATCATAATAAGCCTTGCGCCGTTTTTTCGCTCTTTCTGAATTATCAGCAAACCACGCTTTAGCCCGTGTCCTTATCTTATCCCGATTGGCTATATAATAATCTTTTCTATATTTTTTTACTTGCTTTTCGTCTTTGGAATTCATTTATAAACTATACCATTTTATAGAGATAAAATCAAACCTTATATCACGCCCCGCTCACTTCAGGCGGGATTGGGTTGTTAGGTTTCATCCAACCAATGAGTAATATTTTCGCTTCGAGCATGATCGTCTGCCCACTCTATTTCCCATTCTCCATCATCAAGATACCCAACCGCGTTTCCTACATAGCCATTTGGATATTCATATTTCAAATAGCACGCACTATATTCTTCTGGTAATCTCTCTTTTACTGATATCCATTTCATTATTTCACTCCTCCGTTAAATGGAATCAACAAATTTCCAATTTCTGTCCATCCATCACTGGATAGCCAGTATTTTTTGCAATGTGGACATTTCCAACCGCAATCAGCGGTGTCAAATACTGTGCCGGGAATTGCCTTAGCTATGATTCCTCCACAGTTCGAGCATACCATGATTTTTCCCATTCAAGCCTCAAGCAATCTAACGTTCAAGTTGAGCTGGCGGCGGTATGGTTCCATCACAATTAATGCAAATATTGCTATTGCCAAAATCAAACAAGCCACCATCTTTACAAGCGCAAACATTAGCCGCTCTGCTTTGACGTCTTGTTAGATTGTGCTGAAACTCCATTATCGCATCCGATACATACACCCATTTTTCTGGATCAACAATATTCGGATTAGTAATCACAAGATCGCTATATCCTTTATTTATTAAAAACTTCTGTGCTTTATTCATTTTCACCTCCTATCCCCGCCAAAAGGCTAACCTTAAACGGTGCCTTTACCCTTTCCACAAGATGTTGTTGGCGGGGATGTTTGTTTATTTGCCAGGCTCCCCCTGGCACGGGTATAGCATGAGGCCAATCATCTCTCAGATCTTCTGGCCCACATTGTTCTTTAAAAGTTGTTTCCTTAGCTTCACAATTCAATTTACTGGCGTTACGCATGCCACTTGATACAGGACATTCTTCTATATCGCATAAAGAACAATTCTCTACTGGTTCTTGAATCTTCAGCATAACAAGAATAGCTTCAACTTTTGATAAGCAGTTAAAACAGATTTTGGTATCCTGTATCAGAAATTGTACTGGACAACATGCCCGAAAAAAATCAGTCCATGTGTAATCTTGTCTAATTGTTCCTTTACATTTAGGACAATAGACTAGCTTCATTTTTATCACCTCCTTTCTCGCGGGGATGTTTTATTACTCCTCAATAGTTACTGTCCACTTTCCCTTATCAGGGTGCGTGATTCCTTTAGCATTGGGCCAAAATTCCAGGACTCTATTCCAAAAGTTGTTTTGGGTTTGGTAAAGTATTTTTGCGGCCTCTTTAAAACCTACTTGTGCTATCTTTTGCTCTTCAAGGGATGGCTCCAAGCATTTCTGTTTTATGAGGGGTATTGTAATTTCTTTGGTCTTTGTCATATGCCTCCTTTTTTATTTGTCTTAAAAGATTCTTTCTTTCTTCTCTTAATAAGATAAGTAGAGCTATATATTATAAGATAAGATCTTATATATCTTTAGGAGTTATCACCCAAAATGATGACATCGAATAAATTCAAGGACTTACAAGTTTTGAAGTTATCATTTTTCATCAAAGTTATCATTTTAGCCTGAAGTCCGCACAATCGTCACAATCCGCACAATCGTCATTATAGGGTGAATCTAACATTGATTTGTTATAATTTTATGTAGATTGCTACAAGAATCATCAGAATGCCACATAATATTCGACCTAACCAATCATATTCTTTTGGCCTTGATGCTATGCTCCACATTCCCAGCCCAACACACAATAATACTATTATTGACTCATTCATAAGAAGGTACCTTCTATAAAGTAAATCTATCCTCTCTCCCCCAAGGAGATGACTGTATCAGTTTATGCCCATTGATTATCTTGAAATCACAAAGGTACCCAGTAGGGTTCTCAGAAGTGACCCAGTTTTTAGCATCCACTATCTTTATTTTCCCCCTGCTAACTGATAGATAAAGCCGGGGCTTATCTCTCGTAGGTGTCCCTCCGTAGGCTTCATCTCTACCTGGAGGCTTCTGTAGGCATATTATAACCAAAGTGTTGCTCTGTATAATTGCTCTGTGTATATCCAGAATCCACCTGCTCACTTGGGGATAATCATCTCCTGATACTTCAAGGTAATCAATCAGGTTTAGTTTGTTATCCCCAATCTGTAATACATCGTGGAAATTCTCTGCCCGGGGATAGAAGGATATTTTTTCAGCCCATTCATAAGGCTCCGTGCCCTCAAACATCAACACCCGCTTTTTGAGCTCGGCCTTGCCCATCTCACTATTGTAATAATTGACATCCCATGTATTCCTATTCTCCCATGCAATATTCATCGCCAGGGTTGTTTTACCGCTTCCTTTTTCCCCGGAAATAACCACAATATTACCAGGGTACAGCTCAACCAAATTACCGAGCTCAAGGGGTAGCCAGATATCCAAAGCCTTGGCCTCTACACTTAGGAAATCCATCCGTTCAATTTCTAACTCACATTTCCGGTATTGCCCATACCGGCCATCACGCTCAAGAAGATGCTCTTTTACCAGCCGTGCTATGCAGGTTGATAGGTATTTCTTATCATTTGTTGATTTTGAATATTGAGGGAAATAATTGTATATATCCCTTATCGCAAAACTCCCATGAGCAACCACCTGAACCCAATCCCTGATTTCCGCCATTACAATTTTGCTCTGTTTTTCTTGCGGGGTCTCAAACGGCAATCCCATGCCTTGACGATAAATCCGCAATCTATCCTTGATCTCTTTCTCCGATATCTTCTCTTTAAGTCTCCAGCTCAGTACCAACTGTGTCTCAATCTCCCGGATCTCCTGGACAGTGCATTGCTTGCCGTCGCCGTCTTTGAGTACCGATACCACCATATCAAGGCCTCCAGTCTCCATTTCAGCTTGCATACCGCTGATTACCATGTTTTTAATGCGGTCTTCGTCGCGGGGTTGTTTAGGCAAATTCCAATACCTCTTGAGATAATCTGCGGACGGCTATTTCACAATACTTTTCCTCTATTTCTATGCCTATGGCTTTGCGGTTTAGTTGTTTTGCCATTTTTAAGGTTGTGCCAGATCCACACATGGGATCTAAAACTATGTCGCCTTCATTACTCCAGCTTATAATGTGGTCCTGGGCAAGCTGTTCTGGGAATTGGGCGGGATGAAATCTGTTGCTATTAGACACTTCCGTTGGTGATTTCCAAACATTGAACCTTTGACCCCATTTCGCTATTTGTTTCCCTTGTGATGACATCGGTTTGGTTGTTCCGTCAACCTGTCTTACGGTACCATGTTTCTTCCCACGACCGTAAGTTTTGTTAATCCTGTCTTTAATGGGATTAAACGCAATCAGTTTTCCCTTACTGAAAATAAACATATACTCAAAAGTTTGTGCGTATCTTGTTTTTAACGCCCCGGTTGCTGTGAAGGTCGGCTTGCTCCAAATCATCGTATCATGTAGATTAAACCCTATCCCCTTGAAATATAAAGCCTGTCTAAAACTCGTTCCCGTTTCGTTACCATTTATAGTTTCATCCCCTACTATCCATACAACTACGCCGCCTTTTTTAATTATTCGATATAGGGCAATTGCTGTATTTTTAAAGTCAAAAACATATCCTTCATAATCTCTCAAATTATCATAAGGAGGGCTAGTCAAAACCAAATCCATCGGCTCAAGCGCAGGTATTATCTCCAGGCAATCTCCTAAATATATAGTAGCCCATTTATCTTGATAGTAGGGTTTAGGCATTTTTCTCTGGCTCTATGTGCTTGTTAGATTTTCCCTTTCCTAACCATACCAAAATCAAAAATACCCGCTGGGCCATAAGCAAATCCACACTTGCTACATTCCCATTGACCTGCAACGGTATCTCCTCTACGAGACATTTGTTTGTGCTTACCACCTTTAATGCACCATTTTTCATGAATACCGTCTTTGGATCGTCTACCATCAGAATTGTACCACCATTTTTTGAAGCTCATTTTAACCTCCTAAGAAATCTAATAGTGTTAATGTATGAAAAATTCTCCTATAGTTTATTCTTCTCCGGTTGGCTGGCATACCTTATCCGCCATAATTTCTTCTTGAAATGAGGATTTCTAAAGATCGAAAAATCCCAGAGGCTTTTGCTGGTCAATCCCTGCATCCTGGCATCCCACTGGTTAGCTATGACATCAAAAGGAACCAAGCGTGCCAGACCAAATGGGCCATGACTATGTATAAATAGATTTTTGCAATGGTCACATACTATCGAGGGATTGATAAGTGAAGTGCGCCCAGTGCTTTGATTGTATCTTTCATAGTATAGTAGGGTAGTAGCCTCAACCGCCTGGCAGTTTTCACAAAATATGTCACGGCGAACAGGGGCCTTTTTCTTATCGCAAGAGAGAAAGGTCTTTTGCATAATCTGCCAATTTCTTCCTTAAATCCTCACAAGCCTGCAAAACCACCAAGTAGAAAGTCTGATAAGCTAGCTCAATCTTACGGCTGATTATCTCCTCTTGGGTCAGGTCATCATGATTTGGTTTCATTCCATCACCCCCTTATAAGTGGTCTAAGATCCAGTACAAACAACACCCGATCCCTATACCGCAGAGCAACACTATAATTAGGTAGGTCATAGCCTTTTCCCCCTCACGTCCTCAAGCCAGTTTTTGACTGCCTTATCGTCCGGTTCCACCATCTTAATCTCTTTATCCGTCCAACCTACTTTGTATTTATCAAGCATATCGGTTGTGGTTATTTCCCAGTGGCGAGCCGCTGTTTTAATGGCACATAATTGAATCATGGTTTACTCCCTCCTTGTCACCTTTTCAACAATTTCCAAAAACTTTTTAAGACTTGTGATTTCATGTATGGTATGTCCTAACCAGCTCAATATTTGCTTCGTTGATTTCTGATCATCGCTTAATCGACCACTTTTTGATTTAAGCTCAAAGCAGGCAACTTGGCCAAAAGGAAGAAATAATACCACATCTGGCATTCCCGCTTCTATAAACCATGAAAGCTTCTTGTTTTGCGGATTGATAATAGCCTTATAGCCTCTATCTTTTACCCAATTCCTAATGCTCTTTGAAAGATCGGATTCCGGCCCCGGGTCTGCCTCATCATCTCCATACGGATTCCCAT
>SDBU01003116.1_pt1 | contig 21344 bp, 19 predicted proteins | sample 2277071 | NCBI WGS metagenome assembly SDBU01 (sample SAMN10397929, study PRJNA504765) | marine sediment metagenome | isolation source: marine sediment core GS08_GC12, 126 cmbsf | place: Arctic Ocean: Gakkel Ridge, Loki's castle | collected 2008
AAAGAGGCTCTGATCATCTTCCTTGGTCTAAAAAGTGAGTTCTCTAATTTTTCTCGATCCTCCCTTAAGTTAACTATCTCCTGACGAAGATCACTGAGGACTTTTCTATTCATCATTATGATTTATCCTATATTCCTATATAATATATACATATAGGATTATAGCAAAAAAGAAAGAGAGAGTCAATTTTATTTTGACCCCCTCTGGAATGGTTACTAAATCTTAATCAGGGGAACTTTCAATTTCTCTGTATCCTAGCACCAAGCAAGGGATGAAAGGAACACCAAAACAGCTGCTACAGACGCATTCTTTCCTACTGAGAATTTGTCAGCAAATCGCGCTTGGACTAGATAACTATTTAATTGGGATCTATACTTCCAATCGGACATAATATTCTAAATGGCACAGTTATTTTGCCACATTTTAGGACTCTCACCGAGAACAAAGTCATTTCGATACGGACGAACACCCTCGTGAACCAGGCATTTCATAATAATTCATAACGTTCTACGGATGAGTAATGTTATCAGGAAGCCAATAATCTATCCCTATATGCTCAATGACTTTCATTTTTATGAGTCATATATGAATAATAGTGTATTTTTCTTCACATCGGTAACACTTAATTCTACTGGAACAATGCACAGCATTTCTTTGAACGAACACCAAACCACAAAGCAGGAGCCTTCCCGTCAGCTCCACGTCATGTTAGGTAATCAACCTAGTCATCCATACTGACTTCCCAAATCTCTTAGGCAGCATTCACTTCACTAGGAATAAAGGTCGAGCATATCTTTTTCCGGCATAAAGGAATTGAATAGACGGTAGTAACCGGAACCTGTGGCTCCTTTGAATTGTTCCCATTTGATTTCCTTTTTCCCGGACTGCATTTGCTGTCTTGCTATTCCAGGGTATTCTTCTATATAGACAATTCTACTAATATTTGATTGACAGATGATCTTAGCACAATTTTCACAAGGGGAATCGGTTGTATATAGAGTCGTTCCTTTTAAGTTCTTTTCTTTCTCTTGTCTTATGGCATTCTCTTCAGCATGAAGAGCTCGGCAGAACCTAACTCTCTTTCCTTTTTTACTGACACACCCATATTCATCCTTGAAGCAGTACGGTTTGTCAGTGCAGCGATTCCCAATGTGGTTAATGAAATAATTCTCACGCTCTAACGAACTAAAAGCCACCGGGTCCGGACAAGGACTATTTACCAGTTCATTGCCTGTACGCAATGCGCAAGGCACTTGTCCAATGGGAGGATTATTCCAACCAATACCCAGCACATATCCCTCAGAGTCGACTACCACAGCACCGACATGACGGGAAAGACAGCCAGAATTATACTTAATAGACATGGCGATTTGCATATTGCGTTCATCCTTGTTCGGCGGGATGCAACCAGGTTTCTTTACCAAGCACATGAATCTTATCAGGTTATATATCAATTGAGACCGGCTCCTTGAGTTTCGACTAGTATTTTCAATAATGTAGTCAGCTTTCTGAAAGCACTCGTCTAGGTTTTGAGAGGTCACCCAGTTGCCTATATTATTTTTCCTTCTTTTCTCCTTGTATCCTCTTTCTCTTTCTTCTAGTTTCTCAATTGCTTTCGAAGACATTTTGGATTTCAGACCCTTGAGAACAGCTCGGCATTCATCTCTGGGACGTTGAATTACAACTAGATAGAATTCGCTGTACCTTCTCTTGAAATACTCGACTTCATATGGATTCCTGAAGGCATCTACTATAAATCTTGATGCATTTTTCCTAATTACATAAGCCTTAATTAGACGACGAAGTGCCTCCGGCAATACTGTAATGTTCTTGGGCTCAGGTTTCCTTCTACTTATAGGCTGAACACAGCCAAATTTTCTGATATCATCCCCAAAATCCTGCATTACCTCTATAAAAGTGGCAGTATCCTTCTTATGAAATTCCTTCTTGAAGTCTCGATATAGAGATTTAGTCTTTTCATATGCATCCACGAGTCTCTCTGCCACCCTCCCTTTTTTCATATCTATCTTATCTTTAGTGAGGTAACCAACGCTTTTTAGGTATTCTTGGTTTTTGCTTGATAAAACAAGTTTTCGTACGATGGCAAGATTGCCTTTCTTGAAATCATTGTGTAGGGCTCTGTAGGCTGCGAACATAAAGATTACACGGGCCACTTCTATATCAACGAATTGTTCTAATTCGCCCCATGTAAGATCTATCCAGACTCGTTCCAGTTTAGTGTAGATCCTTTTCTTAGGCTGAGCACTTAAGGTCTTAATATCGGGTAACGTTGGTTTTGACTTTTTCCGTAGAATCCTAGAGGCATTTGAGCAACCAGACCCTGTGTAGCCCGTCAAGCCAATAATGAGAAAGCTATCTTTTATGTCATACAGTGCCTCTCCATATGTTCCCATTGTTTACCTCCAGCTATATTGCTAATAAAAAATGCTTGTCGCCTACTGATCTACGAACACCAATACTGCACATCTAATCAAAATTCATCTGCAATAGGTAGGATTGCCGCTAATCCTTCATTTAAATACGTGCGGCTCTGCTTCATATTGCTGCTTTAAAGCATATAAAGACACTTCTGAAGGAATTGTATGTTGGTCTTTCATCTTTTCGCTGCACATCTATACTTTTGTGTAAATTAGTTTTCTTTGGCTTCTTCACCTCATTCATCCAAGAAATAACCAAGGGTTTTTCAAAGTCTTGACAATTTTGGCCAATGTCTTTTATAGATGGGAATGATGCACTTATTCCATAACGGGAGATACTTTTTTGTTTTACACTGATTCTTTGGGCAAGTCGAGTTTGGGTTAGATTAAGTTCTATGCGGGCCAGTTTTGTCTTTTTGCCCGGGCTGCTTCAATCCGTAGGTGTCTAATGAGAATATTATATACTATATTTATCACAAGACAAGGTCTTCTTATGATGAAGATTGCATAAGGTGAGAGAATGTGAGAGGAGAGAGTCAAACCCTTGCTCTCTTGGACGAGAGATACACGGGTTTGAATTGGTTGCAGTGGCGGAGAGGGAGACATTTGAACCCTCGACACTAAATTAGGCCATTCCTGTCTTCCTGAACTGACCTGTATTTTAGCTTGTAAGTACCTTTGGTAAAGAATTTTCTATTTTTATCTACTTATATCTATTTCGATGTATTTATACCTATTTTGATAGAGAATGGTCACAAATTGGTCACAACGATTTGTCTTAAATTGGTGGAGTGGACAACAATATTCTAGACTCTTTCCCTCAAAAGTCAAATTCACGATGCAAAGCCTTTTCAATAGGAAGAGTTTCCATTTGGATCTCAGTTCTGTTCGGCTCCTCGGCCATGGAGAAAGAAAAGAGCATCGGTAAGATTGCGAGCATAACATCACTATGTTATGCTCGCAACTCAACATATGAGTTTGTGCTAGTAAAACCCTTAGCCAGAGCGTAATTCAACAGCTTCGAATAAATACCGACCTAACCCGAATCTCAGTACTTGTCAATCTGGTTTGGTAAATGTGGCAGCTAAGTTTAGTTTATCTCAGTTTCGGTATTCATTTAAACAGTCGGTCTACGGTTTCAGGCAATTGGGAGAAACTGGTGATTTCAAAGTTACCGGAGGAATCATTGGCTCCCTCTTCTCGAAGGAACTTGATCGTTTTCATGCCCAATTGAGATGCTGTGTGAAGGTTCTTGGATTGGTCATCAATCAGAACGCAGGATGAAGGGGATACATGGATTCGGTCAAGTAAGAGGACATAGATTTCTCTGTCAGGTTTGCGATAGCCTACCTCACCGCTTATTACAACAACCTTAAATAACTCTTTCAAGCCGAACTTGTTTCTGAGATAAGAAGACCATTCCTTAACATCATTGGAGAGTACCGCAAGGGAATAGCTTTCTTTTAAGGACCTTGCAATATTCATGAAGTATGGATCCAGTCTCAGGCAACTGTCAAGATAGTCCCTCTCAATCTTTGGATACTTGGTCTCAAAGCCTAGCTTAGTCCAAAAATCACACGAGCTAATCTTTCCCAGACTAGCTTTTCTGTACAGTTCATTGATTCTCTTGGAAGTAGCCGAAGCATCCGTTCTTAGAATATAAGGAACCAATAGGTCGTTGACGTCATCGGCAACTTCACAGACAACTCCCATCATATCGAAAATAACCCAATTCATCGGCATCTCTATTTACTTTTCGATCTGGTTTCTAGAAGGAATACTGTAAGGTTTCCCGCTATCCGAACATGTTAACCTGATGCAAGGTTCGCCAGCGAACCAAACTCGGAAACTCTTTTTTCTTGCTTTTATTGGCTGGTTGGGCAGAGGCATTCACCACCCTTTGGGAATCTTACCCGACCTTTTCATTACGCTGAGAATATCATCTCGCATCTTGATGGCAGCTTCTCTCACGAACTCAAGATAGTCCAATTGAGGATACTCATTAGACTCTGAATCAAGATAGGCGAAGGTTATAGCTCTTGAGGAACTTACCAAGGCACCGTATCCGTCTTCATTGAAGTATGGTTCGATATCTTGAGCTGTTGCGCCTTGCTTACCATATCCGGGAACTAAAAAGAAGCTGGTTTTCATAACCTCTCTCAAGAGCTTGGCCTCTTGGGGATAGGTTGCTCCGATGACTGCTCCAATAGATGAGTATCCCTTCTTGCCTATGAGTCTCTCTGCTTCTTTGGAGATGTACTTTGCTATATGGAGATACAAAGGGACTTTATCGTCTCCAGCTCTCAAGTCTTGAAACTCTCCTGCCGATGGATTTGAGGTCTTGGTGAGGATGAAAATACCTTTACCGTATTCCTCACACACCTTAATGAAGGGCTTAATCCCGTCACTTCCCAGGTAAGGAGTCACCGTAAGCATGTCCACCCCATAGATTGACCTCATCGAGTTCAATAGCTCAACCTCACCCAGATGTCCCATGGCGTAGGCCAGGGCAGTACTTTCAATATCGTTTCTCTTAGCGTCTTCGATGATGAGAAGATCTTTCATCTTGGCATAGCGGACGGTCTCTTGAAAGGCTCTCACTCCTTCAAAGCCATACTGTTCATAAAACGCCATTTGAGGCTTTATGATGGCTACTATATCTGAGACAGCATCAATGATCTCACAGCTAAAGTACAATATTGCCTGACATGTCCCTTGGATGGTATCTCCATATTTTTTAAGGCATGTCTCCCTTATATGAACCGGGATGAGAGAAATCCGGGGGTCGAGTCCCACCACACAAGGGTTACGTTTTCCATTCATCTTTTCGATGAGTAAATCAGCAAGATTCGTCGTCATCCTATGACACCCCCAAGTGCTTTCTCTCGTTTCTAATGATATGGATAGTCCATTATCTTGCTAGCCGCAGAATACTAGTATTGCTGGATTTCATCATGTTCATATGACCTGCCCCCGTTAATTCTACCACTTGTTAAGTTAGAGTCAACGGAATGAGAGCCTCGGAAGAAGGTTAGATCTCGCGCGAATCTCAGCGCTTGTCAATCTGGTTAGGGGGGGGGTGCGGTGACAAGCTCAGACCAGGCATGTCTAATTGTTGATGGGCTCCAGCGTGCTTCTTTTTTGGCTACAGCTAGCACTTACAGCAATTTAGCAGAAATTGTCAGAACTACATTTCAGCACTGGCTTAGCCAGCAGTGCTGTCATTTCACAAATTCGAAAATGTCCTGACCGCTCCAAGACACTTGCTGAGGAATTCACCCAACGACAAACCCACACCATACATCTCGTTCGTGACTGATGCAAGATGTGTCAGATCAGTAGTCACCTGAAGTAGCGTTTTGATATGAGTATCTAATTGTGTCCTATAATATTTGGACAATTTACCACTCGACCATGACCTAATTGCCTCCATCTGTTTAAAAATGTCTATAATTCTATCATAGTGAGGTATTCTGTCCTGGATGCCAAGCTTGGTGTTACTCATGGGAAGCGATTCCACCGTTTCTCTCTCAGATTCGATTTCCTCCCTTACTACCAAGAATACGACCTCTAAATATGGGACAAGAAGTTTTTTGGCCGAATTATCTTCCGGGTCAAGTGCTGTTATTGCCTCCAAGAACTCACGAAACAAAGATGCCCTGTTTGAATAGTCGCGTTTGCCACGGATAACCCGTTTCAATAAGTTGATGGCGTTCTCCATCTTCTTCTTATTCGATGCGACCAGGCCAAGCAGTCGTTTTTTCATGCTGGATTTATCTTCCAACGATATAGACAACCCTCCGTATAGCTCTAGCACAGACCTAAGACAATCCCCAAACAGATTCCTTGCAATCTCGTAGTAGGAATAATATTGATCCGAGGAAGGCTCCCGTTTTTTCTCCGTCACGACTTCACCATGAACGATGCTGTTTCTCAGTTCATATAGTTTGTTTGTCCATTTAAGGGTATCCTCATCAAAACCCCAGTGAACCTGCATTGCATAAGTAAGTACTACCTTTTTTGTTGATGTAACCGGGATATTAAAGAGTGCCTCAAGGGCGCTAACAATCAGAACAAGGGAGCTATTGCGGTGAAATAGGCTCAGTCTGCAGCTTTGATTGAAAAGATCTATAGCTGTCATCAATTTCTTATACAATTCTGGCTGATTTTTGTGGACGGTACACAAGGCCTTTTCCAGGACGCCCTCTACTTCTTGATCCAGTTTGATTTTCACTTGGTAACTTTTCTTAATGGGAAGTACCCAAGGAGAATATTTGCTCCAATGCATGGCGCAATTGTTGATGTATCGATACTCGTGTCTATCCGGGAGAAGCATAATTTTCGCAAAATCTAAGCCCAAAGAAGTATCTACTTGTCTAAGATTGAGGAAATAGGTAAGCAGATCTATGGATGACGGATTTGGCGGCTCTGTAAGGTCCCAGGCTATATTTTCGTCCACAACAACGATGTAGTCGTCTAGCGGTTGCCTGGAAGAATCGACGATAGCTCCCTGAGTTTGTTTGATGCACTCCATGATTCTGCTCTTGTGACGAGAATTCCGCAAGAGCAGTTGCTTGTAAGATGTGATATGAGCACCGAGGTAGTAAATTTCACATATTGCCCCAGGGTCTCTGACTAGCTTTCCCTTTTCCTCCTTATGTGTCTCAAGCACTACTTTTGGAAAGATTGTGACGAGGTCAACCTCCATAAACTTTCCTCCTGTTCGTCCTGCCATGGCCATGGCAGTATACGATTCCTACCATCTTGGCCCTGGCTAGAATGCAGGCACTAATTGCTGGGTGCAGAGTTCGGACGTTCGATAAGGTCTTTCCCCAAACCACGAAGTCTAAACTCTGGCCTGGGGCGAGATATACACTACCAGATCGTCTTGCTCCGCAGCACGAGGATGCAACGAACGGTCATGCGGATGGCAAAAACGAATTGTTTAATAAGCCAAGGAGTGGATTGTTCGATTGAGATCCCGGTAGTTAACGGAAAAGTGCTTGCCACGCAATCTCTAAGGATATTTTAGGCCAAATCTCACCAATGGTCAATCTGGGTTTTCGGAGTGCTGTTGTGGGCATGACAAATTAAAACAGTCTGCGAACCTACGGGAAAATACCAGCACGTTATTAGACGCTCTAACTTTCTCTTCATCTCAAATTATCTAGACTCTGACGAATTTTTTCCAGCTCATATGCATAGCCCACTCCTACATTTGCGGATCTCTTTATTTCAAGTGATATCTTAGCCATTTGTGTCTGACTAACCTTGAAAACTTCTATAGGGTCAATGCCGAACATCTGTACTCTCCCACCTTTAGATGCTCCTTCAAGGACTCTAATGTTCTGGCTGAAACTCTTCAATAATTCATCAAACTGTCTTGTCAAGCCAGTCATCTTTCGGGTGACGATACCAATAACTTCTGTTGTTTTCGGGTCAATTAAGGGACCACCCGAGTTGCCCTGATTTACACTTACATGGAGCTGCAAATATTTTACTCCTTTCGTTACGAAACGGGACGAAAGAATTCCAGTGTGTATGGAGAGGTTGGGCTGGTCAAATTGAAAACCAAATAAAGCAATTGACTTTCCGATTGCAAACTTATACTGGCTGCTCAGGCACAGAGAGGGGACGGTCTCAAATTCCGGAATCTTAAGATCCAGAATGGCATAGTCCCAGCTATTCTCTGGCATACCGTCAAGAAGTTGAGCTTGGAAATCAGTTAAGCTCATCTTCTTAGACGCAAAATCTGTATATCCGTCCTCATTCACAAACCGAAGCACTACATCGGATGCCTGGGGAACTTGAATCACATGGTTGTTGGTAAGGAGCTTGTTGTTCACTTTGAATCCAGTGCCAGATGCAATTCGCTTATCACCACTGAAGTAAACGATGGAGCATATAGACTTATAGATTTTTTTCCAAAGATCGCGATATATGGTAATCCCTCCTTCCACACTGACCATAATAAAGAGACTCACTGCCCAACCATGCGGGACACTTCTCAGAAAAACCAACACTCATTCACATAATCTCTGAACTTGTTAATCTGCACTTGTCAGCAGATTCAACCTATCCTAGAAATCCAACGAACTTCGGACAAAGATTGAGAAAGAAACGAATGGACTTAGGACCAGAAACAAAAGACCTAGCGAGATTGATTGAAGTCACATCTGATATAATCATAAACTGGGAATTAAGCAATGTCAAACCAATTTGCAAAAACCTTACGGCGGTTAAGAGATTATTGGGTTTGTAACAGACGAAATCATAGTATCAGTATTTGTCAATCTGATTTTGGGGAACTCTGACTTGATGAGATTAGTTCTACTCAAGCTGGTTGCTGATCCGTGTCTATGTCCTAAACTGCCCGTGGTCACTTATGTTATGCTCGCAACTCAACATGTGAGTTTGAGTTAGTGAAACCCTTAGTTAGAGTGTGATTCAACAGCTTCAGAAAAATACCAACCTTACGTAAAATATCAGCACTTGTCAATCTGAGTATGTAATGTGTCTCCACTGCTATAATACTCTTGTACCCTCCCACAATTCCTCAATTTCTATTAGATAACACCCTCGTTTTCGCGCAACAAGTCGACAGCCTTCAATGATGGTCTTGTAGATACAATAGCTACTGATTTCTTTGATGCTTCGAACAAGGTGAGTCTTCGCCATAATCATTGTTTCATTACCACATGCTTTTTCAATACCTCTCCAAAGTTCCCTGTCGATAGGTGGGTGTATACATTCAATCAAACCAGTTCTTCCTTCTTGGGCTACGTAGACTCGAGTCTTAAGATACATATTGATAAGTTTGGCTGCCCATCCGATCGGCAACCTCTCGTCGACATCATGTATGGCAAGAGTACTAGCTTCATGCCACTGCTCGAATTCATCTCGAGTAATTGGCTCTCCAAAGAGAACCGCCCCGTAGTCTGGCGTTCTGATCAGAGGATAAATCGCTTCTCTTGACTTCACCGGACAGCCTGAGCGTGTTGCAGAGAAAGCGGTCCACTCGGAATAAGCCCTAATGATCACTTCCCTCGGTGATGTCACGCGCATCCTCTTCTGTAAAGTGTCTGATGGCTCATCACTATCCTACGTTGGAAATTGTTGTGATCTCGCAGTAACTCCACTGCTTACGCAAAAGATCCGTAGTAGCCATAAGCTAATGAAACCCTATCCCAAATCTCAACATTTATCAATCTGCGGTTTGGAGGGATTTGGAGAATAATGCAACTAAGTTTTACGATGGTCTAATATTGGATTCAGATGCCCACTATTGTTCAAACATGAGTTAAGAAGTCCGTCCTAAGACTGAGCTGAAGTTTCCTAGGAAGAATTGATCGACATAATATGTTGGGAGGTGGTTTGAGCGCTTTGGACATCATAATTTCTCACTCACAATCATGAACTCGATGGATCCATAACTTATCTTCTCCCTGCTGAAGGGATTAGCGCCTAGTAACACCTTGAAACCATGTTGTTCTAGTACCCACTTCAACTCCGGAAAGGTATAGCTCCGATCACTACATTTGATTGTCTTCTTTTGACCATCTTTTTGGGTCGTCTCCTCTTCGAATTCAAGGCGACACGTCATAGGATCGAACTTATCATCTCGAAAAAGGTTCAAAGTGGTAAGGATGAATATCCCGTATTTTCTTAAGGACCTGTGAACTGCCTTCAGTACCTTGTAGTTCTCATTATCATTCTCCAGTAAGCCAAAAGCTCCTTCGCAAAGACAGAGGGCAGCGTCAAATTCATTTATGAAGGGCAACTCTCTTGCATCACAGACTCTAAAATCAACTTGGATATTCTTCCTTTTTGCAACTTCCCTGGCAGCTTTGATCATGCTGGGGGATAAATCTATACCAACAATGTTCCCATAACCTTTAGTTGCCAGACTAATAGCATGACGTCCAGTCCCACATCCAACATCAAGAATTTTCATTTTTGGATCTCTCAAATACTCTTTAATCATCCACTTGACTTCGTTTTCAGTATTCCTTGTGAATGGGTAGTCTTCGTACTCTATTCCCATTTCCTCAAAAAACTCTTTGTACCATTTAGGATTCAAGTTGTTTGCTCCTTTTTCGGTCATGATGACATGTGATATTTCGATATCGGACTGCGTTAGGGGATAACTCCTTCGCTCTTGGACTATTGAGGACAATGTCACGGGCTACAATAATAAAGCTACCACTTATCCAGAGACTCTCCATCGTGCCCGCTGAAAGCGTAGGCCTTATCTCAGCACTTATCAATGTGGTTGGGACGTTCTTGCTCAATTCGCGCACTTTCGAAATGAAGCACTACTCGCCGCAGAAGACGCAAGACTTCTATAGGCAATAGTCTGTTACCTTTTTGAGGTTATTGTGTCCGTCACTCTAGTTTGGCAAATGGTACAATCGATGGGGCCAGACATGAGCAAAGCAGAATTAGTAGCGGGGCAGTTCAATCTACCTTAAACGCTTTTGGTATGGAACAGGGTTTGTTTTTTAATGAATCTTACGTTCTTCAAATTCAATTTCGCTCCAATCATCGTAGAATCGCTTTATTGTATCTTGCATTAACCAGTCTCTGTTCTGTCTAGGCCACTTTTCTAATCCTCTTTTAGAATAGTATAGAAACATGTTATGAATGGTTACAAAAATGTTTTGACACGCTTGGTCGTAGTCCTTGCAGTCTTCTGGAGGGAGAGGAATATTGTCAGACTGGAAGAGGAGTTCTGTAATCTTCGGCTCCATTTTCTGCATTGCTGAGATAAATTCTTCTTCAGAAGTGTCTTCACTCTGGTATTTCTTGAAGTAAATAATTGACCTTTTAGCAAGTTTCACCATTTCGCTCAATACAGGCCTAATCGCTTCTAATACCGCTTCCTTTGTACCTTGGTGACTTTGCAAAAATTCTTTGCGAGGTTTGTACTCATCATTCCATAGAATTTCTATATTTCCCAATTTTTCATTACCATTTAGGCCAGTTGGCCTCATATCTTCGCGTAAGAATGGATCTACCCAGTAGGCACGACATGCCCAATTTGCGTTTTGAATATCCTCCAGGTCATAAGCTATAAACAGCCATACCACATGAGCGGGAGTTTTCCCCCACCACGCCCTTACTCGTTCATTACGATAATAATTGCTATATTTCAGTCTTCCTGTTGCCTCTCCGATAATTCCTTTTATTACTTCTCTCGGATAATGTCGGTCTAACAAAATAGTAGCAGAATATCGTTTGGCTCCAGCATGACTTACGTCTCTTTGGTTGAAAATGGTATACCGGGCTTTTTCTCTAACTTCCATTTCTAGAAACAGACCTTTATCTCGCGCATGTCCATTCTTACAGGTGCCCATCTCATCGTAAGGTGTTCCGTCCTTTGGACATATTTTCTCATAAGTGATTAACAGACGAGCCAAGTCTTGGGCATCAATAATAAGATAGTCGCATCCTGCGTCAATAGCAGTCTGTATAAAATCTCTCCGTGCATCATCTTGGATATTCCCCACTGCTACAAAAACCATTAAGTCAAGGTTAGGTATCTGGCGTAATTTGGCAAATTGGTGAGTTACTGCTCTACTTGAAATTCTTTGGAAACCTTTCCCTTTTAGGACGAAAGCAGTTGGCCGCTTATCTCCCCTGACGTGCAAATGGTCAGTCAATATATCACCTATCTCTGTAGGCCCATGGGGAGTTTCATTTGGGTCGCATAGAATTTCCCGGATAAACTGTTCCATCTCATCTTTCTCGTCCAAGTTTCTGATGTTGCAAAGTATATCTTTACTGATGGCAACATCGGGAATAGTCTTAACTTCCGAAAATTCATCTATTTCATATATTTCAATAAGTCGTGCCATTTACAACACCTTTGAAGTATAATAGTCACATAACTGTATCGGAGTACTCACGTATATCTATCTCAGATAGGTCGTGGATATTGTATTCCGTTCCTTAGTTTTGGGTATATCGTGAGTCTATGGCCTGAGCTATATTTATCCACAATTCTACATAATTGTTTATGCCAGAGAATCCTACCTTTTAGAATCCTGCCCCTTATCCAAAGACTCTGGATGATGTTGACCTGCCCCCATCAATAGTACCAATTATCAAGTTAGAGTCAACGGAATGATAGCCTCGGGGCAAGGTGACCGATAATTTAGGCCACTGTGCGGCCCTACTTGGTTGTACTCTTTCCGCTACTTTACAGTATTTATACGCCTGATTATTTCTTGGTGGAACCTCCCTATAATGAGCTATTAGACTATGTTCTATTTCGTGTCAAAGTGAGAATGATATATTTTTGAGAGGTACCATCGCTCCCGGTGTATTAATAAATTAATGCCCTAGGTGTTAATAGAAGCCCAAGAAAGAGTCCAAAACTTGTAAATGATGTTAACCAGACACAAGTCTCCTATTTTGGCTAATTTGGCGCCCAATACTATTCCTACTTTCTTCACGACGAAAAGATACGTTATGTTGACTCAAAGATGATTTATTGCACTATTACAAAGAAAACCGTTAAACCCTACTATCGATTTGAATTCAAAATTATCAGTCTGATGAGAAAGCAGAATGATATGCTTTAGCCTGGAAGGAATGGAGATCTCACGTTGACTGCCCATAAGCTGCCCCTTAATGATACGCATGCTTAGGGATCATCCACCAACAGTCTAAGAGAATTTTTCTAATCTTGGGTATTATGGCGTACAATAAAGGACTATGTCAAATGTGGAGAACGACAGGCGTGAGTTTGCGCGATTAGACTTCAATCAAACTGCAATCGTGGAGTACAACTTCTAGTTTATTGCTCAGACAAAAGTTGCGAAAATCGTCTACCAGGGGATCCCTAATCGGATCAGCCGTGTTCATTCTTGTCCCTCTTTACCTTACATATTGTCTCTATTTTAGCGTAGAAGAGAAAAAGGTCAAAAAGAGAAGTGAAGAGAATAACTCTATATCCGTTGCTGAAAAGTGATACAAGCATTCTGGACTTACCTTACACAATATCATTTGTGTCAGGTTGATCTCCCCACAAGTGATATTCACCCTGGTAGAACTATAACGGCAATATGAGTATTCATATCATCCACTGCCAGTGGGGCTAAAAACGAACACAGAACCGTCAAACTCCTCTTGGATTGATCCAGTAGAATTATTCCAGACTTATCAGAAAATACACCTCTACCATCTGTAACTTTTACACAAATCTTATCTTTCCTATCAACATTCCTAGGAAAGACTTTTTCCCCAAATGCCCCATCTTGATGAATCGTAAATAAAGTCAACATTCAAAAAAGTAATTGGATTACACATTATATAATCAACTCTGGCGCTTAAGAGAAGAAGAGCCTCTGTATAGGATATTTTCTCCTTATCTGACCACTCCTTAACTTCCCACCTAGCTTTCACAAAAGTTCTGAGGGTTTCGTAGATAATGACAACATTTTCACGTTGCACACTTGTCAATAATACACTAACCTCTCCAATATAGTCCAAATAGCAGTACGTAGGGAAACGGACGCTTGAACCATGCAAGAACTTACCCTTCCGTAGCCTGCATTGAATTTTCAACAGCAAGTCCTTTTTCTAAGCCATTATAGAGGATTTCCATAATGTCATTATGTTATTTGATTCTTTCTCATTTTATCAAGTTTAAGAACTTAGACTGTTAGCTAAAATTTAAAATTTCGCTAAATTAAGGCCTGAATTCTTAACTTGATATACATCAGTAAGGATATCCTTGTACCAGATTCTGACCTCTGCCATGCCTATTTTTTCATCGGGGACAATACGAAGTTCAACCTCTTCCCGAAGAGGAACCTTATGCACCTTTGATCTAAGGTGGTCGATGGAAATTTTATGATAAGCATCTACTTTTCTTTTCACCCTGAGACAAAAAATGTCCTTCACTACGGCATAAAAAGAGAAGGGTAGTATATCTAATCTGTCTTTTGAGAAAGATTTGATATGCGGATAAACTCCACTTTTAAACTTTAATTACTCCAGTTTTAAAACTTAATTAACATCTAAGTTTCCCCCCTTGCAAAATTTGGAATAAACTGTATAATGAACTCAGTATATAAAAACTAGACTTCATGAAAGCGAGGTGAGTACCGGTGGAGGAGACTGTAGCCATGAAGAAGATCCCTATAATTGAATTCCGATATAGGGGGGAATTATTGGAAACGAAACTTATCCTAACACATAAAGTTCTCTGTTTGTTTTCTGAAAGGTTCACAACAGAAGAGACGATGGAAAGACTCAAGACGAATAATTACCTAGACGAACCTATAATAACGGGCTGTATTGTCCAAGAGAGTAAAGATGGGGAAAAACGAAATCTCATAAATCTGGAGCCTGTTGAAGAGGAAGGAACTACCAAGGACCTCTTGAAGAGAGCATTTTTTAGTGATCCGGTTCATTTCTCCGACTATCGCGATTTTAAAGTATACTATGGCTCAAAAGAATTGGGCCGATTAAAGGAACTTTAGTCCTCCCAAAATAGTCTTTAAGGCAGGCAAAATAATGAGTTATAGTGATGTGTGGTATTCTCGGATAGGAAAGGTTTTAATAAAAAAAACAGGATTTAATAATCCCTACGCAGGTATGGTTAAAATAGCTAATGACTTAATCCTTCGCTCTAAGGTAACTGAACCACCATTCGAACCCTGTGTTTTTGCGGAATTGCAAGGAGTACGAGAAATAAGGAAGGTTTACAACGTAGAGTGGGATGCGTGTCTTATTCCGTTTCCCAACAAGAATTATGTTATAGAGATAGGTGACATGCATTCTCTCCACAGACAAAATTTCTCTTGTTGCCACGAGGTTGCGCATACTTTACTTCTTGACTTACTTGCTGCTCCTGGTCTACAAAAGATAACTTGCTCTCTAAATTTACTAGGGGAAAAAAAAGCTGAAGAGAGTCTATGCAACATAGGAGCTGCCGAACTCCTTACTCCCTATGATAGTTTTGTGCGCGAAGCATCTAAATATTCTCCCTCAATTGATTCCATAAAAGACCTCTCAGACGTATTCGGTACTTCGCTTTCTGTTATAATATTAAGACTCCTAAAGACACGAGTTTGGAAGGAGTGTGTTCTCGCCTATCTGGAACCTATTGACTCTAAGTGCCCTGAGAAAGGGTTTTACATAACCCGAAGCTGGGACTTCCAACTACATCATCATTATTTTTCGCGAAACACTAAAATCAACTTAGAATGTATTTATCATGTATATACAACAAAAAAAAGGAGAGGACAGAGAATAAAGTTAGAATTCACCAATTTAGAGTTTTATATAGACTCTCTCAGACTGAAAAATAAGGACAATTCTTATGTTTTCTCTTTGATCAAACCATTGCAATAGATTAAATTTGCCTCTCAAATTTTATTAACTCATGGACAAAAAGAAAAAATGTCGAAGATAAAAGTATTAGATGCGGGAGGACAGTATTCTCACCTCATTGCAAGAAGAATCAGAGAATTAGGAGTGTATTCTGAAATATGCTCCTTTAATACCCCTGCGGCAAAATTAAGGGACGCTAGCGGTATTATCATATCTGGTGGGCCGGATAGTGTTTATGGTATTAATGCCCCCTATATCGATGATGAGATTTTTGGTATTAACATTCCTATATTGGGTATATGCTATGGCCATCAGTTGATGGCACACAAACTAGGAGGTAAAGTAAAACCAAGTAAGGTTCGTGAATACGGAATAGCAAAATTAGAGGTTAAGTATCACAATACTATTCTAAAAGGTGTTAACTCCAAGGAAAACGTATGGATGAGTCATGGAGATATCGTTATAGAACCACCAGACGGGTTTGAAATTTTAGCCTCAACCCGCGATTGTCCAATCGCTGTCATGGGTGATACGAGCAGAAAATATTACAGCTTGCAGTTCCACCCCGAAGTTACACATACGCCTGCTGGAACTGATATAATAAGAAATTTCATCACTAATGTTTGTGAATGTAAGCCTACTTGGACCCCTCAAGATAACCTTCAGGTCATAATCAAAGAAATCAAGAAAAAAGCAAAAGACAACAATGTATTTTTTTTGACCAGCGGAGGGGTAGATTCTATGGTTGCTTTTACTTTGTGTGCCAAAGCCCTTGGTAAGGGAAGAGTATCTGGACTATATATTGACACCGGGACGATGAGAAAAAATGAAACGGAAATTCTTAGGCAGACTTTGAAAAAGCATGGATTCAATAGAATCCGTTTTTTAGACGCAGCAAACGAATTTCTCTCTTCGCTTGAGGATGTTTATAATCCAGAAAAAAAACGAAAAATCATTGGAAAAAAATTTTTTGAAATACAACTAAAAGCTTTAACTCAATTAAAATCATCAGGGAAATGGATTTTAGGCCAGGGTACAATCTATCCTGATACAATTGAATCTGGGGGTACAAAAAACGCTGCACTGATTAAAACTCACCACAATAGGATCGCACTCATTCAAGATTTAATAAAGAAAGAAAAAATCATTGAGCCCTTGTCTAATTTTTATAAAGATGAAGTGCGTGAAATAGGAAGATTACTAGAATTACCAGAAGAAATAATCCAAAAACATCCTTTCCCTGGACCAGGGTTAGCAATTCGGTGTTTATGTTCCCGTACTGATTTATCTATACAAGATGACATAGATGAAGCAATACATAACGTGTCCCCGAAGGTCAAACTAAAATCAGCTGTATTGCCATTAAGGACAGTAGGGATCCAAGGAGATTCCAGAAGCTATAATCATCTTGTTGTTCTCTTTGGGGATTCTAAGATTAGTCAATTGGGAGATGTTTCAACTTGGATAGTAAATAATATTAAACAAGCCAATAGAGTGGCATATTTAATTAGCCCTCCTAATTTTGATTTAAAAAATGCCAAAATCAAAAAAAGCAAACTTACTAAGGCAAGAATAGAATTATTGCGTGAGGCAGACAACATCGTTACTGAATTTATGAGGCAAAGAGGCCTCTGGGATTATTTTTGGCAGTTCCCTGTAGTTCTTATACCTCTAAGCCTTCATGGAGGAGAAGCTATTGCTCTACGTCCTATTCTCTCAATAGATGGAATGACAGCAGAATACGCTGAAATTGAATTTTCGGTCCTTAAGGAATTATCTGACAAAATTATGACAATGGATGGTGTTGATGCTGTTCTATGTGATATAACCAATAAACCTCCCGCAACAATAGAATGGGAATAACAACATTTTATATTTTCCCATTGCTCACCTCAGTATTCAAAGTGAAAAAGGAGAAGATGTGTCTAACAGAAATATTCAAAATATAGAAGCAAAAATCAATAAAATTTGTCAGCCATACGGTGTAAGAGCTTTGATAATGCCTGGGTATAAAGGGAAGCGACCCGGACCTGAAGACAAAGACTATTCTGAAGGTGAGTACGATTATTATTTCGTCCAGGAGGGAAAAACGCCACCAATTAGGGAAGGAACTTATGGCTATATAGTGATAATAGAAACAGAAGGAAGCTTTTTGGGCCCCAAAAAAGAAAAGACACTTATGACCGAAATTCTAAGTAATTTCAAAGAAGTTGGCCGAGTCCTTTGGGATTATACCAAAAAGGAATAACATAGGACTATACTAGTATCTAGACCTGTTGCCTGCCGCCTAAAGGGTACCACACCAGAAAAGCTTATACCGCAAAAACTCTATTTATGCGAATTTACAGAATTTAGAGTAGTTGTGCCAATAGAGATCTCTTTAACCGGATTCTGGCGTTCTTCTATTCCCTTTTCAGGTATTTTCATTTCTGTATATCTTCGCCAGAAAAAACTCTTTTTATGCTGTTACATTAAAAACTCTATCGGCTTCTTCTTTGTCGTATTTACAATATAATTCATAATATTCATTTGAGAAACAATTTATGTTTTCGTATATTTTGATTTTTCGACGTAGGTACGGACTTACATCTAATGGTGGCCTTTTCCACATGTTCCAATCCCTTTGTCCAAAAACAAACCGGACGATTCCCAATCTTACTAGTGTGCCAATACACATGATACAGGGTTCAAGAGTAGTATAGATTATTAAGTCGTCGCCTCTTTGCCTCAACGATCCTTTTATTGTGTCGATCACATTGATCTCAGCATGGGACAAAAGTAAAGAAAGATGATTTTGGCTAAAATCTTTCGACATTATTTCGCCTTTATTGTTGTCAACTAGTACTGCACCTACAGGGCAATGTCCCTGTGCGAAAGCTTTCTTTGCTTCTTTGAGAGCTATTTTTAAGTAGTGTTCATGTTTTTGTTTACTCATCACATTGTTCCTCCAGCTCTTGCAGCAAAATCATTCGTTGCTTGTAATATCCTCATAACCATTCTTGATTTTGTATACAGAATATAGCGGAATATTGCTTGTTTTCAAGATCTCTCTAGCATCGTTTTTCTTCTCAAACATACAAAATGCTGATTTTATGAGGATGTTATGCTTTTTCAATAGAGGAAGCACCCGTTCAATTACTTTACCGTTACTAGCCACCCAAACTAATAAAATAACATCGTCTCCAGGCGACAGGTCGTCATACCGAAAAGGACCCAGATTAAAACTCAGTAACCACTCCTCAGATGTATGGACAGTAGTAAAAGGTTTATTGAGATGCTTTGAAATTTCATACGGCAATATATAGTCAAGTTCTGCACAAGCAACTATCCCTTTGAAATCGAGATTTGGATGAATTGTGTTTATTTTGTCAATAATTTGTCTTACTTCATCCGATGTGTGTGGCGTATAAAGCTTTAGGTCTTTTTTGGGGTATTCGGCTGACTTCTTTGAACTGAACCTAAATTGAGGACGGGAGAGAACCCAGGATAAAGTTAAAGCAACCGATGCAATAATCATAAGAATAAATACAGTTATCATAGGATTTTCCACAATAGTTGATGGAAAAACATAGTTAAGAAGTTGGACTATTCCAAAAAAAGTTAATAATATCCCGCAACCAACTCCTAATGCCTTGCCAAATATCCGCAATTTCTCCATATGCCCCCCTCAAGACAGAGTTACTATTGGATAAAGACGATCCAGAATATCAAGTTCAACCTTAGTGGATGTTTTCTTATTGTTTGTGGTAAACCTTTGTCGATCGCCACTCAAAATTGAGCCATCTTCCTCATTGGATTTTTACCGCTGTCCTATTTTTCCAAATAATTCTGCTTTGTCAAGTCTGCGCATCAAGCTGTTAATTAAAAATTAAAATTTCACTATTTTTGGGTGATTTAAAGTTTGAAATTTCACCATTGATCTTTGCCAAAGAGAATCGATGGTTTATGGTATCCTTCTAAGAGATGATTTAGAAAAGGAGGATACGTTATGAGTGAACAGTTGCACCAAAGGTTCTCGACTGAAGAAACAAAAACATTCTTAGAGGAATACCTGGATGATAAGACAAAGCTTTTCTATATTCTGGAGATATTAAAGATCACAAGAAGGAGATTCTTCCAATTACTCAAAGAGTATAGAGAAAATCCTGATAATTTCTCCATTGAGTACAAAAGAAAAAGAGCAACCAGAAAGATAAGCAAGGATGTGGAAAAGAACATTATTAGCGAATTAGAAAAGGAAAAGAAATTGATTGAGAATAAGGAGCTTCCCATTAAATTCTATAACTATAGCTACATCAGAGATCGGATTTACCAAGATTACGGACAGAAGGTATCTTTACCTACCATAATTGACCTGCCCCCATTGATTGTACCACTTGTTAAGTTAGAGTCAACGGAATTATGGTCTCGGGAGCAGGTGCCCGGTAGTTCAAGGCACTGTGCGGCCTTACTTGATTGTACTCTTTCCGCCACTCTTCAGTCAATATACTTGCTTCAGTCAATGTAGTAAATATCTCCCGATTAAGCAGCTCATCTCTTAGTTTTCCATTAAACGATTCTATATATCCATTCTCCCAGGGACTCCCTGGCTCAATGAAGAGTGTTGTGACTTCGAGATTATTTAACCAATTGCGCACTGCCTTTGCGGTGAATTCGGGGCCATTATCAGAGCGAATGTATTCTGGGGTGCCCCTGAATATAAATAGATAGAACAACTGATCGATAACATCCCCGGAAGTTATCCGCCTCTGAGTGAGAATCGTAAGACACTCCCTGGTGTACTCGTCAATAAGAGTGAGTATCCTAAATGCTCTTCCCTCAACTGTCCTTGCCATCATAAGGTCATAGCTCCACACATGATCTTTGTATTCAGGCCTGAGTCTGATGCAGGAGCCATCAGTGAGCCAGAGGCGTCCTCTTTTTGGTTGCTTTTTTGGCACCTTGAGGCCTTCCTTTCTCCATATTCTCTCTATTCTCTTGTGATTTACCTTCCAACCTTCCTGGTTGAGTAGTGCCGTTATCCTCCGATACCCATATCTGCCGTATCGCGTTGCCAGACTAAGAATCTCCCCTGTTAGATTCTCCTCTTCACTCCTCACCTCAGGAATGTAGCGCTGAGACGTTCTTACCTGCCCTATGACTCGGCATGCCCGTCTTTCAGAGACTTTAAGAGTCTTCAAGACTCTATCTATTGTCTTACGTCTCTTTAACGGGCTTAGGAGTTTCCCCGGGATGCTTCCTTGAGTATTGAATTATCTAGAGAAAGATCTGCCACTATCCTCTTGAGCCGGGTATTCTCCTTCTCCAGCTCCTTAAGTCGCTTGACTTGTTCAATCCTCATACCACCGTATTCTCTTCGCCAGCGATAGTAAGTCTGTTCGGTTACCCCTATCTTCCTAGCAGCTTCACCTATCGTTGAGCCCTGACAGAGAAGGACTTCTGCTTGCCTTAGCTTGTTAATGATTTGTTCGGGTCTGTAGCTTCTTCTGGCCATTTAAATCCCCCCTTTCTTTGATCCTTATTCTAACATAATAACTGGACCAGTTTTTGGGGGGCAGGTCA
>SDBU01003117.1_pt1 | contig 21339 bp, 27 predicted proteins | sample 2277071 | NCBI WGS metagenome assembly SDBU01 (sample SAMN10397929, study PRJNA504765) | marine sediment metagenome | isolation source: marine sediment core GS08_GC12, 126 cmbsf | place: Arctic Ocean: Gakkel Ridge, Loki's castle | collected 2008
CTATCCCCACATGGTCGCCGACCTGGCCGACCTCGATAGCGCCGGTCGCGGCCCCGTCCGTGGTTATTGAAGTAATAGTTCTATACTCATTAACGCTATATACTGTCCCGGCATTAGGGCCTGATAGGCTTTCTGTTACGGCGATGCCTGACGAGTCTTTACCGACAATTGCAAAAGTGTCCCCTGATTCATCGCTCCCACCATAAATCAATATCTTCCTCTGCCCCGACAAGGTGGCTATCCCGCTGCTCACCAGCGCACCACTCAGGGTAATGGCTCCTGAGCCGGAAGGGGTAGTAGATTGGATAATTCCATCACGGTCAAAGGTATCGTTGAACCCTGTAGTAGAATCTATAACCAAGGAACTTGCCCCACTCGATGCGGCAGTCGCTACCTCGGTCTTAACGGCATTGGTGGTGCAGTGGTCCCCGGTAGGCCCGACACTATACTTGAACTGCCCGTCCGCAAAGAATATCCACACTTCCTTATTCAACCAGATACCCACTTTATTGTGCCAGGATTTAAGCATCCGGTTCAGGGTAGATAATGCTTTGGCCGCCATGGTATCGTCAAGCGCATCACCCGGCCTGTGGACACCTATTGTCTCGAGGGCGTCTTCGATAAGATCAAGGGCCGTTGTGTCTAAACTATAACTTCCTGATGTGGCCATTACAGATCATCTCCGGTAATATATGTGGCCTTGGGGAAATCATTAACATTCGGCAGATATACAATATTCCCTATTGCTGCATCGCCTGTTAAATAAGAGCCAAGGGGTACGACATTCTCTGTAATAGTAACGGTTTTTGTAACATTGGTAGTGAGCACAGGGGTCTCTACCGAGCCGTCATTGCTGAAAGGACTGCTATCAGGAGTTATGCCCCCTGTTTCAGAGTCCATTTCCAAGTGTAACACGAGTCCTGAAGCGGATACGCTTGCGCCATCGAAAACACGTAACATTTCACCGGGGGAGAGGATTCTTGTATAGTGGCGAATATCGTCTATGTAGCCCTTATATGTTAAATTTGGGTTCACCGGCCAACAAATGGAAAGTCTGCCTGAATCGGTATACCGCACACCAGTAGGAGTTTGTATCTCGGTAATGTCAACAGGTATACCATTAATGTAAATAATAGGATCGTTTTCTACTGAATCGCTATTGTAAGTTATCCCAAAATGCGCCCAGGTATTCCTGTAAAACTCTACCCCTGTCCGCCACCATCCATAAGAAGACGCTGGATCGTTCCCATCAAAGTCAAATGTCCATTCCATAGCGTATTCGCCTGTGTCTCCACTTGACAAAGGAAGCGGGCGCAAAGAATGAAAATGACTTCCCTTTATCCAAATATTGTGCCGCCTATCTAACTCGCTCGGCTTTAACCAGCCCGTGTAAGTGCCGCCGCCGTCAAAGATGTTGAGAAGACTGGTATTGTCAGCAACGATAATGCGGTCGCCATCAACATTAAACAGGTACGAACTGGACGTGGACACTTTTTCTATAGTAACGTCCCCGACATCGCCATCAACAAAAGTCCAGTGGATAGTCCCGTCGTCAAGCAAAATGCCTATCGGGTCGCCGTCAGAAATGCCCGCTACGGATGTTACCGATATGGCGGTGGCATATCTGGGAGCGGAAAGCCTGACCGTCGTTTCTCCCACAGTAACAGGTATGCCAGGCCTTGCATCGGGCACGCTCTGGTCGTCGGGAACGGCATGAACAAAGTCCTGGGGGTGGCGTGGTTCCCAGGCTTCTTTTGTAACGAGCAGACCGTTCCACTCGTACCGCATTTGAGACCGATACCTGACTACGCCTGTGCGGTCGCAGACAACCAGATAATCCCCCGGCCTATGCCTGTTCCTGATGGGCATCCCTACATCCCCCCCTGGACGAAACCGAGCATATTCTGACGTACCTCTCCGGGAGCAAGGACACGATCCCATATCCTCAGTTCATCAATAATACCCTTGAAGAATTGTACTACATCCGATCTCTTCCTACCAATAGTCATGGTTACAGTCGTCGCAAGCAAATCAGCACTGGCAGTATCATTTTTTACCAGCGCACCATCTTTGTATAAATTTCTGTCATTATCGGAAGCCCTATAAGTACCAACTAAATACATCCAATCTGTACTGCTTATGCTTGCGTCCGTTACCAAGTCGTCGGCAGTGAACGAAAACCTGAATTTACCATCAGCGTCAAATCTAAACAATATCTCGTTGCTCGGCGTTCCATCTCCCTGCGACAGAATCATCGCTATTGCGGATTCGTCCGATCGTTTGACCCATACCCCGATAGAAAAATCACCCCCTGCACTAAATGTAGCGATTGTGGGGGTAGTAATCAAGTCGTCGCCATCGTAGGTATATGCTCTCCCGAATTGCCCTGCACTGGCCACAGCGGTAGTAATAGTCCCATCATTACTGCTACCGGACGAATCAGGGGTAACGCCGCCTGATTCTGATTCAAATTTCCATTCACCGACAAGGCCGGGGGCTTTCTCGGCTGCTATGGCCGATGTCGCAAAGGCCAGAATGAGTAGTATGATTAAATATCTCATTGTACGTCCGCCGCAAAACCGATGTTTATATAATCGGTGCCGTTATAAATGAAAAACACATTGTCCTCGTCGTTGTTCCCTGCACTCAGCGTCGGCGTAACACCGCCAGGCCATTTGATTGTCGGCCAGGTCATCGTCTGCCCGCCTGTGCTGAATTGTATGACCGTCAGACTTACTATCTCACCTGCACGGGGCGCAGAAAACGTCAGAGTTTCGTTCCCGTTCCCGAAAGTGAAGGTATGTGTGAGATCGGCGGCCCAATTAATATTGGTTGTGCCGCCCCCTGCCCCTGTGCTTGTGGCGTGGCTCCTTGCACCGCCAGCAGAATCCCATTCTGCATTGACCGGGACCGACACTGATACAATAAAGGCAACAGCGACAAACAATGCTGATATGGCTAAAAATTTACGTTTCACTGCCTTATCTCCTTATTGTATGATGAGCCACACGGTTATGACTATGGTGTCGGTCGTACTTGTTTCAGTGGCTATTATCCGCATATACCTGGCCGGTTCAGGCGTGAAAGAGTAAATGTCTTCGCCATCACCGCCCGGGCCGGAGGTTTTCGTGAAGCCGGCCACTATATTCGATGCGCTACTCGGGGTAACGTAGGTAACACCATCAGCGCTTATTTCGTAGGTTAATTGAAGGGTTCCATCGTCGGTAAGGTCTTTAACGTGGACGCTGAAGAACCCGCTTGGTTTTAGATTAAACAGGATAATAGCATCGCTTGTAGCCGATTGACTCGATGCGATACTCTCTGTCTCAAATATCTCAGTGGCCGTGATCTCACCATCCGCCGCTGAAGCAGGGGCCGAGGAGATCAACAGCAACATTGTAACCAATAGAATGAGCAGCTTTTTCATAGTATCTCCTTCCCCTTTAATCCTTTAACCGGATGCACATGGTGATCTCGTAGGAGTTCTCAGCGTAAACATTGGTGGTAGTCAGAAGGATGTCCCCCGACCGATCATCGCCACCGGGGTCTATCCTGCCGCCGAACTTCATCCAATTTTTATCCCCATCGGATATTTCACCGTTAGCATCTATGCGGTAGATCCGGGCATGGGGGGCCCTATCCCACTCAAGAACAGCGGTCAGGCCGTTGACGTGCCATTCCATCCATTCTATAGCCGTCTTGGTGGGTACATTGCCGTCTGGAGTCTTCAGGTCTGACATCCGCACCTTGATGACATCGGTCTCGCCAATGCCATCGCTGCCGATTGTCCCGGCCAACTGGACGATTACCCTGCTGTTTCCACTTTTTTCACTCCAATCTCCGTCAAGCAGGCCGACAGGATAGAGATATTCCACTGCTGGATTAGCCATAATCTATCTCTCCATCCATGCGCCGATGTAGTCGAGCTCTAAGGTATTGTCATTCGCCTCACCATTCTCAACACCAAATGATACCGTAAGAAGCTCATCGTCGGGAAGGTTGCCTGAAGCTATGGTGGCAACTGCTACGTCGTTTACAAAAGCCGTGAAAGTGTCCACACCATCCCAATAATAGGACAACCTGACAAAGGTATCATCCCCGAGCGTGGCCAAGCCTGACTCAAGACTCTCTACGCTGTCTTTCCTTACATGCAGAGAGATGTCGCCGGTAATAGTCGTTACCTTGAAATAAACGCCATCAGTGGGAGCAGTGCCCACAGGGTCAGTGTTAGTGATATGCAACCCAATATGGATTGTAACCTTGTCGCCGTCATTGGATTTAATGCGGCAATCGAACCATGCTTTCTTGCCTACAGCGAACAGGAAGGTTTCCGAGTCGTTCGTACCACCATCCCTGGAAAGCTGTAAATTGTCGAAATCAGTATTTGCTGTCCCGTTGAGAAGAACCAACACGCCACCGGTTTCATCCTCAGCAATCACTTCCGTCGCTGAACCGGTCGCTTGATCGTTTATTACCCAATCGGCTGCGGTGTATTGCAGGAAGTCGTTGAAATATCCGAATACCCTGGTGGGGTCGGGTTCGAGGAATTGCCCGAAAGGATGAGAGGCTTCTCTGGTAGCAACGCCGTTAACATATCTTCTTGGTGTAGTCATTGTAGTTCTCCTTGAAAGCGTCCGTTGTGAGGACGCCCCCCGTTAGAGGGGCGCTCTCAAGGTAAGTTAATTCTATAATACTCCGCCAGCGCCGACAACCGCAGCGCCAGTGCTATCGAGCGGATACCACCACATATGCATAATCAGGGTGCCATCTACTACCGCTGACCCTCCAATCGTATATCCCACGTCCGCACCCTGGAAAACGGTAAATTCCAGAATGGCCGTGGACGTTGCAATCGGGCTGACATCTGTGGGAGTGGCATCTACCCATAATTCGCCTGAATCCAACTGGTTTGCGTCGCCAGCACCAGCAACGGAAGTTGAAACTATCATTCCATTGGTGGTTATTTCATCACCGAGAATCATGGTCGCCGCATCGGCTGCATCAGTCAGCGTCTCGGTTACTTCGATCATGATTTTGAGATTGATTGCACCAGTTACGGTCAGGATTTCGTGCGCTGCCTGAGTATTCCAAGTGGCTGAGTTTAAATCAACCGATAAGGCGATGTAATTCGGGTGGTCGGCCGTTGCAGCCGCAGCCGCTTGTACTGCTTCAAGCCGCTCAAGCACAGAACCATCGGCATCGGGCTCAACGGATGTAGAAGCAAAAGCTGTGCTTGACGCCACTTCATCTGTCCCGATAGCGCCAAGAACAGAAAGCGCATCCGCAAAGGTTGCACTATTCCCGTCAGAACCTAAAACGTCAACCAGGGAATTATTCGATGCCAAAGCTGTACCAGCGGCGAAATCGCCATCCCCGTCCACAACATACTTACTTAGTTCCACGAGGAAGGAAAAAAGATTATCATCAAAGTTGGTTTGACCGTCCCCACTGAAGAAATTAAGGTTCGCATCAGTCGAGTTGATCATATCGTATATATCGCCGCCCGTACCATCCTCTTCAAAACCATCCGCAGCAGCAGCGGCAACTATGCCCATAGCCGCCGAAATAGCATCTATTCGAGACTGGAGGTCGGCAGCGTCGAGATCGCCAGTACGGCTTGTTCCGGTTCCATCATTACCGAGAACATCAACGAGGGACTGAGAATCGCCGAGCTCTGTTCCTAACGCCGTTCCACCAGAGGCGATAAATGCCGCCAGCGAATTGGCTACAGGAGCTACCGGAAGTGTTATTCCTGAGATGGTATCAGTGTCTGCCAGGATAGCATCGAGATCAACCTGGTCGGCTGTATTGTTGGTGTCGATTACATCCCTGATCGCTTCCTGGGAATCTGTGGTGTTGTTGAAGGTGGACGGTGTAGCCGCTGCACCCTTTGCCATCATCATCGCTATGATGCTGTCAGTCGCCAAAGGCACAGGATAAACGTCAGTGCCCGCAGCGGTATTGATGAGATGGTCAAGGTCTACGTCGATGAGGGCCTGAGAAGCCTCCCCTCCGGCAACCACAGGGATACATACGGTATCGGCGGTGGTGTCATCATCCCAACAGTTATTCGCCATGGTCATTGAACCGGGGTCGATTGCCGTCCCCTGTGCGTCGGTACGCACCAGGTTGTCTCTTATTACACCCGTTGAAGCGCCTGTCGCAAACTCTATGGCGTGCTCCCCGTTGGTTGCATTGGTAATTGTGTTTCCAGCAACCAGGATTTCTAAGTCGGCATCGTTTGACCAGATAGCAGAAACCGAAAACTCGCCATAGATAAGGTTGTCGAGAATCTTAATATCGGTGTTTACGCCATTACCCATCTCAATGAAATGAGCAGCACCCGTGGTATCTATGTTGTAATAGGTATTTCCTATTACCGTCAGACCAACCACACCGCTTTCCAGGTCAATAGCATCGACAAATTCCCATGAAGTAGTTGTCGGTTCGGGCCACACGATATTGCTTATCGTGGCCTCATCGCCTGCGTCTTCCACGGCGATACCAATCACAACGCCTGATTTACCCGCTATCATTCTCAGATTATGCAGGGTAACATTGGCCGCTCCGATGGCTATCGTTGTACCCGTATCTGAAAAGGTGAACGAAGGCGAATCCGCGCCCGTGCCTATACCCACAATAGCGACACCAGCCACGTCTACATCGAACAGATCGGCATCCGACCCGCTCTCAGCATGGCCGGGAGCGACCAAACAGATGTCCCCTTTGTCTGCTGTGGCTCTGCCGATGCAGTAGTCTACGGTTGCGAAGGGCCGTAGCCGAGTTCCTTTGTATCCATTCGAACCTTTACCGGAATCAACCCAAAACACATTTCCTGCATGACTGTTTAGTATAGCCAACCCCCGTACACTCACGCCGTTAGGGAACGCATTGCCGGGAAAAACGGTATATTTCTTCTGATCCCCAAACGCCATGGGCGCAAATATCATCGCTGCCCCGGCAATCAGCATCAGCGCAAGGGCGCCGAGCTTAATGAACCCACCGCTACGACGGTACGGGTTGGTTTTGGGTTTCTGCCCCTTGGCGCGAACCATCGCATCATCGTAGAACTCGGCCTTCTCTTCCATAGTGTATTCCTCAAGCCCGTCTATAAATGGAACCATTGTGCCAGGTTTCTTGTACCGCCTTGCTGCTTCCTGGAGTCTTTGTTCACGGGTGCTGGCTGCGAGATGCTTCAAATCCTCCCGCAAGCCCTTGACGCCTTTCAGGTCTCTTACCAGGCCCTTTATCCCCACCATTAAGCCCTTTATTGCCTCTATCAAGGCGCTATCTTCTTCACTGCCCTGTACTACCTTCTCGGGGGTCGGGTCTTTTCCCGCTTCATTCGCCATTCTTTCAATCCTCATGGTTTAGTGTATTGAACTTCTCAAGATACCGAACCGCTGATTTAAGTGATTCAATAGAATCTTCAAATAGGCCGAGTCCAGGATTGCACTTTGAACAAAGCAAGCCCCGGACTTGACCCTTATGATGACAGTGATCAACCGCAAGAAACTTATAGCGTGGTTCGGGTTCCCTGCAAATAGCACATACCCCATCCTGTTTTTCAAAAATGTTCTCATATTCGTCAAGACTGATGCCAAATTGTTGTTTAATACTGTTAGCCCTGACTTTCTCTGGGTTCCTTTTACGCCAAGCTTTTGCGTATCTTTTTCTTTTATCTCTAACGCTCTCGTTGTTTTTGGGTTGTAATAAAGACTCTGCCCAATAAAAATTATCCTTGGAATATGGTTCCTTTTTGTTGATTCGCCGCAAGATGGGTTTGCTTTTAGGTCTTTCACCAACATCTTCAACGAATTTCCAAAAACTCTTCCATTCTTCGCATATAGGCTCTGATCTTTTCCTCCCTTGCCATATCCAATAAAGTGGATGTTTTTCAGCAGAGCCCCAACCCTTGGGGCGGGTAGAATTAGTGTGACCATGTCTTTGCCATCTTTTTAGATGTTTTGCGCATAAATTGTGCGCCTGGCTAAGTCTACCACAATTATCGATTTGGCAAGGTTTCCTAATTTTAATATATTCAGGTGTTCCTCGCCTGTGGTAACGACTGTAACATGCAGGGCATAACCCCTTTGCAACGATCTTCTTCTCTTGTCCACAAAATCCACAATTCTTAATCTTTTGTCCAGCCATACAATTCTCCTTTCGTTAAAAAGATTATCATATAGCTGGACAAATGTCAAGGTTGTATTTCAGACTCCAACTGACCCGTATACCTGCCTTGGGTCTGACCAGTAGTACGAGTATCGGTCATAGCTGGCGAAGTAGAGGTTCTTGGTGTGGAAATCATTATCCCGTTCAACGGGGATTCGATCTCGTTGAAAGTGCTTCATACCGTTAGGACAGTCCGTCCTGATGAACCACCGGTCGGTATCGGTGAAATAGTTGTTGAGATAGAACCCCTTAGGGAATTGCGCCGTAACCCGCAAAGCGTTTATGGGATTGTTGGCCGTGTCGTTCTGCAATTCCGACTTCAGGATACGGGTCGCCTCGAAGTAGAGGTCAACGGGCAACAGAAGGCTCTGCGGCCTCAACTTGATTTTGTGGCCGTCCTCATTTTCGGCCTTCATGATCTGGATAATCAAGTCTTCAATGCTCGTCTCCGACAAATCCGCTGCGGGGCTCAGGATATTACTCCAGTTCCCCACCTTCGACGGATGCGCCGCAGACAAAAGAACAACCCCGTCACCGCCGTTAAACCCAGAGCTTGTGGCCCGGTTGAATACGTTGGCGGCCACCGTCTCCTTTGTCTGCGCCATGGAGAGGGCCAGCCCGGTAGTCCTCGACCGCGCGAGGTTCATATACTTGTTATCCTTCATCTCCTCATAGGTAAGCATATAACCAAGGCCGTAGGGTTCATGGATATACCTTGCCACATAACCCTGGTTGGTAGTTGCGTAGCTATAAGGTGTCCCTTCAGGCTTTTTAGGGGCCATCGGGAACCCGGATGCCAAAACGTCCTCTTCATAGTTCGACTCAGAGGTGAAAGTGTCAAAGCAGTACATATACTGCATATCCTGCTCGTTATACGCGATGCCGAACCATTCATTTATCCCAGGCCATAACGCCTTGGGGAAAGAACCTGTGGAAATAACCATTTTACCAGTCTCCCTTTAGACGTTGATGCCCAAAATACGGCCCGTCGTGTTGGTGTTAGTGTTAATCAGGCAATCCCATATTGCGTAGTCGCCAAGTTCGTTATTCTCGATATCGGCGAGTCCGATAATATGCAAGGGGAATGCCTGTGTGGTTGTCGGGGTAGTGGCGTCAAGCGCGAAACTTGACAGCCCGGTTACGGTGCTGCCACCGGAGCCTGCTACCATCTCGGCGTTCTTGCCGGGCCAGGTAGCTGCCGGTGTGCCGTCGCCGTTATCACGAATCCGAAAGATCAGATTGTCGGCGCAACGCACAAGCTTGGCTATCCGCTCGGTAGAAGCCGGATTATGGAGCCTTTCCAGGTTGGTATAGTCTGTTTTAAACCCTACAATTACATAGGGTATAAGCAGCCCCGAAGTCCCCGCATGGGTGTTAAGCGTTGGGTGGATCCCCGTTGCGTCTTTGTCGCCGGTAGTAGGTGTCAAAAGCACGGGGTCACCGACAAATAACGCCACGCCATAGTTGCTTGAACAGTAGCCGTCAACCAAGGCTCCGTTCCAAGGTGTCCCATCCTGGTAATGACTGGGCACCAATCCGAAAGGACCCTGCCGGTTAGCCATCGTATGTACTCCTTATGTTCAATTTGTTTTAGCCGCCCCGATTCGCCGTAGCATTCGGGACGTAGAATTTATCTTTATCCGCTCCTACAAAGTTCCCATCATCCCTGCTTGCCTCTTCCTCGTCGATTAACCTGTCTTTTTCTGCCTGATCCTCGTCATATAGCCTTTCGGGGATTCTCATTAAGGTCGCCATAATAGAACTGCCGTCGGAGGCTGCGCCAGCCCGTCGTTGAGGCACCCCCTCGACAGTCACATAACCTGCCGCTTCCGCATCCTTTATCCGGGTAGGTCTGAGAGGCCAGTTATCGTTCATCCAGTGATAATGGAACCCAGGTTCTGTACCCTCATAACTCAACCTTTGCCTGCGTACACCGAGAGGAACCCTCTCTGTACGGTCTGGCTCTTCCCTTTTCCTGTCGCCTGCGGCGGCTTGATGGTCGGCTACGGTAGCGTCGATTGCGGCATCGGCAATGGCTTTATTATGCTTTATCGTGCATTGAATCTTGTGGCCGCCTACTTCCCTTTTTGTGCCCTCGAACTCTCCGCATAACGGACAGGTTTCTTTTATTGCCTGCTCTTCCTGACTATTCGTCTCATTCATCTCCTACTCCTCGTCCCATTCAAAAGCATTACAGAATTTTTCTTTCGTATATCCCGGCAAAGACGGGTCGGCTACAAGTTTGTCGCACATATCCTTGGCGTCTTGCGGCAGGTCTTTATATTCCTTCGCGCCTGCCTGCGACTTATTGTTATCACTACCTTGAAGACTCGTGTCGTCCATCGCCGATCTCTCCCTGTTGGGATTATTGAAATAGGGCTTGTTGGGGAACGCGGCCTTTATTTTAGCGGTGATCTTTGCGGCAAACTCCGCTTCCCTGCCCGCCACAGCCGTTGGGTCGTTGGCTTCGGACAACTTATCCCCTATAAACATAGCGTAATCAGCCATCTCCGGGTCATCTTCAAACCACGAGTTTTCTTTCCTCCACTGCTTGATTGCAGGGTTCTCCCGCTCCATCTTTTCGACAACATCTTCGACGGGGGCCAGAATCTCCGGTTCCTGGAGGTCGGCTCTCTCTTTCCGTATCTCCTGGAAGCGGTCTTTATTGGCTTCCCCTACCGCCACGTCCTCTTCTGCTTCTAACGCCTTCAACTTTTGTGCGTATTGGTCTTTGCTGGCCTTGTCCTGTACCTTGGTCAGCTTCTTGAGCATCTTTGTGGTATCGGCCAGTTTGGTTTCCAACGCCGTGGACTTTTCTTCCAATCGCCTGTTGTTCGCCTTCATAATTGGGTATATGGCTTCACCCCGTTCATTCCATTCCTTGGCCCCGCGATATTTATCAGGCGCGCCTTTGTATTCTGGTTCGGGCTTCCACCCTGTCTGAGTTGCCTTCTCTTCTTCAGCGGCCTGTAGCTGGTCGCCTGTAGGCTCCTGCTTCTCGTCAGCGGCATCACCAGGGGGCTTATCGTCTGTTACTGTTCCCTGTGCTTCCTGACTTATCTCGTTCATCCCTTGATCTCCGTTATTGCGGTAACATCTTCATCATTTATGAGCCGATAGGTCTTCCTGTCATGGCCTTCTCTCGGGTACAAAAAGGTGGCCCCGGCATACCTGCTGAAAATGATATGGTCGCCCACCTTCGGTATCGCTCCCCCCTCCCATGCGGCGCCGGTGAAGGCCCTCTTGCTGGCCTCAATCAGGACGCCCCGCTCCATTGCTTCCCTTTCCTTGTTCTGCATGGTTATGGGGATAAAAATCCCTCCTGACGTTTCCTCGTCCTCATTGTCCGGTAGTACCAGCACCCTGTACTGCACCGGCATTGTCCCTGTCGGGTTCAACTCACTCATGTCTTTACCTCCTGTCTTTAGCCATTCAATAACCACACCTATTAATGCTACTGGGCGATCAATATGGCAACACACTACCCTTTGTCCTAAGCCGTTTACAGAATATCTCCACCCGCTGCTATCCTGCCCTATTTCAAGTAAATCCTTTCTCAGTAGATTTTCAAATGCCTGCCATGTGGCAGGGGAAGGGACGGGGACTTTCTCCTGTGAGGCGAAGAATTTTCTATGCGCTATCTCGTCCTCACAATGGTAGCTTTGCGTCCGTTCAGTTCCTTTTAGTTGCAGAGGGCACGGCATTGTTTCTACGCCCTCTACCTCTAAAATATCCATTCGTAATTCAGTGTGCATAAGCACCCACACCCTATTAATCAAATCCTGCATTCCTACCTCCTACTTTTAGGCAAAGAAAAAGGGACAAACGCAGATCGGAAATTAATCCGACGTGGAACCCACGTTGTCCCTTTTTCTATTCGGTTTGACCGTCCCCTACTGCCGCAGGGTTAGCCTATTTGGTTTTCAAGCTTACCTTCTCTGCCTCCTTCAATTCCTCGGTAGTCGCCAAGTTCGCAAATGCCATATTTATAAAATCTGTTACTTGTTCCTTTTTCCCCAGGTGTATAGCCGCCTTGATTGGGTCTCTTATGAAATCTTCCTGGAGCCCGAGAGCATCCAGGGCGGTTATATATTCCTGGTATATCTTCTGCACCCGTTTGCCTACGGGCAGCTTCCACCAGAGGTCAAAATCGGCTATGGTTATTTTACTGTCGGACACATCAATACCCCCGTAGCCAGTTAAATATTTCTTGCAACCCCTCTACGCTTGACCATGCCTCAACCCATTCAGGGTCTTCATTCAAGTCCTTTATGTATCCTTCCAACCCAGGCAAGTGCGCTTTGGGAACAGACCCCTTTGTAATTATTTTTGCGTCCGGATCAAATACGATTTCCCCGTCCCTAACGGTCCCAAGATATACTTCTTTTAATTTGATATCATCAGGTATGTTTTCTGAAGTCATTTGACTGCCTCATGCTTTCTTCTAACATCCTTCTCCGGCATTTAAGTGCCTTATGTCGCTTTAGGAAACGCCACCATGGAATATCGGTAAATGTATGCTTCCCATAGGATTTATACGTTTTACGCATTGGCAGCCTCCGCTGGTTTCTGCTGTGCCTGCTGCGCTTGCTGTTTGAACCTGGCAGCATCGGCCCTATCCTTCTGGCCAGCCTTGATTCGTTCTATCTGTTCCTGGGCGAATAACTTATATTCCTCAAGTTGTGGCCCTTGCTCTTTCGCCTCGGCATCGGCTATGTTCTTAATTATTTTTGACCAGGTTTCAAGCTGCTTTAGTTCCCGCTCGTCCTGGTATTTTTCCATCTCGAACTCCAGGCTGGTCCGCTTGATTGCCAGCTCTTCTTCCTTCAGCGCATCCTTGGGGTCTTTGGGCGGAGGCATCGGCTTTAACAACTCGTCAGGATTGACTATTTGCAGGTCTTCCAGGTATCTCTTGAGCAGTTCTCCCGTGTTGAGGCCGGGCACCTGGAGAAGTGCCTGATCTTTCATTATCCTTGCTGTTTTGTTGATGTCTTCCGGGCTGGCGGAAAGGATGATATCGGATGAATCCTTGTCGTAATCCGCCTGATTGACTTCCTGTCTACTGTTATTGGCCGTAAACGCTTGGTAAGATTCAAGATTCTCTGCATTGAGAGCATATATCAGCTTCAATTCTTGTTTGAGGCTGTTGTGTACCCGGCGATTGATCGATGTAAACACTTTCCCACCTTCCTCCAAACGGGCCAGCGACGTTCCCAGGGGTTCGTTATGGATGGATTGCTCACCCATCATCAGCTCACCTACTGAGCTATACTTTTCGCCTGCCTGCACAATAAACCCCAGCAAGGAAAATAATACCTCTGACGGCTCTTTCAAAAACTCGTTCAGCATGACGATGTTTTTCTTTAAGTCATCGCCACCTACCATTATAGATTTCATCTCATTCCGCTCGAAACGGAGAAAGCCGCTGGCCTTGCCCGGATTGGGATTGACACGTTGGTTTATGAACCCGGTCTGAGAGTTGGCCATGGAACCGGCGTCGAGCAGTTGGTTTATCAATGAATTGATGATTTCGTTCAGGGGACTCAAAAAGGTTCCAAACCCTGTCCCGTATATCGACCCATCAAAACTCGGCATGAATATGTACCGTGTGTATATTTGTTGAGCCTCTATCCTCTGGACTTTGCCCTCTTCACCTTTTACCCAATCGATATCGCCCATACCGAACCGTGGCATTATTCGCACGATTTTCTTGGTGTCGTAATGTATGGTAACGACGTATGGTTCTGGGTAGTCGTCGCCGTCCAGGTCGATATATGTATGCTGTTGCAAAAACAGGTGAGGCCGTAATTCGTCTGATTGTGCATATTGCGAAGAGGCATCTTCGCCATCGTCTTTAGACGTTTGAGCAGTGCCTTTATCGAACTTCCGAAACGTATTGGCCCTTATTCGCTCTTCTATTTCGTAGGGGTAGAGGTCGTATCTTCTCGTGATGCGGGGTACGGTCACCATGGACTTGGCTTTGTAGTGCATCACGACTTCAAGCGGGGAGACGTATTGGCTGACTATCCGTTTCCGGGCCACGCTCCAGTATGTCTCTCTGAAGCAACATCCGAGGATCGGTAGAACTGTCAACAACCTGTCGGTTTCACCCTCCCAATCTACTATTTCGCCCTCGTTCAACTGCCAATTCATGTGGGCGGCAACCCGTTGAGCCATAGCCGCTTTCGTCCCTGCTTCGTCGTCTTTACCGATTACCCGCCCCTTAACGATGTCATAGGAGGGGATAAGGTTGGAAAGCGCCCTTGCCGAGTATTGCATGGCCCCTGTACCGAGAAGAGGGTATTTCACGTTGGCAGCACCTTCAAAGGGATCATCCTTTGGCCCGTCTGTGATCTGCATGGCCAAATCCATACCGAAAGAGACTCTTTCCTTCCACCCAGACCGGCTCTCTTCATCGCCCATATAGCCCTCATACGCGCGGTAGCCGATCTCGGTCAGCTCCTTTTCGTCTAAGTGCTGTGCGATATTGCCCTTTTGGGCTTCTTCCAGTATTTTCAGGAGGTCTTTAGCCATTGCTTTTCCCATACGGGGGGCATAGATTCTCTTTGTTCCCATCAGCACCAAGGACAGGACTATCGAGTATGTTGAGTGCCTGGATAAACAATGCGTCAGGATCAGTAAAAAGATCGTTTCCCTTGAGTGATACGGGGGTATCGGAATCTAATATAATCTTAAGCCGGCCATCAGGCTCTACAGAAAAAGCAACGCCATTTTCATCCGTTACCATAGGGGCGTCGCCTTTGAACAATGCGGGGCCAGATGAATCAATATCAACCAACCCGCCAACAAGATCACCTTTGCTATCCCGCAAAGGGCTCAGTTTCATCTTCATCTTTTCAAGCATCCCTACCTCCTTAGTACCCCGTCATTTCGCTTCTACTGTCATTCCTGCTATCAACATACGCTTCTTCGTAATCCATGTCAACATATATTGTATTAAGCAAGCATATCCTGTATAAATTTTCCATCATATGATCGTCTTTATCGATGGGTTTCCCGTTCTTCTCGTTCCACATATAACCCTCTATTTCTCTGAGGGTATTCCGGCAATTATCGAGCAGGAACAGGCTCGGCATCTTGTTTGGCCCCATCAGATGCAATTCTACGCTGCGGATTCCCGCGTCAAGGTCTTTGCTTGCCGTTTTGAGAAGTATCCCTTCCCTGGCCAGCACCTTGAAGATTTTATCAAAGGTCGTTTCCTCATTATTCGAGTCGCCTTTAGATGAAGGATCGACGATAACCCTGTTTACCCTGTAGGCGTTGGCCTTGACCTTCCTTACTATAGCCTCCCCGATTTGTGTCCCGTCGCCATGCTCCCATATCTCATCACAGATAAATCGTTCATTGCGGGGGTCGGTCGCTACGAACAGAACGGCCTGTTCAACCCGGCCATGGATGTCAATGGCTATGTCTACCGGCCAGTCCAGCGGTATCGGGAAGTGAGGTTTGAGGTGGATGTTGCGGTCAAACTTGTATATGAGTCCCTGGAGGTATTCGGGGATGCCGTCGATGCGGGTCCGTATCTCACCTGGGGTTAATTTGTCCTTGAATTCTTCTATTCCTTCCTTGGTAATACCGTAACCAACATTATCGTAAGAAGTCCCGACTCTCCAAAAGACAGATTTGTCAGGTTTACCGTCTGGCCTTGTTTTCTTAATGATTTCACGGTCTATCCAGGGTTCGCCAAGCATCGTAAGTGAAAACAACTCCCGGCCACGCCTATCTACCAAGCCACGAGCGTTGGCGGTACGTATTTCACGCCGAACAGGTTCGTCATATACTATTAAATCGCCAAACCAGCCCTCATGCGCTTTGGGGTCCTGCCCGTTGCTCATGATCTCAAGGGTACTGCCCGTTATTTTGTCTTTCCACCAGGTGTTAGTGATTATGTTGTTCCCAAGTCGTTGAACCGGTCTGGATGCAGGCCACCACTTTTCCAGTTCGGGGATAACCACGGCTTTGATATGATCCTGCCATCCTTGACCGATATATCTGACCTTCCTGGGCCTATTGTGGGGGAATAAGTGAGAAAGCGACGTATTGTTCCAAAGATATTCGCCAAAAAGCACCGATAAGCTGACTATGGTCAATAGCGTAGTGTTGTGATGGATAAGGCCACCAGCGAAATAATTATGATGTTTTTCTACTGAAAAGTCATAAACTTCTTGTAATGCGGGAATAGACGTGATACACTCTATTTGATTATCACCTATTAAACAGAAAGGAGTATTTAATGCCGCCAAAGTCTCGGTTCCAGTATTGGGAGATACATCAAATTCGTTGCTGGATTCAAAATGAAAAGAAAACTCACAAATGGATTGCTGATCAACTTCAGTGTAGCCATCAACACATTTCCCGTTTGTGCAAAAAGCACAACATAAGGACTCAAAGGACGGGTCCTCGGTCTGGCTCAGGACATCCTGGTTGGAAGGGAGGGCGCTTTCTAAACAAAGGTTATTGGTATATTTACTCTCCAAAACATCCGTATCGGACAAAGCAGCGGTATGTTCTTGAACATCGCTTGGTGATGGAATGGAAATTGGGAAGATATCTCGACCCAAAAGAGGTCGTTCACCATGTAGATGGCGATTCTCAGAACAATGCCCCTGGCAATCTGATTGTTTTTGGCTCAAACGGGAAGCATCTGAAGCATGAATTAAAGGGCCGTGTCCCAAATTGGACTCCCGAAGGATTTGCAAATATGTGCAAAGCACATCCTGGATGGAGAGCCAACCATGCGAAGTCAGAAGACGGTGATGGTCTGCTGCTTCCACCAAACGACCGTCAGACATCTCCAAACGATAGCACTGATGGAGGCCAGGCTTCTTGAAAGGGGCAGAGGCTTTAGCGAGTACTTTTTTTTCTCCATCCCACGAATAGACATCAAATGGCTTACCAGCTTCGTATAGTTCGCCAATAGAGATTTCACCATTAGGAGTCTCTATAAGTGTCTGATATGTAACGCATTTTCCTAAGCGATTACCGCCCGACATCCCGAAAATCTTGAAGGCTTCGTCCAAAAACGCTTCTAATACCTGCGCTTGCTTGGGGTTCGGTCCAGGATAAGGCGGGGTATCGAAGAACATGATAAGGTTCTGCTCACGGTGAATAAGATACTTCTCCTGCATCTCAAGCTTCTGAGCCCTGAGTATCCTATTCTCTTCTATGATCTCCTGCCGGCGCTTGGCAGTGAGCCTTTTAACCGCTGTTGGCACTTTTTGCGTCTTCCATCCGGGTTTCTTGAGCCTTTCCGAAGTCTTCCAAAACTAAGCCGATAAACCTACTCCCGTAGACCATTGCGCTCGTGTGGTTATGCGTAAAAACAACGGGTAGATCGTGTTCAAGCGATAGGATTAAAGCCTTTTTAGCAACTACCATTATGCTTTCTCCTATTCCTACTCTCATTCTGATATGCGTCTCTTCCTTCATTGCTTTTCCTCCTTAATCCCATTCCTTCATACTCCCATAAACCGAACAATAACCGTAAGATTTACCGTCTTTCCAGTTTACGGAAAAGCTGTGGAACCCGAACACACACCCGATGCGCTCTAACCGCCAATATGCTCCCAGCCATATCCGTTGCCAAAGGGTTAGTTTCATGATTCCAGCTTTATGTATTTGTTGTCTACAAGGATTTGTAAAATGATCTCGGAAAAGGTGCCCACAATCAGTTCGCTTTTCCGTGAACCGTCGAGAAATAGTTGATGGCCGCTTATCGCATCAATCATATGGAATAACTCATGGATAAACGTAGCCCATATCATCGACGCTGGCATTTCTTCGCCATCACAATTAAACTTTGCTATCCTGATACGGCTTAAGGTGAAATTTGAATTCCCTAGCTGGTGTTTTGATTTATCTTCGTTTTCAAATTCATAAGGGAACTCTATCTTGATTTTGTGCGCCCCTATCTTGATCGACTTGGGTAGTTTCACTCATACCTCCCACAGCGAGGCCCCCCAGGGCGAATGGGTACAGGGGTCAACAAGTACGCCCCAGGCAGCCTCATGTTATCGCTTATCGCAGATATGGTCTTCGTGAAGTCTCTCCAGGATGCTCAATAGCCGGTGATGGTAAGTATTTTCGGCTGCTGCACCTGTAAAGAGTCCTCGAAATTGCGTAATCATTTCTGCTGTTGCAGAATCGCATGCTACTGGGGTGCGGCGGGCTTCCTTGCAACGCTCCAACCCGTGCTTTCCTTTCGCGGCCTCCCTCGATATCCCACAATGGCGACACCAATTAGAGTTCTCGACCCATTCATGCTCGAGTAATCTTCCCTCCTCAGCCGATTTTACCTTTACCCCTAACCGGTGCAATTCTATAAATGCGGCCCGATATGCCCAAAATGCGTCCGTCCCCACTATGATAGGATCACGATAAAAGTCGATACCGGGCTTATTTTCCGACTGCTTCTTCTCCAACCACTCGATCATCTTGTCGCATCTCTCACACATACCTACCTCCTTATTGGATCAAATCTTCCCATACCTTCGTACAATCAAAACAGTAACGCCACAACCTCCCGCTTTTCCAGGTTACCCTATATCTGTGAAAACCGAATATGCACCACTCGCAGCCCAATTTCCAGCAGATACGTTCCCACAAAGTTAAGAAAAACCTCTTCATCCTCCCTCCTAATAACCGCGCTTCTTTTTCTTCTTCTTTGGCATCAGTCCACCTCGATCTTTATCTGGTCGCAGTAATAATCGCCGTAGTAACGACGCCAGAAGTCTATGGGTTCTACGGGTTCTATTACCCAAGACTGTTTCATCGTTTCACGGTCTGCGTCGGTCAGGGGGTCGAGGGGGCCAGGGATGTCTTCCCCTAAATGCCTACGGACTTCATCGCTATAACCAGGAAAGAACGGGAAATTCCCACTCCCTTCAGTAATTATCGTCGCCTTTTTATGTATCTTGAATTCCCCCGGAGGGAGCTGCTCGGAATCACCCTTCTCCTTCATAGCAGTCTTCAGATTCTCATCGGTTAGCGTGAAATCGGAATCACCAGCCCACCCTGATTCTGAGGATGCAGCAGGATGGAAACCCCCTAATACACCTTCTATTTCCACCCCCGGTTCCTCCCCGCGATCAGGGATGCGTTTCTCACAAATAGTGCATAGGTAGTCGCAGCCTTCATCACGGCCTCGTGCATTCGCCCAACAAGGGGTTGGCGGGTAGCTTTCCTTTATCACCGTTTTACCAAAAAGGTTCAGGCCTCCGGGCGGTATTATGGGCATTTCAGACGCTGTGTTTTTGTATTCCTCTTTTATTTCCTCAAAAACCTCCCGTATCACCGCGGGGTCGGCCTGCCAGGGTTCAGTCTCCTCTGCCTCAACCTCAAAAGCAGGTGAAAATGTACGGTGGGAGCAACATTTACACATTCCCCACGATATCTCCACACAATCATCGCAAGGAGATGTATTTAACGTAGCCACAGACTCATCATCGACCATCGCATCCATCATGGCCTGGGCGCCTTCAGAGTTCATAGTCTGCAAATATGGATTGCTGTGCATCTGTCCCATTGACATGAAAACTTTGCTTATTCGCTCGAATATTTCCATCTGCTTTACCCCCCTTTCACCATCACGTCCATCATGGCCTGGGCTGCTGCCATGGACTTTTTGCGCTTTATAGCCGCACATTTAGGACATCCATTATAATAAAATTTCCTTTCGCCATCCACAATCTCCGTCGCCATCGGCCTGATAAAGCCACATTCACCACAAGTCAATACCGGCACCATCTGCCTATCTCCTATAACCGCCTGCTACTACCAGAATACCTGCCTCTTAGTCATTTCGCCCCTTCATACTCTTCGCTCCTGGCCGGGGGTCGGTATATGGGTACCAATTGTACCGCTCATACATGGCCTTTGATTTTGCTTTCATGCCTTTTCCCTTCCTAAAAACAGGTGTCTCCTCACCACGCTGTGCCGCTACCCGGCGTTGGACTGAACGGGAGACTTCCGCCTCGGCTATATTCTCTAATATCCATTCTCCCATTTCGCGAGCCTCAGTTGCGGTTAAAGTGGCTACCGTAAATACCCCATCCGTAATAATCAAATCGCCTTGAGCGTCTACTTCTAAGTCGTACTTCATGAAAGACCCCTTCCTAAAAACCTATGAATATATCGCACAGACTATCACAGTCAAAACTCATCCTTAGAAAATCGAAAAATAGCTCCTGAGGATTGTAATGCCCTATCCCTTCATATTCTCCGAGCCAGTCAAGGGTGCAATCTACCAATAAAGCTGAAGGCATTGGGGGCTGCTGAACATTTACCCTTCGCTCGACCATTTTAAAGACCCCTTCTCTCAAAACCCTATGTAGATATGGCTGTCAGCTTCTACAATATCTCTATTCTCTAGCATCCACATAAAACCTTCCTCTGCATACCTTTTCTCCAAAACCGCCTCTTCTATATCGCAGATTGAGCGATAATGGACTCCGCGCCATCTCCACTCAATACCATATTCTTTTACTAAATAATCCGACGCTCGCACTGCCGGTCTGAGAAACCTGAGACCTGTCATAAAAGACCCCTTTTTGTTTTTTTCGTACTGCTACAAGCCACTATACACTATTCTGACGGGCCTATTTTTGCTTGACCCCCTCGGGATTTTGGCCGGAAGCAGATCACCTTGTTAGCCATGTGAGGATACCACAGACAGCCACCCCTGCGCTTGCCGCTATAATTACCCCTATCACTACCATGTACGCCCTCCAAGCCTTACATTCCCAATTTAACATAATCTGTATTATCGGCAGAAGTCGATTCTTGCCGACCAGATGCTAACGTTATCAATGGGTTGCAGACAATGTATACTGAGATATCAGCACGAATCATTAGAATGCTCATATTATACCTACGTTCTACATCATTCACCCTTCGATTCATCGGTTTCATCCGCATCATCCTGGTCAAACATCATTGGCCCATCGTCTTCCACTTCCACGTCATCGCCCATGCCAAGTAGTTCATTGTTGGCTGCTATTTTATCGTCTAACTCCTTGATATTGCCATGAAAGTCAATGACTACGTTCTGAGTTGATTTGTCATGCTCAATACGGTCTTTATCATAGATTACACCGAATGTTACGGCCAAATCCCGGTCAGGGGTTCTTTTAAAGTCTCTCCCAC
>SDBU01003118.1_pt1 | contig 21338 bp, 22 predicted proteins | sample 2277071 | NCBI WGS metagenome assembly SDBU01 (sample SAMN10397929, study PRJNA504765) | marine sediment metagenome | isolation source: marine sediment core GS08_GC12, 126 cmbsf | place: Arctic Ocean: Gakkel Ridge, Loki's castle | collected 2008
TAAATAATAATCCTGAAAAAATTAAAGAACCGGTACTTTTAACTACTTAAAAAGGAGCGATGGACCATGTTAATTTACAGAAAATATTTGACAGAATCGGGATACAAGTGTTAATTGATGCATTAAGAGTATCTTGAAATTCATCTATTGCAGGCTCTTTTTTTCGATCTATAAAATTCATAATAGATTTTCTTTTTTCCACGAGATTCTCTTGGAATTCTATAAGATTTGGAAAGTCACTACCGAGTATTATTGAAGACTGTAGCAGATTAGAAATTTTTTTAGATGTTATTCCCCATATGTTCTGTTTAGAAATATATTTCATTATTTTTGTTATCTCAATCAAAATCTCTATATTTAAAAAATTCTCATAAAATTTAAATATATCCTCTGTTGGGTTCTTTTTTCTCCAAACATCAGATTCTTTACCCAATGCAATATAAATACCAATAAATGGAGGGAGACTAGAGGCATCAATTCTTCCTGTTTTCAGTTGGTTTTGAAATGAGAAATATCGAAAAGCTAATGTTTTCCCTGTTCCAGAAGCACCAATTACAATTTGATTTCCCTTATTTGCAATGGGAGTACACTTAGTATGATTAACGAAGAATTTTATTATGTCTTCGTCTTTTAGATTATCTGCTTTTAGAGGCAAAAAAGGGTTTTTTAACTGTTCTTTATAAGTAGGGTTAAAGGCTTGTTCCTTCATATGCTCTCCTAGAATAGATAAGTTAAAGTTTTTTCGTCATTGGCTAAAAATCAATCTACACCAATTAATGTCCAGAAGACAGTCTCATTATTATATTTCTGTAAGTATATTAAGCTATCCAAGATTTAGGAATATATTTTATCTGTATGCCACCATATCTAAAACAAAGAACTTTAATTTTTTAGTAATACCAGACTTTTTGAGTTCCCATTTTGTTTTAAGTATTATACCATAAAAAGATAGCTTCCGCACATATTTTTCCAGGTAAAGTGGAAGGTCAAGTTTTTCAGGTTAAGATAAACTTATACAAAGATATTATATTGCTGGCTACTCGCAAATTTTCAAATAAATAAGAGTAAAAAAACAATTGAATTTAAATTGTATAGTAAAATATCTTCTGGGCTTGACGAAAAGTGGATAAAATCCTATACGAACAAGAATGTTGCAAAAAAGGAAAAAGTATTGTCTCTCATCAAAACCCCTCACTTTCCACCCACTCATCATAAACATTTTTGCAGTATTTTTCAAAACCTTGTCCTTCGCTTTCTGCTTTATAGTTCTCTTTCAGTTCTAATTTATTCTCTTTAATCCACTCACTGAATTTAGGTTTCTTCTTTATCTCTGCATATCTAAAATTTTGCTCATCTATTTTTAAAAACCTGTATTTTTTGTTTAATGCTTTCATTTCAATCTCTATTTTCTTAAGCTCTTTGTTGTAAATTTCTTTTGTTATGCTTATTCTTTTTGTTTCATCTCTTTCACAATACCCATAATCAGAGATATTTTGCCTGCCTACCATATCTATCAGATTGTCCATCTTTTCCCGTAGATAGATAAATCTGTCAACTGCCTTCATCTCGTCTTTAGTAGCATCTCTTTGCTTTTTTAGTAAACCCTTAACCACTTTTCTAAAGTCCTCTATTTTGTATTTCTTTTTTAAATACTGCTCTGCACTCTCGTAAACCACAATATTAATATCACTCAAATTAACAACCTTCCTTCTTGTTGCTATTTTGTCTAATTCCCATTTTCCTAATTTATTATTTTTTCTGTTAAAGTTTCTGGGTATATAAAAAGGCTTAGACACAAAGTCCTTAAAGTCCCTGATAAAATCTTCAAAACCAACACTCTCATCATAATAGCTATTAAACAGATTATGTCTTACCGCTAACTCCACTGTTTTCTCAAACAGGTTTAAATCAATTTCCAATAAGAGTTCTATTTTATATTGCTTATTAGAATTGTCTAAATTAACAAAGTTATAGCCTTTATTCCATCTGTCCAATTTCTGCTTTTTTCTCTCGTTCAATAAAATATTATTATGTATTTGGTTTAGTTCCATTTCTACCACCCTTCCGGAAAAAATTTATTCCTTCTCATCTGACTTTGGCAAAGGGCAAACAACTACCACTGTATCATTAATCTCTATTATCATCTCTTTATCTTTGCTTTCTGTTACTATCAGTTCACCTTCACTGCCCAATAAGTCTATCGCAGAAGCTATCTGTTTTATACTATACCTTACAAGCTCTTTTCCCTTAAACCTGCTGTGTGTTGCCAAAACCTTTGTCAATGTGTCATCTGCCACGCTCACACTGTCCTCGTTTGTTTCCACTCCAAATTTTTCTACAAACTTGTTGTCATCTAACAAATTATCGGCTGAAAACTTCTTTACCCATTTAAGCAGGGGTAAATTATTTAACAGGGATTTCAGCCAACTCATATCCCTGACTACTTCTATTTGTTCTGTTTTCTGTTGCATTTTTTTCACCTCGATTTTGTCTCAAATCCCATATTTATTTTAGTGAGATTTTGAGACTACCTGTTAGATTTTATCCTTTTCTTAATCCTGTAAAATGTGGCTCTTGATTTTCCTGTTCTATTGCAGAACTGCTGTATCTGTTTATTAATGTCTAAACTCTTATTCACCAGCTCAAAAACTATCTCAACATCTTCATCTTTTTCTGTTGTCGCCTTAAACAAATCAAGAGCATTTTTCTTATCTTGCTTAACAAAAGCAATAACTTTTCTCAAAGTTCTAAAACTCAGATTTTTTGTGGCTATTGTTGTTTCTTTTTTAATTATCTCTATGCAGTCCTCTTTTTGCTTAACTGTTAAATCATCTCTTAACTTAATCATCTTTTCCAAAATCTCTATCTTCTGCTCATAACTGAAAGAAACCTCATAAGGTAGTGTTCTTGAGATTAAAGCATTAACTGTAACATCACTATTGGGTATCTTATTACACAAAATAATCAGCTTGGCTTTAATCTCAAAGGTTGATGGTAAATCCTCTGCTTTCTCTGACTTGGAATTGTATTGCACTAATCTTTTGCCATTACTGTCCCACAAAGCCCCTTTTAAGATAGATACTGCTATTGGATTACAGAATAATCCTTCAATATCATCTAATATCAACAATTTTTTGTTTCTATTAAGGTAAAGTATTTCATAAATTGATAAGGGTGTAGAATAGCCATTATAGTAACTCCACTGATTAGGCTTCAATACTCTCTTTACCTCATTAATGGTTAAGAATGTTTTTCCCAAGCCACCCTCGCCATACAGAATTAGGGCGTGATATTCCTTTGTGTTTAATGTAACCCGAATTAATCTTTTTGGGGTGTCAAACTCTTTTATGCCTATCTCTACTGCTTTCTGTTTTTTCCATTCATTTAATAGCTTTTGCTCCTGTTCCTTTATTTTAGGATTTATTACCTTGCTGTTTTCTATCCTGATATTTTTTGAAGCTTCTGTTAATGCCTCTTTTAGTTTTTCTTTATTCAGTTTTTTGTATTCATTATGCTCTGCAATTTTAAGCTTGATTTTAACCACCTACTTGTATGTATTTACGATTATTTTTGTGTACATTTATACAATAGAGAAAGTTGGGCTACTTTATAAATATTTGTATTCTGGAGTATATAAATTGTGTTTTGATGGATTATAAATTGTAGAAATACGCACAAATTTAAAAGAGAAGATATTTAAGCTCTTTAAGTGTTTCTATTGCTATGATTTTTTTCTTTATCTTTCTTGAAAACTCCTGTTTTTCAGAATTACTCAAAGCTTTATTATTTAGTTTTTTGTTGATAATTTTTATTTGCCAATCTGTAAATATATAATGTAAATCTTTTTTAAATCTTTCAGTTTTTAAAGCAAATAATTTTTTAAGCATTTTTTAATAGATTATTTTTAATAGATTAAAAGGAAAATTCTTTAACTATATAAATTTTGTGTTTATTTGCACAAAAGTTTGCAGTTAATCTTACGAGTAGGCTATCTAAAATATAAAAGGAACTATACTTACAAAGTAAGTAGTCGGGAGGGGGACAACTTGCGTAAGTGAGTGTATTATGTAGGGTTAGGCTGTTCCATAGGTGTAGTGTTGAGGAACAGGGTTGATTTTGCTTATTGACGATAAAAATTTTAGTTATGCATCACAGTAACAAATCCGAAAAGTTTATAAACGAATTCTGTTTTTCACTTGTCTTATATAAAAATGACAGAACTATCTTTGAAATATATTTGTATAGAACCAGAAGTAGGAGATAAGATATTTGATAAATATTATGGCCAAAGTGATAAACAAATACGTGAATTAGAAAGAAGGGATAAACGGTATTCTCTCAAAGAAAATAAAGATTTTGAATTGCACTTGAAGGTATGTGAAAAGTGCCAAAAGGAAAAAAATCTTTTAGACAGAACAATAAACTACATAAAAAAATATGGACAAAATTTAAAAAAGTAATACAAGGAAGAAAAGGGATATATAAACTGCTCTTACTTAATTTATCTTTAATTCTTTTCTTTTTTCAGAAGGAAATAAATCAGAAAAGGATTAGAGGGAGAGAAGAAAGATTTTACAGCATCAACTGCATATAATTATTTTTTGTGGAGAGGATTGTAGAAAATTCTTCATTTCCTTCCAGAATTTTCCCTATTCCTCTTATTGCTGTGTAAAAGGGTTCTCTGCAAGCATGTACAGGGATTTTTGTCTCCTGAGCAAGAAGCTTATCAAACCCCCTAAGAAGGGAAGTGCCTCCGGTTATCCTTATACCTTGTTTAATGATATCGTTTACTAATTCTGGAGGTGTATCCTCCAAAAGGGCTTGTACTTCACCAACAATGATAGCAGAAATTTCCTTAAGAGCATCGCGGATTTCCTCAGAATGTATTGTAATTGTTTTTGGCCATTTTTCTATAAGGTCACGACCATTTACCTTTATTGTTAACTCCTCTTCCAGAGGAAAAACACTCCCCACATTAATTTTAATCTTTTCAGCAACTTGTTCTTCAATTAGTAAATTATATTTTTTCTTAAGATACTCACTAATTGCTTCATCCATTTCTTTTCCTGCTATCCTTATGCTACGCATAACCACAATACCACCGAAAGCAATCACTGCCATGTCTGTAGTTCCCCCACCAATATCAATAATTGCATAGCCTTTTGTTCCCTTAATCGGAAGTCCAGTTCCAACAGCTATTGCTACCGGCTTTGGTACTAGATAAACTGCTCTTGCTCCAGCTTTCGTTACTGTCTCAGCAATAGCTTTTTTCTCCTCACCTGTAAGTGAAGAAGGAACAGTTATCACCACGCTCGGTGGAAGTGTAAAATGACGTCTTTCCATTTCTGCTTTTTTGAAAAAATAGTATGACATATCAAGAGTCTCAGGAATAACAACTTTTTTTTGTTTATTTTTCAAAGGTGTAATAGCAATAATATTGGGCAGTCCGCGTTCAAGCATATTTTTAGATTCTTCTCCTATCGCCACTATCTTTTCAGTTTCAGTATTCATGGCTATAATCGAAGGTTCCATTAGAACAACTCCCTTACCTCTTATCAGGATTCTGGCATTAGTTACCCCTAAATCCATGCCAATATCACCAACAAAATATTGCGTCCTCTTTCCTATATAGCCAGTTATCGTTTTAATTAGCTTCAAATTTTCTTGACATTTTTCACAAACCTTAAGATGATTTTCAAAGTCTCTTTTTTCCTGTTTTGACAAGGAAGCAGGATAACGGTCTATTAAATTTTCGCCAATTTCCGGCTCGACACATAAATAGTTTTTTAAAATTACCCAATTAATCTTCATAATTCTGATACATTGCTCAATGTTGAGCGCTGTAAGTGAGGTGCAATTTTAATTAATTCAGATAGATGAACCATCCCTCTAACTGATTCTAAATTACCTTGATCCTTTAGCTCATTGGTTAAAGACTTGAGATCATAAGATTGATTTTTCATGAGAAGGCCGAGGACTGTTTTAAAAATCTTCTTGTAGTTATCACTATATAAATTATCTGGGCTAACAGCCTTGATAATTTTCTTCCTGGCTTTCTTATCATCAAGTATCAAGCCTAATAAAACCTGTTCTGCATTGATGTGTTGAGACAACATCCATTTAGCAAGTTTTTCTTTTCCTATAGCCATTTTATCTTCACCATGCAAATTTTTAATTTAACATCTGTTTTTTAACTGACTGTTTATGTTTCTATAAACTGTTTTTGATTTACTCAATTACTATATTTATTATATAACATTTAGAAACATTCTGCACATTTTTCTTTAATATCTATATGAGTTCTCGTATCAATGCCTTTCTAAGAAGTTTTATGCCGTTATTGTGATAATTTCTTGCTGTAGTTTCAGATTTTTTCATAGATTTTGCTATTTCCCTAAAATTCCATTTGTCATGGTAATAAAGTCTTAGCACGCGCTTATATTCTCTCGGAATTTTTGAGAGTGCATCTTCTAATTTTAGATATAGGTTAAAATTTTCTTTTTCGCCAAGAGTTTTTGTTTGTATCATAAATTTTTTGGTACCCTTAACTTTTCTAACAGCTTTATTTATTACATCATAGGTGATATTGTGAGCAATCCTATAGGCCCAAGAAGTGATTTTTGTTCTTCTGCCTACAAAGTATTTTATTTTGTCAACTATCTTTAATAAAGTCTCTTGGTAGATGTCGTCTTCGCTTATACTATAATCTCGATAATTGGATCTATTATGGACATCATAAATTGCCTTGTAAATAATTCTTCTAATATCAGAAGACTTGCATAATTCTTCTAAAGCTTTTTTGTCACCTGTTTTCGCCTTAAAGGCCAGTCTCTGTAACTCTTCCATACAAAACGTTTCTTTCCTGACTTATAATTCTTTTTAGACTTCCAACATTCTTATTGATAATTATAACTTATAGGTTGCGTTTTTTCCAAAAAAGTAAGTCAAATGTTATAGAGAGTGGAGATAGAAGGTAAAAAAAAATAAATTTAGTTATAAGGGAAAAAGATTATGTAAAAAATATTTTGGCGTTTTGGCTAAGGAAGTACGAAAGAAATTTTTTTAATATATCCTGAGGGTTTGAAAAAATGAAAGATTTAGTGAGATAGCGGAGAAAAATTGACTTTAGAAAAAGAGAAGCTGAAAGAGATAAGAATAAAGAAAGATAGACCAAAAGAAGCAAGCAAAATACGATGATTAAAAGCAGAATAATACAATATAGCCGTTCTCCACCTACAAGTAGAGTTGAATAAAATCATAGAAAGGATTGATCCCCTTTCTTAAACTCATCCGGATGAGTCTCTAAAACTGTCCAAAGCGCTTTGGACTAGCTCAACGCAGGAAGGTTTTCGCGAGCCTTCCTGCATAAACAAGGAGTTGGTCCGATGGAAAAGAAGAGACTCAAGAAAAGTGATGATTGGCCAGAAGAAGAAAAAGAAAAACTAATCAGAAAAGTGGTAAGGAGTGCAATAAGGCAAGGTATTTTTCCTAAATTTGAGTTCCAGGACCTTTGCCAAGAGATGCGAACTGAATTATACCTGAAGCGAGATCGATACAAAGCAGATGGAAGAGCAAAAAAGAGCACCTTTTTTGAGGAAGTCTTACGGAACAAACTTGGCCAGATAAAAGAGAAAGAGCGAGCTAAAAAAAGACATGCTATCATTATTTCTCTTTCAACAGAAATAAGGCATCCGGATGGCAGTATAACCATCCTTGAAGACATTATCCCGGATAAAAGATCCTCTTCACTAATGAGGCATCTTTTAAAAAAGCTGGCAGTGAAGGATGTAGTCAAAAAATTACCATCCAAGGAACAGGAAATTTGCTATCACCTTATGGAGCAACACTCTATAGAAGAAATTGCCAAGCAACTGGGAATGCATCGCAAAAGCATTGAGTACCATATCAACAAAATCCGGGAGGTCTTTGCTAAAGAAGGGCTGAAAGAATTATGAGAAAGAAAAAGGGCATCCCAAAAAATCCGGGGTGCCCTTTTTCCATAAAAATCAAAATGTTTTTATCCATTTCCCGCTATTTTCCGATATAAGATGAGTAGAGAGGAAATTAAAAACTAGGCGAATAACTGTCAATATATTTATCTTTTTACTGAATAGAAACAGTGAACATAAATTTAATTACAATAAAACAATTATCAGAGAAATTATCTGTCAGCGTGAGTACTATTTATGACTGGGTCTCGCAGAGTAGAATTCCCTATTATAAGATGGCCGGAGGAAGATTGGTTAGATTTAATCTTCAAGAGATAGATTCATGGCTTAAAGAGCAAAGAGCACAGCCACGCAAATTTTGGAGACATAGGCTTAAGAAGAAAGAATTACTGTTAAAAGGACATCTTGACAATTATAAGAATCCCTGCTACGATTAACAAATGGTTGTGGGGATTACAAAAATGGCTCTCCGTCAGTATCCTCAAATCCTGGCCAAAAAGGGGGTGTATGTCAATATGGGAGTCTACAGGAGAGGCAAGAGATGGTGGATGAGATATGCGCTCCCGGATGGTAAGATATTGAGAGAAAGTGCTTTTAGCACAAACAAGCAGATAGCAGAGAGAGCTCTTGCCAAGCGTAGAGAGGAAATTGCTCTCGGAATATTCAAGCTTCAGAAAAAGAACGAAGATATAAGCTTCATCGGGTTCAGTGAAGAATATCTTGTATATTCCAAGGTTAACAAGAGGTCTTATAGAAGAGACATAACTTCTCTTAATAACCTAAAACCCTTCTTCAGGGATAAAAAACTTTCTGTCATAACCTGTTATCTGGTAGAAAGTTACAAGACCAAACGAAGCCAAGAGGTAAGCAAAGCAACAGTGAACAGGGAGCTTGCCTGTCTGAAACACATGTTCAATATGGCCATCAAGTGGGACAAGGCAAGTCTCAATCCGGTAAGAGAAGTCAAGTTTTTTAAAGAAGGCCCCTGGAAGATGAGAATACTTTCCAGAGAAGAAGAAAAACTTCTTCTTGAATCTGCCTGTGACCATCTCAAGCCAATCATCGTTGCTGCCTTAAACACAGGAATGAGAAGAGGCGAGATTTTCAGACTGACCTGGGACAACGTAGATTTTTTTAATGGAACCATCACAGTGGTGGAAACCAAGAACGGGGAAACCAGAATAATTCCCATGAATCAGCTACTCAGAGAAACTCTTCAGCAGTTGAGAATGGAGAGTAAAACCACGCATGTCTTCTGCGGCAAAGACGGTAAACCACTCAAAGACGTGAGAACTGCCTTTGAAACAGTCAAGAAAAAAACCGGAATCCACTCTTTGAGATTTCATGATCTTAGACATACCTTTGCCACAAGATTGATTGAGAAAGGCGTGGACCTGCCTACTGTAAAAAAGATTCTGGGTCACAAGTCAATCAACATGACCTTAAGGTACATTCACCCTGTTCCCGAGCACATGAAATGGGCAGTGGAGATTCTCAACGTCGAAGTTCCTGAAAAAGAGGCAGAAAAGACTCCTGAAGCGTATAATAGGTGGCACAAAAACTGGCACAGTTTGGAATCACTTAAAGGTTCAGCACTCCTAACTCATTGATATATAAGGCCTGCCGGGGTGGCGAAATGGCAGACGCAACGGACTTAAAATCCGTTGGAACTTAGTTCCGTGAGGGTTCAAGTCCCTCTCCCGGCACTTTTTATAACTTAACACTCTTACCTTTTGACCTTTCTTCCATTCTGTGCTATCCTTTTTTCGGAGGTGACAAAAATTATGAAACTTAAAATTGTCTTAGAAAAAGGCGAAGATGGTTACATTGTTGTCCACTGCCCCTCTTTAAAAGGATGCTGGTCCCAAGGTAAAACAGAAAAAGAAGCAATTAAAAATGTCAAAGAAGCAATAGCATTGTATCTGGAGCCTGAAGCAAAAGAAGTAAGACCAACTCCAAATCACAAAGTACTCCAAGTTGCCTTATGATCTCAAAACCTCCTCTTCTTTCAGGACAAAAAATTGTTAAAGCTTTCCAAAAACACAATTATTATAAAGTCGGTCAGCGAGGAAGTCATATCAAGATACGAAATGACGAGAAAGAAATAACTCTTATCATTCCTGACCACAAAGAGGTTGACCGCTGGACGCTCAAGGGAATTCTAAAAGATGCAGAACTTTCTGTAGAAGAATTCATTGCTCTTCTTAACAGTTAAAAGTAAAAAAAAAGGGCAGCTCCTTAAAAAGAACTGCCCTTTTTCCCTTACCTGTAGGGGTCGGATTTATCCGACCCGCGGGCTTGATGAATCAAGCCCCTACAACTTTGAAATTTTGTTACTTTACCAACCTACTAAACCATATCAGAGGTTTCAAGCCAATCCTCACAATTGTTTTTAAGACAGGTTTATTTCGGATAAAGTCAGCAATCAATGGAGAGGTTTTGTAGTAGAGTTCTACAAAGTCTCTTCCGGCAGTGGTCTTTAGTAAAACATTATCCCTGAATTCACAAAGACCCTTTACCTCTTTAGCCATTGATGTGCCAAAGGCAGCAGTAGCGATGAAACAACCACCTCCTCCGCCACCAGCAAGAATAGGAGCAGCAAGTCCACCACCAAAGACAGAGAAATGGTCTACAACAGCCCAGACAAAGTTATTAGTTGTATCCACTCCATACTTGCCTACATCACCAGCAACTGCTGGGTCAGGAGGAAAACTGGTACCACGATTAACTGTGCCAACTGCTACCCAGGTATCCTGGGCGGCATCCCAGCAGTAAAGTCGAAGCATTTGAGCTGAAATACCGAGAGCGGTCAGTTCGGCCTGGGTATAATGAAACTTAATTACCGCAACAACGTCACCGGCGGTGTTAGCCGCAGAGGTAATAACCAAACTTCTATCCAAACCCAAACCACCACCCATCCCGGTAAAGCCCTGCTCACAGGTATCGGTCTCTACTGCAGAAACATTAATAGCAACGCCACTGTCGTTCTTAACTTCAATCTCGTTTTCACCAGGAATAAGTGTGCCTGTGTCACCAGCAGGAAGATTCGGCAAGACATCGGTGCTGGTATTAGTATCTTTTCCAATCCAGGGGTCATAATTTACATTGGCTGTAACTTTATCACCGGTACCAGTAGCTATAGCACCAGGACCAGACCTATCTGTATCTCCCCACCAGTTGTTGGTGGCATTGACCGGGGAAGAGACTGCTCCATCCATCACTTGCATTCCGTATTCTGTATGTCCGTATATATTGTTGTTGTTAACAACCAGACCTGTCGTTATACCATAAACAGAATGAACAATTATTCCTATCTCACGTATACCATTATTATCAAAGATATTGTTTCCTGTAACAGTTGTGTTTTCACATGCAGTCAGCAGTATTCCTCCTTTAGGATTTTCTCTTATTGTGGTTCCAGTAATAAGACTATTAGAACCGTAGTGAATTTGAATACCGCCCCCTCCATTGTATTCTAAAATATTATCACTAACAGTATTATAGGAGTCATTTTGGAGTAGAATTCCACATCCTCTACTATGGGTTATATTATTTCCGATAATTGAAGTGTGGTTCATCAAAGAATTATTATAAAACACCGGATCATTCCAAGTTCTAATACCATCATTACAGTTCGTAATAGTATTATTTTCAATTAGTGTATCAGTGACTTCTCCCCACATATATATTCCTGCACTGGTTCCAAATTCATCTCTAGTGTCAGAAATAGTATTATTTGATATGGTAGTATTAACAACATAAACAGAATTATCTGAATATAGATAGATGGCCCTTTGTGCACTATCTCTAATTACATTTTGAGATATTATGTTATTTCCACTATTACTATAACCTGCCCCAGCAGATTCTGCTAAAATCCAAATTTGATAGCCGCATTTCTCAATGATATTATTTTCTATTGTATTGCCACTGCTACCATAAATCTGTATCCCACTTGCTCCGCCTAAACATTCCCACAGACCCTGAAAAAGAATTTCATCTCCCTCTAATTCTGCATTACGGATAGTAAATCCTGATATTGTTACATTACTAGCACCTAACTGATCAGTTTTACTACCTTCAATAAGGATTCCTGCTTTTGCTGAACTCCAACTAGGATCCTGCATAGCATCAATAATAGTACTTTCCTTATCTTCTCCTATTAAGTTAATATTGGGTGTATGTATTATCAAATGTTCATTATATGTCCCCGCCGCTACATTGATGATATCATCAGCCACAACGGTATCTATGGCATGCTGTATAGTTAGCCAAGCGTTCGCGTCTCCTGGACCTGTTCCATCATTAGCGTCATCACCAGCAGTGGAGACATAGTAATTTGCTGCCCCGACCGAAACCCCTCCCAAAAACATCATTCCTACTACTGCCAAACCTACCAATATTTTTCTACCCATTTTCCTACCCTCCCTTTTTTAAAATAAAAAAACCCAAAGCTTTAACATACGGACATCTGCTTTACTTTTCCTTTTCAAAACTAAAGCCGTTCCTGAAAACTTTCAGACAGACAGCAACCACACCAGGGTCATATAGGGAACCTTTTTTATCGGAGATTTCTTCGAGTGCTTTCCCGATTCCCAGAGCAGGTCGATAAGGTCGGTGAGCATTCATTGCTTCAACTACATCGGCGACACCCAGGATTCTTGCTTCCAGGAGAATGTTTTTACCTGAAAGCCCCTCAGGATATCCGGAGCCATCCATTCTTTCATGATGCTGAAACACTATTTTTGCCACAGGCCAGGGAAATTCTATTGCTTTCAGGATACCATACCCAATTTTGGAATGCTCTTTTACGAGATCAAACTCTGCCTTGGATAATTTGGAGGGTTTACTAAGGATCTCCATCGGTATAGCTGCCTTGCCGATGTCATGAAGCAGTCCTGTTATCCGGAGTCCCTCTATTCTATCCTGCGAAAAACCCATTTCTTTAGCTATGGCGCAACTTAGAAGGGATACCCGAATTTCGTGACCAGCAGTATACAGGTCTCTTTGTTTACTCATTAACCCTACGGTTTTTATCATGCCGTTGAAAGATTTCCTTAACATTTCCGCAGTCCTCTGCAGTTCTTCCTCTGTCTTTTTGCGCTTGGTGATCTCCATCTTTAGTTCAGCCATTTTCTCTTCCAGTTTGGCAACAACTCGTTTGCTGTATTCAGTGAGGTATAAGGATGGTTTAAGAGGGGCAACCTTAGGATAAGTCAGAGTACCAATTTTAACCTTTTTAAATATCTCATTCAGTTTCCGGATAAAGACATCAGGTTCACTGGGCTTGCGGATGAAGGCGTCAGCCCCCAGTTTCAGGGCAAATTTCTCATCCTCTTCTGTCGTATAGGTTGCCGTGTAAAAGACAAATGGAATATCCTTGAGTTTGTCATTCTTCTTACACTCGTGGCATAACTGGTAGCCATCCATTTCAGGCATCAGGATATCAGAGACGATTATCTCCGGTAGTTGCTCTAGAGCTTGCTGCAATGCCTCAGCCCCGTTAGCCGCAGTTATTACCTTGTTACCATAGCTATGCAGCAACCTTTCCAGTAGATACCGAATGTCTTCGTTATCGTCAGCCACTAATATTTTCATTGTATTTTAGACAACGGGATTATCTTTTTCCGACTCGTTTCGGAATTTCTTTGATGTTCTACAGCAATTCCTCTTTGGTAAACCTACCTTTAATCATATTACTCCAACCGGCTTGTTACATTTTACCGCTTTCCTTACTTAATGTCAACATTATTTTTCGGCAAGCCCTATGGTGTCTAAACTCAGACAAGTTCAAAGATTTCCGTTGGAATGGGCATTCCTTTCAATGGAACCTTACCGATAGATTTATAATCGAATCCCTTCCTCTCAATCAATTTCTTTGTGGTCTCAGTAAAAAGAATTTGAGATTTTTTAGCGACACCACAGAGTCGAGCAGCTATATTGACTGTGTGCCCAATAACAGTGTATTTCTTTAATGTTTGGGAACCAATACTGCCCATATGAACTAAACCCGTATTAATACCGATACCAACTCCTATGAACCCGGCGGCTGTCGGATAATTTTTAGAATCTCCAAAAGCTTCGCAGATACTTTTTCCGCATTGTAGAGCATTTTGAGCCATTTCAGGACCTTCAAAGACAACCATTATTTCATCACCACTCAATTTGTCAATCATACCGTGGTAATTATTCACTATTTTAATCTGTTTAGAAAGAAGATAGTTTAACATCTTAAAAACTTCTGTTGGACCCATCCGCGAAGCTATATTGGTAAACTTCCTAATATCAGAAAAAAGAATAGTCACCTCTTTAATCTCGGGAGTTTGAACAACTTCTCTGTTTCCCTTTTTTTCAATCATCTGTAGGGTTGGTAAGGAAACATATCGCGCAAGTTCGGCCTTTACTCGAATAAGTTCATCATAAAGGGATTTAACTCGAAGAGTTACCTTGATTTTGCATAAGAGTTCTACGTAGTCAAAAGGTTTTTGGACATAATCATCCCCTCCAACCTCAAGGCCACGAATTACCTCTTGCTGACTAATCTTTATGGTTGTAAAAAATATAATAGGAATATACGGAAGGGACGAATCTGCCCGGATTGTTTCACAAAACCTGTACCCATTCATCTCCGGCATTATAACATTCAAAAGGACTAAATCCGGAATGATGGATTTCACTTTGTGCAGTGCCTCTTTATTGTTAGTAACAAGTTCAAGAATATACCCTTCTGAACCCAATACAGCTGCTAATAGTTCAAAGCCCTCGGAATTCTCCTCAATTAACAATATCTTCTGGCGCTTAATCAAAACACCTCTCCACCAGATTATTGAGGTCAGCGGTACCCAGGCAGATGGAGGTATCGCAGGCACCGTAATAAATCTTTACCTGTTGGGTCTTTTTCTCTAAAATTGCTCCGCAACAGAAGACCACATTATCTACATCCCCTACCCTCTCGTAGTATTGTCGTGGAGAAAGGATGGGGGCTTCACCCCGTGCGATTAATTTGGAAGGGTCCTTGAGGTCGAATAAAGCGGTTCCTAAACGATAAATTTTACCGCTCGCAGTGTTTCTAATTCCGTGGTAAATTTCCAGCCAACCCCTGTCGGTTTCAATAGGCGGTGCACCCGCACCTATTCTGTCGGAATCCCAGTAGCCGGGTCTACTCTCCATAATACATCGGGAATTTCCCCAATAGATTAAGTCCCTGGAATAAGAAATCCAGATTCCGGACTGGATGGGACGGTCAAGGCGAACAAAATATCCGTTAATCTTCCTTGGAAAAAGAACCGCATCCTTATTCCCTGGTTGAGAAACGAGGGCAATCCTTTTAAATACCTTGAAATTTTTTGTAGAAGCCAGGGCAACACGTGTCCCAAGATGAGAGTAAGCAACGTAAAGAATATAGTAAACATTTCCAATTTTGGTAATTCTCGGGTCCTCCACTCCCCTTTTTTCATAGGTCTTGAATGGCTCTTTATCACCCCATTCCATAACCGCTTTTCTGGAAATCTTAAATTTAATTCCATCCTGACTCTTTGCCAGGAAAAACTTTGATTTTCCGTCCAACCCCTCTACCCGCAATAAAAGAAAATAATTGTCCTGATAGTAGGCAGCGGCGGCATTAAAAACCGAATTACTCGGTTGTGGAATGTCATTTAGCGTGATAATCGGATTCTTTTCATATCTTTTAACAATCTCCTGCTGCCATCTTTTTTTCTCCATCATAATTTTTCCTCCCCTATTTTCTTGCCAAGCAAAATTGGCGACTACACCGGCAAAGCAAGCTTTGCCACTACAAAGAACGTAGTGGTCGAGCTTGCTCGACTTTATTGCTAAATATTTTAGCATAAACAGAAGTTCATTACCAGCATTGACAGAAAAGGAGAGAAAGAATAGAATATCTTAAATTATAAAGATTACCACGAAGACACGAAAACTTGAAAACACGAAAAACTACAAACTGCTCTAACCACGAATTACGCGAATTAATCTAATTTATTGTATGGAATTTCAAAGTTTAGCAGAGCTAACGCTCTGCGGCTACAAGAGCAATAATTGATTTGTAGCTGCAAAGCAAAGCTTTGCCTAATTTAAATGTACAGGAATTTCCTTTTTTTAACCACGAGATTTCACAGAGGACACAGAAAAAATAAAAGATTATTATTAATCTTGTGAAAATCTGTGTTAATCTGTGGTTACATGATTAATTCGTGAAATTCGATAAATTCGTGGTAAGTGTTCTAAAAGAAAATTTGGATGCAGTTGAATTATGGAATGGGAAAAACTTGGACAAAAACAACAGTTTGTAGGTAAAAAATCGGTTCCGGTGAGGAGTTTACGGATTCTTGATGAGGATGACAATTGGCATCGTTACCGTATCTGCACCGTCTGGGACTTTAATGCGGAAAAATTCAGTTCTACACCGGCAGTAGCCAAATTGCTCAAGGATGAGCAGAAAAGGATTGCCTTGTTAATTACAGGGAGAAATGGCAGTTTCGTTAAAATAGGAAAGAGGTTGGGAATTAGACAGTCCGTTTTTACATCCTTTAATACAATCAACAAAAAAGCGCAACGTTCCCTTCTTTCTCAAATCAATTATGAACTTTTTGAGGAGAATGATTTAGTTCTGGGTAGAGAAACAGGTGGGAATATAGAGGAAGAACAGGAATTAAACAGATTTGACTTAGACGAAAGAGAAAATATATAATACCGCAACGGAAGAGGGGCGGTTAGCTCAGTTGGTTAGAGTGCCACGTTGACATCGTGGAGGTCGGTGGTTCGAGTCCACTACCGCCCACAGATTAAATGTTCACCACGGAGACACAGAGATATGAAGAACTGACACAAAGTGTCACCCTGACCCTGAATGGTAATGAAGGGGAAGGGTCTCTATTATACTACGAGATTCTTCCCCCCACTTCTTGCTGTTCTCCCCCTTCTTGCTTTCGCAAGAAAGCAGGGGGATGAAGCAAGAAAGCAGTGGGGGTCAGAATGACTATGTCTCTTAATTATTTCTGTCTCTGTGAACTCCGTGTCTCCGTGGTAAAGTATTTTGTAGTTATCTGTAGTTAAAAACATGAGTAAAATGGATATGAAACTTTATTGGCATTCCACGGCGCATATTTTAGCCGCAGCGGTAAAGGAGTTATTCCCCGAGGTAAAACTTGGCATTGGGCCTGCGATTGAAAATGGATTTTATTATGATTTCCACCGCAAGGAACCATTTACACCAGCTGATTTAAAGCAAATAGAGCAGAAGATGGCGGAACTTATTAAGAAGGATTTGCCCTTTGAGAGAATCGAGAAGAAGAAAAATGAAGCCATCGCCCTGCTGAAAAAATTGGATGAACCATTCAAAATTGACTTGGCAAAGGAAATCCCGGATGAAAAAGTTTCCTTCTATCGCAGCGGAAATTTTATTGACCTTTGTCGCGGACCACACCTAACCTCCACGGGAAAGATTAAAGTATTCTCTCTCTTAAGTACCGCCGCTGCCTACTGGAAAGGGGATGAAAATAGGGAAAGCATGCAGAGGATTTACGGAATCTCTTTCCCTGCAAAAGATGACCTGGACAATTATCTGAAATTAGTTGAAGAAGCAAAACTGCGTGACCACCGCAAACTGGGAAAGCAACTTAACCTTTTTTCCATTCATCCAGAAGCTGGGGCCGGTCTAATCTACTGGCATCCGAAGGGCGCAATTGTCAGAAGAATTATTGAGGATTTTTTGATAAAAGAACATTTGAAAAGAGGATACGAACTATTATATACCCCTCATCTTGCTAATCTCAATCAATGGAAAATATCCGGTCACTGGGACTTCTATCAGGAATTAATGTATCCTCCGATGAAGTTAGGGAATCAGGAGTTTATTGTAAAACCGATGAATTGCCCTGGTCATATCCTTATTTATAAGACGCAATTACACAGTTACAGGGAACTTCCAATAAAATGGGCAGAGTTAGGAACGGTTTATCGTCTGGAGAAATCCGGGGTCTTGCACGGACTTCTGCGTGTAAGAGGTTTCACCCAGGATGACGCTCATATCTTCTGCCGTCCCGACCAGTTGGAGAGTGAAATTCTCGCTGCGGTTGAGTTTGCCACTTTTATTTTGCAGAGTTTTGGTTTTAATCGATACGAAATTCGTTTATCGACCCGTCCGGAAAAATATGTCGGCACTTTGAAGAACTGGGAAAAAGCAACCACCGCTTTAAAGAAAAGTTTGGATAAAAAATGCCTCGCCTATTCCCTTGACCCCGGGGAAGGCGTTTTTTACGGACCAAAGATTGACATCAAGGTTAAGGATGCCCTGGGGAGAAACTGGCAATGTTCCACCATTCAGGTTGATTTTAATCTTCCGCAGAGATTTCATCTAAAATATATCGATGATGCAGGAAAAGAAAAAGAGCCGATTATGATTCATCGCACTCTTCTTGGTTCTCTGGAAAGATTTTTTGGAGTGCTTATCGAACATTACAAAGGAGCTTTTCCTCTTTGGTTGTCTCCCTGGCAAACAATTGTTTTGCCCATTACGGAGAAAGAAAACGGTTATGCTGAGCAAGTGAACAAAAAATTAGTCGATAGCGAGATTCGTTCCCGACTAAATTTGGGGCAGGAGAAGATTGGGAAAAAAATTAGAAAGGCAGAATTAGAGAAAATTCCCTGCATCATAATAGTGGGGAAAAGGGAGGCAGAAAAATCAACCATTGCTCTTCGTGAACACGGAAAAGGTGATTGCGGAGAAAGAAAGTTGGAGGAATTTATTTCCGACTTGAAGGAACGAATTGCCAAAAAAAAATAATATGTTATAATTAAAAATAGAGGGGGAGAATATCGGCATAAAAAAGAGAAGATTTAAAAGATTTGAAAAGAAAAAATTTATACGGTTGAACACCAGGATTTTTGCGAGTGAAGTAAGATTAATCGATAAAGACGGAAAACAGGCAGGAATCGTTAATCGTGAGGAAGCTCTACGGAGAGCACGGGAGGATTCCTTAGATTTAGTAGAAATTGTTCCCGATAGTAAACCTCCTGTTTGTAGAATAATAGATTATAACAAGTATAAGTATGAGCAAAAGAGACGCACCAAGGAGTCAAAGAAAAAACAGAAAGGAATCCGCCAGCAAAAAGAGATTAGGTTATCTCCTGTAATTAGCGAACACGATTATAATTTTAAAAAGGAGCATATTGCAAACTTTTTGAAAGACGGCAACAGAGTGAAGGTAACCATCAAGTTTAGAGGAAGACAAATTATTCATCCCGACCGGGGAAGACAGGTCCTGGAGAATATGGCGCGCGATTTATCCACTCTGGGGGTTGTAGAAAGAAATCCACGCTGGGAAGGAAAATGGTTGAACGTAATTTTTAAACCTGTATAAGAGATAGTAGAGGATTACGAAAAGAAATATATTATGCCAAAAATAAAGACAAATAAGGGTGCAGCAAAACGATTCCGCATCACCAAAAAAGGAAAAATCAAACGGAATCGTAGTGGTAAAAGCCATCTTCTCACCAAAAAGAGCCCCAAACGAAAGCGTTTTTTAAGAAAGAGTGCCTCTGTAAGCAAGGGATTAAAAAAAAGAATAAGGAGATTATTACCAAATGGTTAAAGTAAGCAATGCACCGGCAGGACGTCGAAGAAGAAAAAAAATACTTAAAAGAGCCAAGGGTTTTCGCCAGGGCCGTTCTAAACTTTACAAGCATGCCCAACAATTTACCGAGCGCGCCGCTACTTACTCCTGGCGCGACCGCCGTCAGAGAAGGAGAGATTTTCGGCGACTCTGGATTATCCGCATTTCAGCTGCAGCAAAACTAAATGGAATTTCTTATAGTAAGTTCATTGCGGGATTAGAGGAGGCAAAACTTCTCTTGGACCGGAAGATATTGGCTAACCTCGCCGTAACAGATGAACCTACCTTTCAGAAACTCACCGAAATTGCTAAAGAAAAATGACAGAAACTGTCATGCTGAACTTTAGTGAAGCATCTCGTTGTTAAAAGCTAATGCCTCAAAATGACGTATCTGCGTGTATCTGTGGTTTAAAAAAAAATTTCCACGCAATTAAAATAATAATGCCAATGAGAATATTTTTGCTGGTGGTAGTCATTGTGATCATAGGTTTTGCCAATTTTTATATTACCTTACTCCCGGGACAATACCATCACTATTTTCACTATTTAGTCAATTTTCCTGCTTTGGCTTTTCTCATCTTTATCTATGGATTGAACAAATCTTTGAGAAAAGAAATCTTTTTTCTAAAAAGAAATAATGATAAATTAAAATTGTCCATTTTTGACTATGGTAAAGAATCCTCGGTGCTCACTGCACTTAATGAAATTATCGATGTTTTCGGGAAAAATCCTAATCTGGAAGACGTTCTCAACAGGATTGCCGATAGTGCGGTCAAATTACTTAAGGTGAAACATCTCCTCCTGCAAGTTTACTCCACAGACGAACAGAAGTTCTTCATCCAGATTATAAGGGGAAAAGAGGAGTTTGAATTAAGTGAGGACATTATCGAAGATATCATTCTACAGGGAAATAGTGCGCTCATCAACAATCTCGCTAACTTTCCGAGATACCGTAATTTTGCCAGAATGGGCTATACGTCTTTTCTCATTGCCCCCTTAAAGGTGAGAGGAGAAAGCATCGGCCTGATTGCTGCTCTTTCCAGGGAAAAACGTAACTTCAGCGGGAGGGATTTGGATATTCTCACAATGATTTCCGCACAGTCCAGTTTAATTGTAGAGAATGCTCATCTTTTAGAAAAGACGAAGTCGCTTTCCATCACCGATGGTCTTACCAACCTTTTCAATCATCGCCATTTCCAGGAAAGAATAACAAAGGAATTAGAAGAGGCAGAAAAGAATAATGCCACTCTCTGCCTGGCAATGGCTGACATTGACTATTTCAAAGAGTACAATGACCTGAACGGACATCCTGCCGGCAATAAGGTCTTGCAACAAATTGCCAGGATTCTAATGAATGGGACAAAGGGGTCGGATACGATTGCGCGCTATGGGGGTGACGAATTTGTTATTATTTTTCCCAATACCATTAAGAAGGATGCTTTTAATCTCTGCCAGCAACTCGATAAAAAGATTAAGGATTTCAAATTTGTAAACGAGGAAAAGCAACCCAATAAAGACCTTACGATTAGTATAGGCGTAGCTAGTTTTCCCGACGACGCTACCAATGCCAAAAATTTAATCAAAAAGGCGGACATCGCTCTTTATCGATCTAAAGAGCGGGGGAGAGGTCTGGTTACTACGGTGTAAGGAAATTATAAAGATTACAGAACTTTGTTAAATTTTCACCAGAATAGGTAAAGGCTGATAAAGACCCAGGAATTCTTGAAAGAGTCCCCTGTTCTGGATAATCCATTCTACG
>SDBU01003119.1_pt1 | contig 21330 bp, 20 predicted proteins | sample 2277071 | NCBI WGS metagenome assembly SDBU01 (sample SAMN10397929, study PRJNA504765) | marine sediment metagenome | isolation source: marine sediment core GS08_GC12, 126 cmbsf | place: Arctic Ocean: Gakkel Ridge, Loki's castle | collected 2008
GAAGTCCTTTGCCATCTGAATAACCCCTCCGAATCACCCCTCAATTACGCTCCCTATAATTATTACTTTCTATTATTTCTCATCTTAATTATTGCTCGACCCAGCACGCCCATGAGACGATGGTACTCCCTCCCTGACGGCACTGCCCTTCCGAGCAATCTTCTGAACATCACGGTTGTCTTCTCATGTTTGTGCTCCGGAAACCCACTTATCTCCATGAGTTCTGTAAATCTATCGATAAGAGCCTCCTTCTCCTTGCCAGATGCCAGTCTGGGTTTTGCCACGTCGAACTGCCCGTTCGAGAGCTCATAGAGAAGCACTGAAACAGCATGCGAAAGGTTCATGATCGGATACCTATCGCTCGTGGGTATCGTCACAAGGAAATCACAGAGTGCCAGCTCCTCGTTGTTCAGGCCCCAGTTCTCCCTTCCGAATACAAGGGCCACTCTTCCTTCAATCTCTGAGAGCTTCTCGGCCAGCTCCTTTGGTGTCATGGCTATCCTTGGGAATTCCTTGTCGTTTTCCGTGAAATGGCCAGATGTCCCGACTGCCAGGTCAAACCCCATAAAGGCCTCCTTAACTCCCTCGAACGTCTTGGCATTTTCAAGAACGCTCTGGGCATGCACCGCCCTCTTCTCGGCCTCGTCACCGATCTCACAGGGGTTTACAAGCAGCAAATCTTCGATTCCAAAATTTTCCATGACTCTGGCCACGGCCCCGACATTGCCTTGAATCTGCGGCTCAACAAGGACTACGCCGAATTCCAGATTTCCCACCCCGCCCCATCCTCCGAAATCATATTTCTAAGTTTCGATGAGTGCTAAACGCAATCAAAGCCCACCGAATGCCCAAATTATTATAAACAAACAATAATATATCTGCAATACTTAATAACTTATAAGGTGAGCAGTCGTGGACGAAATCCTGAAAAATTTGAAGAAAATGAAGGACAAGGAGTTCAACCAGACAATGGAAACCCTTCTAAAGAACATGAACTTCGAGATCACGTCCATGAAGCACGACCGCGACGGTTTGGAAGCAGAGGCCACGCTTCACAGCCCGGTTGGCGATGAGTATTACATAATCAACATCAAACGGCCCGGAAGGCCTATCCAGCCCGAGGATCTCCAGGGATTGGTAGGAAAGAAGAAAGATGACCAGGAGATGCGGACAATATACCTGACTACGGATTCTTTATCGGATGAGGCGGAGAGCTATGCAAAGAGCCTCGGGGTTTTCGTAAGGGACGGAGGCGGGCTCGTGGAGGAAGTGAAGAGATACGATATGGCCAGGGCAATCCTCCAAAAGCAGAAAAGGCTTGAAAGCAGAGAGGAAATGGACAAGGCCCGGAAAAAGCCAAAAAAGAAACTGGAACGCTTCCTTCCCAGCGTCGCCGAGCTTGAAGAGCTAATAACAATGGCAAACGGTTTCTTTGAGAGGGGGGATTACAAGCGAGCCATCAAGTACTACGAGAAGTCAATCGACCTGAAGCCAAACTACGACATTGCATGGCAGATGAAGGGCAAGTCCTTTTCAAACCTGAAGTTACACGAGGAGGCACTGGACTGCTACAGGAAGGCACTGCAGTACAACATTGAAAATGAAGAAACATGGTTTCTGATGGCACTCTCGCTGTACGCTCTCGACCGCCACGAAGAGGAGGTGCAGGCCTACGACCAGGCAATCAATAACAACAAGGCATACCTCCAGGCGTGGAACAACAAGGGCGCGACCCTTATCGAGCTCGAGATGTACGATGAAGCGCTGGCCAACTACGAGAAGGCATTGAAGCTCAACCCGACATCGGAAGAGCTCTGGAACAACAAAGGCGTGGTTCTGAAAAAGCTGGGCATGTATGAAGAGGCAATAGATGCATACGAGCGCGCGATTTCGATTGACAAGGAGTATAACCAGCCATACATAAACATGGCACTTCTCCTCCAGGATCTGGCACGTTTCGACGAGGCATTGGACCACTACGAGGTCGTTTTTGAGGTAATCACAGACGACCATTTCCTGTGGTTCAAGTGCGGGAAGGCCTTCGAGAGCGTTGGCAGGTTCAGAAAGGCAATTCTCTGTTACGATAACGCTGTATCTCTAAAGCTGGATTACAAGAAGGCAAAATGGCGGCGCAAGAGGGCAAAGGACAAGCTTCGAAAATACGGGGACGATATCGAGGCCGAGCCTCTTTTTGGAATGAAGAAAAAGGCAAAAAAGCCTCCAAAGAAGAAAAAGGAGCCAAGGCCAGAGCCAAAACCAGAGCGCGAACCGGAGCAGGTGCCGGTGCCTGAAGAAGAGGCACTGCCTAAGCCCAAGCCAAAAGAAGAGAAACCCCAAAAGAAGAAGTCAAAAAAAAAGAAGAAACCCAAGCCTCCAGAAGCAGATGAAAGGAAGCCAGATAAAGAATTAATCGAGTCAATAATTAAAGAAAAGCCAAAGAAGGTTCCAGAGCCTGAGCCGGAAATTTTGGAAGAGGAGTATGACGTCCCAGAGGAGGACATGGAGAGAGACCTCGAGGAGTTGAAGTTATTAGCAGATGTCGATGAAGAGCCGGAACCTGAACCAGCACCTAAACCAAGGAAGGTATGGGAGGATGAACCCGCACCGGAGGAGGAAGCAGAGGAAGAGCCAGAGGAGGAAGAACCAGGGGTTGAATCGGAGACCAAGCCACTGCCTGAACCAGAAGAAGAGGATGAATCGGACTCCGAGTCAATAGAGGAGCAGTTGGATGAGGGCCAAGAAGATGTTCTGCCTGAGCAAGAAATCGAGGATGAGCCAGAACCTGAACGTGTAGAATATGAACCCGAAATAAAATTTGAGGAAGCAAAAACCGAGAGCGAGCCCATGGAGGAGGTCAGCATCGAGGAGCCCCTCAAGAAGAAGTACGAGATCGATGCATTCATAATCAATGACAATGTCCAGCTAGAGAAGAAGGGAGACCTTCTCTATTTACTGGGCAACTTTGAGCACGCCCTCCTGCATTATGCAAGGGCTACAGAGCTGGACAATACCTCAGAGGTTCTCTGGAATAAGAAAGGAAACACCTTCTTCATGCTCCACGACGTTGAGAACGCTCTGAAATGCTACAAAAACGCCATCAAAAACAATGAGAGATTTGTAGAGGCATGGCTCAACGAAGCACGGGCCTTTTACACAAAAGGCAGATATGAAGAAACCCTTCATTGCTACGACAGAGTCCTCGAGTTCTCGCCAGATAAATGGATTCTCTGGGCCGAGCGCGGCGCCCTTCTAAAATCGCTTGGAATGGTGGATGAAGCCATTGCATCATTCAGCCAGGCGATCTCGATGAATCCCGATATCGAAACATCGCTGAATCTCAAGGCATCCGCCCTGTACCTGGCAGACGAGGTTGAGGAGGCAATAGGCTGTCTCAATAAGGCCGTGGAGGTGCGCCCCAATTACCCGGCAGCCTGGAACAATCTCGGACTGATTTACTCGGATTTGAAGAGGCACGACGAGGCGCTTGGATGCTTTAAGAAGGCATTGAAGTTCAATAGGGGCTTTGCGGATGCCTGGAACAACAAAGGCGTAGCACATTTTTCAATGCGCAGCTATGAAGACGCGCTCAAGGCATTCGACAAAGCACTGGAAAAGGACAGCAAGAACAGCGACACCTGGAACAACCGCGGCATAGTGCTCATGTCCACGGATAGGAACATCGACGCCCTCGAATCCTTTGACAAGGCTTTGAGCTGTGCCAACAATAATGCAGACGCCTGGAACAACAAAGGCCGCCTGTTTTACAAGATGGACAAAATCGACGCCGCAGTAGACTGCTTCGACAAAGCCCTCGAGATAGCTCCGGACTTTGAGGACGCAAAGGAAAACCGGGACAAGGCCATGGGCATCGAGAGTAAGAAACCATCCCCCGAAAGGGAAACGCCAGCACCGTCTCTTGCGGATAACATCAGGAATGTTTCGGAGGAGCCAGTACCGGAAACGGAAGAGGGAGATGAGGATGCCCGCCCTGATGATGCCGGCCCATCCGAACCAGAGCCTGACATCGAGGAATCCGATGATTCTTCTCGTGGTCGAGAAAGTTCGTCAGAACCTGCGAATAAAGACCGTGACCTCGACGATGAAGAGCCGATTGAGGAAGAAGAGCCAGAGGAGGAATCTGAAGGCGAGAAACAGGCGGAGAAGAGCCTGGACTCACTTGGTGATTTCTTCCAGCCCCAGTCAAAGCCGGAATCGGCAGAAAGCAGAGAAAACGAGCAGCCAAAAAAGAGTAACGTCACACTCTGCCCTCGCTGCACCTCACCCCAGGCACCAGGCACCAGCACATGCTCTGTGTGCGGATACGGGTTCGAATAGAAAATTTTAAACGGATTATGATAATAACACCATTCCAATAGCAGATAAGAGCAAGTGTGAAAGGGAATGGCCTTCCTTAATACTGACCGCAACACGTACTTGAAAACGCTGCATGCGCAGTGTTGCTCGATTCGAGGAGAACTAATGGGTAACTAAATATGTTCGGTTCTCCTCTTCTCACACCTGCTCAACCAGCAGAATACCACCATACGCAGGCGTGATTCGCAGGAGTCTAAGAAGTCTCCTACTCTCACACCTGCACTCTGCTAATATACGCTTCATACCGTGCAGGCGTGATCCAGCTTGGTCAGGATTTTGGCCTTCCAAGCCAACCGCTCGGGTTCAAATCCCGACGCCTGCATTTGTACTCATTTTGGTTGCAGGCGCGGGATTTGAGAGGGGGAAAACCGACTTGCAGCGTTATGTCAGCAGTTTTCTACCCAGTTTAATTCAACATACCCTGAATCGAGAAAATTGCCCGCAATTTTCTCAACCGAGCGTTATGGAATCCGACACCTGCATCTGTATTTATTTTAGCTGAAGGTGGAGGAATTTGATAGGTGGAAAACCGAATCACAGCAATTAACAAACAGTTTTCCTCCGTGTCGAGGAAAATCATAGATTCTCCTCTTATGAGTGTTGTGATATTGTTGGTAATTGGAAGCAGAGCTTCCAACATTCTGCAGAAATTCCATGCAATTTCTGGAGCAACCCCGAAGTTATACATCTGGTAAGGCCCCTCCGCAAAGCTTATGCCCCGACCATATGCCGAACAACCAGCAGGGCTGGGGGCTAGAGGAGCCCTTATTAGCGTGCTATTTAAATGTGTCCATTTCAAATTGACAGTATTGTAAAGAAGTGTCAAGTCGCAGTAGCCACCCGACGTCAAAGATGACAAACCATCCCGTTCTTGGGAACACATCAGTTAATTCATTATCTGAAAGTGACACAAATAACCCTTCACCCCTCTCATAATTATCAACAATGGCTGATAAGTGACTATCAAGAGCATCTGTTTTTTCTTAGCATCTTATACGCACAGCTCGCAAGACCGTGAAAAGCGCCTTCCAGCAAGAGACCCCGTCCCATTATCATCCCCTTTAATCCTTTAGGGCGGGGAGTTCCGACCATTTTTCCCGCGAGTCAAATTCTACCTTTAGACCCCGTTGCAGCGCGAACCTAGCTGAACCTTTAGATCGGGGTCTTTCTTTCCGCACTCCCAGCAACAATTATATACATCCACCAAATTACCCACTCAACTCAAGGTGAATATCATGACCACACACACTATAGTAACAATGCCTGGCGACGGCATTGGAAAGACTGTACTGCCGGAGGCGATTCGCGTGCTGGATGCCGTAGGATTCGAGGCGGAGTACGTCCATGGGGACATAGGCTGGGAGTTCTGGAAGACAGAGGCCAACGCACTTCCAGAGAGGACGATCGAGCTGCTGGAAAGACACAAGATCGGATTGTTCGGTGCGATTACGTCCAAGCCAAAGGACCAGACAGCCAAGGAGCTGGCCCCGGAGCTGCAGGGTAAAGGCCATGTTTACTACAGCCCCATTGTCGGGATGAGGCAGAAGTTCGACCTCGACCTCTGCATACGCCCGTGCCGTTCGTTCAAAGGCAATCCATTGAACTTCATCCGCAGTAACCTCGACGGCTTCAAGGAATCTGACGATTCTTCTCGCCGTCGAGAAAGTTCGTCAGAACTTTGGAGAGAAAAGGAGAGTGTAAACTCTCCTGTGAACCAAAACAGAAGTTCCGGCGGCTTCGAGGAGCCAGAGGTCGACGTTGTGATATTCAGGCAGAACACCGAAGGGCTGTACTCCGGTGTCGAGTGGACAAACCCTCCGGACGATGTGCGGAAGGCACTGGAGACGCACCCGAAGATGTCGAAGTACAAGGACGTGCCCAGCAAGGACCTGGCAATCTCCACTCGGATATTTACTAGGGGTGCCTGCCAGAGGATAGTGGGGGAGGCATTCGAGTATGCAAAGAAGTTCGGGTACAAATCCGTGACGATATGCGAGAAGCCTAATGTAATTAGAGAAACGTCAGGCATGATGCGCGAGGAAGCCAAGAAGATCCATGAGAGTTACCCAGGCATAGACTTGTGGCACACGAACATCGATGCCCAGATGATGTGGCTCACAAAGAACCCCGAGAATTACGGGGTTATAGTTGCGGGAAACATGTTCGGCGATATAGTGTCAGATGGTTTTGCAGGTCTGGTCGGCGGGCTGGGATTCGCAAACAGCGCAAACATCGGCAAGGATGTCGCGGTATTCGAGCCGACCCACGGCTCCGCACCCAAGTATGCCGCATTGTCTCCCTCGATAGTCAACCCGATAGCAATGATACTGAGCTCGTGCATGATGCTGGACCACATAGGCGAGGTCGAGAAATCCGCCAGGATGAAGGCCGCAATCGAGAAGGTTATCTCAGAGGGCAAGGCAAGAACCTACGACATGCTTCGCCTGAAAGGCGGTCCTGATGTTTTCGAGAAGGGAGCATCCACGACCCAGCAGATGACAGACGCGATAATCAAGGAATTATAATGTACATAGCAATCACGGGCACCCCGGGAACTGGCAAGTCCACATTGACCAGGCAGCTTCAGGATTCCGGAAAGGAAACGATAAGCGTTTTCAGGTACTCGAAAGAGCAGGGCTTCATCATCAGATACGACGAGGAAATGGATTCATACGAGGTGGACATCCAGGCATTGGACAATCATTTAAAAAACAGACATGGGGGCGAGGACATCGTATTCATATCCGGCCATTTGTCACACCTTCTCTCTGTGCCAGACATGGTGATCGTTCTCAGGTGCAACCCGAACATCATCAGGCAACGACTGGAGGAAAGGGGCTATCCGGAGAGCAAAATCAGAGAGAACATGGAAGCCGAGGCAGTGGACGTGATACTGGTTGAATCACTGGACAACCACGATGCCGTGTTTGAGATAGAGTGCACGGACATGCAGCCGGAAGAGGTAGTGAACGCAGTCATCGAGATCACCGAGGGAAAACATAATAAATACGAACCCGGTAGAGTGGATTGGTCAGAGGTGGTGCTTGGATGGTACTAGACAGCCATAGGGAAAAAGCCGATAAAGTTCTAGACCCACTCACGGAAAAGTTTAAAGATATAAATCCAAACACAATAACCTGGCTATCCCTCTTATTTGCTTTTGTTGGCAGCTATCTCATATTTATCAGTAGATTATGGGCATTGCCTTTTGCGACTTTGTTCATAATCATATCTTCTCTGTTTGATGCTTTGGATGGGAAAGTGGCAAGAAAGACCGGGAAAACCTCGAAGAGAGGAGATTTCTTAGACCATGCAATAGACAGATACGCCGACGTTTTCATAATAGTGGGAATAACGTTCAGTGTTTACTGCAGCACGGCAATTGGTTTCTTTGCGGTTATAGGAGTGCTTTTGACAAGCTACATGGGAACACAATCCCAGGCCATGGGCTGCAGGAGGAATTACCGGGGTGTGCTTGTGAGGGCGGACAGAATGGTGATTCTCATTGCCGCACCGTTAGTTCAGTTCATTGCAAGCATATCTGGTCATCAACAAATCTGGAATTTTACGATCATGGAGTATGTAATGCTGTGGTTTGCGATTGGAGGTAATATTACCGCGATACAGCGCGGAATTCATATCTGGAAGGATTTGAAAAGAAAGTAGATAAAATCTTTTGAAAACCAAGATGCCTGGCCAAAATGGCATAAAAAGGCCAGTTATCGATCCTGTGCGCCCAGCAATTCAAGAACCTCCTGGAAATTCTCGAACACAAAATCCGGCACAACAGCATACTCCTTTATATCCTCTATTTTCGACTCGCCAGTCAACATGAGCGCCGTTGTTATGCCGCTATATTTCCCCATCCGAATATCTGTGTACAGCCTGTCCCCGAATATGATTGCCTCCTCCTTTTTCAGGTCATATTTCTTGAGAAGAAACTCAACCATTTCTCTATTCGGCTTTCCGAGAATCTTTCTTGGTTTTGCACCGGTGGCCCCCTCTATCAGGGCCATGAAAGAGCCGATGTCCGGGATATAGCCATCCTTAGTGGGGCAGATCATATCCGGATGGGTGGCTATATACTCCACACCACGTTGAATCAGATAGCAAGCATTCTCTAATTTTTTATAGGTCAGCGTGGTATCGAAAGAGAGAACAATCATTTCAGGCTCGACATAATCAAGAACAACACCATTTTCCAAGAGCTCTTCTTCGAAGTCCGGTGTTCCTATGGGACAGACCCTGCCAATTCCCTTCCTTTTGAGATATTGTATTGTTGCCTGTGTAGACGTATAAACATGCTCCGAAGACAGTTTCAAATCCAAAATCGTGCCGAGCCTATCTTTATAGGTGGTTGTACTTCTGGATGAGTTGTTCGTAAGGAATACGAACTTGAGATTCTTAGCGACCAGAAAATCCAAAAACTCTTTCACACCGGGGAGGACATGAAAGTCCAGGTAGATCGTCCCGTCCTGGTCAAAGATGTAAAGTTTCTTTTGCAGTAGATGGCCATTGCTTCGATTTTCAGCCCTCCAGTCGGTAATCATGATGGAAAAGTCAACAACTATTGATTATTTATGCATTTGCACAGCCCTCTTTTAAATTATGTGCTTGAACACATCCACCAGCTCTCTCTCGCAGTACTTGCATACCAGTTTCGGCGGGTTTCTGGACAGCACCTTGAACTCGGACTCTATGGGCTCAGTCGAATTGGATATGCAGCTCGGGTTGCCGCATGCCACAATCCCCTTTATGTGGTCTGGCAGCTTGACCTTGTACTTTTTCACAACCTCCGAATCCTTGATTATGTTTATCGTGGCAGCCGGGGCAATAAGTGCGATCTTGTTCACCTCTTTCGGATTAAGGGCCTTTGCCTCAACCTTCACAACATCCTTGCGTTTGTGACTTTTACTTTTCACGTTTATGAGGACACTGACCGTGGTATCGGCATCCTCGTCAACCCCAAGTATCGACAGCACCTTGAGAGCCATTCCCTCCGGTATGTGGTCTATCACGGTACCGTTCTTGATCGGAGTAACCTTGAATTCCTTCAGCAACTTCATCACCTCCTTTTACCAAGCACCAGCGCAAGCAGGGCCATTCTTACTGGCACGCCGTTGAATGCCTGCTCGAAATAGACTGCGTGCTCTGTGCAGTCAACCTCCGGAGAAATCTCATCGACCCTCGGCAGCGGATGCATCACGATCATCATCTTCTTTGCATTCTCCAGAAGTTTGTCGGTAATCTTGTACACTCCGGAAACCTTGCGGTACTCGGCCGGGTCAGGGAAGCGCTCCTTCTGTATGCGGGTCACGTAGAGCACGTCCGCTGTTTCCACTGCTTTCTGGAGGTCCTGTGTCTTGTCTATGGCAGTGCCCTCCTTTTTCAATGCCTGGATGATCTCCTTGGGCATTGCAAGGCTCTGGGGTGAGACAAATGTCAACTTCGCTCCGAATTTTGACAATGCATAGGCCAGTGAGTGCGCTGTTCTTCCGTATTTCAAGTCGCCCACAAAAACAATATGCCTGTTTTTGATTGCTCCCAGCTTGTCCTTGATAGTGAATAGGTCAAGCATTGTCTGGGTGGGGTGCTGCCCTGTTCCGTCGCCGCCATTGAGGACAGGCCTGTCTGAGAATTCCGAAGCCATCCTGGCCGCCCCCTCAGAAGAATGCCGCAGCACTATCACATCGGAGTAGGAAGACATCATCTTGATGGTGTCTGCCAGTGTCTCACCCTTCTTCACGGAAGTCTTCTTGACGTCGCCAAAATCTATTACCCTTCCTCCAAGGCGGTTCATTGCAGACTCGAAGGACAACCTGGTTCTGGTTGACGGTTCGAAAAATACAGTGGAGAGTATGTATCCATCGAGCAGGTTTGATTTCTTTTTGCCCTGCGCGATAGGCACCATTTCCTTTGCAATCTTTAGAATATGCTCGATCTCGGCAGTCGAAAAATCGTTTATGGATATAACATCGCGGCCCTTAAACTCCATTTGCACACCTAACCCTAAACAGCACAACACTTTAAAAAATAATATGATTGGAACTCCTGCCCGAGTTTGATACATCAACCGGAGTTCTTTGACTTACAATCGATGTTCAGACACATGCGCCACGGCTTCTTTCCCTTCGTCAATATCTTCACGATGGGGGCCTGGCACTGGTTGCACTTCCAGCTCGTCGGTACTATCTTTCCCCTTGGCGGAAGCGGATAGGTCACCCTGCAATTTGGGTAGTTTGTGCACGCCGCGAATCTCTTTCCCTTCCTTGAGCGCTTTACGGCAATGGGGGAATCGCATTTGGGGCATTTGCCGATAATCTCCTGGGTATTGATAGCGTTTTTGATGGATGCCCCTATCTCACCCTCGTTCTTGCGCAGCTGTGTCAGCACTCTTCCCAGCATTTCCCTGGATTCCTGGACAACGGCATCCATCCCAATCTTGCCCTCTGCGATCTTGTCCATGTCACTCTCTAGGGTTTGCGTCATCTTCGGCTCCGAGAACTCCGGTGCATGCTCGATAAGCGTCTTTGCAACAGCTATGCCAGACTCTGTGGGGCGCAGCCCCTTCTCAACGTAGCTCCTGTCATAGAGCTTCTTGATAATCTCATGCCTCGTGCTCTTCGTGCCAAGCCCAAGTTTCTCCATCACTTTGATGAGGCTGGATTCCGAATATCTGGGTGGAGGTTTGGTTGCCTTCTCTATCATGGAAATCCTGTCTATATCAAGGGACCTTCCCACCTCCAGGTTTGGCAGCGGCTCTCCCCTCATCTTGTAATATGGATAGTACCGTCTCCACCCCTCCTTGAGCAGGGTCTTTCCCTTTGCAATGAACATCTCTCTCTTTATCTCGATCTTCGCCTCGTTCTCCAGGATAATCGCCGACGGTGCCAGCGTTGCAAGGAATCGCCTGACAACAAGCTCATATATGGTCCACTTCTCTCCCTTGAGCTGCTTCTTCGTGGCCCCCCTTACCGGATATATCGGGGGATGGTCTGTTGTTTCAACCCTTCCCCTGGTGGGCACGAGCTTCCCCAATGCCAAAATTTCACCAGCCAGGTCTTTCAAGTCCGAGTCGAGAAGGCTGTTGACCACACTCCTCAGGTTCAGGGACCTTGGGTACACCGTATTGTCCGTTCTCGGATAGCTTATCCATCCGGATGTGTACAGCTCCTCTGCAACCTGCATCGCCCGAAAGGAGCTCATGCCCTGGGCTGCCGCGTCGGCCAGGAAAAGCGTTGTATTGAAGGGTACCGGCGGTCTATCTTTCACCTCCTTTTCGGAATAGTCCTTGACCTTGCCCTCTTTCTCATTCGCAACCCTCTCGAGGATTTGTTTGGCGTCCTCCTTCTTTAGAAACCTGCCATGCTCGTGCTCTGCCGTGAACCCTTCTTTGAACGCAGCCCGAACCTCCCAGTACGGTATTGGCTCGAAGGCATCGATCTCAATCTCGCGCTTGACAATCAAGGCCAATGCCGGGCTCTGGACCCTTCCTGCAGATAAAAAGTCCTTTCCGTACTTGCCAGATGAAATCGAAAGGAACCTGGTTAGGGATGCGCCCCATGCCAGGTCTATGTACTGCCTGGTTTCGGCCGAGCTTGCAAGGTTGTAGTCAACCGGCGTGAGGTTGTTGAAGGCAGTTTCTATCTCATATCCGGTCAAGGCACTGAACTTCGCCCTCTTAACCGGGAGGTTGGGTTTTATCTTTTTTATAATCTCTATCGCTTCCACTCCAATGAGCTCCCCCTCCCTATCGAAGTCGGTTGCTATCACAACCTCACTGACATCCCGCGCGATCTCCTGGAGGGCCCGGACAATTCCATATGAGTATCCCGACGACGTCTTCTTGATTGGGTCAACATGAATGAGCTTCTCCGGATCAATGTCTCCCCAGCGGTTGTATTTATCAGGGTAATCAAGCCTGATGATGTGGCCGGCCAAGCCAATCACGAAAAAGGTTTTTCCATCCCTGTCGAAGGTGTAAACCGGAACTTTGTAATAGTATTTCTTCCCGACGGTTTTTTTTGACAGAATAGAAGAAATCCTCTTGGCCGCATTGTTCTTCTCTGCCACCACTAGTATCGACATCGCATTCCGTTAGAAAGGCAATCCCTTAATAAACTTTAGCCTGACAAAAGCCGCCCACATCAGGTCTCCATTTCTTGCTTGCTGTGTCCATCCCACGCACTAATATTATTCATTTATATAAATATGACAAATTTTATATAGCCTCATATATATTAACTCCCAATGGGTGTTCACTGGAAAAGAATACAACGCTATGATGTCCTTTTCCAGTTCTCATTGCTATATGAGCTGAGTAAGAAGGAAAACGCAGTTTTCCTTCGATTCACTGGAAAAGAACATAATGTTATGATGGCCTTTTCCAGTTCTCATTACTGTATAAGCTGAGAGAGAAGGAATTTCAAAAAAAAATTCCTTCGATTCGTAGGAAACTTCCTCTCCTACTCTTGAAGGAATACCACGTATTCCTTCTGCATAGGAAGGTTTCCTTCCTATACTCGAAGTAAGTTTCCTGCGAGAGATGGAAGTGAAACTTCCTTCGATTCACGTGAAAAGGAAGGGCACGTAAACGTTCCAGATGATGCTTATAGCGCGTGGATAAACCCTTGCCCAGTTTGGGTTATGGGTTCCAACTTTCATGCTCGCACCCATAAAAAGCAAAAGGAGTAGAAAAAATGACGGAAGAACAAACACCAGCACCACCGCCAGCACCGGCACCAGCGCCGGCACCCGCACCGGTAGCACCACCGCCAGCACCGGCACCAGCGCCGGCACCCGCACCGGTAGCACCACCGCCAGCACCGGCACCAGCACCGATGGCACCACCACCAGCACAATTTGAAGAAGTAGGCACTGGAGTTAAAATATTACTCTACATTGTCTGTTTTCTTTTGAGTTTCCCAATCGGGACAATAATCGGTATTGTCTTTGCTGTAAACAAAAATCCCCACAAGAAACATGTTGGTAAAATCTGCATAGTTCTATCGCTCGTCGGTATAATTATCGCATTGCTGTGCTCAGTGTTCCTTCTAGGGTCAATCGGTATTTTCTCTATGTTTGGGTTGTAAATAACCCATTCCTTTTTTTATTTTTATTTTTTATGTGGTTAAACACTCTCCTTTGGAACATCGGCTATTCGATATGCCACCAGCTGCCGGAAAGAACACTCACAATTGGAGGTTTACTACTCCCAATGTGCGCGAGAGACACAGGCATATATCTGGGATTTCTAGCTGGCCTTTTCTTTATAATCTTTAAAAGAAAACAATCGAATCATACCTTTCCACCCCCCAATGTGGCAATCGCTGTCTTATTAATGGCACTCCCAATGACTGTGGACGCTCTTTTGTCATACTCAAGAATTCTTCCATCTACCAACACCAGTCGATTATTAACCGGAGTTTTTTTTGGCGGCGCGCTATCCATTTTTCTGATCCCATTGTTCAACTACAATCGCAGTCTATCTAAAAATCCCTTTGTATTTGATCAAAGCGGGCCTTTGGCAAACTTTACTGATTTGGGCCTATTAATCACACTGGAGGCAGGATTGTTTCTTATAATTTACAACCTTCAGGGTCAAATGGGTGGACCCCATCTCAACTTATTAATTGCCTTTCTTCTTATTTGTGGGCTTGTACTTGTTTTTTTCCTCGCTTTTAGCATATTGGCATTTTCAATGCTTGGAGATAAAAGGAAACACTGGCTCCCACTAGCGATTTCTATGGTGTGCGCATTCTTTATTATAATGCACTCAATTCATACATATCTGGGCGCCGCACTTGGAGTTTAAAGCAGATTTGTATAATTTCCTTTGCTTTGTTGATTTGTCACAGTGCAATCAATGAAAAAATCAGCGTAGCTGCTAGCCCTATTATAGCAGGCCATGCCAGGGTCCTCAAGAAATCCTTAAGCGCAACCTTGAAGTATTCAATTGTCACGGAAACGCATGGGTGCACCGGCGACACCGCGTAGCCAAGGAAAATGCTGAAGTACATGATTGCAAATGCAACTGGCTCCATGATCGATGATGTGTATTTTGAGAAGTAAATCGGGATGATGATGGTCGCGGGAAGCTGTATCCTACCCGTGGAAAAGCCAAGCAGGGCCCCCACGATCACCAAGAGCACCGGCTTGGAAAAGGACAACTCTGCAAAGGCGCCAGGCACTGAAGAGGCCTTGAATATATTCAGGAAGAGAAACATCCCGATAATTATGAACGAAAAACGCCAGGGTCTCATCTTCTTTAAAAGCGGGATCACATGCCCCATTCCCAGATTCCCAAACCAAAATGCCAGGAGCAGGCTGGTGAGCACGGCAATCACGAGATGAACCTCCGGCACGTTGAAATTAAAAACGAAGGTGAGTGTGAGATCAAGCAGCGGCGCCACGAGCAATATAGACAGCGGAACCACCAGCTTATTGCGCTCGAATTCTCCCCGGGTGCGGACCTTGCCGCTGACATTCCTCAGCAGGAATATGTACCCAAGTGCCAGTGTAAGGAGGAAGGCTGGCGAGAGGTAAATGATCGCAACGTATATGTTCAAACCCGCGATTTTCGTGGAGGCTATCAACGCCGTGCCAAGCGGATATATCAGGTATAACACGTGCCTGTACCAGATGTTTATGCTGCATTTGTTGGCCGGCGGGATATCGTCCCCTGCTCTTTTTATCAGCGGCGCAGAGAGAAGGGCGCCTCCTGGCATCGGCAGCATCCCCACCAGTGCAGGCGAAAAAGACACATACAGCTTCTTTCTCACCCTGAGGTTGTTGACAATATCCTCCATGAGCCCGGACATCTCCATGGCCCCGCCAATCATCGGTATCACTCCAACAGCCAAGGCCAGTAGGAGCACGGAGGTGTCAGTCAGTGTATTCGCAATCTGGCCTGCGATCTCGCCACCGGTAAGGGTGAACAACCCCAGTGACAGGGCAGAGAAAATGAAACCGAGCCAGAGATTCCTTCTCGCCATTATCATGAGTATGGACAGGGATATAACGAAGCCCAACCAGAGCACTGCACTCATCATGCCATCAAACCCACACCCCTAATAATAATTTTTGGCGAGCAGCCACTGATAAACTTTATATCCGGAGATACGTTCTTGCGTTAAAATCGGGAAGTTGATTTTCATGGATCCAGAACCCTTGGGAACTGCAAGGCGCACTCACTTCATCGGCGAGATAAACAGCGAGATGCACGGCAGGGAAGTCACTATAGCTGGCTGGGTGCATGACATTCGCAACCTCGGCGCGATATCCTTCATTCTCCTGCGGGACAAGACTGGCATTCTTCAGGTGACAGTGTTGAAAAAGAAGAATACAGAGCTTTTCGAGAGGCTGACCCAGTTATCAAGAGAATCGGTTCTCATGGTGAAGGGGACAGTGAACAAGAGCGAGAAGGTAAAGGCGGGAATAGAGATGCTTCCCACGGAAGCCAAAGTTCTTTCGATTGCAAACACCCCTCTCCCCCTGGGCGTTGCAGACAAGGTGCATGCAGACCTGGACACCAGACTCAACTCCAGGTACATCGACCTCAGAAAGGATGAGGTACGTGCAATATTCATTATAAGGAACACAATACTGGCTGCCACAAGGAAGGTCTTCGAGGAGAATGGATTCACAGAAATTCACACCCCCAAAATCGTTGCAACCGCGACAGAGGGGGGCACAGAACTCTTCCCTGCCAAATATTTTGACAGGGATGCATACCTGAACCAGTCTCCGCAGTTGTACAAGCAGATACTAATGGCAAGCAGCCTGGACCGCGTGTGCGAGATCGGCCCGGCATTCCGAGCAGAGGAGCATGACACGCTCCGCCACTTGAACGAGTTTACCTCAATAGACATAGAGATGGCATTCTCCGACGAGGAGGATGCGATGCACATCCTGGAGCTGGTCGTCGAGAAGGCAGTCAAGATGATCGGGGATCACAATCCCAGGGAGCTGGAAATACTTGGGGTGCAGCTGCCGGACGTTTCGCTCCCCCTGCCACGCCTCAAGTACGACGAGTGCCTCGAAATCGTGCAGACCAGCGGCATCCGGATGCAATGGGGCGAGGATCTGTCAATGGAGGCGATGCGAATCCTTGGCGAGAAATACCCAGGATTCTATTTTGTGACCCACTGGCCAACCGAAATCAAGCCATTCTACGTACTCCCGTTCGAGGACGACCCCAAGCACTGCCGCGCATTCGATTTGAACTTCTCGGAGAAGGAGGTGACCAGCGGCGCTCAAAGGGTGCATGATGTTTCTCTCCTGAAGCAAAGGCTCTCAAACCAGGGCCTGAATGTAGAGGAATTCGAGTTCTACACCAAGGCCTTCGAGTTCGGTATGCCACCGCACGCCGGCTGGGGTCTTGGAGTCGAGCGCATAACAATGATTCTCACCAACCAGACAAACATCCGGGAGTGCGTGCTGTTCCCAAGGGACAAGCACCGCTTGGTGCCGTAACCGCTTCTCCCAGCTGTGGGGCGGGGACGCCCTCCCAGTGGAATGGGGTGGGGATCCTCCATCTTCTCATTTATGCCGTTTATCTGGCTGTTTGTGCTTGTCCAGTCTCATATCCTTATCGCGTTTAATCCGCTGCTCGAGGTGGTCCAGCACCTTATCCAGGCATCTGAGCAGGTTCCAGTCGAAGTCGCTCGCGTAGTACATCCCTTTCTCGGTTGACAGCCGTGCCCTGAGCGAGTACTTGATCTCCCCGTGCTCGTGCTTGTGCTCGGAAACGTGTACAAGGAATATGGTCGGTTTCTGAATCTTGTTGATGTGGCTCATGGTTTTCCCAATCATCTCGTGCATTGCCTCGTAGTATTCCGGGTCCTCTTCCTCCAACCCCGATATTTGGATGTAGACCCCTTCAGCCACCCTCTTCCTGGTAATCAGTTCGAGGATGTCTTCCTGCGTCACCACGCCTATGGGTCTGTTCTCCTCGATTATGATGACAGATGAAACCTTCTGCTTCTTCATTATGTTGCAAATATTGCCAACCTTATCGCCTGGCGTTGTTGTTATCGGGTTATCTCTCATCACGCTCTTTATTACAATGTCAACTCTTTTCTTCTCCCCGGCGACCTCGCCGAGAGCCTCTTTCTCATAGGCGCTTCGCGTTCTCAGCTTGATCAACTCCCTGGAGCCGACAACACCGGTAAGCTTGCCGTTTCTGTCAACCACAGGCACGAAGTGTTCCTCCAATCCTTTCATGACGTTCCTCGCAGTGCTGACCTTGTCCCCCTCGAAAACGCACATCGGTGACGGTGTCATTATGCTCGCCGCCTCCAGTGATGCAAGGTCTTTGAGCTTTGGAACCAGATGGCAGACGTTTTCCCTGGAAATGATGCCAACCAGTTTGTCCTTGTGGGTAACTGGCAGTGACCTGTGGCCTGTAGCCAGCATCTTCTCCGTTATCTCAAGCAGCGATGTGTCCTCTTTGATTCTGGGGGCCGGGCTCATTATGTGCTCGACCTCTGTGAAGAGGGGCAGCTTCCTCCTTCTTATGAGGACTTCATATCCAACCATGCCAACTATCCTCTTATCCTTCATAACCGGAAACTCGAACGTGTTGTGCTTCCTCATCTTGCCAATGACATCGGAAAGTCTTTCATGGGACGATACCGTGACAACTTTCTTCCTCATCACATCCTTTGCAGTTACCTCTTCCAGGCCAGCCATGTTATCCACTTCCTTTTCCTCGCTTAATATCGGTTATCGATTTAAATGCTTCGGTATCATGCGCGTCAGCTTATGAATTTATCAAAGAAGCCCATCAGATAGAGTGCTATCAAGAGTAACACAAATAATCCAAACATGATTGCCCACTTGATTACCTTGTTAATCAGCAGTATGATAAAAACAACAACAAAAAGCAACAGGACCCCCGCGCACAAATAAAGCCACATGCATATTTGATATTGTTTTGCAAACTATATAGTTTTTTAGTTGAATCCAACGGTAAGCTTTTTAGCAACCTGCAAACTTACACGCTCAATGGATTTACTTGTCGCTGTGGCGCTGGGAATAGTCCAGGGGCTTACGGAATGGCTCCCTGTCAGCAGCACTGCCCACCTTGCCCTCGCCGAAAAGGTATTCGGGGTGGAAACACCGCTGTTCTTCAACGTCATGCTGCACTTCGGAACCCTGCTGGCAGTGGTTGTCTACTTCGACCACGAGATCAAGGACCTAATCCTTGCCAAGGGGAAACTGTTCAAAAACAACCGAACGCCAGAGGAGGAAGTGCTAGTCAAACGATTGAAGCTCCTGATAATTGGCACTCTTCCGATATTTATTATAGGTTTCATTCTTGAAAGCTTCGTAGCTGAGCACTTCTACAACCTGGCCTTGATCGGCACATCCTTGATAGTAACTGGCGCTGCTCTCTTCTCAATAACGTCACTTGTTCCCAGGTTAGTAAAAAATGTTGACGACCTATCATACAGGCAATCCATTATTGTGGGCCTGGCCCAGGCGCTCGCGATACTCCCGGGCATATCCCGCTCAGGAATCACGATATCTACCGGCATCCACCTGGGGATACGACGCGATGTCGCAACCCGCTTCTCTATCCTCCTCTCGATACCGGCAATACTGGGTGCAACTGTTTACGAGCTGTTGAGTGCAGACAATGTCCAGGTAGCCCTGGATGCCGCTACCGTTCTAGGGATGGCTGTGAGCGCGATTGTTGGTTATCTCGCAATACGAATGCTGGTGAAAATCATCAAGCAGAAGAAATTCCATTTGTTTTCGTACTACTGCTGGGCACTGGGCGCCCTTATAATCTACCTGTACCTCAATCCATAACCAAGATATCGTAGAGCCTCTTCGACGTGTTCGGGTTGAGGGCCTTCTTCATGTCTCTGATGAGCCCCTCGTAATAATCTACCTGATCCTCCGCCTTTGCCAGCTCTGACTTGAGATATTTCTCCTCCTCTGCATCGCCAGACTTCTTGCACTGCTTGAGCGCTCTTCTAATATCGTCTGTTCGCACAACCCACATGTCCAGCTCATCAATGGCGATCAGTATCTTGTCGGTCTCCAACCTCACACCTCGTACTTCGGCTCACGGGCAGTTATCTTCACCGAGAACGAATCATGAAGATCAATAGCGGTGATGCCAATTCCCTGAGCGTTAATCTTGAGCCTCCATGGTCCTGTCATGGGTTCGGGAATTCGTTCCAACTGCAGCGGATGCACTGTTGTTGTGTTTATCTCTACGGAATTGACCTTGTCACCGAGCGGGTTGAAAATCTCAACTATGACAAACCTCTCTATTGTGTAATTCTCAAGGATTTCCTGCCACTCGCTCCCAACATCCGGAAGGTTGGGTATCGAGACCGAAACTATAGTATCCAGGTATCTCGTGTCGTTCTTTATTACAATGTCAAAGACCTCTGAAAACTCGAGTGTGGTAGGCTCGGTAACCACACTAGTGAACGAGTATGAGTAAGTATAAATACGGTTCACGTAAACAAGCCGTGCCTCCTCCTTCTGTATCAGTAGCTCCTTGGCCAGCTCTACGTCTATGCAGCCAGATGAGCCTATCACAAGCATCATCAACAGTGAACAAATCAAAATAGATTGAGATTTTCCACGAACAACCAGCCTCATAACCATTGATAAACCAAGGTTTTATCGATATATAAGGATTATGCTTGGAACTACCAGATTGTCCATTTTGGGTGTATTATAGTTCTTGATAACCTATCTTTTCCCACCCTCCACCTCCCTTTATACTTGCCATTATCATGACAACTTCGAAAACACTAAATAACCCCCAATATATAGGGAAACAGTGATGAGCAAACCTTTTCTGAGGGTCATGCCCGATGATGAAGATCTTGAGTTCTGATTAAGTGGATTGCATCCGCTCCAGCACCTCCTCCCAAACGGGGAGGTTGGTCTGGGGGCCATACTTCTCGACAGCGAAGCTTGCAGTTGCAGCGCCGGCCTTGGCAGCTTCCAGTATATCCAATCCTCTGTATAGGCCGCCGTAGAAACCCCCCCTGTACGCATCCCCTGCTCCAGTGGTGTCCACAGGATTCGCTTTGCATGCTGGTATCCGGAATATCCCGTTTCGGGTGAGAATTTCGGAGCCCTCAGCCCCTCTGGTTATCACAACGTTCTTTGCATAATCAAGTAAGTCTTCCTTCCCTTCCACCTCCAGGTACCGGAGGGCAATCTCCAACTCTCCTTTGTTGCAAAAGAAATAATCAGAGCTCTTCAAAAAAAGCCCGAACATCTCTGGGGTGTAAACGTATCTCAACTCCTGAGCAGGGTCGAACCCAACGATTTTCCCATGGCGTTGTGCAGCATCCAGCACCTTCTTGTAGTACTCAGGTTTTCCAGTTGATATGTGTATTATGTCGGAGGACGCTATCAACTCTTCCGGTGCATCGAAACCCTCTGTTTTCTGCATAGGCCCCTGGTCGATGATCCCAATCTGGTCATGCTGCCTGTTCGACACAATCCAGCATCTTGGCGTCTGGCAATCCTCCACCAATTCTAGGTTGTCTATGTCAACGCCATCTTCCTGCAGCGCTCTCCTGTAATCCTCGGGAAAGCCCTTGCCTATGAAAGAGGCTAGTCCCGTTGGCACCCCCAGTCTTGCAGCAGCCCTGGCTATGTTGGCGCCGGTCCCGCCGAAGTGCCTTTTCATGTCATCTGCCTGGACAGTGGTGTTTGGCTCCGGGAAATTCTCGACAGACATTATGTAATCCACCACCGTGTGCCCGAACACCGCGAGAAATAATTTAGCCATGGCAGTGCATTACAAATACCATACATTTAGTTTTTGTTTAATTTCGCGTGAACGTCAACATAAGCAATCACCTGCCTTTTTTACATTCCCTTTCGGTTAAGAGTACCACCCCTCCGGTAATCTATGACGTTTGGCATGTGGATCGAAGCTATGTATCTCATATATCCAGGCAAGTTTTTTCA
>SDBU01003120.1_pt1 | contig 21316 bp, 21 predicted proteins | sample 2277071 | NCBI WGS metagenome assembly SDBU01 (sample SAMN10397929, study PRJNA504765) | marine sediment metagenome | isolation source: marine sediment core GS08_GC12, 126 cmbsf | place: Arctic Ocean: Gakkel Ridge, Loki's castle | collected 2008
AATAACGATTTAATGGAGGAGGTACTATCTAGACAAAATATGCTAAAGGCATTAAGGAGGGTAGAAAAAAACAAAGGAGCTTCTGGTATAGATAACCTATTCGGTGATCTCCTCTATTCCCGCACCCGTTACAAAGACAGACAGGTATAGGCCCACTACCTCTTGGATGAGGCCTTAAGTATAAACAAAATTAGAGAATTAGCCTCTGTAGAACTCAGATAGAATGTTTCCTTTCCACCTTCTTTTCTTACCGGGAAGTAGTAAACCAGACCAGGCTCTTGCTAGGTCACCTCTGTTCACATGAATCGATAAGAAGGGGATTAATAAAAGAGGCTAAACTTATCATCGAAAACCAAAAGAAGAAATTACAAAAGATAAGAAATTTAGAATACCAAGAAGGTAATTCTCTTGATACTGCCTATATGGAAGCAGATGCTACCTTTATCACCTTACAGAAGAAAGGTAAAGAAAAAAAAGAAAAGATGGAAGTAAAACTTTCGTGTAGGCTATACTGCTAAAGAAGCTCGTTATTCTAGCGGTAAATCAAAAAGACTGAAAGAGAAATTTGTCCTAACCAGTATAGGCGTGCAGGGCCAAGAATTTATGGAAAGATTGAGTCTCTTAGCAGAGGAAAGATTCTCCCTCTCCAAGGTAAAAAAGATCCTCTTCGGAGGAGATGGAGATTCCTGGATAATCTCGGGAGTAGGTGATTACTTCCCTTCTGCTACCTATCTACTCTGTTTTTATCATCTCTTTAAGAAATTAAGAGAATGTCTGGGAAGAAGGAAAAACGAGCAGAAGGTAATAAAAGATCTGCTGTTATCCAATCAGATAAATAAGGCCTTATCAAAGATAGAGCAGATGATTAGAAATCCTTATGACCCTAAAGAAAAAGATAAACTAACCAAGCTCTATACCTATATCTCTCGTAATCGTCAAGGGATTACCAACCAGGTTATCCTAAAGGACAAAGAAGATAGAAAGGACTGGGGCAATAGAGTCAAATGTAAACCAGGTGATTGCCTCTCGTTTTAAAAAAAGAGGGATGAGTTGGAGTAAACGGGGAGCCCTGGCTCTCCTAAAGATAAAAGAGACTATCCTAAATAACCAATGGGACGACTGGTGGGAGAAAGGGAGAGGACAAAACATCAAGATAAGTAAATTTATCCTCCCTTACCAGCCTCCTATTTTAAGAAAGAGGTAGAATCTTCTCCTCTTATCGAGGTATAACTATACCTGCTCTTTCCGGACCGGATCAGGGCAAACCCTGGGTAGGTGTTTTGCGTAAACTCTCAGAAGCAGGATATTATAATTAATTAATCAAAAAAGTATAAGAAAGTTAATACCGATGATTATCACAACCTAAATAAAATAAGGATAATTATGCTTATTAATACAGATAATAAGCTATAATAAAACAAGGGGTAGGTCTACCCGAAACCAGAGAATATTTTTTCACCAAAGAAAACTACCCCCAAAAGTTTGACACAGACGGACCCAGACAAAGCATTGACTTCAAAAATTAAGTGTTGTATAATGATTAAAAGGGAAAAAGTATTCCATAATGCGGAAAAACAAGAAAAATAACGAAGGGGTCTATCCAAAACTCGAATGATGGCAGATGTGTGGTTGTTTTAAAGTTAGAGAAACACTAAATATTGTATCTGCTCTTTCAAGAGAAGCAAGAGACAAAGGATTAATAACTGCTTCAAGTAGAAATCATGGGACAGCACTTTTCTTACGCCGTTTCTCTTTTTGGAAAACTACTGGTTACAGTATTTGTTCCTGATACCGCTTTCGAACGAATTGTTGGGAAAGATTGATTAAAATGATTTATTGTAATAAATGTGGTAAATTGTATAATGATAGTTCTTTTATTAACCGTTGTACTTGTGGTGGGCATTTGACCTATCAAATGAATCAAAAAATATCCTTTCCAAAAAAAAAGATTAAATCACGTCCTGAGACTATTTGGAGATATCGTGAAGCTTTACCACTATCAGATGATGATAACATAGTATCTCTAGGAGAAGGAATGACTCCACTAGTTTTGACTGAATGGGAGGGGAAACAAGTATATTTTAAATTGGATTACCTTTGTCCAACTGGTTCTTTTAAAGATAGAGGTAGTTCGCTTTTTATTAGTAAACTTAAAGAAATGAATATCAATAGAATAATTGAAGATTCTTCTGGTAATGCTGGTGCTTCAATGGCTGCCTATTGTTCTCGTGCTAACATACATTGTGATGTTTATGTACCTGATTATACTTCAGGTGATAAAGTTGTCCAGATTAGTATGTATGGAGCAAACGTGTTTAAAGTCCATGGGAGTAGAGAAGATACTGCTATTGCAGCAGAAAAAGCTAGTAAAGAAAGTGGTAGTTATTATGCTTGTCATAATTGGAGTCCTTTTTATCTTCATGGTGTTAAAACAGTTGCTTTTGAATTATGGGAACAATTTAATTGGCAAGTACCTGATAATATTGTTATGCCAATAGGACAAGGTAGTTTGGCATTAGGTTGTGGTTTGGGATTTAATGAATTACTTGTGGCCGGAGAAATAAAAAGTTTGCCTCGTATTTATGGAGTACAAGCATTAAATTGTGCTCCTCTTTTTCATGCTTTTAGAAAAGGTTTAACAGAACCCGAAATTATTCAAAAAAAGGAAACAATTGCCGAGGGAATAAGTTCTGCTATACCAATAAAAGGATCAACTGTTCTAAAAACGATAAGAGAAAGTGAAGGGGAAATAGTAGCTGTGAGCGAAAAAGAAATTTGGCCGAACCTAAAGAAAATTGCCAAAATGGGGTTTTATGTAGAACCCACAAGCGCAACAGTGACAGTTGGTCTTTCTAAACTTATTAAAAGTGGTGAAATAAAATCAGAGGAATCAACTGTGGTTATTTTTACTGGTTTCGGTTTGAAGGCTACCAATAAAATACTAGAATTAAAAAATATGGAAGGAAATTCCGATAACTAGAATGCCAAAATTGATTTATTGACAGAATCTCTGAAGTATAAATAATAAAATACTTTCTTACCTTTGATAATTTGCTTTATTATACAATGGTTAAAATCAAGTTAAATCTATATAAATAAAATAATTAGTTTTTCCTTAAAATTGTCATTTTTGGAATCAAATTTTAACTTGCTAAAAAACTATTTAGTAGACTAGTTATGTCAAGAAATTTGAGAACAAATTAAATTTTATTCTAAATATGAAGGGAGTGTAAAAATGATATTCAAAAAATTGGCAAGTAAAAAAGCGCCAATTCCAAAAGGTTGTTATTCTCAAGCTGTCCAAATGGGAAATATAATATTTACCTCTGGTCAATTACCCGTTGATCCAGTTTCAGGAAAATTTGTTAACGATGGAATAGAAAAACAGATGATTAGGGTATTAGAAAATATCAAAGCTATTTTGGAAGATAATGGCTCTTCATTAGAACATGTAGTAAAGGCAACAATTTTTATTAGTAACATTGAACATTGGGATGCTGTAAACAAGATATACTCTAATTATTTTAAAAATTCATTACCACCAGCTCGTTCAATTATAACCTGTGCTAATATACACTATGGATTAGATATTGAAATGGAAGTCATTGCATTTATTCCTTCAATTTAAAATAAACTTGTGATGAATAGCATTAAAGGATAGGATTTGTTTGTCATATTTGTACTACCTTGCATTAAAGTTCTTTTAATAGAGTATTTAACAATGTACATAATATGTTTCATGAATACAAATAGTCGTAGTTTTTAAATATAAACAATTCAAAATTTTAATGAGATTGATTTGGTTGTGAAGAAAACAAGAAGAACTGATGGAAATGTGCTAAATTTGCACACCAAAATTAAGTTTTTACTATACAATTATAATTTTGTTATTCAATCATTATGCAATTCAAGATAAGAGCTTTTTGATTTATATAAGCTAGTAGAACAAATATCCTTTTATTAACTGAGGTGAATGAAGATATAGGCTGTTTATCCTGCTGGCTACAGATATTTAATAATTATTAAAAAATATATTTTATTATAGAAGATTTGTGTATATTATGAAATTCAAATTTAAAATAAAAGATTTAGATACGCCTGCTCTTTTAGTTGATTTGGATGTCATGGAAAAGAACTTGCTTTGGGGACAGCAAAAGGCAGATAATTCGGGGGTAAAACTGAGACCTCATATAAAAACACACCGCACTCCCGCATTAACTAAGAAACAAATTATTCTTGGCGCTAAGGGGATAATAGTCGCCAAGCTTGGTGAAGCTGAAGTTATGGCTAAAGAAGATATTGATGATATTTTCATAGCCAATGAAATTATTGGAAAAATAAAAATAGAGCGGCTTTGTAAATTAAACCGCTAGATACATTTAGCAACCGGGATTGACAGTCCCGTTCAAGCAAAGGCGCTTTCCAAAAAATTTGCTAGAGAAAATAAGCCGATTGAGGTTCTAATTGATGTAGATACGGGAGATGCACGCACCGGAATTCAACCTGGAAAACCGGTACTGGAATTTGCCAACTTGATTATTCAATTACCAGGGCTTAAACTTCGCGGAATTTTTACACATGATGGCCATAGTTATGGAGCTAGAGACATTTTTGAAGTAAAGCAGTTTTTTAAGAAGAGTCAAGAGGAAATGCTCCGGACAGCAAACATGCTGAGACTCGCAGGTATCCAAGTAGAGGAGATTAGTGTTGGCTCGACCCCGTCATTTCTTGTTGCTGATATTCTACCTGGTATTACAGAAGTCCGTCCTGGAACCTACATCTTTTTAGATGCGGCTCAAGGGAATTTTCTAAAAAGTTATAAAAGGTGCGCTTTGACTGTACTTGCTACGATAACAAATCGACCGATACCTCAACGTGTGATTATTGATGCGGGTACAAAAGCCCTTTCAGCCTATGTTCGAGGATCGGGCGTTTGTCAAACCCGGGGTTTCGGCTTACTTAAGGAAAAACCAACAATTTATCTTGAAAGTTTATCTGATGAGCATGGTATTTTTTCTACAGCAGTGACTAATGAGTATCCAATAGGCGATAAATTACAAATCATACCTAATCATGCTTGTCCTACCTGCAATCTAATGGTTGTAAATAAATGGCCAGTATTAGCGCGGGGTAAGTCGCAATGACATTTAATTAAGCTAATCAGAATATATTGGTAATAAATAAACTCCATAAGAACTTATATTAAGTTTTGTTTAAATTAAAATATCATTTTTTAAAATTTGAAATTAACAACTTAAAGATTAAATTATATTATTTTTGCAATTGCTTAATGTAAATGTATAATCTTCCTATTTGGAAATATAAATTTAAGTTAGTACTAGTTCATGATATTTAATGTGTTTTGATAATATTCTATTAGGGTGAGATGACTGATATTTAGCGAGGAAAAGCATGTCTATTGAATAAATTCAGATACATATGCACAATTACAATTGCTAAGATAAAAGAACTGATGATTGATTAATAGAGAGTAAAAAGGGGATTTGCCTTGGAAAAAAAAATGAGTTTTATTCAATTTAGAAAAATAGCACTTAAGCGCAGAACTGTAAGAGATTTTAAAAAAGACAAGGTGTCCTTTTCAGATATTCTAGAGTGTGTTGAATTAGGTATATGGGCTCCTACGGGAAGTAATTTACAGAGACTACGATATTCAGTTATAATTGATGATGGTTTAGTAGAGAAAATAAAGCTTCATTCCCCGGGACTACCTAAAACTACTCCTGCAATTTTAGCTCTATATTCCTATGAAAAAGAAGAATATAAAAGTAATTTTTTTGATGAGCTTATAAATTACGATATAGGTTTAGCACTACAAAATATTTGTTTAGGTTTATTTATAAAAGGATATGGAAGTTGTATCGTTAGATCTTTTAATCGGGTTATGTTAAATAAATTATTATATAAAAAAAATTGTAAATTGAGAATGCTATTAGCCTGGGGCAGAATAGAAAAAACTTCCTTGCCTCCAGAAAGAAAGGAAATTAAAGCTTATTTAATATAGTTTTAAAATATGACTATGGAAAATAAAACATTAACTTTATTAATGGTGAAATGGCTAAACTATGTTTACTGTTTAACCGAGGAGCCTCAGAAATACGGTATACAAAGAATTTTACAATGCATCGAAGATATTATAGATATAGCAAATATCAGAGAGAAAGAAAAGAAAGGATTAAGGGAATTAATACAAAAAAGCGAAGATGATTTATTTAATTTAAATACTAAAGAATTTCAAATGAGGATAAATAAAATAATTGAACAAATAGTTTAGTGTAAACTTTTAGATAGTAAATAGGAAGAGTAAAAAATAGTAGCAACAATAAGAATATTATTCTGAATTATTCTCAAGGAGCATTAAAAATTTTCAGATAATATAGGAGGTAATACAATAATATGATTTATAAAAAATATAAAAAGCCGGGAAAAAGTTTCTGTAATAGGTTTCGTTAGAATGCTGTTTGATACTTCAAAGCGTAAAGAAGAAAATACTGAATTCTTTCGCTATATAAATGCTAGGGAATAAATTATATCGATACAGTGACTTGTTTTTGTAAAAAATAGGTAAAGAAACTTTTAACATTGCTTTTAAAATATACTTGTAGATTTTTATGTATCTTCCAAGGGAAATTCTAATGGATTTTCCACTGCTAAAAGGCTAAAGATGCATTTAAAAATCCCTGAAAAGGCTGAGTCTTTATAAAATTAATTTTATCATATCTGGATCATCCTTTAAATAGAAGATTATAAATTAGCTATAAATTCCTAGACAAAAAATATGTTGGTTTCCTGTAATGTAAAGATGTAGGAATTATCGACTATATGTTTTTCTTCACATCAGTAGGGACATGAAATAAAATATATCCTTGAAGATGGAAAGTGAAAGGCATACTTTTAGAAATTAATATCCTGAATTTATCTTATCATTGGGACGGAATTACTTACCAAAAAGATTATGGTATAATTGCATGAATCCATTGTATGAAGGAGCTATTTCAACACATGAAAAAGAACTTTCTTTTTTGGCTTCAAAAGGAGACATGCTTACAGAAGCAGCTTTGCAATCTTTAATTATCTTATCCTCAAATGTCGATAGTACTAAATATTTCAACATTCTTAAGCATTTCTATATAACTTAATGTTACCTCCTACTAATGCAGATTTAAAAAGAATTAGAAAAAAATAGGAGTAAAATGAATTTAGTACGCACCGGGTAAAGTTATTATAATCATTACCCCTAGGTATTCCTGTGCTGTCCTATATGCACCTTTATAAAGAAAAACATTTATTCTCAAACACTAATAAAAAAATTGAAAATAAAAGTTAACTTTATGATTTACAAAAAAACAAAGATGTAGAAGCAAATAAATATATTAAATATGAACAATATAGAGGGGCTTGCACCCAGATCCTTAATATAACAGAATCTTTAAAAAATAACTTTTCGGGAAAAAAATTTTTGTATGTGCTCTATTTTTAAAATTCATTACTTTTATTTCTAATCAGCAAAGAATTTTCGAACCTTTATCCATTAATTTAATTAAGATAAGCATTTAAAGTAGGGGTATTGCTGTAATTCGTAGCAATATCTTATATATTTTAAAGGCTAGCTGTCCCTCCGTTTTCTTTGCATAGAGTGCTATTTTATTTATGCTCTATTTTCTTTCATGTTTTCGTATTAGTAAAATAAGTATCTAAAATGTCGCTTGTTTGCTTAAAAATCCGACAAGCCTACAGTCTTTAATCGGCTTTCCTGCCGGTTCATCCGCTGAGACAGCATAGAATATGATCTGATTGTCAAATCTACAAGCAAGATAATGTTCTTTTACAAAATTATTCACGTAGTCCCAGAGCACATCGGCTTCAACTCTGGATAATCCATACCCGTCTATGACATCTCGTTTGAAACAGCCCTCTGGTGACTTAACTAAACTATTACAAATACTAATTGTCATATAGCTATTACCTCCTTGGTCTATATGTTATTATATTAACATAGACCTGGGGGCATATGAGCTAATAGTTATATATAAACTTCTAAGAAAGGTTCACGAGGTAGGTGTATACATGAAAATAAGATATAAGAGAGAGAAAGCAATGTCTGATAAAAAATCGATAAACCCAAAATTAAAGCTGAATGCATTAGGTAATTCCTATAATATTATTTATATATTTATTTTGCCCTTTCTTTTGCCTCTTTTTAGAGAACAATTCCATATTAATTATGTTCAATCAGGACTAATTTTAAGTATGCACGTAGCTTTAAGGTCTATCTTTTCTTTAGTATTTGGATACCTTGGAGACCAATATGATAAAAGGGCAATTATTGCGGGAGGTTTCGTCCTTTCTTCTATTTTTTTAGGAGGATTAATCTGGGTAAATAATATCTATATTATTATTACTTTTTTATCATTATTAGCTATTGGGGTTTCTACTTTCATGCCCTTAGCATTTGCTATTGTTGGAGAGAATACCAAAGCTCATCAGAGAGGGCATTATCTAAGTCTGTTTTCAGCTGCAGGAACAGGCGGATTGATTATTACCAGTTTGTTGTTCGGTTTTTTTATTCGAATGTGGGGGTGGAAAATAACCTGCTTTTTAGTTTCTTTACCCGGTTATTGGTTGGCTTATGCTTATCTAAAATCAAAGAAAGGTAAAAAAAATCACAAAGTTGAAGCAGAGAGAAAAATTAAAAAAAGTTTTATTTATTTATTTTTTGCTAGCATAGGTTTTCGAAGCCTGGGAGACTGGGCGTTTCTTTCCTTTCTACCCATTTATGCTACAGAGTATATTGGTTTAAAGCCAGAGATTTCCGCTTGGATTATCACTATAAATTTTACTGGGGAATTTCTAGGCAATTTGGTTTCTAGTAGAATTACAGACAAAAACTCATTACTTATTTTAGCACTGTCAACAACTATTGCTACTACTTTTCTAATTATAGTTATCACTTTAATTGCACAGCCCATAATTCTTCTCTTGCTTGTTGGTGTTTTAGGTATCATACAAGGAATTTATTTCCCATCTCAAAATACCTGGTTAACTCTTATTTGTCCGCTTAACCGTCAGGGTAAAATGTTTGGAAGAGTTTTCTTTATTCAGGGATTTTCCGCTACAATTGCTCCCATTCTTTATGGGTGGATCGCTGAACAAACCAGCTTAATTAGTGCTTATCGTTTTACATCAGTTCCTCTAATAATAAGTTTTATTTTATTCGGCATAATCTATGTTGTAGAAAGTAGAACAAACAAAGTTTTATCGACAAGAAAGATATAATATTTTATATATATTGTTGTTGAACCAGAATCTTTCTTCAGATAGACCGGATTTTTTATCTGGTAATATCCGAAGTTGTATCCTTTTATGTAGTGGTGCTTTAGGTGCTCTAAATTCTAAATTATTTACAGAAACTTTGCGATAAAAATCTATCATCCTGTCTACCCTTAAACAGAAAATATCTTTGGTTGACTTAAAAGGTGGTCTTATCCTTTTAAAAATGATTTAATCTGATAATCGATAAAGTTTTTGCGTAATTGTTTGGACATAATTTAGAGCACCTTTTTTCTTTAGAATTTGACAGGCATAACATCGATTGTATCCGGTAAGTCTGATAAATTCATTTAACACCATAGTCTTTTCTTTTTTAGATGCTCTCTGGTATCTGTCTCTTAATTCTTTGGTTATAGCCTTTTTCTGCCTCATAGTTAACATTTCCTTTTACCTCCTCATCTATTTAAAGAGATAATTTCTTCTCTTTAAATATAGAGGAGATTAGGTTGTAATTAAAATAATTTCATTTTGATTTTTGATGAGGTAATTCGAAATATTGACTTTACAAGTTAAATATTATACACTTAAAAGGGAAAATCATTTCCCGTAATACGGAAAATAAAATACTGTACATCAATAATATTAATTTTAGTTTTAGGGAGATTCAAACTATGAACAAGGTAAACGTTTCAACTTGTAGTATTGCGCTGATCCACCATTCCGTAGATAAATCCTTCGAAATTATTGCAGCTGCAGGGTACAAAAAAGTCGATCTTTTAGAGAAAGTACCCCATCTTTCTTTATTCCCAGATGAGTGTGACCCTGCAGTTATAAAGGCTGCAGCCAAGAAACACGGCTTGCAGATTGCAAATCTGAGCACATACGTTGGAGGTGGGCAAAATGGACGTAATGCCCAGTGGGTCTATCACGGATGGACAGTTCCGAATCCGGAAAAATTCACCAATTGCGGCTTTTCCAGTGATGATCCAGCTGATCTGAAAATGGAACTAGAGCAAGTATATCGAGCTATTGACCTTGCCGTTTTTTTCGAGGCACGCTCTATTCGCGTAGCGGCGGGCAATGATGATCCCAAAACACTTGATAAGATCGTACCTTGGTTCAAAAAATGTGCTGAATATGCGACCAAGAAAAATATTTACATGGGCATCGAGAATCATAGTGCCGGTCTCTCAGGACAACCTGAGCTGTGTGTAGAACTCGTGGAGAAAGTGGGATCACCTTTCTTAGGTGTGCTGTATGAACCTCACAACCTCATACATCATGCAAAAACTGACTATCGTGTTGCATTAGAGATAATGAAGAAACATATCGTCCATTGTCATTTTAAAGATGGTGCACCTACTCCTGGTGGAGAATATGGATTTACCATGATGGGAGAAGGAGATATTGACTTCCTATGGATCATGGAACAACTTGAGGCAGTCGGATATAAAGGTGACATTGCTCTTGAATATGAAGTTGAAGATGTTGCTCCGGAGGTAGGTCTCAAGAAATTTTATGATGGGTGGCAAAAATTGATAGGCTAAGTCCGTTTAATATTGTTGTTGGTTGGAATCGTGGATATGTCATATGTTTCCATTAATAGCATTACTTTATGTCATTCAGCTACAGAAAGGTCTCTGACATCATCTTTTGTTGGAAGATTTTAAAAGGCCAATGTGCATGAGAAGATTTATCTTTCATATTCTAACGATTAATAATATGGACAAGAGGGATGAATTGCTATTTAGGTTTAAAGTAGATTAACCAATGAATAAAGAGAATAATAAACTATTAGAAATTAACAAACTTGTTACAAGATATTATACAGCAGAAGGTTCGATAAAAGCTGTTAATGGTATTTCCTACTCCTTAAATAGAGGTGAAGTGTTAGGGGTTGTTGGAGAAAGTGGCAGTGGAAAGAGTGCCCATGCCCTCTCGATATTAAAATTAATACAGAAACCATTTGGAGAAATTATAGAAGGTCAGGTCTTATTTGAAAAGTCCAATTTATTAGAACTTTCTAACAGAGAAATAAATAGGATAAGGGGTAAAGAGATTACTATGATCTTCCAGGATCCCATGCTTTCATTAAACCCTGTCTTTACAATTGGGTTTCAGTTAATGGAAACAATAGTTCTACACCTTGGTTTCAATAGTAAAAAGGCAAAGAGGCGTGCTATCGATCTACTAAAGGAAGTAGGAATCCCTGATGGAGAAGCACAATTACATCGATACCCACATCAGTTTTCCGGTGGAATGAGGCAACGCATAATGATCGCAATGGCAATTTCTTGTAACCCAAAACTGTTAATTGCCGATGAACCGACAACTGCTCTCGATGTTACAATACAGGCGCAAATATTAGACATGATGAAAGACCTTCAAGCTCGCAGAAATATGGCTATTATATGGATCTCCCATGATCTTGGGGTTATTTCAGAAATATCAAAAAATATTAACGTGATGTATGCTGGTTACATCGTTGAGCGGGGTATGGTAAAAGAGATTTTAAAGAAGCCCTATCACCCCTACACGAGTGCGTTACTGAGGTCTATACCAAAGAGAAAAAAAGGTGGAGAAAGTAAGTTAATTTCCATTCCTGGTTCTCCCCCTAATTTATTAAAAATAATTCCAGGAGCAAAATGCCCATTTTCCTCCCGTTGCAAATATGCCAACTCTTTATGCTTGGAGAAAAATCCGGAATTAGAAAAAATCGATGGGGAAAATAGATATGTTGCTTGCTTTCATTGGAAGAAAATAAGGAGTATGTGTGATTAAAAATAAAGAAATCCTTCTTAAAGTTGTTGATCTAAAGAAACATTTTATTCTTAAAAAGAGCAAGTTCAATATGTTTAATAAAAGAATACTTAAAGCAGTTGATGGAGTTAGTTTTGATGTTTTTAAAGGTGAGACTTTGGGGTTTATAGGAGAAAGTGGAAGCGGAAAAACAACAACTGCCTGGACAATCATGAAATTACATGAACCTACTAGTGGAAAGATCTATTTTGATGGTGAAGATATAACTGACTTATCAGAAAAAGAGATGCTGCCTTTTAGAAAAAAGATGCAGATGGTTTTCCAAGATCCCTATGCTTCATTAAATCCCAGAATGACAATTGGAGCTTCTATGAGAGAGCCATTGAGGATTTTTAGTAAGGAAACAGAGAGTTTGCAGAAAAAAAAGGTTGAATCTCTGATGGAAGTAGTGGAGTTAAATCCGTATAAATATAATCGTTATCCACATCAATTATCGGGGGGCGAGCGGCAGAGAGCCTGTATAGTAAGAGCATTAGTCTTAAATCCAGATTTAATTGTCTGTGATGAAGCAATCGCTTCTTTGGATGCATCTATACAAGCGCAGATTGTAAATTTATTAAAAAAGATTCAGAACGAGTTTAAATTGGCTTACTTATTTATTTCTCATGATCTTAGTATGGTAAATCATATAGGTGACCGAATTGCAGTGATGTATCTTGGGCAAATTGTAGAACTTTCCCAAAAGGGAGATTTAATTGAAAATCCTTTACATCCATATACTAAGGCTTTAATTTCTTCTATTCCAGAAGTTAATCAGGAAAGGTCTCAGTCAAGTAAAAGAATTATTTTAAAGGGTGAAATACCAAGCCCAGTAAATCCACCATCTGGTTGTTATTTCCACACTAGATGTCCGGATGTAACTGAGTTGTGCCAAAACGAAAAACCAGAATTTCGGGAAGTGACAAGTGGGCATTATATTGCCTGTAATAAAAAAATTTATAGAAAGTAGGAGGGTTTGTAATGAGATGGAGTAAATTTGCACAGATTGTTGTTCAAAAATTGGCTAAAGTGAGGCCAAATGAAAATGTACTAGTTTTAGCGGATACCTGGACGGATGTAGATGTAGCCAAGGCGTGTTTGTCAGCGGTTGTTAATGTTGGAGCGAAGGGCAATCTACTTTTTATTGAAAAACTCTCACATACGGATATGAGTGAGCTTAGTACTGTTGCAGCCGGTGCGATTAAGGGGGCTGATGTAATTATTGGCCTTTGCGAAACAATGTTTGTTGAAAAAGAGGCAACAAGGATTGCCAGAGAAAATGGAACACGAATTACCTCTACGATGGTAAGAGGCCAGGAAGATTTTGTAATCAATGGTATTGTGGATGTGGACTATCCTGCCCTTGCCAAACAGGGAGAAAAGATTGCAGAACTCTGGCGAAAAACAGATATCTGCCGTGTAACTAGTGAAATAGGGACAGATATATCTTTTTCTTTTAAAAATCGCCCTGTTGATATTGGAGATGGTGTGGTCGACAAACCCGGGCAACTTGATTTTTTCCCTGGTGTTGATGTTAATATCGCTCCTGTGGAAGATACTATTAATGGTGTTCTTGTTGTTGATGGTGCTGTAGATCCTGGTAGTAAACTGGTTGATCAACCTATTACGTTAAAAATCGAAAAAGGAATTATAAAATCTATAGAAGGCGGAATGGATGCTGCAAACTTTAAAGCTGCTCTGGAATCGGTAAAACATCCTGCTGCTTTTGCTATGTGTCATTTTACTTTAGGATTAAATCCTGTTGCTAAACCATGTAATATTATGGGAGAAACGGAACACATATTCGGTGCGGTAACCTGTGGATTTGGTAATCAGGACCCTGCATTCAAAGGTTCGGTTGGTGAATGTCCAATCCACGCAGATGTTGTACTTCTTTCTCCAACAATAACTCTTGATGGGAAAGTTCTGTTTTCTAAAAATAAAATTAACCCTGAATGGGGTATAGAATAGAGGTTTTCGTTTCTAAATGATACTGATTTTAGCGAAATTAGTATTAAATATATTTTTGGAGGTGGTTTATAAAAAGAAAAATAAATTGCTTTTGTCGAATTTACTTTTCGATGGCAAAAATGTATCTAGAAGTGTAAAATTGTAAATATTCAAGGAGGATAATAGTTAAAATGAAAAAATCATTGTATATTTTAGTAATGTTAATGTCGATTATACTATTTTGTTTTACGAATTACGCATTTGTTTCAGCTGATCAGGATTTTTCCAATACTCTGGTTATAGCTGAAAATGAGTATCCCAACTCATTTGACCCTATTTTTGGAGATAATACAACAGTCGAAAGAACTATGGCTCTATCGTATGAAGCATTACTTCGTGTTAACCCATCTACTAATAAATTAGAGCCATGGATAGCTTCAAAATGGAGTGTCTCGGAGGACGCAAAAATATATACTTTTATTCTAAACCGGAACATTACATTCCATGATGGAACAGATCTAACAGCTTCTGATGTGAAATTTACTTTTGATCGAATGAAAGAGATCGATCAAGGAATAGCTTATGAGTTTGGAAGTTTAGACAGAGTCGAGGTGGTAGATGATTATACCGTTAAATTTTTTCTCTCAGAAGCATCCATTCCATTTGTTAAGATCATTCCAAAAATGTATATCATAAGTGAAGAAGGGGTAAAAGCGAATATTAGTGATAATGATTTTGCACAGACTTATTTAGCAGATCATGAATTGGGAAGCGGCCCTTATGTATTAACATCCTTTGCTCCTGAGCAGCAGGCAATTTTTTCCAAATATGATGATTACTGGAAAGGATGGGAAGGGGATCATGTTGAAAAAGTGATTTGGCAATATATCAAGGAATCCTCAACTCAGAGACTGCTACTGGAAAAAGGAGATGTTGATATAATTATGGATCCGTCACCGGATGATCTGAATGCTTTTAGAGATAATTCGGATATTGAATTAGTCGAAGGAACCACCTTTATTGAAGACTATTTCCATTTAAGGACAACCCACAAACCGCTTGATGATATTAGAGTTAGACAAGCTTTGGCTTTGGCATACGACTATGATGCACATATTGCTATAGTTCTTGGAGGATCTGGCGCCCAAGCTCAGGGTCCCATTTCATCCTCAATGATATTTCATAACAATACTCTGCCTGTAGTAAAACAGGATATGGCAAAAGCAAAAGCTCTCCTGGCAGAAGCCGGTTATCCAAATGGAGGGTTTACTTTAAAACTTGCATATACTGGGATTGGCGAGCAGGATCAAAGAACTGCTGTATTGTTTCAGTCTAATTTAGCGGAATTGGGAATAAAGGTTGACCTTATGGCCATGACATGGGACTTCATGTTTGACATGGAACAGGATGTAGATAGTGAGCCGGATGTTTATATAGAACATTTTTACAGTAACTCAGCGGATCCCGATTCGGGATTGCGCGATATTTTCCATAGCAAGTCTCGAGGAACAGGCAGCAATGCTTCATGGTATCAAAATCTAAAAGTAGATGAACTGCTTGATTTGGGTATTGTCGAGAGTGATGAAGTTAAAAGAGAGATGTACTATAGAGAAATACAGAAAATCATTGCTGAGGATTTACCGTCAATATTCATAAGTAACCCGAAATACATAATTGCTATGCAAAATTATGTTAATGGCTATATATACAACCCAGTTAATCATGAAACCATTTTTGCATATGATATTTATTTAGATGGGAAGCCATAATTAATCAAATACCTTTTACTCCTTCCGGACAGGAAGGAGTAAAGGTATATTGTGGAGAGGAATATGCTGAAATTTATTATACGACGTTTGTTATTTATGGTATTTATAATGTTTGGAATATCCATTTTTCTTTTCACGATTATGTATAAACTTCCTGGAGATCCCGCAAGAGCAGCTGCAGGGATTCGTGCTAAACCAGCGCAAGTCGAAAGCGTTAGACGACAGTTGGGATTGGATAAACCATTACACATTCAATACCTTACCTATATAAATAACATTTTTAGAGGGAAACTCGGGACCTCAGTTTTAACCAGGAGGCCTGTTGCATCTGAATTGAAAGTATATGTTCCGGCTAGTTTTGAATTAGTCTTGGGGGCAATGCTATGGGTAGGTATTTTTGGGGTACCTCTTGGTGTCTTTTCTGCTTTAAAACCGGGTAAGATGGTGGATATTATTAGCCGTTTTATTACGGCTTTAGGAATGGGAATGCCTGTTTTTTGGATAGGATTGATAGCCCAGATATTTTTTTATGGAAAATTAGACATTCTTCCTTTTGGTGGTCGTCTTTCTATGGGATTGATTCCGCCACCTAATATTACAGGCCTTTATACTTTAGACGCTATTTTTATGAAAGATTTTATTCTTTTTAAAGATGCTTTTGTTCATCTTTTACTTCCTTCTTTTATTTTGGCTCTTCCTGAATTGGCTTTCATTTCTCGTTTGACTCAAAATAGCATGATGGAAGTTCTCCAGATGGACTATATAACCGTTGCAAGAGCAAAGGGCTTAAGTGAAAAAAGAGTAGTGTGGATTCACGCATTAAAAAATGCCTTAAGTGCGCCGATGACTATGTTTAGTATGCAAATAGGAATCTTATTAGGAGGAACAATACTTGTAGAAAGTATTTTTTCCTGGGGAGGGCTGGGTTATTTGATTTTTCAGGGGATTTTAATTCGCGATTTTCCCGTGATAATGGGTGCTACACTTGTTATAACTTTTGTTTTTATGGTATCTAATCTTTTTGCTGATATACTTTATTGCTATTTAGATCCACGTATCTCATATTAGGATGGTAAATCAAAAATGAAGACTGAGAGAAGAAACGCTGTTATAAGACAGATAAAAAATGGCTTTAAACGAAATCCTCTTGGATTGATAGGTTTAATAATTTTAATTGTAATTGTTTTATTAGGTATATTTGCACCCTTTATTGCGCCTTATTCACCTACTGAGTTTAATGTCGGGCTGCGAATGAGCCCGCCAAGCGCAGATTATCTTTTTGGAACTGATGTATTCGGGCGCGATTTATTTAGTAGAGTGCTGTTTGGTATACGAATATCTCTGCAGGCTAGTATTAGTGTTTTACTGTTTTCTTCAGCCATAGGAGTTATTGCAGGAGCTATCGCGGGATATATGGGTGGTATTTTTGATGAACTAGTGATGCGGGTTGTTGATATTTTTTTTGCATTTCCCCCTTTAATCCTTGCTATGGCAATAAACTTTGCTTTGGGGCCAAGTATCAAATCTGCGGTGTTTGCAGTGATTATTACCTGGTGGCCAGGCTATGCTCGAATAGTAAGAAGTCAGGTGCTATCGACGAAAAATAGATTGTACGTTCACGCTGCACGTTCTATAGGTGTCAGTAAAATGGGAATATTATTTCGACATATTCTACCGAATTGTATCAGACCGACAACTGTTCAGATTACTTTGGATACAGGAGCCATTATTTTAACACTTGCGGGACTGAGCTTCTTAGGGTTAGGGGCTAAGCCTCCTACTCCTGAATTGGGACTTTTAGTTAATGAAGGGCGGCGATTTATTTTGTCCCAATGGTGGTTGGCCACCTATCCAGGATTAGTTATTTGTTTTTTAGTAATAGGTGCCAATCTATTTGGTGATTTTTTAAGGGATTTTTTAGATCCTAAAGTACGTAGCACATTGTAGAAAATGATATTAGGTAAGGAGAGTTTGGCTTTTTTAAACAAAAAAAAGGAGTAGATATATGTCAAATATTATATTTAATGCAAAAGCAGAGGAAGCTCGTTATCGTTATGAGATGTTGAATATAGTACGTCGAGACAAGTTTGATTTTATTATGCCCGGAGCTATGAGGGATAATGGCATAGACATGTGGATTCATGTGATAAAAAGAGGTGATCCGGATTCGTTTGGATTGGATCTGGGTGCGAACATGGGATATTTTGTTTTTACAGACCGCGGTGGGGACAGAATTGAAAGGGCACTTTTTGGGGTAAGTTTTGCCGAAATTGCCGATAAATCAATATACGACATAATCGGTGAGGAAAGCGATTTCACAAAACACATAGCAGAACGAAACCCAAAACGTATTGCAGTAAATATGTCTGAATGGCTCTCCCATGCTGATGGTCTATCTCACACTGGATATTTTAAGCTATGTAAAATGCTTGGTGATGAAAATGTAAAAAAACTTGTATCTTCAGAAAATGTTCTAACGGATTTCCGGGTTAGGAGAGTACAGAGCGAAATTATACTCTTTGCCAAAGCCTGTGAAATAGAGCGTTATTTAATGGAATCCGCCCTTAAAAATATCATTCCAGGAGTAACAACAAAAGCCGATATTGGCTGGTATGCCCAGGGTTGGCTATTAGACAAAGGAATAGAGTTCTATCATTATGGAATCGATCCGCTTCCGCAAATCATGCATTCCTATGTCTCTGACCCCTCCGAGTGGGATGAACCCGATTATGTTTTCCAAAGGGGAGATATGATAAAGTGGGACTGGGGTTTTACTTATTTGAACTTTGGTACGGATTATAAGAGATGGGCATATATCTTGCGTGAGGGAGAAAAGGATCTTTCAACAGGTGTTCAACATGCGTGGGATCAAGCAGTAAAAGCCCGTGAGATTCTCCGAAAAACTCTAAAGTCTGGCCTAACCGCCTTAGAGACACTGGAGAAAGTCAATAAAGCCATTGAAGATGCGGGTTTTGTTAGCACACCTTTTACTGATACAGCTAAAGACAAGGAGATAGTCGCTTCACTTGGTGACTCAAAGAAAATAGGTTTTTCAGTGGATTGTCACTGTGTCGGAAATACAGGTAACGGTGAGGTTGCTGTTGGCCCTTCGGTGGCTCCTTTCAGAAAAGATCGTGCTCATCTGAAAGTTCAACCAAATAACCTGATTGCCTTTGAGTTTACTATACATTCCTGGATTCCTGAGTGGGGTAAAAGATTAATGATAAATCTTGAAGATAACGCACTTGTTACCGAACGTGGGGTTGAAGCACTTTATCCCAGACAAGATAAAATAATTTTAATACGCTAACTTCGCGGTTTTGTGGCAATTGAATAAAATTATAATTAAAAAAAGGAGTAAATTATGAGAAAAATTAAAATTACATTTGTGGAAGAAAATGTTTCGGCTATTGCCGTTTTACTTGATGATAAAGCACCCAAAACCTGTGAAATGATCTGGAAGCTTTTAGAATCTCCCGTTGAGAATCACGGGATACATGCTAAATGGACCGGTGCAGAGATATCTTTTGGTATACCAGTAGATAGGCTTCCTCAAAAAAGTGGATTTGTTCCACCGGAAAACCAGACAGTGATACCTATCCCGGGAGACTTGATTTGGAATGCTTACGAACCTTATCAGTGGTTTGGCAATCCTCTACCTGTATATGACTTTGGTATTTTTTACGAGAGAGAATCTCGACTCTTCCTTCCAGGGGGATGGCGCCCTAGTAATAGATTTGGAGAAATCCGGGAGAATCTGGACGAGTTTGCGATAATGTGTGCTAAGTGTCAAACAGAAGGAATAAAACTAATTAAAATCGAAAAAATCATTTAGAAAGGTGTGAGGTAACTGGGATTTCCAACTGGAGATTGGTGATCATAATGAGAGAATGTCACTAAAAAAAATAACTATATCAATTGTCAAAATCCAAAACATTGAACTGTAGGAGGTTTTTCATTTTCTCAGTATATTTCTGTTTTTAAATTAAAATCTAAACCTATAATAAAGAGCTATATAAATAGTTGACATTATTATGATTTTATTTATAATAAATTACATCGAAGAAGGAGAAGGACATAATGGATTATTCAATTGACCAGGTAAGTTTAAGATCAATACTTGAAGCAAGGAATAGAATCAGTAATAATATTTACAGGACACCCCTTTTACTATCGGAAACATTAAGTGAGAAATTTGGGTTGGAAATTTATCTAAAACTCGAATGCTGGCAAATCTGTGGTTGTTTTAAAGTCAGAGGAGCTCTGAACCTCGTATCTGCTCTTTCAATAGAAGAAAAAAACAAAGGATTGATAACTGCTTCAAGTGGAAACCATGGGACAGCCCTATCTTATGCCGCTTCTCTTTTTGGAAAACCGCCGGTTACAATATTTGTTCCTGATACTGCGGAGTCTGTTAAGATCAATAAAATTAAATCCTATGGGGCTCAGGTCGTTTTTGCGGGAGAAAATTATACCAAAGCACTTCAAAAAGCTCTGGCCTACGAAAAAGAGAGTGGTGGTACTTATGCCCACTCCCATGGAGATCCGCTGGTTATTTCCGGGCAGGGAACAATTGGTATGGAAATTATGGAAGACCTTCCGGATGTTGAAAATATTCTTATACCTGTAGGCGGTGGTGGATTGTTAAGTGGCGTGGCTACAGCTGCAAAGACAATAAACTCAAAAGTGAAGATTTATGGCATTGAAACAGAAGCAGCCCCTGGAGCTTATAATTCTTTTAAAAACAATAAATTAGATGAAGATGTTGAGATTTTACCTTCCCTGGCGGATGGTCTATTGGGAACATTGACTCCCTTAACTTTTGAAATAGCAAAAAAATATACTGAAGATATTGTTGTTGTATCTGAAGAGTCAATAAAACAAGCAATGTGTGCTTTTCAGGAAACCGAACAGCTTATGATCGAGGGTTCAGCTTCCGTTGGTCTTGCTGCTATCTTGTCTGGTAAGGTTAAGCTGAAAAGAAATTCTAAATGTGTGCTTATCTTAACCGGGCGCAATATAAGTGCGGAAAAATATAACGAAGTAATTAATGAGAAACACTAAAGTATATAGAAATGCTGATTAAATAATACTAACTGAATAAAAGAGAGGAGAAAATTATGGTTGAAGAATTACAAGTTGGACGTTCTGTAGAATTAACTTATGAATTATTAAGAGGTGCAATAGATTTGCATGTTCATCCCGGTCCACACCTTAAGAGTTCACCGAGAAGAGTCGATCCAATTGATTGTGCTATCGAAGCAAGAGATGCTGGTATGCGTGCGATGGTTTATCTGGACTGTTTTGAGATGTCAAATGGTATTACCTGGTTGGTTAACAGACATGTAGAAAACTTTACAGTATTTGGTGGGCTTATCATGAATACTGTTTATGGTGGGATGAACCCACGGAGTGTTACGACTGCTCTTGAGTATGGTGATGGTGCTAAATATATACAATTTGGAACTCACTCTACTTACTATCAGGCATCAAAGGAAGGTCGGGTTGTA
>SDBU01003121.1_pt1 | contig 21313 bp, 21 predicted proteins | sample 2277071 | NCBI WGS metagenome assembly SDBU01 (sample SAMN10397929, study PRJNA504765) | marine sediment metagenome | isolation source: marine sediment core GS08_GC12, 126 cmbsf | place: Arctic Ocean: Gakkel Ridge, Loki's castle | collected 2008
CTTTGTTATCATCGCCCACATTGATCACGGAAAGTCTACTTTGGCTGACCGTTTTTTAGAATTAACCAAAACCATTCCCAAAGATAAAATGCATCCCCAGTATTTGGATAGTTTAGAACTCGAAAGGGAAAAGCAGATTACCATAAAATTGGCTCCAGTCAGAATGGAATATAAAGGCTATTGGTTAAATTTAATCGATACGCCAGGCCATGTCGATTTTTCTTATGAGGTTTCTAGGAGTTTAGCCGCCTGTGAGGGGGCGATTTTGTTGGTGGATGCTGTCAAAGGTATTCAAGCTCAAACCTTGGCTGTTTTGGGGCAAGCTCAAAATCAAGGTTTAAAAATCATTCCGGTCATTAATAAAATTGATTTACCTCAAGCCGAAACTGGGAAAAGACAAAAAGAACTTTCGAATTTATTAAAAATACCAATTAATAAAGTTTTGAAAATTTCCGCCAAAACTGGAGAAGGAGTAGGGGAATTATTAGAAAAAATTATTGAACTGGTTCCTTCTCCTGCGACTATCTTTAAAAAGGGTCTTTTAAAAGCTTTAATCTTTGATTCTGTTTATGATCCTTATCGCGGGGTAACCGTTTTTGTAAAGATAGTTTCTGGTGTAATTAAAAAAGGAGATAATATAAAACTTATCGCCACCGATATAACTGGCAAGGCGATAGAAGTAGGGATTTTTAAACCAAAATTTTCAGAACAACCAACCTTATCAGCCGGCCAAATTGGTTACATTATTGTCAATATCAAAGATCCCCAAAAATGCCAAGTCGGCGATACAATTGGCCTATCCCCTATCCCCAAAAATTTTAAAAAATTACCAGGCTATGAAAAACCCCAGTCAAATATTTTTGCCACATTATTTTCAACAAAAGGGGAATCGGCAAAATTAAAACAAGCCTTGACTCAATTAAAATTAACCGATAGTGCATTAGAATTTAGACCCCAAGTCTCCCCTGTCTTGGGGGCTGGTTTTAGATGCGGATTTTTGGGAATGTTGCATTTGGAAATAATACGCCAAAGATTAGAAAGGGAATACGATCTAGATCTATTAATTTCTGTACCTTCTGTGTCGTACAATATTATCACTAAAAAAGGGGAGAAATTGAAAGTCAACAATCCCGAAAAATTTCCCCAGCCTACAGATATTAAAGAGATTTTGCAACCTATAATGTCAGTCGAGATTTTAATTCCCAATCAATTTTTGGGCACAGTTTCTGAATTTTTAAAACAGAAAAGAGCCAAATTTTTAAAATCTAAATTTTTGGAAAAAGATAAATCTATGTTGGTTTATGAAATTCCTCTCTCTCAGATCGTTTGGGATTTTTATGATAAATTGAAAAGTATCACCTCAGGCTTAGGTTCTTATAATTATAAATTTTTAGGTTTTAGGCCGGCTGATTTGGTAAAATTAGATATTATAATTTCTGGCGAAAAATTCCCCGCTTTTTCTCAGATAGTTTTTGCCGATGATGTTCATCGAAAAGCCAGAGAAACAACTTTGAAATTAAAAAAAATTATTCCTAGGCAATTATTTGAAGTTGTGATTCAGGCGGTCGTAGGTTCTAAAATTTTAGCTCGAGAGAGCTTGCCAGCCTTGCGCAAAGACGTGATCGCCAAATTGTATGGCGGCGATTATACCCGGAAAATGAAATTGTTGAAAAAGCAAAAAGCAGGAAAAAAGAAAATGAGAAGTACAGGCAAAATCGTTTTAGGAAAAGAAGTTTTTTGGAAATTTTTAAAAGAAACTTGACAAACATTTTTAACTTTATTAGGGTTAGAATTAGAAGGACATGGAATATATATAATAAACCTTATTTCTTTTAGGGGGTAACAGCCGACCCTGTCCGACTCCGACATATCGTCGGAGGAGGATGGGCTTTGCCCAGTCGAGGGGGCAAAGCCCCCTTGGAAAAACAAAAAGGAGGGATAGATGTTAAGTTTATTAGCTCAAACCTACGAGTATGATTATTACGGAACAGTTGATGTTAGCGGGGATGCGGCAGCTGCCACAGGATTGATTGGTTCAATAGTGGCGGTCCAGTTTATAATCTGGATAATACTTTATGTCTATGCAGCGCTCTGTCTTCAATTTATTGCCAAAAAAACCAACACACCAAATGGCTGGATGGCTTGGATTCCGATCGCTAATCTTATTTTAATACTACAAATTGCTCAACTGCCACTTTGGTACATTGTGCTTATGTTCATTCCGCTTGTGAATATAGTAATTATCTTTATCGTCTGGATCAAAATCTTAGAAGCTTGCGGACGACCCGGTTGGTGGGTTATTTTACTAATTCTTCCCATTGTCAATTTTATTATTATGGGCGTGGTTGCTTTTTCAAAAGATGGTTCAAAAGCTTCGGCTTCACCCGCTTCAAGTCCACCCGCTCCGACGCCGCCCGCATCAGGAACGCCGTCCACAACTCCGCCTGCAACGCCGCCTGCAACTCCGCCTAAAACTCCGCCTGCAACTCCGCCTGCTACCCCACCGCCTGCCTCACAATAATTTTAAGAATTTTATTGAAATTTATTTATAATTATTAAAAATCATAATCTAAAAGGAGGATTAAATGTTGACTCTTTTAGCCCAAACTTATGATTATTCAGGAGATGCTGCCGCAGGTGCAGCCGGCGCAGCATTTTTAGGTGGTTTTGTTATTTTGTGGATAGTTATTGGCTTGTTAGCTTTAGCTTTCTTTATTTGGTGGATCTTTTTGCTGATTGATTGTATTAAGAGAGATTTTCCAGAGAAGAACACTTGGCTGATTGTTTTAATTGTAGGTTTGATTTTCAGCTTTGTCTGGTTAGTTGATTTGTTGTATTACTTTATGGTTGTGAAAAAGTATGGGAAGATTGGAGGAGGGGGAAAGTCTACTCCACCAGCTTCTACACCGCCAGCCACACCATCGGCAACACCTGAGCAGAAGTAAAATTTAGACTTTGTTTAAAAGAAAATTCAGCTTGGCAGCTTCCAAGCTGAATTTTAATAATAAAAAAGAGACCCAAAGCGGGAAAACAACTGTTTTCCCGACCATTTTCATGGTTCAATCCCCTCAACTCAAAATTAAAAAACACTACCCAAAAAGGTAGCATTTTTTAATTAGGGCCCGGAGGGGATCGAACCCTCGACACCCTGCTTAAAAGGCAGGTGCTCTACCACTGAGCTACGGGCCCTCGTCAAAGTACGGCTCCGCTTCCAATCCTAATTAACTTAGTTAATTAGGATTTACCGCTTCGCGACTTCTCCTCTTCAATTTCGACAGAGTCGAAATTGAGCTTTGAGAGGCTTGAGATTTTAAAAAATCTCCAAATTTCACTTTAAAATATATCAGATTTGGAGATAAAAATCAATTATTAGACTTTATTCAGGCTGTTGAGTATAAGATCTTTTTTTAAATCCAGCCACAATCAGAACTATCGCCGGCAAGGCAATCCACCAATTATTAAATTTAAAAATCAAATCCGCAATATGAGATTGACTCAATAATGACTCGCGAGCTACATCATCCATAAAATAAATCGTTGAAGATACTACCAACCCTGCATTTAAAAAACTATACAGAAACAAAACAACCGCTGAACTTACTGTTCCGGCGCGGGTACTGATATACTCCCCTTTTAAAGAAAGCAAAACAATAAGTAAACCAAAGATAGCTATTTTAACAGTAAAAGGATTGATATTGGCTGAAAACCAACCTTGCTTGGATAGAATATCAAAAACTGTTTGTCCCCAAACAGTAGTGACCACTAAAGCAATATAAGTGCTAATTAAGGTCGCGGCTGCTTTTTCTTTTTGCAATATAAAACCATAGCCTGTGGCTATTGCTAAAAAGATAATAATGAATAAATCCCAACTGGGAGAGTTCAATGCCCCTCCTCGTCACAATGGCCTCCGCTCAGCATCCCGATAGCTAACTATCGGGATTTACCGCTTCGGCATTGCTCCTCTTCAAAAATCAGAGATTTTTGATCATAAAAATTATATTCTGTTTTTATCTTAAACTATTGATTTTTAATGTCAAGTTTCGGGAGTTTCAAGAGTTTCGGATTCTTCTTCAGAACTTTCCGAATCGTCCAATTCTTCTAAAACCTCACCTGTGCTGGCATTAATTTGGACTATTTTTTTCTCCCCCGATTCTAAAGAATTATAGGTTACAATCCAATATAAATAATTTTTTGGCTGGGCATGAGTTAGATTAATCGTGATCTCTAAATCTTCTTGATGTTTCTCTCGAAATTCTTTTCCACCCATAATCTCAGCTTTTTGGAAAGCTGTTATCCAGTCTATTTCCCAAAATTGGGTAGCAATTTTTTTAGGACTTTCCTCTTTTAGAAAATCATCTTTCCAGATTAAAGCCCTGATATAATTTTTCTCTAAATCAAAACCAATCGTCCAATATAATGTTTTTGAGGCCGTAGAGGTGAAAACATAAGTTTCAGTAATTTTCTTGAGATTCAAATCTCCCGGGATCTGGATTTTTAGAAAGACAAACTGGGCATCTTTTTTCCACTCTAAAGCCTTTTTGCTGGCAATGGCAAAATTAGACTTTAAAATATCATTATAATCTTGAGCTGAAATATTAGCCAAATTGTCCGCTTCTTCAGTTTCAGTTTCCGGTTGAGGTTCAGGTTCGGGTTCAGGTTGTTGTCTTTGGCTAAACCAAAACCAGACTAAAGCTCCTATAATAATTATTGCAAAAAATACTAAGATTATTTTTAAAATTCTACTCATACCCCTCACTTTCTATTTTTATTTTATAGGATTCATTTTAATGAGTCAATATGCTAATATGGTTTTGATGAAAAAACTTTCCCCTTCTCAAAATTTTATTTTTTTATCTTTGGGATTTTTTGGTGGCATTTTTGTGGCCGGATTTCTAGGATATGATTGGCGGTTTTTGTTAATCGCCGGCTTAGCGCTCTTGGCTCTGATTTTCTTATTTTGGAAAGATAGAAAGATTAGATTGGCGGCCGCAGCCGGCATTTTATTTTTAGTCGGGATTTTTTATTATCAGGTTTTCGATCAATTTAGAAAAGACGAATTGGCAAATTTTTATCAAAAAGAAGTAGTCTTGCAAGGACAAGTTGTAACCGAACCCGATATTAGATCAGACAAAGTAAAATATACTCTTTATGTTTATAATATTCGGGAAAAGGGGACAAAAAGATGGCAAAAAACCTCAGGCAAGATTTTAATCACTCACCAGCGCTACCCAGAATATCAATTTGCAGACTGGCTCGAAATTTCTGGTAAAGTTATAGAACCTGAAAAATATCCAGATTTTGATTATAAAAATTATTTGTCTCGGTTCGGCATTAATTCTCTCTTGACAGATTCTGAAATTGTCAATATTGAAAAGCCATCAGGAATTAATCAAAATGTATTTTTAAGTTCCTGGCTCAGTTTAAAAAAATTCCTCTTTAATATTAAAAAAGATTTTTCCGAAAAGATTAATCAGATATTGCCTGAACCTCAGAGTTCTTTTTTGGCTGGTTTGTTGCTCGGTGCCAAAAGAACCATTCCTCAAGATTTAATGGACGCTTTTAATCGGACAGGCACAACCCATATTGTGGTTATTTCTGGCTATAATATTACTATTATTATCAAAGCATTTATGGCTCTAACGAAACGCTGGTCTAGAAAATTAGCTATAATTCTGGCAATTTTAGGAATATTTTTATTTACTATTATGGTGGGTGCAGAAGCTCCAGTAATGCGGGCAGCTTTAATGGCTCTCTTTGTTGTCTGGGCAGAGAGGATTGGTCGAAAATCAGATATTAGCATTGCTTTGGTTTTCACCGCCTTGATTATGATTTTGGCAAATCCCAAAATTTTACGCTTTGATTTGGGTTTTCAGCTTTCATTTTTAGCCGTGGTCGGTTTGATCTGGTTTGTTCCTATTTTAGAAAATTTAATTTCTCGCCTCAAATATTTAAAATCTTTGCCGGTCTTAATTTCAGAGCCATTAATGGCTACTTTGGCGGCACAATTGTTTGCCGTACCGATTATTTTATATAATTTTCATCGTCTATCTTTGATAGCTCCTATAGCTAATGTTTTAATTTTGCCATTGATTCCCTTGACTATGTTTGTTGGATTTTTGGCTGTTCTTTTGGTTTTGTTTTCTTTGAGTTTAGGGCAAATTATAGCTTTTGTCGCCTGGCTCTTTTTAACTTATATGATTTGGATTGTTGTGAATTTGGCTAAATTGCCGGCTACCTCTTTTGAGATTTCCCAGATTTCTTGGATTTGGCTCTTGATTTGGTATTTCGGTTTGTCTATATTAATATGGTGGTATTATAAAAAATTTTTAACTCCAAAGGAGTCCCCTTTGGGGAAAGAGAAAATTGTTTAAATTTCGGGCTAATAAAAAATTTACTTATTTTTCCTTGGCCGCTTTGGTGATTGTCGCCTTATTGGTTTGGTTGGCTGTTTTTCAAGCTGCTGAGCAAAAAGATAATCTAAAGCTTGTTTTCTGTGATGTTGGCCAGGGTGATGCGATTTTAATTCAAATTCCCCAAGATTACGATATTTTAATTGATGGTGGGCCTGACAATTCTGTTCTATCTTGCTTGGGCGAGAATATGCCATTTTATGATCGAAAAATTGAGTCAATTATTTTAACTCATCCAGATGCTGATCATTCGACAGGGCTTGTTGAAGTTTTAAAAAGATACGAAATTGGAGAAGTTTGGCTGACTGGCGTTGATCACGATATAGCTGGTTATACTGAATTTTTAAGTCTTATTGAGGAAAATGATATCACAAGAAGAGTTGCCAAAGCAGGCGAAATAGTCTTTCAAGATGAAAGGGTTAAATTAAAAATTCTTTATCCTAAAGAGAGCCTTAAGGACAAAAAGGTGAGCAATCTAAATAATACTTCGGTGGTAGCCAGGTTTGATTATCTGCGTTTTTCAGCCATATTTACAGGCGATTTAGAAGAGGATAGACAAAGAGATTTAATTAATCAACCCTCAATAGAAATCTCAGCCGATATTTTTAAAGTTTCTCATCACGGATCAGCTAATGGTCTTTTGACCGAATTTTTAAGTCAAGTGAATCCAGAAGTAGCAGTGATTTCTGTTGGAGCCAAAAATCGCTACGGTCACCCCTCCCCTATCATATTAGATAAATTAAATGCTATGCCCGGTCTAAAAATTTTTCGGACAGACAGACAAGGAGATATAAAAATATTTTCAGATGGAAAAAATTATCAGATAAGAACTCAAAAACAATTGAGATGAAATTTGGATAAAAAAATAGAGCTGGGTCTGATAAAGCGCAAGTGCGCGCACCTCGTCGGTTGACGAGTCCAAACTCAGCTCTCGAGTTTATGTCGAACAGCGCATTGGGTCGCTATTCAACCGAGATAGTTGGCGTAAGAGATCTGGCAATATCTCCTGGTTGGCCGAGATTTGATATTGAAGATCTAAGAACCTTGCAATAGGCCCGGCCATCTTGACAGATTTCTGCCACCTCAACCTCAGCAATCATTTTGCCATTACGCCAGATGCCGAAGCAATCCCCTTCATATACTTGCTCTTTAGGAACAAGATAAAGAAATTGGGGTGTCTTTGATGCAAGACTCAGATCAGTGGCTGGAAGTAATGTTTGAGGATAAGCAGCAGTGATTTGCTTGACAAACCGAGCCACAGCTTTATCAGCTGCTCGATTCACTGCTTCATCCTCTGGATTTGAAGAGGCAAAATTCGTTCCTCTCCAACCACCAAAGGATACATTTTTTGGTCGCCATTCTTCCGTCTTAACAGTTTTTGCTGGAAATATGACGCCAGTTTCGGTATCGTTCAGGTGGCCATTAATCATCACTTTGGCAGTTACTATTTCTAATCTCATGTTATCGACATTGATTCGAGAGTGATTCAATTCGATGCGCACAACAACCTGGACGAGTTTTGAAGCGCCATACAACTTGCCAATTGAGGGTGCTGTCCGTGGATCAACTCTTCCCGAGGTTCCAAGGTTTTGTTCGCGAATGTTGTTATCGAGTCTGCGTCGTCCAACGACCGTCCAGCCAACTTCCGCAAACTTTGAACTGAGAAGATCTGTCATCCATGCCTGACGTCCGCCAGGATAGTGGCAAGACCAACCCCGTGAGCTTATTTCTACATCAACTACTGCTAGACGATCTGTCGGTGGGTTGTTCGCCCAGACAGGCAGCACGCAAAGTACAACCACTAGCGATACAAATAGCCTTCTCATGATTATCATCCTTTCAGTTTTGGCGTCCCAATGTAGTCTCGGCTCCAGCGTAAACTGGAGACGGACACGCCTATTAAGGTACAGAGCTTCAACTCTCGAAGCTAATACATTATAGCATACAGAAAATTGTTTGTCAAGGAAAAACTGGAAATTCTCGACTTTATGGGATATAATCGAATCAGGAATTATGAAAATTAGGAAATTCCATATTTAAACTAATTAACTCATCACCCATTACTAATTAACTAAAATCCGGAGGATTTTTATGTCTGGACATTCAAAATGGGCCAATATAAAATTTAAAAAAGAAATAGTTGACAAGCGCCGGGGGAAACTCTTCACCAAATTAGCCCAACAAATTACTATTGCCGCCAGAGAAGGCTCAGAGGTTAAATTAAGATTGGCAGTAGAAAAAGCAAAACAAGCCAATCTTCCCTCAGCCAATATTGAAAGAGCAACCAAAAGAGGCACCGGAGAGATAAAAGGGACCAAATTTGAAAATGTGGTCTATGAAGGTTTTGGTCCTGAACAAGTAGCAATCTTAATTTCCGCCACAACTGATAATAAAAATAGAACAACTTCTGAAATTAGAAATATCTTGGAAAGAAATGGCGGCAAACTTTCAGGTACAGGATCTGTGGCCTGGATTTTTGAACAAAAGGGTTTGATTAGAGCTGAGATTAGAGATAGAGACAGAGAAAAGATAGAATTGGCCGCTATTGATGCTGGCGCTGAAGATGTACAAGAAGAAGAAAACGAAATCGTCATCTATACCCAGCTTAAAGAGTTAGAAAATATCAAAAAAACCCTAAGAAAACAGGGGACAAAAGTTATCATTGCTGAAGTTTCTTTTATACCCAAAAATTTGGTCAAAGTGACTGAATCTGGAAAAGCCAAAAAGATTCTTAAATTAATGGATGAATTAGATAATCTGAAAGAAGTCAGCTCAGTATCTGCTAATTTTGATATCCCTTCGAAATTAATAGAAAGCGCTGAAAAACAAGGAGTCGCGACATGATTATTTTAGGTATTGATCCAGGAACGACTACCACAGGTTTTGGAGTAATTGAGATAGACAAAAATAATATAAAATTATTAGACTATGGAATTATTGAGACAAAGCCCAAAAAGGAATTATCTAAAAAATTAGTCGAGATCTACAAAGATATTAAAAAAATTATAAAAGATACAAAGCCCGATCGTTTTGCCATTGAACAGCTTTTCTTTTTTAAAAATGCCAAAACTGCCATGGCAGTTAGCCAGGCGCGAGGAGTAATATTGCTGGCAGCAGAGAATGCCAAGATCCCTATTTTAGAATTTAGCCCTTTACAGGTTAAAATGGCAATTTGTTCAAATGGTCGGGCTGAAAAGCAACAAGTTCAGAAAATGGTCCAGGCAGTTTTAAAGTTAAAAGATATTCCTAAACCTGATGACGCAGCTGATGCTTTAGCTGTCGCTATTTGCTGCTGTAATTTTCGAAAATTAAAGTAATTTTTAAATACTTGCTTTTAGTGATTAAAAAATGCTAAGATAGAATAGAAAAAAACTAGCAAGGAACCAAATGCCTGTTTTGAGGCAAAATATTATTACTGGCGATTATGTTATTATTGCTCCCTCTCGGGCTAAAAGGCCAAGAGATTATGTCAAAGCCAAACCCCCCAGGGTACCCAAAGAAGATTGTCCCTTTTGTCCTGGCGGCGTAGCAACAAAGGAAATAATCGAAAAAGCCTCTTCTAAAAATGTTTGGGTGATTCCTAATAAGTTTCCTGTTTTTACCAAAAAAGAGAGAATAGTATTTCAAGCCTCAAAACTTTATTTTTCTACCAATAGTCTGGGTGGACATGAGGTGATAATATTTAAAGATCATTTTAAAGATTTTTCTAGGCTAAGATCAAAAACGATTGAAGAAATTATTAATGTTTATCAAAAAAGAATCAAACATTATTATAATGATCCAGATATTGAATACGTGATGGCTATTCATAATCATGGTCCAGAGTCAGGCGCCACTGTTGTCCATCCCCATTCCCAGCTTTTCGCTTCTTCAGTTACCCCCCCAAATTTAATTAAAGAATTAGAAGGATCGAGAGACTATTTCAAGAAAAAGAAAAAATGTGTTTTTTGCGATATTTTGAAAGAAGAAAGAAGGATAAAATCAAGAATCGTGGCTGAGAATGATGATTTTTTGGCTTTTTGTTTTTTTGCTCCAAGATTTCCATTTGAAACTTGGATTTTACCAAAAAAGCATTTAACCCATTTCGAAAATATCAGAGAGACCAAAAGAAAAAATTTGGCCAAGATTCTGCGAGAAGTTTTATCAAAATTAGATTTGAAATTAGGCGATCCAGGTTATAATATGTATATTCACACTACCCCGATATCAGCCTATGAAGGAAAGAAATTTTATCATTTTCACCTTGAGATTACGCCGAGAGTTTCATTTTGGGGGGGATTCGAGTTGGGCGCAGGTATCCCCATTGATGTTGTCTCCCCAGAAAAAGCAGCTATGTTTTTGAAGAAGAAATAATTAATTTGAAATATAAAAATAATTATTTATTTTTTAATTTTTTAGGAGAAGTACAATGAGCACCAATAATAATGATTTAACGATAGCTATGATCAGTGAACACAATGATCCGTTAACGCCATTAGGGGGTCAACAGGCTGGCGGTCAGTGTGTTTATGTTTATGAGTTGTCAAAAGCTTTAAGCAAATTAGGGGTTAAGGTTGATGTTTTTACTAGATGGGAAAGCAGAAAAATGGAACAGATAGTAAGATTTGCGAAAAGAGCCAAAGTAATCAGATTAAAAGCTGGACCTCGTCACTTTATTATAAAAGATCATTTTGGTCCTTTGATGCCAGAGTTTGTAGAAAAGTTTTTAGAATTTGCCCGCGAGAAAAAAACTCACTACAATTTAATTCATAGTAATTATTATTTTTCTGGTTGGGCAGGTTTGCAATTAAAAAACATTCTTAAAGCTCCTATGGTGATAACCTTTCATTCTCTGGGATTAATTAAAAAGAAAGCTTTAGGAGAACGAGATCCAAGTCCCTCAGAAAGAACCAAGATCGAAAAGCAAGTTATGGATGAAGCAAATAAAATTATTTCAACTTCTCCTCAAGAAAAAAAAGATATGCTTTCTGTTTATAAAACAGATGAAAATAAAATTATTGTTATTCCGCCAGGAGTAAATTTAAAGATATTTAAACCAATGGAAACTTCCACTGCCAAAAAGAAATTAAATATTCCTCAAAAGAAAAAAGTGGTTGTCTTTGCCGGTAAAATGGAAAGACGCAAAGGCAGCTTAACTCTAGTAGCAGCCATACAAGAAATCAAAAAACATTGGCCAAAAATTTATAAAGATTTAGAAGTTTTAATGCTTTCAGGGGATCCACGAAAAGGTCTTAAAAAAGAAAAAAGAGAGACCGCTGATCGTCATAATCTTCAGGAAGCTATTCACGAGATGTCAGTTGAGGATAAGGTTAAATTAATGCCTGGCGTGGAGCAGGATGTTCTTCATGATTATTATGGTGCCGCTGATGTTGTTGTAATGCCTTCTTATTATGAACCCTTTGGAATGGTTGCAATTGAGGCGATGGCGACAGGTACGCCAGTAGTGGCTTCAAATGTTGGTGGCTTAAAATGGTCTGTCAGGGAGGGAGTAACGGGTTTTCATGCTGAACCAAAGGATGAAAAGGATTTTGCCAAAAAAATTGTAAAGATTCTTAAAGATCCTGAATTGGCAGAGAGGTTGGGCAAAAATGCGATTATTCGGGCGAGAAAAAATTTCAGTTGGCCGTTGGTTACTAAAAAAGTATTAAAAGCTTATAAAAATCTTATTTTTGAAGAAAATGGTGATGAGGATTTCATTATAGAAAATAATAATATTGAAAGGTAGAATGTCTGAAGATTTATCTTATTCTCCTAATGAAGATGAAAGACAGGCAGCTTTGCGCCACCAACAAGCAAAAGAAGAAGGTCTATTAGAGCAAGCACGAAGAGAAAGAGAGGAACCTGAAAAATATGGTCAAGGGCGTGAAAGAATAGTTAATCCCGAGCTTGGAGGTATTTATGAAACAGGTACAATCGTAGACAAAATAGGAGAAAGATTAAGTCGGAAGCAAGCTCCAATAGCTCTTTTTTCAGATATAGATAATACCTTTTGCCATAAAGATATGCCAGAAGTTTCCGAAACCTTATCTCGTATTTTGGAAGAAAATTCTTGGGGACTAGTTTTTGTTACAGGGAGAGATTTTAAAATGGTTGATGAGCTAGAAGATTTGCCAGAAGCTGATGTGGTTGTAGGGGCTGTTGGTACTGAAATTCATGTGCGTCAAAAAGATGGAAGCTATGTTAGGGATGGAGAATTTCGGAATTTACTTCTGGGTACTTGGAATAGAGATACGATATATAAGGAGTCGCAAGAAATTGTTAAAAAAAATGAAAGGATTGTTTTTCAGACTCGTGATCTTCCAGGCGCCCTTGAATCTGGAAAAGTTGATCAGCCTCCTCAAGAATTTAAAATTAGTTTTTGGATCGGGGGAGATTTAAAAGAAGCACAGCGCCTCGTTGAATTATTTAAAGAAAAAACTCCAGGTGCTGAGACTATTTTGTCTGCCGATGCTTATGAACCCAATCGTTTTGATCTTGATTTATTGCCCCAAAAGGCCGGCAAAGGCGCAGCAATCAAATATTTATCCGCAAAATTAGGCCTAGGTGGAATAGTAGCCGGCGATACTGGTAATGATTTAAGTATGCTTTTGGAAAGCGGTCACCCTGCTATATTAGTAGGTGGAGCCACCAAGGAAGCAAAAATTGCGGTTATGGGCTATGAGGATACGGCAAGTTTCTCGTCGCAAGTCAAAAAGCTACACCGAAGGCCAAAAAATAATGATAGGACGAGACAATTTTGAAAGAGCTGGTCAGGGTTTAATTCACGCCCTACAACAAGGTGATCTTAATCCCGAAGATGCCCGTTGGTTTGTGGCGTCGTTATATAAATTGTCAAAAGAAGAGAACAAAGGAGAACCTAAAAAATGAAAATTGCCTATTTTGTTTCTAATAGGGCTACTTTTCCTCTAGCTCCTGGTCAAATAGCTGCCTCTATGTCAGTAGTATCTAATATTATCCGTCACTTATCCCGAAAGCATGATATAACTATATATGCCGCAAAGGGCTCAAAATTTAAAGGTGCAAAAATTGTAGATTTAGAGCTGGAACCATTTCAGTTGGATTCTAACATTGCCGATAGTGATTGGGTGACCAAGGCTGTTGTTGGTATGAAGCAAATTTATGTGGGAGCATTGTTAAAAAATTCTTATAAATATGATATTGTCCATTTTCATACCGAACCAATCTATCTTGGTATGCCAATGGTTAGTTTAGTTAATACCCCAATATTGTTTACGATACATAATATCTATCATGATTTTGAGAAGACTATTTTTTCTTTTTATGATGGTAAGGTTAATCTTTCCGCTTTATCAAAAAATCATGCAAAAAGTATCCCCTTTACTCAAAAAATTCCTGTGATTTACAATGGTATAGAAGTTGATGAATTTCCCTCTAACCTTAAAGATGAAGGTTATTTTTTATTTATGGGTAGATTGCATCAATGCAAAGGAATTGATGCTTTTTTGAAAATTGCTAAATCGAGAAAAGATAAGTTATTTTATATTGCCGGAAAAGGAAGTGATTACTATGAAGATAAAGTAAAAAAAATTTGTAACAAAAATAATAATATCAAGTTTTATGGAATGGCTCCAAGAAAATCTGAATTATGGTTTAATCTTTTATCTAAAGCGAAGGCTTTAATTGTTCCTACAGAATGGGATGAACCTTTTGGATTGGTGCCGGTTGAGGCTATGGCTTGTGGAACACCTATAATCGCCTATAGTCGAGGCGCAGCTCCAGAACTGTTGCAAGATGGCCAAACAGGCTATCTCATTAATCCCCTCAACAAATCACCAAAATATATGGTAAGGAAAATTGGCATTGAGGGAATATTGGAAGCTATTGATAAAATTGATTCATTATCAGAAAATGAATATAAAAAGATGCGTCAGCAATCAAGAGCCAATGTTGAAGAAAGATTTACTACTCATCGTATGGCTCAAGAATATGAAGATTTATATAAAAAAATTATAAAAGAACACAAAGAAAAAAAGAAATCACAATGAAAATAGCTATACTTTCTACTCCATCTGTGGCATTGCCCCCAATTGGTTTTGCGGGAATTGAACGAGTTGTTGATGATTTGCAAAACGGTTTAATTAATAAAGGGCATGAAGTCGTGGTATTTGCTACTGGAGATTCAAAAGTTAAGTCAAAATTGGAATATTTTTATAAAAAAGCCTTAAAACCCTCAGTTAGATTAACCTATAATCCTTATTATTTTTTGAATCATGTATATAGTTTTATGAATTTTATAGAAAAAAATAAATTTGACATTATTCATTTGAATGACGCCGGAAGATTATCTTTATATTTTGTAAAATATCTAAAAACGCCCTCTGTTACCACCCTGCATGGCTCCTATTTCCCTACCAGTGAAAAAAAAGATCCATACGGAATAAAAGAGGAAAAGAGAAAGCAATTGATTCTATTTAAAGATTATCCTTTTGTTTCTATTTCTAATGTTCAAAGATTGGGCTTAAAAGAGTTGAATTATATAGCTACAATCTATAATTCAGTGCCGGTTGATAAATTTGGTTTTTCTGAAAAAGGAGGAGAAAAAATTGGTTGGTTGGGTAGAATAGCACCCGAAAAAGGATTAGATATAGCTATTGAGGTTGCAAAAAAAGCTGATGAGTTTATTGATATATATGGGTTTATAGATGAAGGACAACAATTGTATTTTAAAAATGATATTAAACCATTATTAAATTCAAAAGCTAAATTCAATCATGAAATCAAAACTATTTCAGAAAAAACAAATCTTTTTACAAATTCCAAACTTTTCATTATGCCAATCAGATGGAATGAGCCCTTTGGCATTGTATTATTAGAAGCTATGACTTGCGGAACTCCAGTGGTCGCTTACGCCAGAGGATCTGTGATGGAAATCATTAAAGATGGCAAAACTGGTTTTATAGTAAATCCTTCCAAAAAGGAAATAAATGGAAATTGGAAGATTAAAAAAGTTGGAGTTGAGGGTCTTGTTGAAGCGGTGAAGAAAATTTATTCAATGCCTAAAGCTGAATATCAAAAAATGCGTCAAAATTGCCGTAAACATGTTGAAGAGAACTTCACAGTCGGGAAGATGGTTGATGAATATGAAAAAGTATATCATAAATTAATTACAGATTGGAAGAGGGATAGATAAAAATGAAAATTATTCAAATCGCACCAATATGGGAAAAAGTACCACCTAAAAAATATGGGGGAGTTGAATTAATTGTATCAAATATTACAGAAGAGTTGATTAAAAGGGGTCATGAAGTGGTTCTTTTTGCAACGGGTGATTCGAAAACTCAAGCAAAATTATTTTCCGTTTACCCGCATTGCTTATGTGATTCCAGTATTACAGAAAATAAATATTATGAACTTCTTGAAATTGCTCAAGCTGTTGAATTTGCCGAAAAGCAAAAATTTGATATTATCCATAGTCATTTACTAAATACTGGATTAGTTTTTAGTAAAATTAGCAAAATACCAATGATTTTTACATTACACGGAGATCTCGATACGGAGCAAGATATTCCCGGTCAAAAAGAGATTCTTTTAAACTATAAAGATGCAAATTTTGTAAGTATTTCAAATAAACAGAGAAACGGAGCGCCAGAATTAAATTATATTAATACTGTTTATAATGGTATAGATTTAAAAATTTTTGATTTCAATAAAAAACCAAGAGACAAATATTTAATTTTTTTAGGTAGGATTTCTAATAAAAAAGGTCCAATTGAAGCTATTCAAGTAGCCCAAAAAGCGGGGCTTAAATTGAAAATCGCAGCAAAAACAGATGAAGACAAAAAAGAATTTTATAATTCCAAAATAAAGCCTCAAATAGATAACAAACAAATTGAATTTGTCGGTGAGGTAAATCCCAAAGAGAGAAATCAATTGTTAAAAAATGCTTTGTGTTTGTTGAATCCAATTAAGTGGGAAGAGCCATTTGGATTAGTAATGATTGAGGCAATGGCTTGCGGGACCCCTGTTGTTGCTTTTGACCGAGGTTCTGTTTCTGAGATAGTTGAAGATGGTAAAACTGGTTTTATTATCAAGCCTGGAGACATTGATGGGATGGTTAAAGCGGTTAAAAAAATAGATCAGATTGATCGCGCTGCCTGTCGTAAACACGTAGAAGACAATTTCAGCATTGAAAAAATGGTTTCAGGCTATGAAAAAGTATATCAAAAGATTTTAGCTCAAAAATAATTTTTGATTGATTTTTGTTCTCATATAGAATAAAATTAAATCAGTAAACAAGGAACAGGGAGCAATTTTACTGTTAATTGTTATTTGTTAACTGTTAATTGATATGGAGGGCTTAATGACACTTACACCTTTTAATTTTATGAGTTTCTGGGTCCAAAAGGCGATCGAAAACGGAGTTTCCCAAGAAATGATCGTTTTGATTTTAATCTTTCCGATTATCGCCACTATCATCGCTTTTTTAAGACATGTTATTGGTTTGAGGACATTGGGTATCTACATTCCTTCGATTTTAGCTATTTCATTTTTAGCGACTGGCATTTCAATTGGTTTGATATTCTTTGTTTCTATTTTAGTTTTAGGGACTTTGGTTAGATTTGTTTTAATCAAATTAAGATTGTCTTATTTGCCCAGAATCGCTTTGATTTTGACTTTCGTCAGCTTGCTCACTTTTGCCTTAATTGTTTTGGGTTCTTATTCCGATCTTCCCAGATTAACCGAGATGGCGATTTTCCCTATGTTGGTGATGATTATTTTAGTGGAAAGATTTATTAATGTCCAGATTGAAAGAGGCTTTGGTACTGCTACACTTTTAACCTTTGAAACCTTGGCGATTTCCGTTTTCTGTTATTTTTTGTTGGTCTCTCAGAGCGTCCAAAATTTTGTCTTGCATTACCCAGGAATTATTTTGTTGGTGATTTTGTTTAATTTAGTTATCGGCCGCTGGACTGGTTTGAGATTAACAGAATATTTTCGCTTTAAACAGATTTTAAAACCAAAGTAGAGAAAAAATCCGATGCTCAAAACGTGTTTCGAAATTCGTGCTTTTAGCTTCGGATTTCCGAGCAAAGCGAGGTTATATGGCTAAAGCTAAGAATTTGTTAGGAATGAATTCGAGAAATTTATTATTTATTGCTCCTTCAGCCCGCAAGCTGAGGAATTTAATTGATAATAAATTAAAAACCAAAGAGCTTTTAGAGGAAGCCCATCTTCCTACTCCAAAAATTTACAAAATTTTTTATACCAGAAGAGATGTTGAAAATTTTGATTGGAAAAAATTACCCAATAGTTTTGTGGTCAAACCAGCAATGGGTTTTGGCGGAGCAGGGATCTTGGTCGTTTTTGGCAAGAAAAAGCATTGTTGGACAAAACAAGATGGCTCAGAAGTTTATCTGCCTGATATTAAACTCCAGATTTTTGATATTTTGGATGGAAATTTTTCTTTAAATAGTCTGCCAGATACAGCTTTTATAGAGCAGAAACTCAAAACTCATCGATTTTTCAAAAAGATATCTTTCCGTGGCGTCCCTGATATTAGGGTGATTGTTTTTAATAAAATTCCAGTTATGGCAATGTTAAGATTGCCCACTCAAGAATCTCAGGGTCGGGCCAATATTCATCAAGGAGCGGTGGCAGTTGGTATTGAAATAGCCTCAGGGATTACCACCAAAGCCTGGTGGAAAGGAAAAACAATTCGATATTTTCCTGACTCAAAAAGAAAATTAAATGGCTTAAGAATTCCCGAGTGGGAACAAATTTTACATTTGGCTTCTGAAGCTCAAAGAGCTTGTGGGTTGAGTTTTTTAGGGGTAGATATTGTTTTAGATCGAGGCGAAGGACCCCAAATTTTAGAATTAAATGTTAGGCCTGGTTTATCAATTCAATTAGCAAATCTGGCGCCATTAAAGAGAAGATTAGAAAGAGTTGCCGATCTTCAAGTCAAAGATACTGAAAAAGCGGTTAGAATCGCCAAAGAATTATTTGGCGGAGAGATTGATAGTAAGATTGAGGAGATTCCCGGAAAACCGATAATCGGACCAGTAGTTGATGTTAAAATCATTGGCAGAAGCAAAATCAAATATCCGATCAAAGCCAAAGTAGATACAGGGGCTGGTTTATCTTCTATTTGTGAAGAGCTGGCAAAGAAAATTGGTTACGAAGAGACTGTCCAAGGATATAAAAAAATTAAACGTGTCAAAAAACCAAAAACAGTCAAACGCATCAAGGATCCTGAAATGAAAAAACAGCCAACCCAAAAAGATATTGCTGAGAGAAGAGCTTTAATAAAACTTCCCGGAGTTTTAAATACTGTTATAGTTCGTTCTGCTCATGGCGTCACTCGTCGAGTAATGATTCCAATTAAATTAATAATAAAAGGCAAGAAAATTGAAATACCTGTGACTGCAATTAAGAGAAAGCGTTTAGAGTATCCGATGATATTAGGAAGAAGAGCCTTAAAAGGATTTTTGGTAGATCCGAAATTAACCCCAAAAAAGGAGGAAAAATGAAATTAGCAATAGTGGGTTCTCCTAAAAGGTTTGAATCTGAATCTATTCAAAAATATGCCAAGGATTTTTTTGATGAATGTGATCGTTTTTCTCTTTATGATCTTAAATTTATGGTTAGCACAAAACCGGCTGTTTTATGGCAAGACAAAGAAATTATCGAATATTACGACGCTTTTTTGCTTAGAGGAGTGTCAAAAAATATCTCCCTTGCTTATTTTTTAGTTCAATTTGCTTATAATCAGGGAAAATGCATCATTGATGAAAAATATGTTACCCAAAGTAATTTAGGATCTAAACTATCCACGATGGCTAAAGTTAAAGAAGCGAGAGTACTGGTTCCTAAAACTTTAGTCTGTTTAGATGCGGAAAAAATTAAAAAGGAAATCCTCTCAGAATTGGGATATCCTTTGATTATGAAATTGGCAGTTGGGGGTAGAAAAGGCAAAGAGGTCTATAAGGTTGAAAGTAAAAAGCAGCTTAATCAATTAATTAAGGAAAAGAGAAAGAATTTAGGTGATTTTCTCTTTCAAGAATATATTCCCTCAGATTTTGATGTCAGAGTTTTGGTGGTTGGTGGTCGGGCAGTCGGGGCGATGAAGAGGACTTCTCCGCGAGGCGACTTTAGAGCCAATATTGCCCTTGGCGGAAAAGGCACTAAGTTTGAGTTGACTAGAGAATTAGCTAATATTGCCGAAAGGGCAGCTGAGGCGGTTGATGATGAGATCGCCGGAGTTGATGTAATGTTTTCCAAAGATAAGTCTTTTGTTATTGAAGTCAACCGAGCGCCGCAATTTCAAGAATTTGTTAAAGCGACTGGCATTGAGGTGGGCAAAATAATCGCGGAATATGCCTATAACAAAACTAAAAAATATCTTAAAAAATGAATAGAAATTAAATCAAATGATAATGACTTTAATAGGAAAAATAGATTATACAGGTTTGGGTTTTGTTGTTTTAGATGTTGATGGCATAGGTTATAAAGTTTTTTTAAACTTAGAGACTTTGGCAAAAATCAAAAAAGGCCAAAAACAGAAATTTTATGTCCATCAATATATTAGAGAAAGTCAACTGGATTTGTATGGATTTTTGAGTTTTGAAGAATTAGAATTATTCGAATCATTGCTTTCAGTTTCTGGGATTGGGCCAAAAGCCGGTCAGGCAATTTTAGCTCGGGCAAAACCCGGCGAAATTAAATCAGCCATTGTCAACGAAGATCCGGATTTGTTCACTGTTGTATCAGGAGTGGGGAAGAAAATAGCCACTCGAATCATTTTAGAATTAAAAGGAAAAATTTCCTCAGATGATTTATCGATGATCACCACGAGTGGGGATTTTTCAGAGATCATCGAAGCTTTAAAAAATTTAGGCTACAAAGCCACGGAGGTTAAAAAAGTTCTATCCAAAATACCAAAGAATTTAAAATTGCCAGAAGAAAAGATAAAATGGGCTTTACAGCAACTATCAAGATAGCTGCTGAATGTAGAATGTAAAATGTAGAATGTAGAAAAAAAATATGAAAAAATACAAACATAAAATTAATATCAGAGAAAGAGCTTTAGATTTTGGGGTAGAAATTATCAAATTGGTTGATATTATTCCCAAAACCCCAGCCGGTTATATTATTGCTAGACAGTTAATTAAGGCAGCGACTTCTATTGGAGCAAATATAGAAGAAGCACAAAGTTCTCCAACAAGAAAAGATTTTGTAAATAAGTTAAATATTTCTTTAAAAGAAGCTAGGGAATCAAAATATTGGCTGAAATTATTACAAAAATCAAAATGATTACCCTTAAAATCCATTAAATTTATCTTACAAGAAAATGAAGAGTTAATAAGTATAATTGTAACAATAATAAAAAATTCGAAAAGTAATTCTACATTCTAAATTCTGAATTCTAAATTCATTCAGGAGGGGAGAAAAGGAGCCGCGTGGCTATTAAAAAAGACAGAAAGAGAATAGTTGAGGGAAAATTAAAAAAAGAAGAAACCCCTATTGATTCATCCCTAAGGCCTCAAACTTTAGCCCAATTTGCCGGTCAGGATAAAATTAAAGAGAACATCAAAATTATGCTCGAAGCTGCCCAAAAACGCAAAGAACCTTTAGAGCATATCCTTTTGTATGGACCGGCTGGAATTGGCAAAACCAGTTTGGCCCAAATTTTATCCCGGGAAATGAACTCTAATATCAAAATTACTTCAGGCCCGGCCTTAGAGCGGCCCGGCGATTTGGCCTCGATCTTAACCAGTTTGGCGGACAAAGATGTTTTATTTATTGATGAAATCCACCGCTCAAATAGATTAGTGGAAGAATTACTATATTCGGCCATGGAAGATTATGCTTTAGATATTATTATTGGAAAAGGACCATCAGCCAAAACCCTAAGATTGGAATTGCCAAAATTCACTTTAATC
>SDBU01003122.1_pt1 | contig 21292 bp, 15 predicted proteins | sample 2277071 | NCBI WGS metagenome assembly SDBU01 (sample SAMN10397929, study PRJNA504765) | marine sediment metagenome | isolation source: marine sediment core GS08_GC12, 126 cmbsf | place: Arctic Ocean: Gakkel Ridge, Loki's castle | collected 2008
GGTCTATACACCGGCAAAGCCGGTGCAAAGGCCCGTGAACGGGCCTGAGACGACCGTCGGCGTTGGCGACACTCCCGCACATCGGGCGCTGGGGGCGGGAGGACCCGCACAACGGAGTTGTGCGTGGCACCCAACTCGATCTGACGGGCAAAAATGTGGGTAAAGACAAGCCCGACGGCACGGGCGAAGGCAACGTGGTTGCTCCGCGGTACTCCGCAAACCACGGCCCCGACCACGCCGGCGGGCCGTCAGATCTGCGAGTACGGCGCCGGGCGCAGCAGCAGGTTCGTGATGTTGGAGACGGTGTCTTTGTATTGGGGATCTCCCTTGAGCTTGAGCCACCCCGGGTGCTTGAGGAACTTGCCCCAGGCGGCGAGGCGGGCCTCCTGGTTTTCGAAGCCGAGCATGTACGTCAGGTTCGGCACGCGCGAGCCGGTGATCGCCTCCCCGAAAAACACCGGCGGCATGCCGCAAAGGGCGAAGACGGCCAACTCGCCGCCGGCGTTGAACATCTCGATCTTCTTCTGGCCGAGCCGCTGGTTGTGACTCTCGTAGATACGCAGTTGAAACTGGCGCGACTCGCCGCGGGCCGGCGTATCGAGTTTGGGCGTCTCGTCGAACGCCAACAGCAGCGAGCTCTCGATCCGCCGGTACACCGGATCGCTCTTGGGCGCGTTGTGCACGGCCGCGCCGGCGGTCATGAACTTCGCATCGCCGATCAGCTTCGCCGTCGCCGTGATGAGCGATTCGGCCGAGGTGTGAGGCAACAGCACATAGAAGTCGTGTGGCCCCATGGCGTCGGGGGCCTTCTTGTCGCCCTCGAGCAGCCGGAACACCCCGACCGGCTTGACCCCCAGGCGGTTCAACGCCGGGATGGCCGCGGTGCGGAAGAACCCGTCCATCACGTCGGCCTTCTCGGCCGTGTCCACGCGGTACAGCCGCAGATCGTAAAGCTCCTTGTTCATCACCTTCTCCGCCCCACGGGCCGACGCTGTGTTGACCAACGGGGCCACCGCCCCAAGACACGAACCGGCCAGGAACTCTCGTCGTTTCATGGTGTCCTTCTCTCCTGAAGTTCACCCGCGATCATCGCGAGCGGTCCCGCACGATTCTACGCCCGCCACCGAGCAAAGCAAGGTCCCAGCGCCCGAAGCTTCCCACTGGGCCACCGCGAGGCCACACGCCGCGACCAAAGAGAATCAGCCACAGATGAACACAGATGAAGCCACGGCAAGACAAGAGGATCGACAGCAGCGTTTAGCGGCGGAGCCCTGCCTGTCGGCAGGCAGCTTGCTCCGCGTTGCCGTTGACAGCGAATGCACCACCGAGGGCACAGAGCACACAGAGAAAGACAAGGGAACAAATCACAGCAAGAGACGCACGAAAGTGCAAAACAAGTCCGATATCCTCGACATTACGGGTACAGCGAACTTGCGGCGGGGCTAACGGGCAATCTGAGGCTCCACCGGAGCAAGCCCGGCATGGCCACGCGAGGCCATGGCACCGGTCCGTGTTGGGCGGGGCGAGCCCACTTTCGCCGCCGGCGGGCGAGCGTCAGGGCGCCCAGCGTGAGCAGGGCGATGGTGGCCGGTTCGGGCACGGCCGCGCCGGCGGGCGGCGGGGGGCCGGTCCAGTTGCCCAATAGCACGGCCAGGTCGGCGTCGTCCACGTCGGTGTCGCCGAGGCTGGCCTCGGTAAAGTTGGCCAACGCCCAGGTGGAGAGGATCAGCGGGTCCTGCTCCCAGTTACCCAAAAGAATCGCCAGGTCGACGTCGTCGACGAACCCGTTGTCGTTGGCGTCGCCGGGGATTCGGACGTCGACGGCTACAGCAGTGAGCGAGACGGCGTCGAACTCGACTTCGTGTTCGTTGAGGGGGCCGGGGCCACCGTCGAGATTGATCAGCCGGATCTGCAGCGGCTGTCCCACCAGCGGGTCGCTCGGCCCTGTCGTATGCGAAAGCGTCACGGTCACGAACGTGTCCTCGGCAGGCGGGGTCAAATTGTTGTCCGCCACGAGAAGCGTCCCGCCGGTGACCTCGCCGGGATAGCTATCCGCGGGGGGGCCCAGGGCTCCGCCGGCCAGCAGTTCGATGCGATAGCCGGGGAACGCCGCGTAGTAATCCGTATTGCCCACCTCGACGGTCAACGCGTACTGGGTGTTCGCCGCCAGGGTCGTTGACAGAATCTGCGCAAAACCACCGGGCCCCCGGCTGTAGGCGAAAGTCGAAACAACCCCGACAATGTTGCCTTCCGGCACCCCGCTGGGAGGGTAGTACTCCGCTGTGGGGTTCCAGATCCAAATCTCGTCGTTGCCGAACCAGCCCCAGCCTTCTCCATCGAGCAACCATTCACCGTAATTCTCCGAGTCCGCCAGTTGCCGCTGTTCGAAGCCGGCGTTGACGATCGGGACCGCATCGCCATGGGCGCCGGCGCAAGCCGCGAGAACTCCACAGGCCAGGGCGAGCAGGCAGATCGTTGTTCGATTCATCGGGTCGTACTCGTTTCAGAGGCGCTTCGATGCGTCGGACACACCTGATTACCTGCGGCGGGCCGGAAACAAACGCTCAAGCCGGCGCCGCCCGCGTCATGGTGGGTGTGTCTCGAAATGGCAGTGCGGCCGGACAGGCCTCTTCGCCTTCCGGCTCCCTCGGTGCCTCACTCCTTGTTGGCGAGAACGGGAGGTATTGTCCCCGCCCGCAGCCGTGGGCGGACACTCGCGACAATACTCCGACTCCATACACATTATAACTGATCTCTTGCGTATCCGGTGGAGCAATTCACGGGCGTGTGACGCGATCATGCGTGTTGGCGACACGCGAATCGCTTTGGAATCCGGGGGCCGAGGGCTGACGCGAGGCGGCGAGCGCCGTCGAATCGCCGGCGCCCGCAGAGCGGGGCGTGGGCAGGTTCGCGGGGAAGTGCCGTCCGGCATGGCCACGCAAGCGTGGCCGTGACACCGGTCCAGTCGTGGGCGGGCCGAGCCTACTTTCGCCGCCTGCGGACGAGCGTCACGACGCCCAGCGTGAGCAGGGCGATGGTGGCCGGTTCGGGCACGGTCGCTCCGACGGGCAGGGCCCAGTTGCCCAGCAGCACGGCCAAGTCGGCGTCCTCCACGTCGGTGTCGCCGAGGCTGTCCCCGGTGAAGTTGCCCAAGGCCCACGTGGAGATGATCAGCGGGTCCTGCTCCCAGTTACCGAGCAGGATCGCCATGTCTATGTCATCAACGACTCCGTTGTCGTTGGCGTCCCCGGGGATCGGGACGTGGACGGCTAGCGAAGTGAGCGAGACGGCGTCGAACTCGACTTCCTCACCGGGAGCGCCCAGATTGAGCAATCGAATCTGCAGGGGCTGCCCCAGCAGTGGGTGGGTCGGCCCGGCCGTGTAGGAAAGCGTCACGGTCACAAACGTGTCCTCGGCAGGCGGGGTCAAATTGTTGTCCGCCACGAGAAGCGTCCCGCCGGTGACCTCGCCGGGATACACGCCCTCTGTGAGGGCTAGGGTCCCGCCGGCCAGCAGTTCGACGCGATAACCGGGGAAGCCCGCGTAATAATCCGTATTGCCCACCTCGACGGTCAGCGTGTACCTGGTGCTGGCGGTTAGCGTCGTTGACAGAACCTGCGCAAAACCACCCGCCACCGTGGCGTCCGGGGGCGAAACGGACCCGATCATGTTGCCTTCCGGCGCCCCGTTCGGGGTGTCCGCGAACTCCGCTGGCCATGAGGGATTCCAGATGCCAATCCAGATGTTGCCGTACCAGCCCCACCCTTCTCCATTGAGCAGCCAGTCGTACGACAAGTCGTATACATCGTCCGCCAGTTGCCGCTGCTCGAAGCCGGCGTTGACGATCGGGACCGGATCCCCATACGCCCCCGCCCAAGTGGCGAGAACACCGCAGGCGAGGGCGAGCGCACATGTCCACCTCGTTCGACTCATCGGGTGTCACTTCCTATTCAGAACGGCCGTCGAGGAAGGTCACTCCTCAACTGTCCGCTGCAAGTGAGGAGGCTGATACGCCGGCGCAGGGCCTGCAGCGCAAACGCTTCGCCGCGGCCGCCGGACCGGAAGCCGGCTCTGTTGGGTCACGTTGGGCCTGTTGCGATAGGTCACATCCGTCGCATGGCAGCGGGAAAGAGCCGAGCTCCCCACGACTTCCTCCTCCAATAAAAACTCTCCGATCCGGGTCAACGGATCATACTTAATTGTAACCGAAACCGGGTATTATGGGGGACAAATACCTGTCGGTTCGCGGGATTATCGAGGCGTACGCGTCACACGAGCCCGTATCGTTGGTGGACACGGGCGGCGGGGGGGGGGGGATGCTGCGGCAGCGGTCGGCGCGGCAGATGCTCTGGTAGGGTGTGCAGCGTTTTCTTGCTGCACACCGAGCGACGGGGCCACGGCTGCCGGGGAGGCAACCGGCCCGAGGGAGCCGCTGGCCGACACCGTTTGGTGTGCAGCCACAACGACGGCTGCACACCCTACCGGCTCTGTGTGGTGCCATGCCCACGCTTGCGTGGGCATGTTCGCGGGGAATCATCGTCCGGCATGGCCACGCGAGCGTGGCCGTGGTACGGGTCCGTGTTGGACGGGGCGAGCCCACTTTCGCCGCCGGCGGGCGACTACTTTCGCCGCCTGCGGGCGAGCGTCAGGGCGCCCAGCGTGAGCAGGGCGAGGGTGGCCGGTTCGGGCACGGCCGCGCCGGCGGGCGGCGGGCCGCCGGTCCAGTTGCCCAGCAGCACGGCCAGGTCGGCGTCCTCCACGTCGGTGTCGCCGAGGCTCTCCTCGGTAAAGTTACCCAGCCCCCACGTGGAGATGATCTGTGGGTCCTGCTCCCAGTTACCCAGCACGATCGCCAGGTCGATGTCGTCCACGAAGCCGTTGTCGTTGGCGTCGCCGGGGATCGGGACGTGGGGGACCTCTGAAGTGAGCGACACGTCGTCAAAGTGGACCTCATAGGTGAAGCCGTTCTCGTCTGTCTCTACCAGATCGGCCGTCGTCAGCAGGCGAATCTCCAACGCCTGCCCCGGCGTTACGCTCGCCCCAGACGTATACGACACCGTGGAGGGGACAAATGCACCTGGCGCCACCGTGAGAGAATTGTCATCCTGTGCCAGGAGGATTCCACCGGCCAACAGTTGCACTTGGTATCCAGCGAAACCGTCACTGTACAGCGGGTACCCAACTTCAACGCTCAGCGTATACTCCATGTCCGCCGCAAGGTCCGTGGTAAGAACCTGAGCCAGACCTCCCTTTGGATCGACCTCCGCACCGACCCACGATTCTACCCATCCGACGTTCAGGCCCTCGGGCGCATCGGGGTCGCCGTTAAAGTCGTCCGCGTAAGGGTTGTACACGCCACAGTAGTCGTTGTTGAAATAAGTCCAGTTAGGGGTGGGCCAGGTGTAATAGTACCCGCCGGCCGGATTGGTGGCATAGTCCCAGTCCCCATCGGGGTACGGTACAAAACCGTTCCCATCGGCCGCGTCCCGGAGATCTTCGAAGCCGGCGTTGACAATCGGGACCGGTACCGGTACCCCATAGGCTAGCGGGGTAGCGGCGAGAACGCCGCAAGCGAGGGCAAATACACATATCCACGTTGTTCGATTCATCAGGCCTTGCTCCTTTCCCGTCGGTTTTCCGACTCGTCGTCACACATCAACCGTTCGCGACAAGCACGCCGAAGCCTCCCCGGGCCGTTGTCACGAGGTGGACGGCGCACTACTTTCTCCGCCGGCGGGCGAGCGTCAGGGCGCCCAGCGTGAGCAGGGCGATAGTGGCCGGTTCGGGCACGGCGGCGCCGGCGGGCGGGGGGCCGCCGGTCCAGTTGCCCAGCAGCACGGCCAGGTCGGCGTCCTCCACGTCGGTGTCGCCGAGGCTGCCCTCGGTAAAGTTACCGTGCCCCCACGTGGAGATGATCTGTGGGTCCTGCTCCCAGTTGCCCAGCACGATCGCCAGGTCGATGTCGTCCACGAAGCCGTTGTCGTTGGCGTCGCCGGGGATCGGGACGTGGACGATTTCAGCGGTGAGCCTGACGTCGTCGAACTCGACGCCGACAAACTCTGGCGTGGCCTTATCCATGTCGAGCCCCAGATTCAGCAGGCGAATCTCCAAGGGCTGTCCCACGAGGCCCGCGTTACCCGGATCATAGGTGTACGCAACGGTCGAAGTGGCCCACTTAAAGTAATCCGGCCACAACGTGCTGTTGTCTTCGGCGAGGACGGTTCCGCCAGCCAAGAGCTGGACGCTATAGCCTGACCAATAGTACCAGTCTGAATTGCCCACCTCGGTGACTAACGTGTAGTCTGTGTCGGCCGCGAAGTTTTCGGTCAAGACCTGCGACAGCCCCCTGGCCGTGCCGTCCCAGGCGGTCTCGGTGTACGCCACATTCTCACCGTCGGGTGCGATCACCGGGTCGAAGTCACCTAATGTAACGTTCCATATGCCAGCGCCGGAGTCGGCGTCGGCGCCCACCTCGGCCCAGCCCGGAACGTCGTGCCAGGTCCAACCATCTTCCGCAAGCACAGGGTCCTCAAAGCTGGCGTTGACAATTGGGACCGCAGCCCCATAGGCCCCCGGGGCAGCGGCGAGCATACCACAGGCCAGGGCGAGTAGAGGGATCCATGTTCGATTCATAAGCCTTTGCTCCTTTCCCGTCGGCATTCCGACTCGTCGTCACACATCACCGTTCGCGATAAGCATGCCGAAGCCTCGCCGGGCCGTTGTACCGAGGTGAACAGCGCATTACTGTCGCCGCCGGCGGGCCAGCGTCAGGGCGCCCAGCGTGAGCAGGGCGATGCTGGCCGGCTCGGGCACGGCCGCGCCGGCGGGCGGTGGGCTGCCGGTCCAGTTGCCCAATAGTACGGCCAAGTCGGCGTCCTCCACGTCGGTGTCGCCGAGGCTCTCCTCGGTAAAGTTACCCAATCCCCACGTGGAGATGACCTCCGGATCCTGCTCCCAGTTACCCAGCACGATCGCCAGGTCGATGTCGTCAACGAAGCCGTTGTCGTTGGCGTCGCCGGGGATCACGACGTGGGTGACCAGGGAAGTAAGTCTGACGTCGTCGAACTCGACTTCCAAGCCCTCCGCGCCGTCCAGACGGAACAGCCGAATCTGCAGGGGCTCTCCCAGCAGCGGGCCGTCCGCGGGTGACGTATACGGAAGCGTCACGGTCACAAATGTGTCCTCGTCAGGGGGGGTCAGGTTCTCGTCCGTCGCAAGAGCCACCCCGCCGGTGACCTCGCCGGGATAGCCGTCCACTGCGGGGCCCTGGACCCCACCGGCGGCCAGTTCAACGCGATAGCCGGGGAAGCCACTGTACCAACCGGTGTTGCCCACCTCGACGGTCAGTGTGTATTCGGTGTTCGCCGCCAGCGGCGTTGACAGAATCTGGGCGAAACCGCCCACGACTGGGGTCTCGGCATAAACGTACCCGATCATGTTGCCTTCCGGTGCCCCGTTCGGAGTGTCCGGGTACTCCGTTGTGGGGTTCCAGATGCCGTTCTCCTCGTCGGTGCCGGACCAGCCCCAACCTTCTCCATCGAGGACATAGTCATAGCCGGCACCGTCAAAGCCGCCATCCTCGGCCAGTTGCCGCTGCTCGAAGCCGGCGTTGACGATCGGGATATCCTCGGCGTAGCCCCGCGGAGACGCGGCGAGCATGCCGCAGGTGAGGGCGAGTACAAGCATCCATGTTCGATTCATCAGGTTTCTCCTTTCCCGTTGGCTTCCCGACCCGTCGTCGCACATCACCGCAGGCGAGGGGCACGCCGGGGCCTCGCCGGGCCGCGGTACCCGCCTGCAGCCATACGCGGACACGCGCGACAAGGCTCCAACCCCATATGATTATAACTGATTTCTCACGCATCCAGTGAAGAAACTCTCACGCGTGCGACGTGATCATGCGTGTTGGCGACCCACGAATCTCTCTGGAATCGGTGGCTAGGGCCTCACGCGAGGCGGCAGCCACGTGGGGCCGAGGCGGCGAGCGCCGTCGAAATCGCTCGCGCCCGCGGAGCGGGGCCGGGCGTGTGGCACCGCACAGGGTTGGGTGGACGGAGTAGGAGGCGCGGCCGGAAATGGAGCCCGCACGCCGGCACACCCCGGCGGCACTGGCTTGTGGCGTTGCGGTGGGGGGGTGTTAGAATCTCCGGCAGTCCATAAACGGGAGCTGGGATGGAACTGATCTGGGCATTCATCGCGGGTGTGGTTCTGGGCGCGGCCGTGGCGGCGGCGGCGGGGGCGCTGCGGCAGCGGTCGGCGAGGCAGGCGATGGCGGGGGTGTTCCGCGAGGCGTTCGTGGGCCTCTCGGGCGAGGGTATTATCTTCGTGCTCGTTCACGGTAGAGCGCCGGATCCACAACGGCCGCCATGGCAGCCACGTCGAGCGAACCGTCAAAAAAGCTGTTGACCTCTTCGGCGACGCTTCGCGGGTCTCGGATCGCAGTCGCGTGCCGGACCACGAGACATGAGATGTTGCGATCGTCGATGGCGCGATGAACTTTCCGCAGTTGCTCCTTGAAGACCTCGGCCAAGCGGCCGCGCTCGAGGTTGGCGCCCTGGCGCCCCTGGTGATCGAGCATGGTTTGCTGCGATGCCAAGACCTCCTCCAGGTCGCGCTCCATAAAGACAACGCGATAGTGCGCCGGAGTGCCACCGGTTTCGGTTGGCAGTTCGGGAAGTAGCTGGGCCACGATCTTCACGACTTTACCACGCGCTTCGCCGATCCAACTCGAGTCGCTGCCGAGCTGCGTCGCCTTGGTGTACTCGAAGTAGCCTTTGGGGTTCGAGGCATCCGCTTCGCGCTGGCCGTCCGTCAGCGGAGACATTCCGCCCGCGACGAGCATTTGCATCATCATGGACGTGCCCGATCGCGGAAGCCCTGTCACGATGGTGATGATCTGGCTTGGGTCGGCTGTTGGTTTTGACGTGGGGGTCGGGGAAGCGGCTTCTTCTGCAGCGGACACTTCGTCCGGGGTGTCTACATCTTGGGAGTCCATCTCCCGGATGTCTTCGTCCTGGGAAACGCCGTCGCGAATCTGTTGGAGCACCTCCCTAAGGCGGTCGCGATGGCCGATCGCGCGAGCCGGACGATAGAGTTTCGAGCCGTAAATCATGGCCAACCAGCGATGGGCGGCGGGCGTCATTGGCGCCAGCTTCAGGCATGTTTCAAATGCCTCGACCGCTTGCTCGAATAATCCAAGCCTCGCGAGCGTCACGCCCAGGCGAAGGTGAGCCCGCGGAAAGTCGTGTATTAGTCCCACGGCAGTTAGGGCGTGCTCCGCTCCTTCTTCGTAGTCGTGCAAACGCGTCAGGGCGGCAGCCAGGCCTTCGTGGGCCAGGGCGTTGTCGCCGTCGATGTCGAGCGCCCGCCCAAAGGCCCGCCGCGCCTCTTCATTGCGGCGCATGCGGAGATAGGTTTGACCCAACTGCAGATGCAATCCGGGCAGCCGAGGCTCCGCCAGTTCGGCCTTGCCAAGATATTCGAGCGCCTTGTCGAAATCGCCGTCAATCGCTTCCAGCCGACCCAGCAGCAGATTGACGGTCGGCGCCGATCGCACATCGTAGCCACGCAGTTTTTCGGACGCCTCTTGCAGCATGCGTTTGCGCTTAGTCAAGAACTCGTCATCGACGGGCGACGCACGAAGCTCGATGGTCAGCGGCTCGCGTTGTTCGTCGTCGGCCTCTGCCTGCTCTGCCTCGACCCGCCGCTGGTGGGCCTCCTCCCACTGTTGTTTCGCATTGGCGATGATCTTCTCAGCGTTCTCGTCGATATTGCGAACGGCCTGCTCCATGCGGTCGGCCCTCTCGACATTCGCCTGCTCCATCTTCGCAAGCAACTTTTCGGCCAGCGGTCGGACCTCGTCAAATCGGCGTTGCCTCATGTAAACCCGAGCCAGCGCGACGCCGAAACGGGGCTGGTCGGGAGACTCTTGAAATAGCTCTTCGAGGCGCGTCGCCGCCTCGTCCAGCAGACCGCCGTGGAGATAGTCGCGGGCGACGTTGAACTTGGCTTCGCGTGCGGCGTCCTTGGCGGCCTGCTCCTGGTTCTTGTCTGGCTCCTCGATATATCCCAGCTCAACGAGTTGGCGGAGCGCCTCGCGTGCTGCGTAGGGATCCTCTCGTTTCTCCTTGGAATGCATTCCCGCATCGCCCTCCACGTCCTCCCAACTGGCGATGGGTTCCGGCGGGGTCCACCGCTCGTCGGCGATCACTTGCAGCAGCGGCTTGCCGTCCATGTCCTCCCCCACGGGAAGGCCCAACAGATTGAGTACCGTCGGCGTGATGTCGAGCAGGCTGGCGCCGTAGATGCGCTCGCCCCGTTTGATGCCCGGTCCGGCCATCGCCACGATGCCGTAATCGCGGTGCCAAACCGCCGGCCCTGCCGGCACTCTAGGCGTTTCCTTGGGGCGGAGGTGGTCGCTGTGGTACCCGTGATCCGAGCAGAGGACGATCGTCGTGTCCTCACCCGCCAGATGCATCAGCCGACCGAGGATCAAATCGTGGAACCGGTAGCAACCGGTCACCACGTCCTTGTAGATTTCAAAATCCTCCTCGCTGACATTCTCCATCCGGGGCGGGTGATATTGCATGAAGGCGTGACTAAAGTGGTCGATGGAGTCGTAATACACCCCCATGAAATCCCAATCATTCTGCTCCATGACGAAGGTGGCTGCGTTATGGACGCTGACCATCTCCGCGAAGAGCCTGGCAAACATGGTCAGCCGCCCGTCCTTCTGCTGGTCGATTTTCGCGGCGTTGGGAATGAACAGAAGAATCTCTTCCTCGGTCAGTTCGCCGGGGTGGAGTCGCAACTCGGCCGTCGCCTCGCGCAGCGACTCAGGATGCACACAATCGTCGGCCAACGGCGGAAGAGCGGTCGACTCGGATTTGTTATCAAGCTTGACCTTTTGAAACATCTCCGAGATGCAGATGCCGTTGATCGGCTCGGCGGGATGGCCGCAGAACCAGCTCACGACGTTGGTCGTCATGCCCTGCTGAGTCAGGATATTCCAGAGCGCCTTGCATTTACGTGTGGTGCTCGACGACGGCCGCACTCCCTTGCCGTCGGGCATGGGCTCCGTGAAGCCGTGAATCCCATGCTTATGCGCCCGTTTTCCGGTGGCAATGGAATTCCATAGGATGGGACTCAACACGGGCTGCAGTGTGGCGAGATTGCCGCGTGATCCGCGCTCGAGAAACTGCTGGGTATGAGGCATCGCGCCCTGCAGGATGAGCTTGTCGATCAGCTTCCAGTCGGCAGCGTCCCAACCGACCAGAAGCACTCGATTGGCAATGCGAGAGGGTTCAGGCATGCCTTCGTTCTCCAGGGATAACGGTAGCCGCTGACGGGTCTCGGAACCATTCCGAGGAAATTGTCCTGTCCGTCCAACGGTACAAGTGCAATGATCGTTGAACCTGTCTGTGTTGTCAAGACTCGGGCCCGCAGCGGCAGGATATCTGCAAAGCCGAAAAGTCGCCGGAGATGGGTGGCTGGTGATGCGCATAAACCGACCGCAACGGGGTCCAACAACAGGGCCCAGGGTCGCGCAGCGCGCGCCCTGGGTCAGAGCGTGCCGACGATGAAACGAACGCCGAAGGTGTTCTACAAGGCGTCCCGTGACTGTACAACCTCGTTGTGGTTGATCCGGGTCTTGCCCGACCGTTACCCAGGGCGCGCTGCGCGGCCCTGGGCTTCGATGTGAACTGGTGGCTTACTGAGAGGATGAATTGACGTACTATCGCTGCGTAACAGAAAGAACGATGGGTGCCATGCCCGCGCTTGGGCAGGCATGGCACTCGAAATCTCTACTCATCAATACTCTCGGCAAGCGTCGCCCATCCGGAAGACGTTGCCGAGAGTGGACCTATCGTGGATCCGCAGCTTTGCCAGACCTTCTTCTTCGCCACGATGCCAATCCTGCTGCGCCGGCGGCAAGCAACATGATCGAGGTCGGCTCGGGAACGTGTGAAGCAACGCCGGGCGCGCTGTTGCTGCCAAAGGCGTGGAGGGTGATGCCATTGCCGGTCCCAAGGTGGGTCACCTCTGCCCAACCATAATGCAACTGTCCGCCGATATCGAATCGAAGCCCCACGAAGCCCCTGTTGTTGGTGAAATTGGCGGTCAGATAGGCATAATTTCCGTATGACAGCCAGGCGATGTTGGCAGCAAAATTCTTGCCGACACTGACAAAGCTACTGGCATTAAGATTGCTTGCATCGATGTTGACACCGTTCACAAAGCCGCCGGGACCCACGAACCCAGCCAGGGTGCTGCTGGCGGGCCCGGCAATGTACGGCGCGGCGTCTAGATAGCTGGCAATACGAAAGGAACCGGTTACGCTGTTGCCTGAGGAAGCGACGGGCACGGCCGTCGCGCCGGTAATCACGTTGAACAGGCGCCCAGGCTCGGCACCCACAGTAATGTCCGGGATGTCCCAAGTGAGCGGTGCGGCGTTGGCCGTCCCGTGGCTTAACGCCGCGGTGACCACCGCAACCGCCGAGTAGGCGGCGAGGCGTTTCCCAATTTTCTTAAGACGATTGGCCCGGCGACGGGCCTTCTTCTGCTCTCTTGACATGGCAATTCCCTCTCAAGTAAATCGGCCTCGTTAGCAAATCCCTTGAAACTCACGCAGGTTCCTGCGGCGGACCGACATTTCCGTTCCCCACTACCTGAGACTTCCGCCAGCCTCGTCTTGCGGACAGCCGTGAGGCTCATGCGACAGCGCACGGGGTGGCACGAAAATGCTCCGCTCGCTGCGACGTCACCCTCCAAAAAGAGTCCCCGATCCGGGCTCAACGGATCGATCCTCCATTATAATCGGAAACCGCTCATTGTCAAGTGAAAAGCGCCTGTTTGTGTGCGACATTCCAGCGGGCATACGCGCCACATGGCCCTTTCTTGGGCAAGAAGAGGGCGCCGGCCGCTGTGTGAGTGGTGCCCAAGGGTGTGAACAATGGAATTGTGGCCCGGCTCGCGTCTGAGAGAAGCTCTTCTTGCCACCGGGAACATCAGTTCTGCGTGAGACTTACGGTTAATTGAAGGGCAGAAAGGAGTGACTACACCGCCGGAGACGCCCCGGCGTTTGATCAGGGATGGCGCGTTTATGTGGGCATCAGCCGCTTTTCTCCTTTCTGCTTACTGCTATCTCCCGCTCTGAGTGCGAGTTGCTTCTCTTGCCAGAAAAGCACCTCGCTCACCGACATGGCCGCGCGAGCGAGGGCCTGGCGCCGGTCGGTGTTGGGCGGCCAGCGCCTACTGTCGCCGCCTGCGGGCGAGCGTCAAGGCGCCCAGCGTGAGCAGGGCGATGGTGGCCGGCTCGGGCACGGCCGCGCCGCCGGGTGGTGGGCCGCCGGTCCAGTTGCCCAGCAGCACGGCCAGGTCGGCGTCCTCCACGTCGGTGTCGCCGAGGCTGCCCTCGGTAAAGTTGCCCAAGGCCCACGTGGAGATGACCAGCGCGTCCTGCTCCCAGTTACCCAGCACGATCGCCAGGTCGATGTCGTCCACGAAGCCGTTGTCGTTGGCATCGCCGGGGATCGGGCCGGAGAGCCCCGGGGTAAAATCAACGGTCAACGTTGCTGAGTCAGCTCCGGGCCCGGCTTCAAACTCGATTTCCTGAACCGTCGTGGTACCACCGGTCGACGGATCCGGCAAATCCAGATAAACATCCGGATAGATCATCAGCGTCAGCCGATTATTCTCCGACCAACCTGCCCGATCAACGACTTCTTGAATCAGCGGGGAGATATCAGGGGTATCCATTTTTGTACCAGCAGCAGGGGCAGCAGCAGGCGCCCAGGAAACCCCTGCAACCGTTCGGTCGCGATCCGTAATATCATAAGAAGCAAGCCAGGCCCACCCAGGCCAATTAGGAGCGTCGAGACTGTAGCCAAATAGTGAGGCGTTGTCGGCCGCTTCGGCAAGGATTGTAAAATCGTTACTGGTCCCCGGATTACCTGAGTTGTCAACCTGGAACGTGATCTTCGCGCTATTGATGGTCGCTCCCTGCGGAATACCTAACTGGTCGTATTGCATGGCGATGACTTGCCAGCCCAGCGCCTCATCCTCAACGCCGAGCTCTAAGTCGCTACTGTCCAACCACCCGCGTCCTTGCGTGCAGTCAGGATAAGTTGGGTCATTGGGGGGATATAGGGTATTCAAATACTCTTCCCCATCATCGTATTCCACCTGGATGCCTCTTGTGACGCTGTCCCCTCTCGCCACATTGCCGCCGGCGAGCATGGCCAGAACAGCCGTTGCAGTAACGACTACGCCCGACACCGTCTTCAGCCGTTCCCACGTTGTTGTCGTTCGATTCATCAGGCTTTCTCCTTTCCCGTCAGTTTTCCGGCTCATGGTCACCAGCGCTCGCGATGCAAATGGCGAAGCCTCGCCGGCGCGTGGTACCGAGGCGGGGAGCGCCGTCAAACGGCCGGCGCCCGCAGAGCGGACCCGGCGCATGCGAGAACACGTCACCGCGGCCACGGCAGCAAGCCATGCCACGGCCAGCAAGCCATGCCACGGCCTTTCCCAGCAGCGGGCCGTCCGTACCATCTGTGCGACCCGCCGTATCTCCGCTTAGGCGGCGAGTTTTCGCCGCCGGAACGCCACGAGAGAACCGAGGGCCGCAAGGGTCAATGTACAGGGCTCCGGGACAAAATCAACCGTCAACGTTGCGGAGTCCGATCCAGGCCCGGCTTCATAGAAGTTTGCCGAAACCGTCGTCCAACCACCCGTCGCAGGATCCGGCAAAGCCAGATAAGCATCCGGATAGATCATCAGCGTTAACCGATTATTGTCCGACCACCCCGGTCGATTCACGACCTCTTGAATCAGCGATGTGAGGTCAGGAGTATCCACCTTTTCTCCAATAGCAGCGGCAGTAGGCGGATTCCAGCCAACGGATGCAAGCGATCGGGCGCGAGTCGTGATATTGTAGAGATCCGTCGTAAACACGGAGGCGTTATCGGCCGCTTCGGCAAGGATTGTAAAATCGTTGCTATCATACGGTATACCGTCTTCGTCAACCTGGAGCGTTAGCTTCGCGCTATTGATGATCGCTCCCTGCGGAATGCCTAACTGGTCGTATTGAACGGCGCAGACTTGCCAAAACAGCCCACCGCCATCGTCATCGCCGACCTCCAGGTCGCTACTGGTCAAGTCTACGTTTCCTTCTGCCCACCCACCACCCCATCCGTGAACCGCTTCTGTGTTCAAATACTCTTCCGCGTCATCAAGATCCACCTGGATTTCTCTTGTGACGATGTCGCCTCGCGCCACATTGCCGCCGGCGAACATGGCCAGGACAAACGTTGCAGTAACGACTACGCCCGACACCGTCTTCATCCATTTCCACGTCGTTGGATTCATTGGGTTTTCCTCCGTATTCAAAAGGCCCTTCTACCCCACACCACACGTGCACCGTCCGCGGCAAACCAGGAGGCTGATGCGCCAGTGCACCGAATGGCATGAAAATGCCCCGCTCCCTGCGACTTTACCCTCCAACATGAGTTGCCCGATCCGGGCTCACGGATCGTTATAATCATTATAATCGGAACCCGGTCACTGTCAAGGAAGAACTATATGTCGGATTGCGGAACTCGTAAATGTATATGCGACACATGCGCCCTTTCTGGGGCAAAAAGAGGGTACCGGCCGCTGTGTGAGCGGTACCCACGGGCGTAAACCATGGAATCGTGGCCCCGCGGCATTGGCTTGTGGCGTTGTGGTGGGGGGGTTGTTAGAATCGCCGGCAGTCGATAACCGGGAGCCGGGATGGAACTGATCTGGGCATTCATGGCGGGTGTGGTTCTGGGCGCGGGCGTGGCGGTGGCGGTGGGGATGCTGCGGCAGCGGTCGGCGCGGCAGGCGCTGGAAGGGGAGTTCCGCGAGGCGTTCGTGGGGCTCTCGGCCGAGGCGCTGGCGGCGAATAACGAGCGGTTCCTGACGCTGGCGCGAGAGAGCCTCACCAGCCACGCCGCGGCGGGCACGGCCGAGCTGGAGGCCCGCAAGGGGCTCATCGACAAGTCGATCCAGCAGGTGACCGAGCGGCTGGAGGCGTTGCGCCAGCAGACGGCCAAACTGGAGGCCGGTCGCAAGCAGGATTACGGGCAGCTCGGCCAGCGGCTCAGCGAGTCGCTCCGGCAGGTGGCCGAGCTGAGGCAGACCACCGACCAACTCCGCGCGGCCCTGGCCCACCCGCAGCGCCGCGGGCAGTGGGGCGAGCGCATGGCCGACGACATCCTCCAGATGGCGGGCATGATCGAGGGGGTCAACTACACCAAACAGCAGACCGCCGCCGAATCGGGCCGCCGGCCGGACTTCACGTTCAACCTTCCCAACGGGGTGAAGCTGAACATGGACGTGAAGTTCCCGCTGGACAACTACCTGAAGCACGTCCAGGCCACCGATGCCGATCAGCGGGCCCGGGCGGGCGAGCAGTTCGCCAGCGACGTTCGCACGCAGGTGCGGGCCATCGCCACCAGGGACTACATCGACCCGGCCGCGGGCACGGCGGACTTCGCGCTGATGTTCATCCCCAACGAGCAGGTCTTCTGCTTCATCCAGGAACTGGACCACACGCTGCTGGGCGAAGCGGCCGAGCGGCGGGTGCTGCTGGCCGGGCCGTTGAGCCTGCTGGCGGTGCTGGCCATCGCCCGCCAGGCCGCCGAGACGGCCAACCTCTCCCGGCGAACCGACGAGGCGCTGGTGCTGATGGCGGCCTTCTCCAAGCAGTGGGGCAAGTTCAAGGGCGAGATGGACAGGCTCGGCGCCCGGCTGGAATCGGCCATGAAACAGTACGAGACGCTCAGCACGACCCGCAGCAAGGCCCTGGAACGCCCGCTGATGAAACTCGATGCGATCCGCGGCGACGCCGGCACCGACGACGGTGAGGCCGACGGCGAGGCCGACGGCGACTCGCCGGGTGAGGAGGAATCCGATGCCTGACTGGCCCGCGGGGCTGGCCCTGATGGTGGACAAATCGACGTTGACCGCGGAGGTGGAGCAGTCTCGCCTCTCCGGCCGCGACCTGTCGGCCTTGGAGGCGGAGTTGGCCGAGCTGATGGCCGGCGAGGTGGAGGCGAAGTGGACGGCCCGCGCGGGCAAGCTGCTGGACCGCGCCGCCCGCCTGCGGCCGAAGCGGGATTGGCCGTACCGCGAGCCGGACGACCTGGCGCGAATTCGCAAGGCCCGCCGCCGGCGCCCCCGCCTGCCGGCCCCGCCGGAGGACGAGGGCACGCTACGCCAGCACGTGCTGGGCGGCTGGCTCGGCCGGGCCGCCGGGTGCCTGCTGGGCAAGCCCGTCGAGGGCCGCTCCCGCGAGCAGATCGCCGGGTACCTGCAGGCCCAGGGCCGCTGGCCGTTGCGGGAGTACTTCTCCAACGCCGCCGACGAGGCCGTCCGCCGGAAGTTCGGCTTCCCGCCCCCGGGCGCCCGCGGCTACATCGAGAACGTCGAGGGGATGCCCCCCGACGACGACCTGAACTACACCGTGGCCGCCATGGTCATCGTGGATACCTGCGGCGGCGAATTCACCCCCGCGGACGTCGCGCGCTTCTGGCTGAGCCACCTGCCGATCCTGCTGACCTACACGGCCGAACGCGCGGCCTACCGCAACCTCGTCGCCGGGGTCGCGCCCCCCCGGGCCGACGGCACGGTGGCGGGGCGGTTCTCCTCGGCGACGTACCGCAACCCCTGCCGCGAGTGGATCGGGGCGCAGATCCGGGCCGACCTTTACGGGTACATCTGCCCGGGCGACCCGCAGCATGCGGCGGAACTCGCGTGGCGCGACGCCTGCGTCAGTCACGTCGGCAACGGCATCTACGGGGCGATGTGGGTCGCGGCGATGCTGGCGGCCGCCCACGTGGCCTCCCCGGACGTCGGCAAGGTCATCGCCGCCGGGTTGGGCGAGATTCCCCACCGCAGCCGGCTTCACCAGGGCGTCTCCGACGTGCTCGCCTGGCGGGCCGAAGGCATCGAACTCGATACCGCCATCGACCGCATTCACGCGTGCTGGGACGCTGCCAACCGGCCGCATTGGTGCCACGTGATCCCCAACGCCCAGATCGTGGCCGCGGCGCTGTTGTGGGGGGAGATGAACTTCACCCGCACGATCGCCTCCGCCGTGGCCGCCGGCTTCGACACCGACTGCAACGGGGCCACCGCCGGCAGCGTTCTCGGGGTCATGCTCGGCGGCGGGGAGGCCATCGACGGCGAGTGGACCGCGCCGCTGGCCGACACGTTGCGGACAGAGGTCGCGGGTCACCAGAACCTTCGCATCTCGCAACTGGTCGACAAGACCGTCGAGTTGATCGGACGCTGTCGGCCGACACTGCCGCCGAGGCCCTGACCGGCGGCGGCTCAGCCGGTGGCGGCAAGAAAGAACCGGGATGGACTGACGGTGGAACTGAAACGGAAGTTCGGGTTCTGGGGCGTCTTCTGTATCGCCGCCGGAGCGATGATCAGTTCCGGCCTGTTCGTCCTGCCGGGGCTGGCGTTCGCCCAGGCGGGGCCGGGGGTGATTCTCTCCTACGCCTTGGCCGGCGTGCTGATGCTGCCGGCGATGATGGCCAAGGCCGAGCTGGCCACCGCCATGCCGCGCAGCGGCGGGACGTACTTCTTCATCGAGCGCAGCATGGGCTCGCTGCCGGGGATGCTGGCGGGGCTGGCCAGTTGGCTGTCGATCGCCCTGAAGAGCGCCTTCGCGCTGATCGGCATCGGCGCCCTGGTGTACCTCCTCCGGCCGGAGATCGGCGAGTGGGGCATCAAGGGCATCGCCATCGGCGGGTGCGTGCTCTTCTGCCTGCTCAACGTGCTGTCGGTCAAGGGCGTCGAGCGGCTGCAGATTGCCCTGGTGGCCGCGCTGCTGGCGATTCTGGCGGCGTTCGTGCTCTTCGGCGCCACCCGGGCCCACCACGCCCGGTACGCCGGGTTCCTCAGTCGGGGGGCGGGAAACATTTTCGCCACGGCCGGGCTGGTGTTCGTCTCCTTCGGCGGGCTCACCAAGGTGGCCAGCGTGGCCGGGGAGGTCCGCCGCCCGGGCCGGAACCTGCCGGCCGGAATGTTCGCCGCCGCCGGCGTGGTCAGCGTGCTGTACGTCGCCGCCGTGTTCGTGACCGTTGGGGTCCTGAACGCCGGAATGCTGTCGGGCAACCTGGCCCCGCTCAGCCAGGCGGGGGGGGCGCTGCTGGGCCCGGCGGGGATCGCCGTGCTGTCGGTGGCGGCGCTGCTGGCCTTCGTCACCACGGTCAACAGCGGCATCCTGGCGGCCTCGCGGATCCCCATGGCGATGAGCCGTGACGGCCTGCTGCCCACGACGATGCACCGCCTCTCCGCCCGGTACGGCACGCCGTGGGTGAGCATCCTCGTTACCGGGGCCTTCATGGTCACCGTCATCGCGGCGTTGAGCATCGTGGACCTGGTCAAGGCGGCCAGCACGATGATGCTCATGCTGTTCGCCCTGGTCAACCTGGCCGTGCTGATCATGCGGCGCAGCAAGATACAGAACTACCGCCCGCTGTACCGTGCGCCGCTGTACCCGTGGCTGCAGATCTTCGGCATCATCGCCTACGGCTTCCTCATCGTCGAGATGGGCGCCGCCCCGCTGTTGCTCACGGCCGCCTTCGCCTGCGTCGGCGCGCTGTGGTACGTGGTCTACCTGCGCGCCCGCGGCGGCCGGGAAAGCGCGCTGGTGTACATGGTCAAGAGCATCGTCTCCCGGAAGATCTACCGCAGCGAGCTGGAGGATGAGCTCAAGCACATCGCAATGGAACGCGACGACGTGATCCAGGACCGCTTCGACCGCCTGGTCAGCGATTGCACCGTGCTCGATATCGACGGGTCCGTCATGGCCGACGAGATGTTCCGCCAGGCGGCGGCGGCCCTGGCACCGCGGCTGAAGATGGCCGAGTCGCAGTTGGTGGAGATGTTCCGCGAGCGGGAGCGGCAGTCATCGACGGTGATCCAGCCCGGGTTGGCCATCCCGCATATCATCGTCGAGGGGGCCGGACTGTTCGAGATTCTGCTGGTCCGCTGCAAGGGCGGCGTGCTGTTTCCCCCGGCCGGCGACGCGGTGCGGGTGGCCTTCGTGCTGGTGGGCTCCCCCGACGAGCGAAACTACCACCTCCGCGCCCTGATGCACATCGCCCACATCGTCCAGGAGCGAGACTTCACCCGCCGCTGGCTCAACGCCCCCCAAGCCGAACACCTGCGCGACATCGTCCTGCTCTCCAAACGCAAGCGAGAACAGCGTCAAGAACGCCCCGACTGAGCCCGCAAATCCGCATGCCGACCGGTCCGCATCTCAAGGCGTCCGATGATTCCTTCGACGGTCGCGTTGTCCCGCCGCAGGCAGTCGCCCGGTGGGGCAACAGATTCGTCACTAGCGCGCCACTGCCCCGCCGTTCGCCCCCACCGGGCTTGCCCCGGTGGAGCGCCAGATTCGTCACTAGCGCGCCACTGCCTCGCCGTTCGCCCCCACCGGGCTTGCCCCGGTGGAGCGCCAGATTCGTCACTACGCGGGGCAACGTGCCTGTGGCGCCGGACTACGCGACCGGGCACACGGTGGGGTGCCGTGGGCTGCGGAGCGAAGCGGAGCAACCACGCGGACAACCCCATCGTCAGGATGATACGGGAATGGCAGGCGGGGCAACGTGGTTGCTTCGCTGCGCTACGCAGCCCACGGCACCCAAGCGCGTGGCGGGTGGCTGGGCTGGGTCTCGTTCTGGGGTGCCACGGCTTGAAAAGCCGTGCCACGGTGCATATGCCTACGCTCCGTCACGACCACGAACGCCCACACATCACAACCTTCCGCTCCCCGGGCGTTGTCGAGGCATTCCCGCAACCATCCCGTCACCTTATCCCCAATCGATCATCCCGCCGCGGCACGGCTTTTCAAGCCGTGGCACCCCGACCAGAGTCATTCACCACGGCCGCCCGGCCCATCGTTGCCAACAGGCGGTGCCATGTTCCTACGCGCAGCGGAGGGGCATGCGACCCGTGGCGCCGCTCGGCTGGGGGGCGCAAACCACGCCACCCGGCTCCTTCTTGAATGTCCAACAGCCAACAAGGAATGTCCAATATCCAAGGTGGGAGTCGCTATCGCTCCTCATTGTTCCTGGCGGTTTCGACACTCGTAGACAGGACTGCAGTCAGTTGGTCTGTTCCCTGGAGAAGCCGAGCAAGCAGGGGCACAGACCCAACCAGGCGGTCCTGGATCGTTTTGTTTTTCCTTGGTCATTGGATATTCCTTGTTGGCTATTGGATATTCAGCCGGGCGCCGTGGCTTCACGCCAAA
>SDBU01003123.1_pt1 | contig 21290 bp, 16 predicted proteins | sample 2277071 | NCBI WGS metagenome assembly SDBU01 (sample SAMN10397929, study PRJNA504765) | marine sediment metagenome | isolation source: marine sediment core GS08_GC12, 126 cmbsf | place: Arctic Ocean: Gakkel Ridge, Loki's castle | collected 2008
GGCCCGTCCTTGTCGGGAATCGCCCCTCACAACTATAAGCTCGAATCCTGATAAATCTTGGCATCCAATCTGGGAGAGCAATTTCAATAAATAGCCACCACGGTGGGCATCGGAAGTAGGGATGACCACAGATAAGTTTATATCACCATCGTCAGATGAGTGCCGCCAAACCTTTCCGGGTGAAGTCTCTTTATGGAGATGGCGCACAAATGGGCGCTCAACATCGGCAGCCGGCAGCCAGATGACTGATTTAAAACTGACCTCAAGATCTTGCAAGTTTTTATTCCTTTCCATCTGGACGGTGACGTTTCACTGCTGTTAGAGCATAGCCAGAGGCTGCATGCCATGCCATTGGATTCCGCTCCAACAGGATATCCAGCCACGACAGGGGCACAGCCAACCATCCGAAAACCCTCAAGCCTATTTTGTAAAGAGTCTTATCATTCAAGCTAAACAGCATGGCCATAGTCTCTTGGAACTGCCAGGCAAGGGCTGAGGCAGGCCCAGCCACAACATGAAACTCGATTATGTTAAAAGTATGCATTAATTGCCGTATTCCATCCGGTGTCCAACGGTAAAAATCTGTTGGTGAGGCATGGACTGTTTGCATGAAGGGTACCTCCAAGAACACTCTTCCCCCAAATTTAAGTACTCTGTAGATTTCCTCCACAGCCTCATGGGGATCAGAAACATGTTCTAACACTCCAGTGCACATTATGGTTTCTACAATCTTATCTTTGATGGGGAGATGTGACAAATTTCCCTGAATGTCTACCTCTTCACCGGCTAAAAGATCCAGATTCAGCGTTTCTGTATCGAGACGCCGGCTTCCTGAACCAATATTTAGCCTCAGCCCACGGGGCGACCTTACCTTCTCAGTGTTTAAGAATTGGAATACCCGATTCCGGCTTTTCTTAGATTGCCAGGTGGGATGGGGAGGTGCCAGCCACTTGCGGACCTGAGAAAATTTGAAATGCGCCATTTTATGCCTCTATTTTCTCTTGATACATACTGAATAATCCCAAAGGAAAATCTGGCCTCAATTGTTTATTTCTGAGATGAAATACCTCAGTTTACCTGAAGGTTCTCTTTCAATACTGGAGACTCTTTTAAAAAGTATCTTAATGTTTCCTCCCAGTTGCTTTTGCATCAGCTCCTTGAAGAGTTGTTCTCCTTTTTCTACTTGCCCAGTGCCTGAAACTACCTCGATCTTAAACAGATCTATGGCCTTCTGCCTAACTCTAAATTGTAAAATTGAAGAAGGATAAGCCTTCATCGCAGCAAGGTTAATATAATCGAAAATCTCCGATGAACATTTTCTGCCATTTGACAGGCAAATAGATTCACTTTCTTTGACCACGGACACCTTCATCAGCGGTAATCCCCGTCCACAGGGGCAAATTCCTGATAGAGGTGCACCCATGTCTCCGACTCGGTATCGGATCAATGGCATATAATCATTTACTAGATGGGTAATGAAAATTTCACCTTTCTCTCCAGGAGATACGGGTCTTCCTTCATGGTTAAGAAATTCGATGAATGTAAGTTCGCTGGATATATGCCAGCTTCCATGAGGGCATTCATAAACGAATCCACCTGTTTCAGAACATCCGTATTCATTGGCGATCTTACAACCAAATACTTCCTCTATAAGAGACCTCTGCTGTGGTGGGCAGGACTCAGCAGTAATCATTACAACTTTGATTCCCATTTTTCTGGCATCCTTGTTGTTTTCCTTTAAATAAACAGCTAGAGGAAATATGGATGATGGATAACAATAGAATATAGAAGGCTTGAACCTGGATATTTTTTCCCATATACGTGATAGAGATTCTTTTTGAAGATCAAATGCAGAAAATAAAAGAGTATTCATCAAACCGCTTTTAACTTTTTGGCTCAGCCGGTCTCGAAATCCGGTGTAGGGTCTTCCCCAAATGGCAACGTGCGGTGAGCCTAGTTTAACACCCCACCAGTCCTTGGCTCTCCAGCGAGCGGCTTCAGAGTAGCTTTCGTGCTCACTGTTATAATAAACAGTCAGGCTGTGTCCGGTTGATCCACTAGTTGAACCCTTTGTAATCCTTCCCTTGTAATTGGGATTCAAGAATTCTGATAGATGGTCTCTCACGTCTTCTTTTTCAATTTTAGGAATATTCAAGAAATCTTCATACGAGAACTCCTTATTATTAAAATCCCAGCCTATGCGAGTGTAAGCCTCTTTGTAGTAGGGGACTTGCTTAGCTGCCTTACTGACGGTTCGTCTAACCAATTGCCACTGTTTAGAAAGAATCTCATCCTGACTCTTCCATTGTGATTCAGACAGTTCTTTAAGTGTACGTGCAGCATATTCCCCTTTCAATTTCTGCACTAGTGGCCAGTAAATAAGGCGAGTAAAGGTGGCGTGCAAATTCATGAAGTTAGAGTTTCTTGATAAAGGCTAATGTAATCAGCGGCGGCTTTCCTCCAGGAATATTTTTTGATTTGGCGATATCCGGATTCAATGAGGGTTCGACGGTATTCGTTATCATATACTATTCTATTTAAGCCCCGGGCAATGTCATTTATATTCATAGGATCCACCAGACAGGCAGCTTTCCCAGTGATCTCGGGGATAGCAGAGCTCTTTCCAGCGAGAACAGGTATCCCGAGAGACATGGCCTCCAATGGAGGAAAACCAAATCCTTCATATAATGAAGGATAGCATAAAGCTAAGGACTTCTGGATTAATCCCCATAAAATATCCTTTTCTACAAATCCAACCAGATGAATATTGCTGAAAAGGCCTAATTCCCTGGCACGGTTGGCTTGATCACTTTGAATCCACTGTTCATAAGAAATTCCCGAAATTACTAAATGGGGAAAATCGTTGGTTTCTTTTCTGCATTTTGCTATAGCCTCGATTAATTTCTTAAGATTTTTTCTGGGATCTTGTACTCCGGTAGAAATTAGATAGGTCTGAGGTAAATTGTTTTCCTCAACGAACGTATTTACGCACTCTTTTTGGGAATCCTTCCCTGGCTCGTATGGACTAAAACCATTATGTATCACTCTTACACGACTTTCTGAAATCGGGAAATAAGTCAAAAGTTCCTGTCGCGTGAATTCTGAGACGGTGGCTACCAGATCAACACGATTCAGGGAAATTGTCATTTGACGACGGTAGTTCTCCACTTCATGATGTTTATAAAGTTCAGGAAAAGCCAAATATCGGCAGTCATGAACGGTCAAAACTGTTTTGATATTCCTTGTCGGGGGGATTTGGATGTGAAGAGAGTGGAAAACATCCGTTCCTTTTAAACGATAATCAATTGGTGGCCAATTAGACCTCCACCACCAGTCTACCAATTTTCGAGGTAATCGGAGAAAGTGATTAACAGCGCCTGGATAAGAAATGTTTTTCGCGTTTTTACTGGCTCGAAAATAGTTCATGAAAAGGGTAAAACGGTCATTCTTGGCAACAAGCGGCAGGTTAAGGAGTAAATTGTGAGTAACTTCCGACAATCCGCTATACGGGTTAATAACCAGGCAGCTTGTATCTATGACAATCTTCATTCCCTTTACCCTTCCCAGGGACCTCTCGCTTGGATATCAGCAAACACATTTATTAGCTTTGCAGCACCCCTCTCCCACGTGTGGGAAGCAGCATGCTTCATTCCCTTCGTTATCAAATTGTTTCTCAACGATTGGTCACTCAGTACTCTTTCCATTTCATGGGCCAGTTTTTCCGGATTATCAGGATCAACCTGGATAGCTGCATTTCCAACTGTCTCAGGTAAGGAGGAGCAATTTGAAGTAATAACCGGTGTTCCACAGGCCATGGCTTCTAATGGGGGAGATGTCCATCCTTCGTAAAAAGAAGGAAACACAAATAGGTCAGCCCCGTTATAAAGATCAATAAGATTATTTCCGGCTTGATCCACATATCCAAGGAAATGAACTCGGCCCGTCATATTATGCTCAGTTACAAACCGGTGGGCGGCATTCCATGCGCTGTCAGAGGGTCCGGCTAGCACTAGATGGTGAGATGTTTTAGCGGACAAGGTTTTGTAAGCGGAGAGGATTCCCATTATATTCTTATGTATTCCTATAGCGCCCACATACAGAATATAAGGCTTATCCAAATTATACGTATTAATTAAACGGCTCCGGACTTCTTGCTGATTTTCTTGCTTTCGGAATTTCTTATTCACTCCATGTGAAACAACGTATATTCTTTCCGGGGCTAAATTCGCATGATGGATGAGCTCGCTTTTTGTGGTTTCAGAGACGGCAATCAGATAGTCAGCATGCTTTAAAATAAATGAAAGGCCTTTATTTAGAGATCTAATAATCTTGGATGATATTTTTTCAGGGATTACTCTGTAGGCCAAACCATGTATGGTTGCAAGTACTAAAGAATTTTTTGCTGGTGGAAAGTAAAATTCATTTGTATATAATAGGTCGCATCCGGGTGCAATCATTTCAAGATAAGGCCAGGATAACCTTTTCCAGGCTGGAATCAATAGCCTATAAGGAACATGGATTACTTTTTCCGTGGCATGATTTTCTAAAGGTCCAAGGTGTTTTTGAGTCTGGCTTTTGTAATCGAAGTAAAGGAGATTGAACTCCATATCTTTATATTTGAGTAGTTCGCTGATCATACAAGCCGTACAGTGACTGACAGCCCGGGAGCCGTGGGTCAGGGAGCTCATATCAATAGCGATCTTCTTCACGTGGTTTGCTCATTTTGGTGGCTGGGTCGAGTGGCTGAAGCTACCAGCCTGACTTGAAAACTGCCTGGATGTTTTTCTCCTGGAGATTCGATTGTGTAAATAAATTTCAAGATAGCATACCACAATCTGCGTACAAGTCTATAAGCCAAATGGCGGGGAGTTAATTTGAGTGGCCATTTTTGCCGTATGAATCTAATATCCGAGAATCCAGCTAATGATAATACCTGCTTTAGTGACATTTCAGTAAATATGGTTTCGTGTGTAAAATCATTATACCTGCAGAAAAGACTTGCGAACCCTGATACCTGAGGCACGTTGATCACAGCATGCCCTCCTGGCTGGAGGGCACCAAGTGCTGCCTTTAACAAATTCACTGTTTCATTTTTGGGAACATGCTCTAAAATATCATTCATGGTGATCATTTGGTAGGTGGAGGGATGTTTTTGAAGAAAGATAGAAGTGTCATCAATCACATAGATAGGGCATTTTATATATTTCCTGGCTTCTTCCGCCTGCTGGGATGAAAGTTCTACTCCTTCTATAGATGTATATCTTTCTTGTTGCAGAAAAAAGAGAAATTTACCATCCCCGCAACCTATATCCAGGATTCTGGCATTTTTATTTGCCGGGAGACAGTCGTAATACCACTCCCCATATCCTGCGCTGGTCAGTTCATAATCCCGCCATCCATGGAGGTCTTCATAGAATGTTTCATGGTATTTTTCGAATTTTTCGTTTCTTTTCCTATCGACTTTTTTATCATTCAAATTAATTTCTCCAAAGACTCCTAGTCAAAATAATTTATTCAACATCATGTGGGCTTAATTTGAAAATTTTAGATTTATGTGTTCATCTCCTGAACATAACCCGCATGTTTTACAAATTTTCATTTTTCTTAATATTGTTTTTTTTATAACTTTGTGGTGTTCTTTATTCTTCCAGACCTCCAGGAGATTTCTCTTTGAAAGATCTCCATAAACTTCTAGCCCATTATGATCAAAACAGCAGACGGTGATATTGCCATTCCATAATATCACGGGTATTTTCCAATGGGGACAATAATTGTATTTCCATTTATTTACTACCCTTTCCTCTTTATCAATATTATATCTGGAAAAAGAAAGATCATGAGGTAGATATTCTTGGGCCAGCTTTTTTCTTCTTTTCTCATCAGTTTGGTGGGTGCCCAAAGAAACACTTATAAAAGAAATGGCATCAACTTTTAAGTCCTTTGCTAGTTTGACTGCTAAGTCCACTTCTTTTTCTGTATGTTTCATAATAATGAATTGGATTTTAATAAAAGGAGTTTTTAGGCACCTTATTCTTTTTTCTTGAACAAGCCTCCTGATATTTTCTATCAAAACAGGGAAATTTCCGCCTTTACGATATTTTTTATAAGTATCTTCTGTAGCCCCATCAACTCCTATTATTAATTCTGATAACCCTGAATCCAAAAGTTTATCAATATTTTTTCCAAGGAGTGTCCCATTAGTACTTATAGAACAGTTAATGTTTCTATTAACAAGAAATGTAACCATTCTAAATATATTTTTATTAATTAATGGCTCGCCAGATAAATATAAACTAACATTCTGGATGCTTGGAGGTAAACTCTCTGCTATTTTTAAAAAATCAGAATAAGACATAATTCCTTTTTCTCTGTCTGAAGACTGGGTTGGACACAATGGACAATGAAGGTTACAGAAATTTGTTGTTTCTATTATTGCTGATTTAATAGGAAATAATGAAAGGAGCAGAGGGGGGGATGTTTGACTTAATATTTTTTCAAAACTCCGTTCTAAATATCTCTTGATATTCCCCAGATTTCTTTTCCAGTGCATCATTGAGGTTTTATAATCCTGCATTAATAAATGGGAACTTTAGTAATTTTTTCTTAGATCTTTTGTTGTTTTAGTTCTACTATATGTATAGAAATTATAGGCGTTTTCTGTGCATAGTTTCTATCTGCTGCAACTTTTTATCATGATTTATTATGTCTAGAATTTCTTTTGTAACAGCATTCCAGGTTAGTTTTTTAATGACAAAATCATGAAGAATATTTGCCCTTTGTTCTCTTTCTTCAGGATGATTGTATAGCCAAAGGATCATATCCGCTAATGCCTGAGGGTCTTCAGGAGGGACTAAGGATAATCCCTGTGAAAGTTCGTCAGGGTAGTTTTCTATAAAAAGGCTGTTAGCAATAACTGGCATTTGGAAGGCTGCATAAGTTGCAAAACGGGTTGTGACTGGGCCCAAATCCTGAAGGCCTTTCTTGGACAGATTAATCAGCCCCACATCAACAGCCCCCATAACATTAAAGAGTAATTCAGGCTGAACATAGCCAAGTAAAGTTATCCTTTTGGTTACCTGCCTTTTTTGTGATTTATTTAATAAATTATCTACCTCAGGGCCAGCTCCAATCATTATCATATGTAAGTTTGGTACTTTTTTATGACAAAGTTCCATTGCTTTTAAAATAGTACTTAAATCATAATATCCCCATATATTTCCTAAAAACCCTAAGTAAAAACCGTTTTGAGGTAGATTTTGTTTTTTCAAAGCAATAGAACGAGCTGTTTTTTTTGCTGTAGGAATATTTGTCCCATTCAATATCATATGAGCTTTACTTGGATTTAAATCGTAATACTCAATTATCCAATTATATCTCGGGAATGAAGGAATAATGAGGCCTGTTGCTTGCTTGAAATCAGAAGCCTGATGTCTTTCGACTCTAAGCATACGAGTTCTGTTTATCCCTGCCATCTCCATATATTTAAGTAAGATGGCGTTTATTTCTATGTAGAAAGGGATTCGAAATATTACGGAACAAAATCGAGGGAAAGGATTTACTTCAAGTTCTCGAACATAAATTGCGTCATATTTTTTCAACAAACATAGTGTAAAAAAGTACGTGCCACCTAACATTTTTATCCAGAATCTACCTAAAGCTGAAAATCTCCAGGGCCATAAATAGTAAAAACGGACGCCAGGAATCTTAGGACGCATTTTTTTCGGACGGGGCACTATGGCATCTACTTTACACGAATTATTGCTGAAACCATGCAATACCCCTAGTGTGTGAGCCTGGCAGGCATTGGGTATATCAAGTTCTACAAAAGAAAAGTATAGAATTTTCATAAATTTGACGTTGGATATTTTAGCCCTTAAGTAAGCTAGGTGTCAGATCGTAAACATTCATGATATACATTGTTTGTCTGCTTTCCAATATCACTCCATTGCAATTTTTGGGCGGACTGGAAGTTGTGTTTTCCCATTTTTATAAGATCTGTGTTCAAGTAAAACCGCATGCCCTTAACCAAGCCATTGGAATCTGATGGATCAAATATGAAACTGCCTTTTTCATCTAAAATATCTTGTATACCTCCTATAGCAGGAGCGATGACAGGCTTTCCAAAGGACATAGCGAGCATCACAGCACCTGAAGTTAAGATATTTCGGTAAGGCAAAACTGCAACATCTGCGGCATTCATATAAACTTGGACTTCATCGTCTGGAATGAATTCAAAAACAAGCTTAATATTCTTATTCATGTCACATTTCTCTCGGATTTTATTAGCGATTTCGTTATTACTTGGCTTTCCCACTATTAAAAGCTTTGCTTGGGGAACGTTTAATTTCTTAAAAGCTTCGATGAGGTCAGGGACGCCCTTATAAATTCTAATTACACCAAAACACAGGAATACCACATCTCCGGTATTAAGCTTTAATTTATTTCTAGCTTGCAGCTTATCTACAGTGTTTTCATAATAAGCAATATAATTTCCATGAGGAATAGTTTTTAGACAAGACTCTTTTCTTATTTTGAATGTCTCTTTAACCTGTTGTTTAGCTGAATTAGTGTGGACAATAAGTTTATCGCAAAGTCGTGCAAGTATGCTGCTAAAAAACAATTCGATAGCTTTAAATCTTTCCTCATGATTATAAAGATTGTGAACAGTCCATACGATTTTTATTCCAAACAGTTTTAATATAATTAATCTACCGATAAAAAGTGTGGATTTTAAAATTGTTTTTATTTTATTCTGCGCTAAAAAGAATAGATGTTGCCAATGTATATGTAGAATAGCCGGCTTCCGTTCAGGTTTTAATAATGATAAAATACGAATAGTGCTTGCAAATTTCACCTCTACATTTTCTTTTTTTAATGAGTTAGCTAATGCATTTTGATATGGATTTCCCTTTCTCCACTCTGGAAGGAAGAGAATTTTCATTTTCTTGCCGTCCTAAAATACCTTCGAATGAATCTATAGATCTTTTTCAGATTAAGTCCATGTTGCTTTGCCTGTTTAGTTAGATATCTTAAGTATTTTCTGATAGTTATATATCTAACTTCAAAATATTTTTCCTTTATATTGCGCGGAGGAAAATAATATTCCGCTCTTATTTTAGTATTATTGAAATCTTTGTTTATATTCTTATAAAAAATTCCATCATTAGTGCTGTAAACCCCCCCTTGTCTAGCAAAAGATAACACGTTGTTGTCTTCCAATTGATGATAATCAATTTCTAGATAATTACTCACGCCATCAACAGTTCCCTGGACATGACCTGCTGGATATGGTGTTGGCTCTAGAGGTACTTGTAATGTATGAGGCTGCAAAATATTCCCAAAAATAGTTCGATACTTTGTATGAAAGTTAAAACAATCGGAGTCATACCCTATGTTACCCGTGCAATCCACTATAAAAAAATGCAGACCTGAATAATTATGCCTGTCAAAAATAGGTTTTTCATTCAGCATATATTTTATAGTTGCATCATCGCAGTATTTAGCTATAAATTGTCTTTCTTCATCGTTATAAGCTTCTGGATAAAATTTGCCTTTATAAAATCCTTTAAATCTCCTTATATGAATCAGAAAATTATGCTTATCGAACACTTTAAAATCAGATTCAAATCTTTTAAGATGTGGAGGCCACATAACATATACTACTGGTGACTCAATATCATGTTCTCTTAGATAAAAAAGCTGTTTTAGAAATTGTTCTGTAGTGGTCTGAGTAGGATGAAAGGAGGCGTTTATATATATTCGTCCTTCTTTTGATAAATTTGTATTTAGCAGTTTCTTTAAATTTTGGGATAAATTAGTTGTCATCCTGAGATTCCATCTTGGTTCTTGCTCAATCATCGAGACAACATCATAAAACGCTTTGCCCAGCATTGGCTCCCCAAAAGCTAGATAGAAAAATAATTTCTGATCACCAAAAGATTTCTTGAAAGCATCACGCCATTGCTCAATATCTCCGAAAAAATAGTTTTCCACTTTGGATGAATGAGCATAATAACAGTACGCGCAATTATAGTTGCATTTGCATTCCCTGCCATTATATTGCCAAAGAATAACCGTGTGGGACTGAGGTACTACATGCAAAAGAGATTCGCAGAAAACCTCGTAACCTTTTCTATTTGGATGAATGTCATCCCTGAGGCCTTCTTGAAGAGGTTTTATTTTTCTTTTCCACAATGAGTTTGCGTCTGCTATCTTTATTCTCTTCTTTCTTGCGACCTCTCTAATTATGCTATTATATTCATCTACTTCTTTACTTGTTCCTTTAAAAAGTCCTTGATAATCAGGATTTATGGTAAGTAGAATAACTCTTGCATCATTTTCATTGAATTTATCCACCATTTTGGAGATATTTTCCCTAAAATCTTTTTTAGAAACCCCTTTCCTCCAATCATTCATGCCAAACCCAATTACTGCTACCTGTGGCGATTTTTTCAAGAGGGGAGCAATTCGCTTTAAACCAGTTCTGGATGTATCACTGATCACACCCGCGTTTATAATTTCAATCTGTTTATCCGCATATTTTTCTCTAAGGGCTTTTTCAAATATAGGGGTACACTCTCTAGTTATTGAATCTCCAAAGAATATTATCTTACATGGATTTTCCATAAGAACCTTCCTGTACAAAACTCAAACTTATGTAATCGAACCAGCTTTTGTAATCTTTTTGCAGTAGATTCATCTCTAAACTCTTCATTTCTTACTTTTAGCGAGTGCAATTAATTCGGCTAGACTATTCCTAATAATTTTTCGCTGCTTGGAGACTTCCGTACGTATTGCCTTACAACGAGTATTATATCGTTCAAATGTATCTTCAATAAGACCAATTAGTTTATCGCCTGTTACAGCCTCTAACCCCAATGAATAATCGCCCTGATTAATACTGTCCATAAATACTTTGACTTTTGGCATATATTCAAGTCCGATTACAGGAACACCCGCAGATGCTCCTAGAATTAATGAATGTAGCCTCATTCCGATGATTAAAGAACTTTGCTCAGCCATTTCAATAAATTCATCTACCTCAAGTGCACGTGAATGGATGTTCACTCTATTCTTGTGTTTCATAGATGATAGAACCTGGTTTGAAACGACTCTATCATCATCGTAATCTGTGGTCCTCATCGGTATAAAATCGATAATAGCCTTATAATTTTCTACAAGAAAATCAGCAGCCATGCTTAAAGACCGGATAAAATTTTCATTAAGAGCCGGCTTTTCTATGTAGAATCCCTTGTCAAACCAATGGCGCACACAAATAATTACTTTCGGCGGCGTCGAAATATCTTTTATTTTACTCGTACCGATATTAGCCAACAATACGCAAGGATCCGTTACTACCTTTATTTCATTTCTAACGCCGATATCCTTCAAAATATCTTTTGATTTGCGGTCTCTTACAGTTATCAAATTAGTTTTATCTAATGTATTTTTCAATAATGTTTTTGAACTGTCATACCGGATATTTTCAACCCCAATGGCACAAAGTGCTACTTTCACTTTCAATTTTTCAGCCAGTTGCAGTAATCTCAGCCAGCTTTCAATATTTGAAGAATTATTACCGTAATCCTTAAGGAGTCCTCCTCCCCCCAAAATAAAAAGATCGCTGGTTTTTATCTCCCATATTCTGCGCAAAGCACTTCGCCTTCCTCGTGAATGAACGCTCTTCACCCCATGCATCATAGAGACCTGTTTTGGATTATCAGAAAATACAACCAATTTTATGTTGGAGGATTTTTTAAATTCCTGCAATAGGGCTTTTAGAATTGCCTCATCACCTAAATTCCCGTGCCCATAGAATCCGTGAATTGCAATTTTATTCATTGACTCATCTTACACATTTTTACCGCCGCCTGTCTTATGTTCCTATCATTTCCATCCCTGGTTAAGTAGTGATGGCGGTAAGAAAGCTGGCGATAGGCGAGATATGGTAATAATGGTAATCGTAATCTGCGGTTTAGCTTTTTCAATATTTTTACCGACATGAGATCTTGTAGATAATAGGCATTGTAAAAGAATCGTCCATTAGCATTTAGTTTAGGTTCCTCAATAGGTATTTCTGCTATAAAGATAATATCGTCAATTCTAAAACCAATACTCCCAAAACGCTCTCGTATTGATTTCTCATCATATCGTCGTTGAAAAAAAGCTCGGCCATCCTCTCGAATCTTTGTTGGCCAGTAGAAATTTTTCTCCTTGAGCCACTCCTCGCTGTAGGAATTACTCGCTGGAGCAGTGATAACAAAAATACCATCTCTTTTGAGTATCCGAGCTACTTCTTTGGCGATTTCACGATCTCCGTTATCTGCTACATGTTCTAAGGCTGAGATCGAGAAAACTCTATCAAAGGAGTTATCTCCAAAAGGAATATTTGTAGCATCAAAAGTTTCAATCCGTGGTGAAAACCCAAAATTTTTTGCATATATTTTAAAATCTTCAATAAAATAGTCCTCAACATCAGATATTGTTATTTCCGGGAAGCCATTTGCACCCAAATATAATGCCAACAATTTTGGACTCGATATATCAAGTATTTTGTGTTCTTCCTTTAAATCGATTAAGCTTATTGTGAGAGGGGTCTCAATTATTCTCACATAATTCATGGGTGCCCGAAGCCATTCGTCAAAATGCCTTGTTTGCCGAGTAGACTTAGAAAATACCTTAGGCAAAACTCGTAAAAGGTAAAAAAGTTCAATTTCTTTCTGGATAGAACGGACTTTTTTTAAAATATCGATCTCATTTGTCATGTCTCAACTCTTAGACAACAGTATAAAACTCCAACCAAGCCTGTTTAGTGTTTTAATCCCTAAAAGCCGGCGAGTCCGATTAATCATAGACTTTATAATATTAATCTATTCCTGCTGTGCTAAGAAGGAATTAAGCAGCATGATTCTTTTCAAAATGGGATAATGTTCCTTGAGATATTCCACATTACGATTCCTTATACCTTGTTTCAGTGTTGGATTTAGCACGTCCATAAATAGATGAGGCGGGCTTTCGAAAATCTCCTCAATCCAGACGGTATCGTCACGACTTCCCGAAACCATATTTTTCATCCCTTTTAAGGTTTTATAGAGCCTTGGGCACTGTTCTTGTATCATACTGCCTATTCGAATACGCAATGATTGATCTGAAAGGAAACTGACTAAGTACGGCTCCAATTTATCGGCATCTTTTGTATTAGTAGAAACTATACTTGATAGCCCCGGTTTGCTTCTTTCTAGAAGAGCTTTATATAGCGAGTAATTATACTTGTGCTCCATTGGTATGGAAAGTGTTTTTTGGATAAACTCAAAATCGCAAAAAGGTAAAATAACAACCCCCTTACTTCCAAAAATAAGCCTTGGTAGGCAGCCTGTATTTCTTCGGCCACGGTTTTTGAACAGCCACAAACTGACAAAATCCTCGCTATGGATATCATTGATCTCTTGGGTAATCTCACTCTCCAGTAACTCAGCAAATTCTTTAAGATACCTAGAATCGATAATCTTTTGCCAGACTTGCATTCCTGGTACATACCACCTAAATCCATGAAGGTATTTTGAGTGAAGAATTTTAGCAGCAGTGTTTCGGTCCTTGTCAACAATACATTTATATAGCCCTTTTCCTTTAGCAAGGTGTGAGCCAATTAACCACACGTCTCCGTAAAAACCGTCTGCGAGAATAAAACCATCGTAGGGCAACCTTTCAGTCATGGCAAAACTCCAGTCATGAGACCAGGTGGTATAATCCATCATCCTCAACCGATTTTTTTTGCTTTTTTCAGTTTCGGATGACGTAGATATATATTTATTGGGAATGCCAAAGAGGTTAGAAACTTCTCTTGCGATTTTCCTTTCTGATATGAGACGATCCTTAACCCTTTCTCCCCTTTGCTGTGTAGTATATGTCATTGCAAGTTTGCTTGTAGGTGCTAACAGTGAGACAATGAATCTGGTATCCCAGCCCCCACTCAAAAAACTGGCGAAATTTTTGGGAGAGAGATCAGAATAACCCTCCACTTTTTTCTGTAAATGTTCAAAAATTAGATCAGTGGCGTCGTCCAGGGTCATGTCTTTCTCTATATTAACATTGTCGAATTTTTTATACTGAACGATCTGCAAATTATTCTGGCGCATCTCCAATTTGCAGCCAGGCGATAAAATGCTTACATTCCCAAGCAAGGTTTTGTTTCCTACATTGTGTCCCATAATAAGAAATTCTAAAACTCCTTGCCAATCGATCTCAACGTCTTGACCTAGATATTTGGCTAAGAAGGATTGAAGGCTGGAGAAGACTAAAACTTCACTATTTGTGTTGTATGAAATAAGACTCATTCCCAAAGGATCAGTTGCAAGAATACAATGGTCACTGTTATTATCAATAATCGCGCAGCTAAAATAATCGAAATAATTCCCGATCTCGCATTCTCCGGTTAACAGTACGCCTGTAAGATATTCCAAAGCAGTTCTCTTATTGGGGATTTTTCTCCATTGCACTCCTGTTGCGACAGCATTATTATCTTTTCCAGACAGCATCTTAGGCCCTTGCCACATGTGTGGGAAGCCTGCTCTAGCAAAGATATGCTTATTGTTCTGGCTTATCTCTGTAGGCCATGGTAACTCTTTCTTTATTGCTGTGAAAGAATCCAAAAATCGCAGCTTTGATGTTTCTCCCAGTTTTCCATTCCTACTTACAATACCTGCAATAAACGACATTTTAACCTTCCTGTATATTTATGCTTCTGAATATTTCTCTCTTACTCTTATCTCTTTTTCTATCCATCAAAACCTTTATTCTGGAAAACATGTTATCTGCTTGTATTTCGTCTTGGGCTTATTTTTTGCCGCTATAGACAGATTCCGATTTCTCATTACTTATTCTTACCTTTTTTACTGGGTAACGAGTCAGATATTGCTTTTAAGACCCGCTTCATATGATCAAGTGACCCTATAGATACCCGAAAATATCCTGCTAGCTGAGGAAGATAGCTTCTATCACGTACAAAGATTCCCTTCTCCTTCAACTCATTTACTACGTCGCTAGCATTTGGCATCTTTATGAGTATAAAGTTTGCAGGTGTCTCATGCACACTCAAGCCCAAGTTTTTCAGTTGATTCACCAGCCACTCTCTCGCCTTAATAACTTCATCAACTCTTGACTCCAGGTATGGAATATCATCTAAAGCTGCCGAAGCTGCTACCTGACCCAGCAAATTCACATCCTTTCGATTGTAAACTTTATTTATGTTGTCTATTAGCTGTGGCTGACCCAAAACGTATCCGATTCTTACACCAGCGAGACCGAATGCCTTGGAGAAAGTCCTCGTTATGAGGATATTCTGATAATTTGTCAATCCAGCAGCAGTCATTTTACAATACTCGAAATATGCCTCATCAATAACAAATAGGACCTGGGGATATTCTTCTAGAAGTTGCTGTATAGCGGATTCTTCATAAAGGACTCCCGTGGGATTGTTAGGGTTGCAAATGTAGACCAGTTTTATCTTTCCAGAGGATAAATACTCATGATACTTTTCTAATGCTAAATGAAAAGGATTTTCGCCCTGAAATCTAACGAGATTGGCCCCTACACTAGCCAAAAATGTATATGGCTGAGTATAAGTTGGTTCTCTAACTAACACCTTGCTGCCACTATCCAGATAGGTTAAACAAATAGCCTGCAGAGCCGCGTCAGATCCGTTGAAAACTTGAATACAGCAAGGATCCATACTAACGTAGTGAGAGATCTTCTCGCGCAACTCACTTGCTGTTACATCCGGATAGAAATTTAGATGACCGCCTTCAATCACTTCTTTAAGCCTCTTTATCACTAGGGGAGAGGGCGGAAAAGTTGATTCATTCCAGTCTAGTCTCAAGTTGTCCGCCTTCTCTTGCAGGGTTAATTTGGCGCTCTGTGAGGGGATATAGGGAGTAAATCCCGTCATCCATTTAGCTGGTCTGATACCTTGACTCATTCTTGATTTGCTCATAGGCCTGACTCCAAGAAAACCATCATTAAATGAAATAGTGACTTGCGGTGTATTCTTAACGATTCTCCTAACAAGAGATTTTATTCGACGGTTTTCAAGATAACTTCTTATTATGTTCCTGGTTGATCTTAAAAAGCTTACTACTTTCTCAATATGAGGTAGTCTTCTAGCTGTATTTCCCAGGTGGCTTCTTTTTATCCTGTTGACTAATCTTCGATAAAAGCTTAAATGGTTGGTATTTGCAGACTGTTTTCTGTAGTAGGAATCGTTACCGGTCTCCAAGAAAAGGTGGATATTACGCAGCTCTGGTATAGTTTTGCCTTTGACGAAGGTAACAATATCTCCCGAACTGTGCCTCTTTGTGAAATAATCCGGACTAGTAATTATGCTATGGCTTATCCCAATGTATTCTGGAGAATGCGCGTCGCTTCCATATATTACGGGATACTTAGCCTCTGCAGCAAACTGCAGGGTTTCTTGCACACATCCAATATCGTCTCTTATATTTAGGGCTTCCAGATAATCAGTATTCTCTAGTACAAATGAAACCTCTTCTTGCGTTAGATTCTTATTCTCCAAATGATAGAATAAACCAGTATTCTTCCTGTACGGATGCGGCAGAATAATAATTGCACCATGTTCTTTCAGCAGACGAATAGTACTCATAACGCTGTCGCAGGGAATTTCTTCATCCACGTTCAGGGCAATAAGGTGAAGACCATCTCTGCCAGCCGGTAAAGTAAGCTCAATGGCTGGTATGATTTGTACGTCGTCAGGTTGGCGCAATCTTCTCGCTTCGCGGTTGCCATCGAGTGTGTCATGATCAGTTATGGCTATTGCATCCAAACCACGGTGCTTGGCGGACCGCAATATTTCACTTATTTTCGCTGACGAATCATGTGAATACTTGGAGTGCACATGAAAGTCGATTCTCATCAATACTGTCTCCTTAAATTGTCTTTATCTGAATCTTTGGCACTTTATTCTCCTGGTCTGTTTGGAACGCGCCTTAACTTCAAAACTTGCGATTTTAGACATGGTTTAAATCCTTGCTCCAAAATCATCAACTTAAGAAGCTTTTGACCAAGAATTCCAGCAGGTCTCCAACAATTCCCTTATATTGTAGCCAAATAACCAACTCATAATAATAGCCATGCTAACAAAGACAACAATGCCAATGGCACCGAGAGCCAAAAAGCCAAAGACGTCAATGCTATTAAAGACACGGTATTTGAGCACCAATAAAACAGTGCACATAATTAATGTCCCCAACGCTGGAAAGGCAATGCTTTTCATATATTCCCATAAACGAAAATGAACAGTTTTTATAACCAGTTTGAGAGCGATTGGCTCGAAGCCCAGGCCAGCAATTAATACAGCCAGTGATGCCCCTACAATACCCCACTTTACAGTAAGCGGATAGATAAAAATGGCAAGTAAAATCAATTGAGCAAACTGCAACTTCGTTGATATATTAGGCTTTCCGACACCTTGAAATATCGGACCTCTCGTTGCATATATTGACCTCAGAAGACCCCATAAAGCTAACACCTGCATGGCCGCAACTATTGGCATCCATTTTTCTCCTAAAAATATCCTTGTAAAATCAGGAGCTAATACAAAAATTAGTCCTGCAACGGGAAAAGAAAAAAATGCAGTTAATTGCAGAACTTTTAAATAAGATTCTCTTAATTTAGGGATATTATCCTGCATTTTTGAGTAAGCCGGGAATGTTACCTGAGAAATGACATGTGTTATTTCAGTTGCCGGAAGATTAGATAATCGATAGGCCATAGTGTAGAAACCTAGTGCAGTTACCCCTAATAACTTTCCTACAAAAATATCATCTCCTTGTGTAATTAAGAATGTCAACATTCCTGAAGCTAAAAGCCATTTCCCAAAACTAAATAATTCTTTTGCTTTTGGCAGGTCAAATTTGAAGTTGGGTCTGAATGGATGAAGCACATATGAAAGGATAAGTTTTGTCACTGCCCCAAAAATAGCCCCATAAACAAGGGCCCAGACATTCCTCAATATAAATGCCAAACTAACACTTACTATAAGAGTCACCATCTGGGTACTGAAGTTGTAAATAAACAATTTCGCAAATTGGAGCTCCTTCTGAAAATATATCATTCCTATATTGGTAAGCCCGGTTAAAGCTATGGAGATTGCCATGAACTGGATGACTAGTTTTGCTTCTGGATTATTAAAGAAAGTAGCAATTAGAGGTGCGAATAAGATTAAAATAAAAGCCAATATTATTCCGCGAACTGCCTCTACACACCATGCTGTATTCAGATAATCAGACGTGCCGCTCTTTTTTTGAATGAGGGCAGGAGCAAATCCAGTTCCAGAAAAGGCAAGGAGTATTGATGTGGCTATCATGGCTATACCCACTAACCCAAAATCCGAAGGGAGAAGTAACCTTGCCAGGATAACCGTCCTGATAAAAAAAAGTCCGCGAGTAACTAAATTTAGAGTAAATACCCAAGCTCCCCCTCGAATTACCTTTTGTGATAAAGAAGTACTTTTTTCCATCGTTAAGATTTCATGCCTTCTCTATCCAGAAATGAAGCAAATCCTCCAAGGCCCCTTCAAACGTAATTTCTGGTTATCTCATCAAAATTTTAGGAACCGTTATTTTAACTTTAATCTATATTGCCATATTTTTTTTAATTTCATTCATCAATTTTTTCATTTGAGCAAGCTACCGCCGTTAGGAACATAAAAAAATCTAAATTGTGATTTAACTTGCGCGTTTGTTCTGTCCGTTCGATATTATCTGCGTGTCACGTCTATGGCTTTCATTAACTTCTCATTTTTTTCAATTGTAGGGGTTTGATTCATCAAACCCACCTTCCTGTTCGAATTATAGTATAAATCAGTCATTTAAAGGTTAATCGTATATTAAATTTTGAGATTTATCAGACTGAAAAACAAGAATAAACTCCTCTTTTTATAATAAGATACTTTCTTGTAATGGCTCCTCTTCTTCCAATGTTGGTAGCATCATAATTATTGCCGCAATAAACCAGAAAGGTTCCATAATACGGAGGATGATAAAAGTATTGGCTGTAAGAGCATGAATAGCTAAGCCAATAAAGCCAGCCATGAAACCAAGGGAAAGACCTTTGTATAATTCATCATCCATTTGTTTATAAACTCTATATGAATGTTTGAGAATCGATAACAGAAGCCATATAAAAGCAGCCAAACCAATAATGCCCAGCTCAGGAAGGGTGCGGATATACTGTCCGTCTATTAATCCAAATCCTGATATTCCTCGACCTAGGATAGGCCTCTTTTTCCAGCTTTCGAAGCTATCCTTCCAACTAAAAATTCTTGCCGAAGAAGACGAATCAAGATATATATCGCCAATTCTAGCTAAACGTGATTCTTTTTCTTGAAATGTATATTTTACTCTGGAAAAGAACGCTTCTGGTTTTACCACGAGTATTAATACGATTATTAGTACCGTCGCTGTAGTTAATAACAATTTTTTCTTGCTCAATAGTATAAATGTTATAAAGGAAAAGATAATAGCTATGTATGATCCCCGAGAAAGTGTATATATAAATGGAAGGGAAATCAAAATAATCAGCCCAACAAGAGCTAATCTTATATTCTTAGGTACCTTTTTAAGAGAGAGTCCCATTGCTAGGCAAAATATAAAAAGTAAGTATCCACCAAAAGTATTGGGCTCGCTAATTTGTCCTTCAAAAGGCGCACTTACTCTTTCACCTGAAGGAATTTGCAGTATTCCATAGACAGATACAATCGCACAAGTTATAAAAAAAGCAGTAAGGAAGAATTTTACCTGTTTTCTGCTGTGAATATGATTTGCCACTAATATGTAAAGCAAGAAATATTCAACATATCTTAAGACATAAAAAAGTCCTTTCTCGGGAGTTACATAACCTAAAACAGCACCTCTCAGGGTAGCTATTAAACATATAAGGATATAAACACCTATGGCTTTATTGAGAGGAGTTTTTATGAATAAGGCCAATCCTTTATTTATGGCTGTTTTTGCCAGCCAGGCTAAAGTAATAACAATCAGCATTAAGTCGTCAAAGCGGATGACTATCTCTCTGCCTGGAACCTGGCCTATCATTATTTCCGGAGAAAGGAGCATTGAAAAAATCAATATAGCCAGTCCCGCATCTGTATTTACTAATGTTATTACAAAGATCAGAACACTTAAGGCTAATACTAAGGGAACCTTATAAGAAAACCCGGTAACAATTTTGCCCATGAACATCCCACTGAGCAAAATTGCCAGAACAATAATAACAGCAACAACTTTTGGATCTTGCCAGTTTATTCGCATATTAACCTTTTACTCCTTGATAAATGAATCCTCAAAAGCGAACCATTCTCTTGCATTTCAATATTTAAAAGGAGCATCATTGGTCCTTAACTCATTGGTCTACTTACAATTAATAAAGATCTTCATAATAGTAAATAGCCTTTATAGATGATTTTTCGAATGATTTTTATTCTTTTCTTCTCATCTAAAAAGATGATTTACTCTCACCATCTTCTGCATAGGAAAAAGGGGACAGGCTACTTTTTTCACAAAGCAAAGGAAAAAGGGGATAGGCCACTTTTTTCAAACATGTGATTGACTCTTTTTCCTTTAAATTAATCGTCATTGCGAGGAGTGTAGCGACGCGGCAATCTCAACCTTTTTTCATGAGGTTGCTTCTTTTCACTCTATGAGATTGCCATGCTCCCTTTGGTCGCTCGCAATGACTCTTCTATCTTCTATTTCATAACCAAAAATGTTACCTAATTACTGAGCATAAAGACCTGCCTCCTTTTTCACCACAGGATTACTTTCCATTAAGGAGCTATGGCTAAGTTTAAGTTTATATTTGCTGGAAGGCAACCAGCGAGCGGTAGTATTCGTTTGTCTCCAGGAGTGACTGGTGTGTGCCAACGGCTATAAGGCGGTTCTCGTTTAGCAGTAGAATGGAGTCTGAGTCCTTGATAGTAGAGAGTCGGTGTGCCGCCACAAACAGAGTTTTATCTCCGACAAGAGAGGGAAGCATGCTGAAGATCGACTTTTCCGTCATGCTGTCCAACGCGGAAGTTGGCTCGTCCAGCACCAGGATGTCTGGATTTTTAACCAGTGCTCTTGCAATGGAGAGCCGCTGTTTTTGTCCTTCCGAGAGGTTGACTCCCTTTTCTCCGATTCCAGTTTTATAGCCTGCTGGCAGGCTTTGGATAAACTCGTGGATGCCAGCCGCTTTTGTAGCTTGCATGACCTGCTCTTCGTTTGCCTCGGGATTTCCGT
>SDBU01003124.1_pt1 | contig 21289 bp, 11 predicted proteins | sample 2277071 | NCBI WGS metagenome assembly SDBU01 (sample SAMN10397929, study PRJNA504765) | marine sediment metagenome | isolation source: marine sediment core GS08_GC12, 126 cmbsf | place: Arctic Ocean: Gakkel Ridge, Loki's castle | collected 2008
TTAAAAGGCATTTCCTGGCTCCTATTTCAAAGAACCAAGATAACCACACTGTACACCATGTCCTGAAAGATGTTGTATACTATGTCATGATACTGTACAGTCAACTCACCCACACCCCACCAACGGCGCGGGGCCGCATACGAACATAGACATCATCACGGACACGCCACGGGCGGTGGACCGCTGTTGAACATGTAATCCACGAGGTAGACCAGGTCGGAGATGTCGATGCCTGACTGGTCGTCTGGCCCGTTAGCGTTAATGTTGGCCTCTGGCCAGCACACCGGCGCCGGTCCACCGTTGAACATATAGTCCACTAAGTAAACCAGGTCGGAAATATCGATCTGGTCCGCTCCATCGTAGTCCACATTGCCGCGAATAGGCGGCATGCAACACTCGCAGTATACAATCGACTTTGTTGCGCAGTTATTGAGTTCGTCTAACTCGTTGATATTGCTAAAAGGATCAACGCATACCTCAAGAATACGAGTGTTTGGCTCGCAGGTATCCACAATAACACTGTCTGTAGGCCGTGATGGTCTATGGTTGTCAGTTCCGTAGTTGGGAATCGAGTCGATTCTAATTACATCACCCAACGCATTACCGGACATTGTGAAGACGACATCGACATCATATGCCGTTCCGAGTCCGATATTGTAAACTTCAGCATTCAAAATACAAAGCGTATCCCCCAACTGAGGGTTTATATCAGATACGTCAATCCATTCAGAGTGCATGACAAGGTCGGATTCCGGCGCCAGCCTGACATAGACAGCCATTGAAAAGGTGTTGTTGTCCTCGCTGCATTCGGTGACTGCTCCTTCCGGGTCAACTGTAACCTGCAATCGATGCAGGCCGGTATCTGCGAAAACGTAATCGGCCACTGTGAACCAACCGCAATCACCATAAGCAGATAGGGATAGATTCCCCATGATGGTGATAGTGTCAGTGCCTGCCCAGCAGCTATCAACCATCACCAAACTGAAATCATCAGCAGGCAGGCTCCCAAGATTGCACACCTGAGCGAGGATACTCACCGCAATATCCTGGTACGCGACACCGCCAAGCCTGATGGCTGTCGGACTCAAATCCTCTGGACAGCACCAGACCCAAAACGTCTCTGTCTTGTGGTTATCGTACTCACAAAGCTCATCAACCTCATCATTGTAATCCACCACCCCGCGAACCCAGTATCGCCCAGGCTCGGTGTAGGTGACCTCAATCGGTGTTTGAGACAACACATAGGTCTCGCCAACTTCTAAGGGTGGGACAGTTACGTTTAGCAGCGTTTCTCCCTCGCGCGTCAGAGTCGCCTGGCATGAACCGGAAACCGCTGTGCCGATATTCTGAACAACCGCGTTGTCTATCGATAAGACGTTGTTGCCGCAGACGCTGAGAGGAAACCCGGACAGACTGAAATCTATGACCAGGTTCGGCAGGTCCGTCGGGTATGGCACAACCTGGAAGGGCACTATTGCTGTGTCAGTCAGTGTGAAATCGGTGACAGTTATCAGAACATGATACAGACCTGTGTCCGAGGGTGTTCTGAACAAGTAGTTGAAATAGCCATTGTCATTTAGATGCACGGTATCCAAGCCAATGCCGGTTTCCAGAAGCTCGATGTATGCCGGTGCACCTGACACATGCCTGAGGCTGTCTCCGTCCACTTCATACCACGCAGAACCGCCACTGCTCGCCCAAGTCGATGGGTAATACGAACCCAGGCCATACGCATTGACATGAATGCTGCCCGGAAGGCCATAATCCCCAACGAGCAGGGACCTTGAGGCCGTGTTGTTATTCTCGTTCCATTCGTCGATGCCGTTCTCGGGATCAATCGTGGCTCTAATCTCCAGGAACGCGGTCTCGCTGAAAACAGTATCAAATGAGATGTCCACCAAGCCAGGAGTCCCATTGGCATCCCTGGCAGGCAAGTTCACATTGAAGTTTCTGACAAGTACGTCATCGATGTAGAGGTTAACGCCAACCGAGTTATAGGAATCCGGCGAGTCATTGTGCACTCTCACATAGATAACCACCGGCTGCCCGACCTGCGGATTCTGCGGATAGGTGGAGTACGTTATATCATCGGCGTATATGAACAGGTCACTCGAATTGGAGCTCGCAACAGTAGGGCCATCCAACCAGCCGGACAGCGGATAGGTGGTGGATAGACCATAGCTGCTGACGGCCTCGAACTTGATCTGCGGGCTGCCTCCTGCAGGGATTGTCGTGAATAGCGAATAGTCTGCCCCATCCGTGAATACTGAGTCGGCCTCGGATTGAGACATCGGGAAGTAGCCATCATTCTCGTGGTCGATTATGCCATTGCCATCCCAATCGAGCACCAGCCGGGGGTAGCCGGCCTGCGGCCAGTAGTTGGAAGAATCCCGGTAGTTTATCCGGAACTCAAACATGGTGCCTTCGTCGCCTGAAGATGGATAATAACTGGTAGTATCCGCAAAGGGGTAACTGGAACTGAGAGAAAGAACAGGCGCGGGAATAGAACCCGCACACCCAACCCCGTAAGCCCCAATCAACACTCCGCACTGGTTCAACGGGCTGTTGGGGGCACAGGGGGAAAGGGAATCGATGTGAAAATCACCATTGGCCGTGTCGCAGAAGAGCGGATCAAGTGAGAAGTTACCGTTAAGAGTATCTTGACCCTCTATACAGCCCACCCAGTCCCCACCTGCATTGCCGTAGATATCGCAGCAGGCCAACGAAACGCTTGTCGGGTTCTGGCTCCGACATGAGATGGCTACGCCTTGAGTACAGTAAGCAACAATGCAGTTTTCCATGACAAGAGACGCAATCCCCCACAGGGTTACTCCGGCGGAGTCGTTCCCGGTGAATGTACAGTTCGTAATCGCTGGCGCCATCCCCTCGACAACCACTATGCCCCAACCGGAGTTCTTACTGAACACACTACCATCAACTGTGCCGATGCCTGGTTCGAAACATATGCCAAACCTAAGGTTCTCACTGAAGAAGCAGTCTATTATTGTTACAGAAGAAAAGAAGAGGTAAACTCCTCCAGATGTATTTCCTACAAAAGAGCATCCCTGTATGGTCGCAGAAGAAGGATTTCCGGTGAGATTTATTATACTAATTCCAGTTGAATTGCCACTAAAAATACAATTCATAATGGTTGGAGAACCCCCATCAGCGCAGGCAAAACCTGTTACGTTGTTATCAGCGAAAGAGCAATCGATTAAGGTTGGAGATGAGGAAGTGAAGAACCCCGCTCCACTGAAGGAATTTGCAGCGAAGTTGCTGGTGAAAATGCAATTCATGAAAGTTGGTGATGAAGAACAGAGAACACCACCCCCATCCTCCCACGAGTTGTAGGGACAACCATTCTGTACTGTGAACCCATCGACTACTGCTGTTGAATCCTCACCGTTGTGAAAGTAGAACCCCCTATGCGGATTCAGCGAATCACCCTGGCAATCGATAATGGTTGAGTCCGGCCCATTCTGCGATTTTACCACAATTAACTTCCCGCCAAAATCAAGATCTCGGTTACCATCACCGGTATACGTACCGTCAGCCACAAGAACCGTGTCGCCATCACTCGCCGCATCAATGCCCGCCTGTATCGTCGGCTGATCCGCTGGTACATTAATCGTGGCAGCGTTGAGCACAACAGCGCAGAGCGCCGGAACGACTGCCGAGAGAAGGATTCTCATGGATTCCTCCGAATTGAATCTGATCTATTACCCATATAATAGGCAGCAAAGGCGGTTTTGTCAAGCTGAGTCCGCCGAGGACTTACCCCAAAAAATCTATGGGATGAAGAGGGACATTGGTATTTGTGGTCGGCGTACGTCACCGTGCGCCGACAACTTCTCGCGGTGAACGCGGTAAACGAGGACGTCCACCGCGCACAAGATCAGTAAACTCGTCGAAAAGTGACTCATTATGATACGAGGAGGTTGAATAAGGTCAGGGGCCCTGTGCTCCTGATGACTACTGTCAGGTTCCAAGGAACCTGACCTACAAGATTGCTACCAGGTTACCAGGTAGTAGTGAAACCACTCGACCAGCCCAAGCCAGTTGAAAACTATGAAGAGGCAGGCTAGTTGGAATGAGACCACGAACAGACGCACCAACGAAGACTCTTCCGCTCGTCCGGTGTCGTAACCGGCTCGCCGGAGAACATGAAGAGGTAACACGGCCACAAACGCGCTCATCTGGTATAACCAGAAAAACGGATTGAGTAGTTGAATCTTCTGCTGCCATAGTCGTGTACGGTACTTCACGATGCCGCTGTCGAGGATCCTGACAGGCACCCGGTCGTCGAGGTTGTAGTCTTGAATCACGTTGTCACGGAATATCGCCCGAATGAGGTTGATCTTCATGGTCTTCCCACCACGAGCCGGAGCGTCTTTAGTCAGCATTGAGCCCAGGCTTACTCGTTTCAGTGAATCCACCGTCAGCGTCGTTAATGGCTCCATCCGGGCGCGGACCATTTGAGCAGCCGGGTTTGATTCACGGTTGGTAAATTTCAGGTACTCCACGTACAGCTTCCTGAATCGAACCAGACTGTTCAGTCGCTCTTTGACTTCAAAGTAAGTCATCTTCTACTAAGCACGTTGTGAGCGCACCCCACCAGGGTTTTTCTGTTTACCTATCTTTCTATTATCGGCAGGGTTCGGCGATTCATGTAATGTTAACGGCCAACCACCCGGGTACGGCATCCACACACAGGGTACGCCACCCTTCGACTCCGCTCAGGATGACGTTGGGGAGAATGCTCAGGGTGACGTTTTGGCAGGATCGCAGGGATCCTGCCCTACGAGGACTATCGGGTGATGGTTTTGTGCGTGGCGTACGTCCCCGTGCACCACGTGGACACTGGGGCAGTTGAGGACATCTGCCGCCCACGAGGAGCCTACTTATGTACCTTCTTAAGAAACTCTTCCACCTCGGGGATGCCGCCCTGGAAGATTAGATTGTGGCTGGGCGGCCCTACTCGACTTCTCACCGTCGCCCACCGGAGGCGGAATGACGCCAAACACTAACCACTGGCGCCTGCGAATTTAAGCAAAAATCCTGTTGCGATTTTCGGCTGACCATTGTAGTTTGGCGGCCAAGTTTGGAACCTGGAATCGCTGAACTATAGGAGTTAACATGCCCGCTGACAAAACAGCCGATCTGGCCGGGCCGGGAATCGGCAACTATGATGACCTGGTAAAAGTCCTGCCGCAGAACTACCAATCGCTGCTGGACCCCAAAGACACCCAACTTGCCCTTACCTTGGCCAAGAACTATATCGAGCAAGGTCTCGGCAAAGAACTAAATCTGATCCGGGTTGAGTGCCCGCTGATCGTCGACCGCAACAGCGGCGTCAACGACTACCTCGACCGCGACGGTTCGCGTACTCCGATAGAGTTTCACATCTCGAACGACTACAACAAGAACCCCATCGACGCCCAGGTGGTCCAGGCCGCTACCAAGTGGAAGCGGATGGCTCTCAAGACGTTTGGTATGGGTGTCGGCGAGGGTCTCTACACCGATATGCGAGCCGTGCGCAAGGACTATTTTCTCGACCACGACCACAGCGCCTATGTCGACCAGTGGGACTGGGAGCGGGTGATGACGCCCGAGGAGCGCAGGCTGGATTTTCTGATCGACATCGTGCAGAGGCTCTACAAGGTGCTCCGGGGCGCCGAGCTTGAGCTTCAGAAGGAGTTTCCCAAACTTAAGGACGACCGGTTTCCCAACCTTCCCGAGGAGTTGGTCTTCCTGCACGCTGAGGACATCCTGGCTGAGTTCCCGGACCTGCCGCGTAAGGAGCGCGAGACGGCGATTCTGAAGAAGCACAAAGCGGTCTTCATCATCGGAATCGGCTGGATGCTGAACGACGGTTACCCGCACGAGATGCGCGCCGCCGACTACGACGACTGGGTAACTCCGACGGTTTCGACTGACGGTCGCCCCATGCACGGCCTCAACGGTGATATCCTGGTCTGGAACCACCTTACACAGCGGCGTCACGAGTTGACCTCGATGGGCATCCGCGTCACCAAGGAAACCCTCAAGCAGCAACTCGAAATCACCAATCAGCTTGATTTCCTCGAACTGCCGTATCATAAGGCGATCCTGAACGACGAGATTCCGCTCAGCGTCGGCGGTGGTATTGGCCAGTCGCGCACCTACATGTATCTGCTGCGCAAGGCTCACCTGGGTGAGTGCAGTGTTACGGTATGGCCGAAAATCCTCCGCGACATGTGCGCCGAGAAGGGCATTCACGTCTTGCAGTAAACCAAGGTCAGGATTTCCTGTCTGCATGCGGTCTGGACCGCGCAAACGGACGGGGTTTGATCATACTTGCATCCCCTGCGCCTGTCGGTGCAGGGGATGTCTGTATTTTCGGCGTCCACAAATCCGCCGGACGGTGAATGGTGCAAACGGCATATCAATTGACAAATCACAAAAAACTGCTACCTTGCAATGGAATGGTACACAAGCGGCACACCCTTAGACTGGTATGCCGTCTGATACTGTTGACAATTGAGTACGATCGACGATATGAGAGGTATGGCAGGAACGATGAACAGATCCTATTTTGAAAAACATGTAACATTCAGATTGAGAGCGGTCTCTGTGATCGCTTTTTTCGCTTTGTATGCAGCCTTCAGCGGTCTCTTGGCAGCAAATGTTCTGGCCGACACCGGGACGCAGGTCCGGCACACCATTGAGTTTTCGCAGCATGAGTTGACCTTCGACAAAGTGTTGGGGTACGATGTAGTCAGGCTCGGCGATGGTGACTACCTTTCGCAACTCGGCGGGCCGATGCTGCCCGCGCGGGAGATCAGGATCGCACTTCCCTCCGGCATGGCTGCCCAAACAGTCAGGGTTGTTACTTCCACTGTCGAAGAGATCGATGGCCGGTATGACATCCTGCCAACTCAACGGCCTTTGAAGACAGGTCAGACAATCGACAATCTGGAATTCATTGAGCCCAACCCCGATATCTACAGTTCGGAGATTCCTTACCCGCTCAAGTCGTTGGAAATGGTTTCGCAGGTCGACCTGGCCGGTCAGGGTATGGCCGTTATCAAAGTCTGCCCTCTGGTCTATTCCCCAAAACTCAGAAAACTACAGCTGTATACGTCCATCACCTTTGTGATCGAAGGCACCGATGGCTACATCTGCGGTGACTACCTCCCCCTCAACGTCTCCGAAAGAGGACGTCTTACCTACGAGCAGACAGTGACAAACATGGTTGCCAACAAGCAGTCGGTCTCTCTCGCCGTTTCGCCGTTCGCTGGTCGCCTGCCGGCTCTTCCGTCAGCCGGGCCGTTCGCTCATGTCATTATCACGTCCGACGGCAATGCCCCCTCGTGGGAACCGCTGGCCGAATGGCACACCAAAAAAGGGGTTCGTGACACCATAGTCACCACCAGCTATATTTACGCCAATTACTCCGGCTCGGACAATCAGGACAAGATACGTGCTTTTGTCATCGACGCTCACGACATCTGGGGCACCAACTACATTCTCATCGGTGGCGAGCATGGCACCGTGCCGTTTGAGTACCGGTCGTACGAAGGAGATTATATCCCCAGTGATCAATATTACGGCGACTATGACAATGACTGGATCTATGAGGTATACGTCGGGCGCGTAACCGCGGAAGGAAGCACACAAATCAGTACCTTCATCAACAAGCTGCTCAAGTACGAGATGGACCCGCCTATGGATGACTACGCCCTGAACGCCTGTCTGTTGGGCATGGATCTGACGCTGGCCTCAGAGCCACCTTATTACACTCTGACGGCCAGCGAGGTCATGAAACAGGCTATTGACAACGCCTACATCCCCGCTCGGTTCAACGTGACCGAGGTCTACGACAGCGAACCGACTAACCATCTCACCGAGTTCCTCAACGCCCTCAATGCCGGGCAAAACCTGGTCAACCACAGCGATCACAGCGGCGCTACCGCCATGGGCACCGGCGACAGGAACCATGGTTCCTACATGTACATCTCACACGTCAACGGTCTGAGCAACGACGGTCGACTGTGCAACATGTTTTCTCTGGGCTGCCACCCCAATGAGATGGATTACAGCGACTGCATCGCCGAGTACTTCGTGATCTACAACAACCTTCAGGCCGGTGTCTCATTCACCGGCAACACCAGAAGCGGCTGGTTCTATGTCGGTGATGCCGCCAGTCTCTCTGGGCTGCTTGACATGTATTGGTGGCGGGGCCTGTTGGTGAACAACCAGTATCGTCTAGGCGAGGCTCTGGCCTGGACCAAGAACACATGCCCCCATAACAGTAGTTATTATTACGTTCAGTGGACGTTGAATCTCCTGGGCGAGCCGGAAATGCCAATCTGGACGGACACCATCAAGACCATGGTCGTGACACACCCGGAGACATTCCCGGTGACTGCCTCCACGTTTGATGTGCACGTCGAGAAGGCGACGGGAGGTCCGGTGAACATGGCTCTTGTTTGCCTGTGGAAAGGGGACGAGATCTACGAAACCGACTACACCGACTCTTTCGGGGATGTGAGTTTCGAGATAACCCCGACGAGTCCGGGCGACATGTATGTTACCGTCACCGGCCAGAACTTCGTCCCTTATCCCGGAACATCCGAATGCACCGGCAACCTGTCCCCGGTAGCCGAGTTCGACTTTGGTCCGGACAATCCGACGCGGCATGATACCATCCAGTTCAACAGCAGTTCGTATGATGTCGACGGCACGGTCGTCGCCTGGCTGTGGGACTTTGGCGACAGCGACAGCGCCGGCGGAGAAAACGTGGCTCACCAATACCAGGACTACGGAAACTACACGGTCGCTCTCGCGGTGGAGGACAACGTCGGAGCCGGCGATACTGTTCAGGCACAAGTCAGTATTATTCCGATCTGCGGGGATATCAATGATAACGGCGGCAGTATTGATATCGCTGACCTTATCTACCTCGTCGACCACATGTTCAATGAAGGGCCCGAGCCACCAGCAGCATCCGCCGCGGATATCGATGGCTCACCGGGTCTTGACATAGGCGATCTCGTTCACCTGGTGGACTATATGTTCGCCGGCGGAGCCGCTCCTTCGTGCACCTGGCCGTGGTAAACGCCTGACAGAGACACAAGCCTCATGGGCCGTTCTTGAGAAACAAGGACGGCCCTTTTTCTGACATCCGAGCCTGCCGGGAACTGAAACCCTGAAGGTTGTTGAAGAACTCGGAACAAGAGACAGAAAAGCAGTTTCCTTGTGTTGCAAGTCATTCCCGCGCAGGCGGGAATCTATCTGAATCAACGACTTACTGGATGCCCGCCTTCGCGGGAATGACAAATCCGGCAGGTTCCAGGCATGATGAAGCGCTTTTTCAACAACCTGCTAAAGGCTGTCTGATTCGCCAGCCGCAGGCAACTTTTTACTTGACCAATGGTGGTGTATTGCATATACTTTGTTTGTATCATAGCACGTTCCTCGAGCACACAACATATGGTCTGAAGTAATGCGAAGACTAGCGTTTCTCACATTGTTTCTGCTGCTGGCGGCGGTTAGTAGTATGAGTAGCGAACCGATATGCGGCGATATGGATTTCAGCGGCAGTATCGACATCGCCGACCTGGTATACCTGGTCGATTACATGTTCTCCGGCGGCCCGCCTCCGCCCTTCCCACCTACCGCCGACTGCGACGGCGACGGTCAGATCGACATCAGCGACCTGGTATGCTGGGTCGATTGCTGGTTTGTTCTGCCCGGCGGATGCGAACCATTGTGCCCATTTGTGGTAATCGACAATCACACCGACAGCAGCGGTGAGTGCCTTCGTCTGGACGGCGCTGCAGATGCTGAGCGGGGAATATATATCGAAGCCGTCGGTAACGAGCTTCACGTATACCACCCGGGTGCATACTACCAGTGCTGTCTCGGCTACTATGTGGAGTATTACCAGACCGGGAATCAGATTTTCGGTTTTGAGACCGACACCAGCGAGTTGTGTGACTGCTATTGCTTCTTTGATCTTGAGTCGATCATCCGCAATCTGTCGCCGGGGGAATACATCGTGACCCTGTTTGGAATCGAAGGCGACCTGGTGGGCGTCGACACTGCCGTGATTGAAACCGGTATTATCAATGTCGATATCGGTGACTGCCAAATGAAGGCCTGGCCGGAGGAGGGCGACCCGATTGTCAACTACTCATGGTCGGGTGATACGCTGAGTATGCATCACCCCAACGGATACTTCAACTGTGGCGCCATACTGGTGGTGGAGCTTGAATGGGTAGATGACACCCTGCGTTTTCACGAGAAGAACCTGAACCAGATGGTGCCTGTGCCATGCATGTGCTATTACGATATAACTGTCATCGCGGCAGGCATTTCGGCGGGCACCTACATTGCCGAGGTTTACAATCAGGATTATCCCTGGCTGGACGAGTTCCTGCTGGATCGGCAGGTTATCACTCTCCACTGATGGAAACGAGTTGAAAACAAAAGTAGACAAGATCCACATGGATCAAAGGGAAGAATCATGAAAAGGATTACAGTACTGACGTTGACGGTCGCCTTGGTGGCATTTGCCGGCAGCGGCATGGCAGCCACCTGCGGCGACATGGACATGAGCGGCAATCTGGATATTTCGGACCTGGTCTACCTGGTCGACTACATGTTTATGGGCGGACCACCGCTGCCATATCCACCGACAGCCGATTTCTACTTCGACGGTCAGATCGATATCGCCGACCTGGTCTTCTTTATCGATTACATGTTTGGAGGGTGCCCGCCGCCGGTGTGCCCGTTCGATGTGATCACGGACCATTCTGAGGCAGACGCAGCCTGCCGAGAAACCGCGCCGGGCGACGCTCAGAAGGAGACGTCTACGGCATTGTCAACCGGCGATCGCGGCACACTGAGGGTTGAAGTGATCGGCAACGACGTTCACGTGTACCATGATGATGCCTACTATCAGTGTTGCCTGGGATACTATGTTGACTATAATCTTTCAGGTGATGTGATCACCGGCTTCGAGGCAGACACCGGATGGGAGTGCGATTGCATCTGCTGGTTTGATCTTGAGTCGGTCATCTACGACTTGGCTGAGGGCTCATACACTCTCGTTCTGATCGGGATATGGGGTGATACTGTCGGTACCCTGCAGTTCGACATCCCCGCAAACAGTCCCGTGCTGATCGACTACTGGGACAGCGGCTGCCTGCCACGCTACGACACAGACGACACGGCTGTGGTCAATTACTATTATCACGGTGACACGCTCGACATGGAGCATCTCAACGGCTTTTTCAACTGTGGCGGCATCATTGCGGTAGAGTTCTCCGAGGTGGGAGACACCTTGCGGTTCTACGAGTTCAATATCTCCGATGACTGGCAGTTCTGCATGTGTTACTTCATGGTGACTGCAACCGTAATCAATGTCTCGCCTGGTTCGTATGTAGCTGAGGTCTATGCTCGCGACGTCCCGGAGGAGCCGTTTGAGTTTATTGATCGGCAAACTCTCATATTAGGGAACTGAGCTTTGTAGGTCAGGAGCCCTGCGCTCCTGACGACTACCGTCAGGTTCCAAGGAACCTGACCTACTAAATCTGAAACCTACCGGGTTTATCATGCCCACGAAGTTAGGGCATCCTTCTTCTCTATTATCGTCATACTGGCGAAAGCCAGTATCCAGTATCCGCCCACAGGGTACGCCACCCTTCGACTCCGCTCAGGATGACGTTGGGGAAACGCTCAGGATGACGCAGGTGGCCCACTATGAAGGGAGTGTTGATAAAGTCCCCTTGGTTGTCATTGCGAGCGACCGCAGGGAGCGCGGCAATCTCATACAGCATGTCGCGCAACGAATTGAGATTGCCGCGTCGCTACGACACGAGTGTCTTCGCTCCCCGCAATGACGCGTTCGAGGAGTATCGATGAACCATCCGTGTCTGGTCTACTCTATTGACAGATGTCCGAAGGTCGCAGGATCGTAATCAATCGGCGCCTGCCAGTCAGCGGAGGTGTTGAAGCGTTTCTGCTTGCGTCGGAAGTTGACCCGCCACGTCTCTCCCTGTAGTCCGGCAGCACCAAGCTGTGCGAACGGGATACGTGCCTCCATCGACCAGAAGGAGTCGGCGCGCACCGTCTTGATCTCAAAGTCACCGTTCCAACCACGGTCCGTGTCGTACCACCCCGTCGAGTCCCAGACTATTCTCTGATCGAACACGGTGCTCAACGGGTTGATGTAAACCTGGTATACTGTGTCAGAACCCTCCACCGGATGGAAAAAATAGCCGACGCAATCCTCCCCATAAACGGCGCCGTCGCGCTCGGTAACGTCGGCTCGCAGTGAATCGACCATGCTTTCGTAACAGAGGGCGCCAAGATAGAGATTACTCTCGTCGTGCGCGAAGAAGAACTGAACCGAGTCGATCTCCATCGCGGTACCGTCAGGACCGAACAACCTCGTGGTCGGATCATGCCAGAGAGCTTCTGAGAGATCCCCGTCAATCACTGGAGGCGAGGCCGCACCAAAGCATGTTACCTGCCGAGCGACCCGCAAGTCGTGCTGTACTGTCACAGACTTGTCATCCGCTATGGGAAAGGCAAGTGACAAGGTCGGCACCGGATACAAGTCACCGCTTCCGCTGACATCAAAGGTCAACTGTTGTTCCTCGCCCGGCTCCAGCGATACCGCCAGACTGGACGGTCGAACAGTCCATCCCAAAGGCACTTCCCAATGAAGTGTATCCAGTACCGGATACTCATCACTGAGGTTACGAATCTCGACAGACAGACCGGCGAGTGATATATCAAGATCATCCACCACCGGTATGGCGTCGCTGATGCTGACAGCCAACTGCTGAATGCGACCGGTCAGGCGCATATTCTCGGCCGTAACATAGTTCCACGGTTGCACGCTGCTCTTGTCGATCGGAGAGATAGCTATCCCCTGCTCGTCGACAGTCACCCACATGAAATGGTACTGGAGATACTCGAATGTCGAACGGGCGCCGCCCCCGGATGATCCTACGCCGGTGTACAGAATACCATCAAGGTCAGCCGTGAAATAACGATGATAATGTCCCGTAAAGACGGCGTCGACCCCGTGCTGCACAAACAGGTCATGGAGTGAGTCCGGCTTGCCCTCGAAGCGGTTCTCGTACCAGAACGGTTTGTGACAAAAAGCGAACGTGTAGGCGACGTCAGCGTGATCGGTCAGATCATTGACCAGCCAGTTCCATTGCTCCTCCGGGAGTGGTTCGGCCGGTCCGCCGCCGCCGGGAGCGTTGTCTATTACGACAAAGTGGCAGTCGCCATAATCGAATGAGTGATACGGCTCGCCAATATAACGGAGGTAAAACGGCCGCATTCCTTCCGTTGTGATATCGTGATTGCCGGGCGTGTAATGGATCGGCATGGACAGCCCGTCTAACAGACCCAGGTACTCCTTCCATTCTGAGTTCAACTGGGTGCTGTCTTCGGTGTATCCCTCAATCATGTCACCGACGGTCATGACGAAATCCGGGCGAAGGCGCTGGACTTCGTCGAGAATTTCTCCGTAGACTCCTTCCACGTGACCGCCGGTGCGGTCACCGACGACAACGAACCGGAAGGCCGCCGCAACATCTGCCGTCGGCGTCATTGCAAGGAGGATAAGGATCGCGAGAACGACTCGTAATCGCGCCTGTTTTTCAGCGATGTACTTCATCAGGACCTCAACATCTTAGGTCTATAAGTGTAAACGGGCACAGCAGCCGGTGCATCAATTGTCCTCGGTGCCTGCTTCACCCTTTGTTTTCAAGTGCTCCCTCGGTTCAGCATTCTTCACATACTTGTCCAGCCATTCGGTCATCTCCCACAGCATGTGCATAACCGATTCACGACCACGATAGCCGTGGCTTTCGTGGGGCAGCATCACCAAACGCGCGGTGGCGCCATGACCTTTCAAGGCCGAATAGAACCGTTTACTCTGCAATGGATAGGTGCCGGAGTTGTTGTCAGCTTCGCCGTGAACAAGTAAGATCGGTTCGTTCACTTTTTCGGCGTGCATGAACGGCGACATAGCAAAGTACACCTCCGGCGCCTCCCAGAAGCTGCGCTCTTCCGATTGAAATCCGAACGGCGTGAGCGTCCGATTGTAGGCGCCGCTACGGGCGATACCGGCCCGGTAAATATCCGAGTGGGCCAGCAGATTGGCCGCCATGAAAGCGCCGTAGGAATGCCCGCCAATGGCAATACGATCACGGTCGGTTACGCCGCGTCGCACGACTTCGTCCACCGCCGCCTGAGCGCTCGATACGAGTTGTGCCACATAGGTATCGTTGGGTTCTTCGTCTCCTTCACCCACAACCGGCATGGTAGGATCATCGAGCACGGCGTAGCCATGTACCAGCCACATCAAAGGTGAATGTGAGCCGATGCGAACGAAACGATACGGTGAATCCGTCACCTGCCCGGCCGCATCAGCGCTTTTGAACTCCTGGGGATAGGCCCACATCAGCATCGGGAGTGGTCCGTCCTCGACCTTGTATCCGGGTGGAAGGTATAGAGTAGCCGTCATATCCAAGCTATCTTCTCGCAGGTAGCGGATCAACTCTTTCTGAACGTCGATCAACTGCGGCGTGGGATGGGGAAACTCAGTCACTGGTCGCAATGTCTCTTTCTTGAGATCCCGCACGAAGTAGTTGGGAGGCTCAGTAACAGCTTCGCGTCTGGTCAGGAGCTGCCGTTTCTTCACGTCCAGCAAGCGTACCGGATCCTCGTAATACGGCGCCTCGGACCGAAACAGCCGCTTGTGCTCAAGCGTCGTCAGGTCAAACTCGTCAAGGAACGGTCGATCCCCCTCAGGTGACGCGCCGGCGCCGGAGAGGAAGATGGTTCTGCCGTTGTCGGCCATCAGCAGCACTGTTCTGCCTTGTTTCGTACGCGTGTGCAGAGGACTGCCGGGATCATTGTAGCGGTCCTCCCACGAGCGGTCGATCAACAGCCTCGGCTCAGTCTCCGGTGAACCGGGTTTTACCTGCCAGGCCCGAATCTGGCGCGTCTGCCACCACCATTCGGAGACGATAGCCAAGTCATCATTGCCCCAATCGATGTCGCTGTAGCGTAACTTCAGGGTAATCAGCGGTATCGGATTCCCGTCAAAAGGCGCCGGCAACAGGAACAACTGGTCACGCTCGTCCGCCTCGACGCCGGCGTCACCACCATCAAGAGCCTCCGCCCAGCACAGGGTGGCATCGGCATCAGCGCGCCAACCGACCTCGCGCCGGCCGGTACGGACGGAACCGAAGGCCATTGGGATTTCATCGGCCAGCGGGATATCGGCCACCTCGCAAACAACATTGCCGTCCAGGTCCCACACTTCGATCTTTACAGGGAAACGCCAGGACGGAACGGTGTAAGAAAACGGCCGATGAATTGTCTCCAGCAGAATATGCTTGCCATCAGGCGATGGGCTGACCCGTTTGATGATTCCGGCAGCGCCAATGCTGTTGACTCTGCCGTTAAGAGTCACCCAAACCACCTGCGATGTCAGGTAGTACTCAAACAGAGCGGCATCGTGTTCATTCTCCAGCAGGTCCTGGTAAGTTCGTGCCGGTGCTTTGCGACCAAGGTTCTCCTGTATAATCGGACTGGTCGGAACAACCGGCTTGGCTGGTGCTTCCCCACGGTCGGCGGGCACCGTGCGTACCAGCAGCCTCTTGCTGTCGGACAACCATTGGTGCGGACTGCCATACGCGGCATTAAGCGGCGGCAGATCCAACCGCTGGGCCTTACCCGATGAAACATCCACCACCCACAGCTCCAAGGCGTCAGGTCCACGGTTTACGAGAGCAACCCTCTTGCCGTCCGGCGACCAGCGCGTATTGGTCACTTCTGCTCCCGACGGCAGCCCGGTGACGGGACGCTCCAAACCATCGGAAATACGCTTCAGCAACAGATCATAGAAGTACCACTCCCGACTGGGACCATTGGTGCGCGGGTTAATGCGCAGACCGCCGATGCGCAGTTCCGGCTGGGCGACTTCCTCCAGCGAGATCAGCGGTGGGTATTTCAGCAACAACATCCACTCGTTGTTCGGGCTAAGTGACACCACCGGTGTCCGCGGGGAATCGGCCAGATCGGCAATGGCCTTGGGGGGCATCCGGTAGGAGTCTGTGTCGACGGCAATGGTCAGCGGCGGACTGAACAGCAGCGTTGCTAAAGCAATCAGCCAGATAGAATTGTTGCAATTGATGCCAGTTCTCGAGAGCAAGATGACCTCCATGGATTTCGAGGTTACGATCGTGAACGCCACGATAGTTGATCGGAGGCCCGAGGACAAGTCCTTTTGATGGTTGGCCGCCTGCTTTTCTCGGGGAAAAATAACTGCATTTTCTTGTAGACATTACGAAATCAAACCGATATACTTAGTAGTTAAAAATGGTTTCCGTCACTGCTCTTGTCGAGGCTTTGTTGTTTATCCGATCAAATCTCTGATAAAGCTTAATGTGGAGACTGATGCGCAATAGTGCGCTCTAACGAGTCTGCCTCAGCGAATCTGATCCCGGTGGGATCAACAGGCGTGTGGGGTCAGACAAAACTGGATGGTAGAATGAATATCTACATCGGCAACCTGTCGTTTGACACGACAGACGATCAGTTGCGCCAAGCCTTTGAGGGCTTCGGCGAAGTTTCAAGCGTCAACATCATCAAGGACAAGTACACCGGTGAGTCAAGAGGATTTGCCTTCGTGGAAATGTCCGATCAAGACGCAGCCACGGCTGCTATCAGCGGTGTGAATGGTCAAGACCTGAATGGCCGCACGTTGAATGTCAACGAAGCGCGCCCGCGCACCGAGCGCGGTGGTGGCGGTGATCGCGGTGGTGGCGGCGGCCGTGGCGGCCGCGACAATAGCCGTCGGTCCTGGTAGAGCATCTCCAGGTCACTGACTGAAACACGGGAAGTTTCTGTGTTTGATGGAGGTCGGCCCTTGCCGGCCTCCTTTCTATTTGGAGTAGGCAGCCCCATACCGACACGATATCGCCGCTACTCCAGCCCACCGCGGTAGTTGATGTTCTGTCCCAGGATCACATTTACACCGTCCTATGCCCGACACCCGTGTCTCCTACGTGTGGGCAGGTAGTGAAAACCTTCATCCACATTGACAATTGGGTTGTTATTGCCTATTTTGAGGTAGCGGGGTGAATCCACCGTTGGGGGATGGTGGAAGACGCTCACGCTGGTTGCGCATAGTGTAAGTACGCTCGGCGCAGCCGCGGATTTACATACCGGCGGAAATGCCGATGATTAAGGCGAGGACAGATTATGCAGCTTTTGAGACAAGAGACCGATCCCGGGACGGACTCCAACACCGTCAACCGCGACAGAGAAAACACTCGACCTCATCGCAAGACATCGACGTTGCTCTCGATTACCGTCGCGGTCGGCGCCTGCATCCTGTTTGTCTTGACATTAGCTCCGACTCTGATGGCTTCGGTCGCCAGTTCGGAAGAGATGGAACTGGTTTGCCGCAACTGGTTATCCCAGGTAGTATACGACAAAGGCGACTGGGCCGGCGAAACCAACCCGGACATCCTAAAAGCCGAGGAGCTCGTTCAAGACGGTCAAATCCTGGGTCACTGCTTTGCCATCGCCCCCACCGGTTACGTTATGGTCCCTGTTCTCAAGGAACTCCCATCGATTAAAGCCTACTCAACCGAATCCAACTTGAATGTCAGCGATACCGGCGGCTTCACACAGCTTTTGAAAGATGTTCTGACCGACCGTCTGCGGCTTTACGAGGATATTTATGGTAGTATCGAGGCCGCGCAGCCTGCCACGGGAGAAGTTCTGCTTGGCCGGGGCAATAGAGAGCGGTGGGACAGGTACGCAGTAAGCACGGAGGAGTTTGACAAGTTCCTGAACAAAAGTGGGCGGTCACCGATGGATGTCGTGGGTCCGCTCATGACTACAATCTGGGACCAGGGCTCACCTTACAATGACTACTGTCCCATGGGTGACGGCGGTCGATGCGTGGCCGGATGTGTGGCAACCGCTTATGCCCAGATTATGGCGTACCACCAATGGCCACCATCAGGGGACAGCAGTCACACTTACTACTGGTCTGGTGACGGTCCTGTCCCCGGCCGCTACCTGACGGCAGACTTCTCCGACCCGTATGACTGGGAACACATTATCAACGCCTGTTTCTCTGGATGTGAACCGGAGGATTCGGCAGCGCTGGCGGAACTCAATTATGAGGTGGGCGTTGCCTGTGAGATGAACTACGGCGCCGACGGCTCCGGGGCATGGCCGAGTATAATGCTCGCTCACATGCCGACTTATTTCGGGTACTCCTGGGACATTACGGAAATCTTTCGCAACGACTATAACGCCGCTTCCTGGTTCGATATCGTCAGGGATCAGATCGACCAAGACATGCCCATTCACTACGTGATCCACAGCCACGCGATTGTCTGCGACGGGTATGACAATAGCGGTGGTTCGATGCAATACCACATGAACTACGGCTGGGGCGGGAACAACAACTCCTGGTTCACGGTGGATAGTGTCTATTGCCCGTGGGATGGATGTAACCCGTTGGTCGAACATATGCTGATCAACATCTATCCGGACAAGGCAGTGCTGTTCGATGCCGACTCCACACTCGGTTGGGCGCCGTTTGCGGTTAGTTTCGTGGGTTCCTCGGATCTCACGGTGGATACCTGGACCTGGGATTTCGGAGATGGTGATTCGGCCTGGGTGCAGTCACCTGATCATATCTACAGCCTGCCGGGGGCCTGCGATGTAACGCTCCGGATAGACGCGGGTGGGAATATTCGTAGCCTCACCAAAGTCGACTATATAACAGCGCTGGCCGATTCCATGATCGCCGATGATGTCGACGCCGCGGCAGGCGCTACGGCTGAGGTGACCATTTACGCCCGAAACACAGTCCCCGTTAACAGGATTTGGGTGCCCGTAATGTATGACCAGGGAGACCTTGTGTTATCGTACGACAGCTTCTCAACCGAGGGCTGTCGCACCGATTATTTCGAGCAACAGGCGCTGATTCAGTACAGCCCCAACAGCCGGAAGGCGACATTCGCACTTCGGAGTTCTACTTCCGGAAGTGTGTCGGACCTTGAGCCCGGCGCCGGACCGATCCTGAAGGTGTATTTCGAGGTGTCCGGGACGGCCCAACCGGGTCAATCGACCGCGATCGGTTTGGACCAGAACACCTCGTACCCGCCGATGTTTTTCACCGAGGAGTTTGACTATGAGACCCGCACTGTGGCTGGAAGCGTTAGCTGTCCCGACACGGAGAGTGTGGCGATTTCGCTGGATGCCGTGACGGGGCTGATCGATGACACCACTATCAGCGCTCTTAGGGAAGTCAGGTTTTATCTTAGGCTGACCAACAATGACTCAAGCGATTTCAAGGCCGTTACCAACGGCTTTCGCGTATACTCTCCCGACGGTGCAACCTGGTCCACAACGATTCCGGACACTTTGGGAAGTATCGACTGGACGAGCAACTTCGGATTCTTCTTTCCGGTTGAGACAAACGTCGATGGCGTTGGCGCCGATACCGTTGGCTTCAGTGGTGTTGGTGCCGGTATTCCACCGGAGGTTGGCATTCCGGGAGCTTTTGACGACACTGCTTTCTCCATCACTATTGGTCCCGTAGACAGCATCTATACCGGTCGCACGATCTGCCTCGACTCCTGTTGGTATCCACCTTCAGGGGTATGGAAATGGGACGGCGGAGCCGGTGTCGGATACCGGTATCCCGCATGGGATGGTCCTCATTGCTTCACTGTCGGCTATGACGCCTGCTGCATGCCGCCGATTCGAGGGAACATTGATTACGATCCAGGCGACGCCATTGATATCGGCGATCTTGTCTACCTCATCGATTTCATGTTCACCGACGGTCCTGCTCCTGAATGTATGGAGGAGACTGATATCAACGGCAGCGGAGTAGGTTCACCTGTCGACATTAGTGACCTTGTGCACCTCGTCGATTACATGTTCAACGGAGGCCCCGAACCGGCGGCGTGCCCGTAGCTTGCCGTGCTGCGGCGAACCTCCTCGGGGCGTTACTGTTTCTGAAAATCGGCAGGCACTCTAAACCAGTCTTCATCGAAGGCTTTTTCGACGATGCTGGTCATTGTGGTCCGGATCTCCATTATAGTAAACAACTCCCCAGTCGTGACGAGTGACCGAAAGGCGGTAGCCAGGTCCGATATCGGGGTGAAACGCTGTGGATCCATCAGTTCGTACAATGAGTCAAGATTCAGACTTGAGAGTGTGTCCGATGACGAAACAATCAAAAGAGAAGTGGTTCTAAGTGGCGTGCCCTCACCGCGGGTGATTCGTTCCGCCATCTGCAAGTACTGTTGTAACATGACACTCTGAAAATCCTGAGAGTCGTCCGACCCCACCTCGTTGGCTTCATTATGCTCATTCTGCCGTTGCTGATACCTTCGGTACAGATCTACCCCCGGAACCTCGGGACTGAGGCAAACCTCAAAGGACACTACGCAGATGTCTTTGCTGTCATTCACACGCCCCACTGACACATACAACAGACTATTGCAACTGTCGCCGACCTTGCCCGAGGCCGATTCGTCCACAGCGTGCCTCCAATCAATCGCAACCACATCCTGCTGTCCGAATTCGATAAGCGGCGGTTCTTCGGAGGGCGGATTCTGCGGCTCGGCTAATGGGGGACTGACGTCTATTTCCGAATACTTCCCGCTGTCTGGATATAGCTTCCATATAGTCGGGGCATCATAGAAAGCGATAGTCGTGGATCGTTGCATCCCAGTGTCAGCTACAATTGGAGCGAGATTACCGGGTATCCAGGTCACCTGATCATGACGCATGGCGGTGTCGGTCAGGGATAAAGTGTCCCACGACTGGCTCGTTACAACCCAGACGCTTTTGACGGTAGTCTCCGATGTTATCATTACACCGGCTTGAATGGGACTGATCGAGCACACCGCGAGTAAAACACTACCTAACATGCCAAGCCACTTATTCACGCGATCTCTCCCGATTGCAGGTTGTGCAATACACTGATTGTCGTCAGCAAAGTATACTGGGGGGCGGACTTGAACCGCCGACCTCCTGATCCACAATCAGGCGTTCTGACCAACTGAACTACCCCAGCAAGATCGTCTTAAGTAATGGCATTTTCGACCTCCGTCAAGTCATACTTTAGCCGGTGTCAAGGCAAAATAGAAATGTCCGGTTTTTAGCAAGATAGAAATGTCCTATTTGGTTAATTGAGCTATCTTCTTTTGTTCAACTGACTTCAAGCGGC
>SDBU01003125.1_pt1 | contig 21282 bp, 34 predicted proteins | sample 2277071 | NCBI WGS metagenome assembly SDBU01 (sample SAMN10397929, study PRJNA504765) | marine sediment metagenome | isolation source: marine sediment core GS08_GC12, 126 cmbsf | place: Arctic Ocean: Gakkel Ridge, Loki's castle | collected 2008
ACGGCAGCAGCCCCGATGCCTACGACGATGAACACCCAGACCAGGGGCACAAGTTCAAGGATGTCAACGGATGCCTGAGTAAGATTAGTTTCTGAGAGGTTTCCCCCGGCTGTAGCTACGAAAACCGTTTCGCCAATCGTCGGAGTCAGCGCAAGAGCGAAGACGATCAACAGGAAAACGATGAATAGCTTGCCCATGCTCATTTCTGCCCGTCTTTTAGTCAGCCAGTTCATGCTTATCGAAATGAAAAATCACGGCTCACTATATAACATTTAGAACTTTTTACTGCATCTGACTGAAGATGTCGTATCCCGTGAATCCCATGATTACAAACATTAGGCCGACATACATTATCGGAAATATCTCTGCGAAGACTCTGACGATCTCAGTTGATCCAGCTGCTGACGCTAGGGTTTGAACGTCATTGTTTAACGGGTTCAACGTGAAAAGCATCAAAACAATCAGGAAGATACCCCCGGCTATTCGCTCGGTGTTTTCCATGCCTCTTCTTTATTCGCAAGTTCTATATACTTTTAGCGATAACCTGAATTTGTATCCTGCTAGGCGTAGGATGCCGTTAGTCCCAAACGGCTGAGGCTGGGGGGTTTTCCGTGTTTCCCCCCATGCCTCCAATTTACAATACCTGAAAAAAATTGGGCGATGAAGGGCTGCGATCCAGCCCCGAGCCGATTCTTAAAAACTTGTCTAGGAACCCTTTCTGTACCTCACAATCTTTTTATGGCGTTAACGCTCCCTTGTCTTCGCCATGAATAACCGAAGAAAACGACTTGAAAGAGTGATCGGGGATTACCTCAAAGGCAAGATTACCTATGAAGAATTCGACAATACATTAAGACAGATGTTCACAGAAGTCGAGTACGCTAATTATATAAAGAAATTTGCCAAGATTGCAGACTTTCTTGGGATTGGCGGTTAAAAACTTGGCAGCCTTCTAAAAACTCCGATGTATTTGAAGTATTTATAGAATAAATAAGGGATAAGGCCACAAGCCAGAATCAGATAGCTTATGCAGAAGATCCAGAAACGGGGGCCAATTTCTAATCTTGCCAAGGCCACCAATAGATCATAGCTTCGCAGATCTATCGAACCTCCCCATTTTTCCACTGACCAATCTAAAACACCCAGACCTAAGACCGACTCAATCCTGATCGTGCTTAGAAATCTAGGGGCAGATCTCACAAAAGCCACCAAGTTAAAACCTACTCTTAGACCCTGAAATGTCAGGTTCAATCTAGTTGAGAAGTAAGGCCAGAATAGCCCGAATAATGCGCTTTGCATTAGGAAGGATGCTCGTATCGGTGAAATTGAACTGAAGATATTTATTAGGATGAAGACTGCCATCAATGAAGCTGAAAGGGTTATGTCCTTGGATCTCATTTTGTTTCTAGCTCTTTCGCTAATGCTGCCTGTATTTTGACCTCTTGCTTTTCAAGTCTTCGCAGCCGTGCATCTAGTTTCAATGTGTCGAGTCTTCCGATTGTGGATCTTAGTTGTAACTGTTTCTTTATTTCCTGTTTTGCCAGCCGTGCGTATTCTTCTCTGATCGGCTGATAGATCTTATAGAGCGCATCGGGTAGTTTGCAGCTGAATGTGTCATAGAATCTTTTGTAAACTCCCCCGGATTTTAGATCTGGGGATTTCCAAGGTTCGTATCCGGTGGCGATCCGTGAGAACATCCGGCTTTCACGATCAGATCTCTTGGTGCCGTATCTCTTGATTATTTTAACCCGCTGCATCCCCGGCATACCTGTAATTTTTGAGAGAATCCATTTCACGTTAGGGGTGGTCAGGATTAGGTTGCTGTAGTCTGTGGCGATCACGTTCATGTATTTCTGGATCGCAACCATTAGCGGATTATGCCAGTCTAGCGAATAGAGCCACATCCCGGCATCGTCCCAGATAAAGAACGGCTCGCGTTCCTCAACATTCAACCACTTTTCAACCACTTCGGCAGGGTGCCAGCCCATGTAAGGTTTTATTGAGTCCCAGGTAGGGGGATCTCCGTAGTAATAATCTAGGACAGACAGCCCGTTTTTAATTGAGTACGCTGATTTTCCGATCCTTAGATTGCCCTCTACTATCCACAGTGTAAAATCGTCGTCCCTGAAGTTCCGGACCATCTTCTTAGCCATTTCAAGCGTAGGGAACTTAGGCATTAGGAAACCTCCGTGTTCACAGAATCTGCCACCGTCCGACCCAAGCCCCTAGCAATGGGAAGAGGGATTATGGCCCTCTTCCATTTTCGTAAGGGTCCTTTAATATCTGCCTTAATTCTAACGGTGTTCATATCTCTGATAATGAAAAAGGCCGGGAAGTTCCCCCAAAAACACCGTTTCATTGTCCTCCCTAAACGAGACTCGATCCGGGGTTTCATATCCATATATTTCTTTAATCCAGGTACATTTTCGAGACACCAATATCGAGGGGCAGCCTCTTCAACGAATCTGAGAAAGGCATTAACTAACTCCATTCCCCTACCTTCTGGATCTGGGGGAATTTTCCAATAATATTTTCCAAACCTAGTGGTCTGGCTGAAGTCTCTGCATGGGGGAGATCCCACGATTAGGTCATATCCGGTGAAGTCCCCAGGGTCCAAGTTTCGGATATCTTCACAGATTACGGGGTGCATGTAGAGATCTGCGATCTCTTGGTTGATCTCCACTCCAAGGACCTCGAAGCCCTCCATAGCTAGACCGTCAGACCATCCCCCCAATCCACAGAATAGATCAAGGGCTTGTAAGGTTGGAAAACTAGGCATTATTTCTGCCTCACAAGCTCGGGGTGCTTCTCAAAACCCATGTATAGTCTTCTGCACTTCTTACAAGATGCCACTGTGCCGATGTGGTCTTCCTCGAATTGAAATTCTTCCCCCCCACATATACAATGAGCCGGAATAACCTCACACATAACAATGCCTGAGACTCGGTTTATCTGTGCTGACAAGTCGATTAACCACTTAACGCTTGACTAATATAATATCTTCCAATTAAGTTCATATTTCGCCCCCCTTTCACAAAAGGACTGTATTTTTTAGGGGTAGTCTGCTAATGTCCGTTTTGGCTTCCCGAGGGGAACAAGTTACTAGGTTAATGTCCGGAATACAGGACATAGACCGGACATTGCCCGAGCCAAAAAAATAAGTTTGATGTTTGGGGGGCCAACAGGGGTTTATTATCTAAGGATTTCATCAATGAATCCCTTTTAATTTAACGACTCTGCGCGCGTCGCTGATTAAGAAACGTAGGTTATGGGGGGGGTTTATTCTAGGCGCGATTGATCAAGTTAGGTACATATTGCCCGAGGTGACGCGCTACCGATCCGTGAACCCTCTTCTGAAAAGGGGCGATATAATGGGATCATTTATTCTGAAGGATACTTTCAGGTGTTTTGGTCTACCCCTACGAGGTCAAGAAGATTACTTATCCTTAAACTCTGAATCTTCCATAATCTCCATTGCCATGATGTCCGCAAAATAGGTCATGAGGTCTACGAATGGATGTTTCTTTTGGATGTGTTCAATCATCTTATCAATTCCAGTTTGGGGTTTATAGAAAAACGGAGTATTATCTTTATTCAACTTTCTAATTTCAATAGTGTAAGAACATCGAATTGTTGAAGCGTTAAACGGACACCCTAGTTTCAATTCGCCTTTTCCTCCTTAAATGACAAACCTCATGTCAATTTCAACTGACGATACCAATTCGGCTCTTAACGGTAGACCCTGTTTATTGAACGCTTCATCCATAGCTTCTATTGGGACATTGAATTTTTCAGATAACATCTTGATTAGTTTCTGATATGTTGGTTCCTCAACCCGTCTGAGCAGGGAGATATTGACAAGGTATATCTTCTTTTCACCCGCTCCCTCTAATTCAGTCACACCGCTTAACGGGTGTAGAACGGGGATTTTCTTGTCGGGGAATATGTCACCAAATAATTTCATTCCCTCATCATTTAGAACCGCTGACATAGGATACTTTAGTTTCTTCATTTTATTTTATCCTTAAACGATTAAACCCCGAACACTTTTCCCCCGAACTCTGATCCCCAATGCTTTTAGACCATCAACAAAGGCTTGTGCTTTTCTTTCAGATGGTTCATTCAATCCACAATTCTTTGAATCGAATCCAAACCAAACATATTCAAGATTCCCCTGATCTTGAAGCAAGGACATCCAATAACTGAATTCATTGATATCAAACTCCAGAACGGGTTCAATCGTAACAACCTTGCGCGGATAATCTAATTCACAAAATGCTTGAAATCTCTTTATCACAGTCGGAGCCTTTGAAATTTCCCTATTAATTATATTTGTTTCCAGTGTTGTGATCAGAATAACCTTGTCTTGGTTATCTTTGAACCATCGAAGATATTTGTTAAACCATACCGGATTCTTGGTTTGGAAAAAATATGTCTTTTCAATTCGGGGTTTATGTTTCTCTATTGCTTCAAAGATCCTTATCACGAAATCAGGATCACAAAAAGAGATATCCCCTGTTCCTACAACAAAAACATTCGGTGCGCTTGGGATCTTGCGAAGCCTATGCTCATGATAGTGAGGTGTATATGTATAGCATAAGGGGCATCCGATGTTTCTTGATACCCGCTTCAATTGTCGTTTGAAACTCTTTTCACAATAGAGGCAATCAAAACGGCAGCCAACAAAAGGATTCCAGGTCTTAGTTTCAGGATACATATTCGATTCATAAACAGTCATAAATCCCCTTCCTTTTTTCTGCGCGCGCGGAACATATTCAAACGTATATGCCCACCTAACAAACCAACCTGAATACATCCGGCTATACAACTCTTCAAACTTAAGAGGCGTATACAAGCCTTCATCCCACGCATCTTCAGCGCTAATCACACTACACGTAGAATATTCCTTTACCTTATTTGTTATCTTAATACGGCCTTCAACTATTCCCGCTTTTCCTCTCCCCGGCTGAATCGAATAAGATCTCCCAACAATGTAACTTCCAGCCCTCCTTCTAGTCTGCGTTTTCTGGCCCGACTTGATCATCTCTACATGATCGCCAATCGAAAATATCATTTATCGGAATCCTCCTTAAACAGCGAACTTGGAATAAGATCCAAAATATCAACGCCATCTATTGACATTTCCAAAATTTCTATATCCGCCCTTTTTTCATCTCTTGTGATTCGTGTTGAACCATAATTCCAGCCAATATATTTTATTTCAAAACTTACCCGTTTACGCTTCCCTTCAGACATTCGCCTTTTCCTCCAATGCATGGCTTATTCCAACAAGCCAACCTGCAAGGCAAATCCCGATAATTACACCAAAAATAAACAATTTATTTTCTCCTATAGAATATTGAAACTAATGAAATCAACAAAGAAAACACCGAGAAGATCACCACGACATTAAAAACCATACCTGGATAAGATTTTCCCGGCTCTCCCTGAATTCCCTGAACCCCACTAAGGCCCGTTTGTCCAGGAATCCCTTCAATTCCTATGCCTTCAAGCCCCTGTGGTCCCATTGGCCCCCTTTCTCCTATCGGTCCCTGGGGGCCAGCTGGACCAGTAATCGAATCTCCCTGTATGCCGGGATCTCCCTTCGCACCGTCTACCCCATCTTCTCCCCTCAACGAATCAACAAACTCAGGGGGCAGATCTTCCCACCAATCCAAACGAGGAACGACACTTTTGATATTATAATAAAACGTTTTCTTCCCTATCGTCCCCTCATGATCATAAACCCAGATCTGCACATAATGACTTCCCTTCTGCGCCCTGTCTTTCGGGGGATAAAAACTGAATCTCCACCGATGCTCATAAGATCCCGCTGCTATCTTCACATCCGCCATACCATCTTTGACAGGCACACCATCCCAGAACAGATACAGATACCAGGGGCTAGACCCTGATAGCGGGGTGGTTGTCGCGAAAACCACGATAGCCGTATCCGTGTTTCCCTCATAGGGCATATGCTCAACGTTCAACTGATACTCAGTAGAGCTAACCGAGGGAATCAAAAGAGAAAATGAAACGAAGAATAACAAAACAAGCTGTCTGAACTTCAAAGATTAGACTTCCTTTTATCGGCTTCACTCGAATCTATTATTTCTTGAATAAATTCTGTAGTCACTTTTTTAATTCCGGTTGTCATCGTATCAATAACAACCAGATAAGCAGCGTACATCTTGAAAAGGCGCTTATTTGATTCCTCAGTTTCCTCTTTATTCGCGAAAGCAATACATTTATTCGCAAGAGAATTAGCACACTCTTCAATTTCAGTTAAATCCATCACATTCCCACTCCAAGATTGTCACCTAGAAACTTAGCGATTATAGAATGGGCTTCGATCAACCTCTTCTGGCCTTGATAGCTTCTGCCGTGCTGATAATTTGACTCTGAAGACTTGATCAGTTCCTTCAGCTGCTGAAACATCTTATGGCGATCCGCTGTCACTCGGATCTCTCCGGGCAGGAATACATAGTCACGGTGCCAGCCTTCGACGCAACGATAAGGCCAGCATTTAGCAGCTGATCCAGATCATACCATTGATAATTTCCAACCCGATTCTCGATCCAGAATTTATTATGCCTTCCATGTTCGGCAAGCAACTGTAAAATCTCGGCTTGTCTGCCGGGGGCTTCCAAGTGATCAACCTTGCTCTCTAGCCTTTGAAGGCGATTAAAAACATTGGTGAGATCCAGCCCAAGCAATTTTTTAATGTAGCTGGGGGCAGCGAGCATCTTCTTGCCGTCTGGCTGGGTAATCTGAATCCAATCTTCTAATCGTTTAGATGTCATTTAATCACCTATTGTCTCAGCTACATAAAACAATAGACGAAACACTATTACTAAATAATCTTTTTTGATCGCGCGCGACGCTTATAATATTTGGTTCTCACTTCATGGAATTTTTTTAACTTCTCTGCATTTTCATAAAGTTTCAATAAAACCACTTATCCAGGAGAATGCAATAATCCTCAGAGATTCACTTTATTCTGACTAGCCTTATCCGCAACCGCGATCACAACTTCCCCATACAGCTGACAAGGTAGGCCACTACTGTACTTCTTGCACCAATTCTCAACACTAACCGTCTTCTCTGCCGTCTTGGGGCAGCTTCTAAACTCGGTCCCGTCAGCTGTAAGAACTGCCCCCTTATGACAGATCGGCGCTTTGAAAGAAACACTAGCTTTTATCTGAGCCGTCTTTTCTAGCTGCGCTATTCGCTCCTGCAATTCATAGTTTTTCAGTATCGGTTCAAGGGTTTCGGTGCAACCTTCACATAAATTTAGAGCTTCGTCGTAATCTTCAGCAAGATTTCGGATCATGGGGGTTTTGTTTGGTCTGCCCTGTATGCACTTCCACTTTTTTTCAGCTGCCCGAAGGCCAGCGCACTTCTCCTTACTCTCGAAATGTTTCCGTCGCTGTATATGCCACATCCCTTTTTCTAATGCAGCTGTTAAACGCTCTTGCCATCCCTCGTTGAGAAGATCATGAACGTCTGCCATATCCAGAAGATTTTCAATAATCCAAGTCTGGCTTTTATCCAGTTTCTTAGCCAGTTTGCGTAGCAGCTGGATCGTTTCTTCAGGCAGCCTAACTGCGCCCCCAGCTTGCTTTTTCCTTGTCATTAATTTGATCTATATCCGAAATCATTTAAAATTTGCGTGTTCACTTAGAAATTTTTTCAACCCTCAACTCTTTAATGATGCCTTCCGCGAAGAATCCGGCAGCAACCATTTTTTCTTTAACTTGCTTTGCCGTCATGCTTCTGAGGGTTCTAAATTTCACCTTTCTTTCAGGATTGTGTTTATGGTAAATCTCGTATTCTCGTATTAGCTCCATTTTAACCCGATTAACTGCCCTTTATCTTCGTATTAAAATCATGCTGCCCGCTTGCTTCTTCCTCATATTTTTACCCCCAGCATCATTTTAAGAAAGAATCTAAACAAGCTGCGATCCTTGCGATAATTTTCTAATGACAGATCCACGATTCGCCTAGTGTTTCGTCTAGTCAGTAAATAATTGACTTTGTAATTAACGTCATAATTCATTTTTACACACTTTGGAATATCCCCATCATATCCACGCCACAACGGATTATCTCTCACTTCATTAAACCAGACATCTTTAGGGATTGAATACATAGCAGACCAAGGGGAATTAGTGCATCGTCTAAGCAAATAATAAAATAAGCCAATTATAGGCGTATTAAAAAATCTTCCAAAATTAGCAACCCGATCAAGGGGGATCTCATTAAGCAGATTCCTATTTACAATTAAATAATCGGTGCAAACACTCAAAACAACATCGCAATTATAATCATTAAATAACGCATCAAATAACGACGTTCTAATCTCTTTCAAATCCGTATATTTTCCACTGTTCACTTTAATTAAAATAATATGTGGCGCTGGGTTCAACCTTGATAAAGTAGGGACAGGATATTTAAAACAAATCTCAATATCCCTTTCGTGGCATGGGATCGCCACACCGACCTTTAAGGCCACTAACCCTTCACCCCTTTCTCGTATATGATACTGGATGCTCAGAATATTCTTTTCTTCCTCTCCAGCAAGAAAGAGAACACATTTTAACCACTTCAGCCGGGACCGTTTCCTTCCAATTCTCAACAGTATCTTTTAAGTCCGGATTATGCACATTCCAACCCGCTTCATTAAGTGAGTCTCTAATTTTATTGAAATTATAAAATCCATCCATCTGAGCCAAACAGCAACAGGGATAAACCGTTTCTCCCCATAGAGACACACCCATCCAGATACTGCATTTTAAACCGTCAGTAACGAATCTTGTTTTGATAGCCTCATGAAAATCAAGATGATTCAAAGTTTCCATGACTTCATAATTTTTATATCCAACACTCTTCAAATGAGCCACGCCTTTTCTGATATCCTGCTCATTCATTTCTCCGTGACTATCGATCCTTATGTAGTCAAAAACAAACGGATTCAACTTATCGAGTCTGAAACTATTAGTCACCAAAGCTGTTTTTCTATTGTGTTTATGCCCGATAATAGCCAGGGCTTCTAAATCAGGAATCCGCATCGTGGTGGCCTCCCCTCCGGTATAGGTTAACCACCTTTCAAGGCGAAATCCTTCCATTCTCTGAAGAAAGAGATCCAGCGTTTCAGCCTTCAAATAATACTTTTCTTTTCTGAATGTGTTAGACCCTAACGGCGTATCACACAAGCTAACACATGAAAAACATTGTAAATTACAGCAATTAGTAACCCCAATTCCAATTTCCCCGCCCTTTCTAAATTCCCATTTTCTCCTTATCCTTTCAACGAAGAATTTTAAAACCCGTTTTTCAAGAACGATTCCTGGCATTTCTCTATTAAAATCGAATCTTCCGATCTTCATTTCATCAACGCCTCGTATATCCCCTTCAACTTTGAAACTACATTAATTGAACGATGTTGATCGGGGAAGGCAGATATCAAACCTTCATCCCAATTTATGACTTTTACCCCCATGAATAACGCCTCTAAACCCGTCAAACTTATCGCCTCTAAGATTTTACCTTCCCTCTTTTTTACATCAATATAATATTCGTAGCTCGATAACATGTCGAGAAAATCAAAATGATTTAACGGTTTTATTTTTGCATTGTGAATGATCAACCTCTTGCCATTGTTTCTAAAAAAATCCCTGGCTCTAAAATAATCGACGGCTATCTTTGAAGCCTCATGATCAACGTGAAAATAAGCATTTCCTTCCTTAATCTTATGTTTATAAATACTACACGTTTTTTCATCGATCACATTGGGTAAATACTCGGCACCTTCCGGGGAACCCTCTAAAAGATCGGGAGTAGACACAATAATTTTATCAGCATATTCCCATCTGTCCCTTTTCTCTTTCCATCGGCCTCTTATGTCCGATCCATGATAATGAATTATGATTTTTTTATTTTTATAGGGCAAGGTCTGTTTTAAAATCTTCAATGTTTTATCTTCGCCATGAATGTGTATAATGTCAAAAAATAAACCCTTCAGCCAGCATCTAACGAAAAATTCCTTGTAATTACAATTAAGATTTTTTACGAATTCCGTTGATAACTTATAATCGTTATATCTCCCGGTTATCAAAACTAGGCTCTTGATGTTATGATATTTCGCCATAAACTCTGCTAAATATCCCCCCACTCCGGCTGTATTGCAAATATGTAAAACCTTCATCCTTTAGACTCTCCTTTATTTTCCCGTTACATAATAAAAAAAGAAATTGGTTAGTCAGCGTCTGCGATTTTGGCCGTCAATGCGCGAACCTGGATGCCCCGGTAGATCCTGAAGACCGCCCCACCGATTGCCAGCACCACGAAAGAACCAAACAGCGTTAAAACCGTGAGTGCCGGGACCATGTTCTTTAACGGGGTCCAGCCCCAAAGCGCCATAGTTAACATAGCGATCCCGAGAGAAATACTGGACATAAAAGCTGCCCTCTTCTCCTGGCGCTTTAGTTTTTCCAAGTGTTCAGACATGCGTATCACTTGCTCAGTAGTTCGATAACTTCCGTAAGATATTTGCTATCCGGAAAAGCCCCTGTCATTTTTTCGAGTACCTGCATGTGAATGAATTCTAGGATCGATTCCCAAGACATGAGTTTAGAATAGATCCGGCGAAGCCCGCCTTTTCCGTTCTCTTCCTCGAAGCTGATAACGTCATTAGCTGCAAGTAACTGGCAGTAATTGATCACTGATGCCCTACCGATTGTGAACCCTTCCCCTTGTAGAGCAACGAATAGATCAAAAGTACCCATCGCTTCCTTGGCTTCTATGATTATCGAGATTAGCGCGTACTGATAGGGCTTCATGATCGCCAGAATGTTTTCTTTCTTCGTGTTTATGTTCCACATTTTATTAACCACCCTTTAAATCCTTTAGTTCACTTAAAAGATAAGACTGAACTAAGTTTCTAATCTGTAATCCACAAACTGCTTAAACTCTGAATGAATTCTAATAGTGATCTAGATGTCTAAACCCGATGAAAAACAAACCAAGCACAACATGATCGTAAGGCTTCTCTCTGAAACACCGATCACCTACGATTCAGCCCTTTTTCATTTAGCCAAAAGTATCGACAAAGACATTCTCGAAGAAAACGGTCTAATCCTGCTAGGCTTTGATTTCGATAATGCCGAACCCGGAACCCATACACAGAAAGAACGGGGATCAAGTAAACTTGCGGAAATAGCAAGACGTTTTCCCGGTCCACTCGGAGATCTCCTAAAGTTCATCAAGGCCAGGAGCGCCCGAGATCTCTACGTTGGCTTCTGCGGTACTGTCCTGCTAGGGCTTCTTCTCTACAAGTGGATTTTGCGCGCGATAACGGGAACCTTCTAACCTTTTTTCTATTGCCCTCTTTCGGCCTTGACTGATCCGCTGTCGCTGTGTCGCTGTCTTCTTATATTGTTTCTTTCTCTTCTGGGTGTGCCGTAAACATATTCTACAAGTCGGGTTAATATCGATCCATCTTCCTTCGTGTCTACAAAACCCCAGATGCCCTTGGGTGTTTTCCGATTTATTTACTTCAATTCGAATAGTAGATCCTGCCTTATCGCAGGTGTTGAAATTAGAAAAGGCATATTCCTTTTTCCGGACCTCTTCAGCTGACAACCAAGGCCACCCCTACGCGAAGGGAATAAGATCCTTTCGAGAAGCCACCGGATCTATATCCGTTTCTTCGAATACCCACCTTAGCGTTTCAATGATCAGCTGCCAGTTATTTTTTATGCTCTTCATTAGCTGTCGATCTCTTCTAGCGCCACAGATAACGATCCGGTTATTGATCTCTATCGCTGTTTTCCCGATGCTCCACTGAAGCGCCTTGATGATCAGCTGCCATGTCGGTTTGTAGATCATGAATGTGTTTGCCATAAGCTGTTCACATTCATCGATCTTCAAGAGGCGATCATGATCAGAAATCATTTATTTTCAGCCCCGGAATATAGTCTGCCAGATCTTCTTTGAACCAATTAGGAATGTTCTTTCTGTATGCTTCAATGTCTGTTTGCTTCCAAGCTGATTTTACTTGATTATAGTTTTTATCCAGGGTGTTGAGATCTGCCCAGCCCACGTTAAGTTTAGCTGCTTGATTGAAGGGCACTCCCATGATGATCAGCCACGTTGCGAATATCTTCCGGAAATCATGAAGCTTCAATCTGAAGCCTAAGATCGGGTCAGCTACCTTATACCATCTTTCACGAAATAGATCCGCGCTGATATTCACTAACGGCTGGCCTTCGTCCCTATCCTGGTAGATCTGATAAAGCGCATGTCGGATCGATGTCGGTATCCAGCTGATTCGCCAGCGTTCAGACATTTTCTCGAAGACACTACAGACAAAGGAATCCGGGGAATCATTGAATAAAATATAACTCTCATAACTTGTTTCCCCGGCCTTTTTCTTAATGCCCGTCCAGCCTCTTTCTTCCTTGATCTCCCCGGTTCGTAAGCCAGACGTTATCTTGAACTTCAGAAGGGCTGCATCTAAGACACCGTAGATCTCCGCGAAGGTGTTGATCGCTTTGTCAAGCTTCAAAGGAAAATCAACGAATTCTAGCTGGGGCATTTCCCTTACCCCTTCCGGGTCTTGCGTGGCGCTCATTGCCATATACTTATCTTTCAGATCATCTCTGCCGATGAACACAAAGAAAGGCCGGATATACTTTTTGTAATCCCTGATCCTTTTCTTATCAGATCCAAACGTAGCGATAAACTTCTGGCATAATTTAGCACCCGTAGGATCTGCTCGATCCATCATTAAGAAGATCGAAGGCTCTCCCCAGACATGTTTCCAAGTTCTCTGACAGAAGGCGAAAACGGGCTTCCATTTCTTCCGCTTATTCTGTATGTAAATCTTGAAGCTTTCACCAGTTGAACTTATACACTCTTCGTCAAAGTCAGCTGCTACGATCCCCATGCTCTTTTTAGCCTGGTTCTCTGTGAGTAGCCCTTCGGCTAGAAGTTCATCTCGAATCCGTCTAAGGTGCCGTGTTGTGCATCCCACTTCCTGCGCTATCTGTTTGTAGCTGAATCGCTTCGAGGCCAGCAACCTTCTAACTTTGCTTCGGTTTATTCCGTTTCTCACGTTGACTAATGCCTTATCTGGCATTTCTTCAGGGAAACGATAAACCTCTTCTTTTTCTGACACTTATTCAACCTCCTAAATTTGGAACATATCCATAAGATGATCCATTACGCTAAGAATGAAAAAACCAAGGAACGCTATAATTATCAAAGCAAGACCGCTTATCAGACTCTGCCTCAATGTTCTTGGTTTTCTTTCTTCCCTTTTCTCTTCCTCTTCACTCCGTAGCATTTTGAGGAAAGCACGAAAAATGATAGCTGCCGCTGCCACCATTTTTAAAATCTCCTAGAAAACTCCCTTCGGGTTGCTTCCTCAGATGAAACACTATTTTCATCTGTTGATTCATCCATTACTTCTAGTGTGGCCTGATGACAAACTCGACATAATCCGGATGGATGCGTGGCTGGCCCGCTACAATCTGGACATGTTCGCGCGCGGTAGCTTGTGGAATGATCTTTAGGCAGGTCTACAACTTCGTAGCTTTTGATAAGATCATTCAACGGGTTCCGCAGGTGAATAAAAACCCTGCCCGTTACTACATTTCTGAAGAGTTCAACGATTTCCCATTCCGTGTTATTCTTCATGTTTTTCACCGTGTTCTCGTAGGGGGTAAATATCGGACATTATATTTAACACATCCCGAGCCAGTGTTCGGTATCACTAATCCCTATCTTGAATCCACAAACCTCTTTCAATACTCTGCCAAGGGTAGCCCACCATGAAACAAACACGGGCACGACTGATCGCTGAGATAATTAACGATCTAAACAATCCGTTTTCAAAACTGATCGCCTTATCCTTGGTTTTAGGCACGCGCGCCCGGACTCCGAACTTCCCCGGTGATCTATGATGCACCTACACAATGTGATAACCGCTATCGTCCTTCTAGCACCTTTCATTAAATGGTGGCTCAAAACCATAACCCAAACCATCGCACGCGCGTGATTATCCCAAACTAGCCAGCATCAGGGGCAGTTCAGCGATAAATAAAATTGAAATCAAGAAGCTGCCCAACTTCAGATAATCTTTGAACGCTTTTTTACTATCCGGGTCTATTCCAAGGGCTGCGAATCTGAGCCTGAGAATATAGATCAGAAACGTGAGCGTCCCGGCATAGTACCCGAATCTTAAAACCCATGCTTGGATCTGAATCCTTCCCAGCATGTAAGCCGATCCACTCATTAGTAGGAATCCAAAGATCGCAATAATCAGATCCTTGGCTCTATCAAGATTCATGTCCAACTGCAACCTCTACCTCTTCAGGTATAGATCCTTTCAGAACGATTTTGGCCTCTTCCCGGCCTAACCCTTTGTCAGCGATCAGTAATCGTTTAAGGGAATCCCCCACTATTCGGGCAGCTGTTGAATTGAATCCCTGGGCCAGTACATCATAGTAGGCCAGCGCAGACATTGTTTTAGCTCCTTTCACTCGGGTTTGGGCTGACAGCTTCGCGGAATAATGTTTGATCTTTTCGTTTGCGTCTGTGGGTTCGGGACCTAGATCGAAAAGGAAGTTTCCGGCCTGTTCAGCTGTATGTTTATCCAGCCGTGATTCTTCGTCAAAAGCTATCTTTTTTCTTCTTTGTCTTGGCATTTTAGATCATCCCGTTCATCTTTGCGTAAATTATCGTGCCCACAATCGCCACCACTAAGATGAACACCCATTTATTGACCGGGAATTTGCCACCGGAAAACCATTCTTTGATCATCCCTTTTACGGCTGTTGAGGTTCGGGCTACCTTCAAGACGCTGGGTGAGATCTCGCTATCGAACCTGATTAACGGTTTGGTGTTTCCCTCCCTGAAAATTACCATATATTCCCCGACGATCAGAAAGAACATATTTAGAATCTGCTTTAGAAACGAAAGCTGAACTTTGAATAAAGCTTGGGTTGTAATCTCATATTTGGTGCCATTATGTTTTATTGTATATGGAAGCTTGCTAACTCTTCTAAAAATATGTTCGTCAATTCCATCTTTCATTATTACGACTTCGATCTTATATCTGCCGAAAGCTGTAACCCCGTCTTTATTTTCAGACAAGACCCGTAATCCAACTCCGCGCAAGTGTACCTATAAAGAGAAGGGCTAAAACAATTTTCATCAAGCCTCCGGGTGTGAATATTGGCTTGATAAATCGCATTGCTGATTTGAAGGATTCCCGGCTAGGCGCGCCTGTTTGTTCTAAGAAGTTTACATAAATCATATCGTCAAGATATTTGCTGCTCGGGTCTGGGTCATTTTCCTTTGGCTCTGTGAATGGTATCGGGGAAGAATTGCCTTCAAAGAAAAATATTTCAGATCCTTTTGACATTTTATCGTTTTTCGAGATTCGGTTAATTGCTTCAGGGGAAACCACATAAAACCCTTTCATAAATTCCATATATCCAGCGCTTGCATTTATTTTTACTTTCTTGATCGTCCTATTCTTTCGGAGAAAATGAACCGTTGTTTTGGACATTATGTTATTCCTGCTGCCATTCAACGATTAAGGCATAGTAGGCCAGATAGATCGAAATGATCGCCATTGAAAACCCGAGGTAGGGGTTCGTGCCCAGGAATTCAATCGTCATAAAAAGGCCAATCACCACCGAGATCATGTGAATTATCGGATCTTTCTTCAGATATCCAATAACCACCAAGAACATGAAAAGAATCAGAGTGATCCAAATCTCTTCAGTAAAAACGGTTGTCATGCTAAGGATCTCCGTCGTGAGGCCACATTCTAGCAAGCACTATTCCGACTATCATTAAAGCTATTGCGATTACGATCCAAAAGAACTGAAATATTTCTACCTCGACATCTGAGGGGATGAATGCTTGAAGCTGAATTAAATCAATTAACATATCATGGTTGATATTTCCCGAATCGAGGTGGTTTATTCTACCTAATACGGCTCCGGTTGAATTTATGAAGTCATTTGGGATTCTGAGATCATATATTGAGGCGTTTACCCATTCAAAGCCCAGCATATCGGAGATCGGTGCTATGTCTGTCCACGATGTTGATGTGAAATTGTATAACTGCAAGTCAATATCGTGTACTAGATTTCCGTCATAAAACGAATAAATCAAGACCCACAGAGAGTTAGCGCCCTGATCTACATTGGTCCAGTTAAAACTAATTATCCATGCTGGCGTGCCAACAGTTTCAGAAACATCATAAGTGTCTCCATCAACGAAGAAAGTAGAGGCCAAGTTTCCGCTATCATGTGTTCCTACATTCACGGTAATAGAGGTTAAATTATACTCAACCCATTCCCCAGTGATATTCACATCAGCGCGCGCGCGCCCCATCGTAGTGATAAGCCGTGATTGATAAACTCTAGGTGTAACTGAGAAATCGGTTGTTGAAAGATTATATCTGAAATAGAACCCAGAAGAATAATTTAGATCCCGTAAATCAACGGCTTCAAATCCCCCGAATAAAGGCTCCCAATCATTGAAAACCCACGTTGAATTATCCTCTGAAAACTCAACAAGAATCTGAGTGTTTGCCGGGATAGTTGAATTAAATAAAGCCGTTAATGCTGATCCATTAGCAAGGGGATCGCTGAGATAATCAACGGTTGTAAAATATCCCTCAGTTTCAAACCCTCCCACCTGAAAGGGGAGTTCTGGATTGAACGAAAACCCATAATCGCCTTGAGTTCCTACTTGCTCCATAGTGATCGGACTAGAATTATTGAAGTTGATAAATATGAGATTGTCCGCTCCTCCGGCTCCGTTATTTATTTCAATCCAATCAAGTCTTAGGTGCAACGTCCGCGCCGTCCAATCGTCCCGGAACCACCAGAAAAGCGTGACGTTATCCTCTGTTCCTCCGGACGTGTCGATCTGAAAATCTTTAGTAAACCAATTATTCAACCCGTCCACATTCGTATATGAAAACAAAATCCCATTTCCCTTTAAGGGGATCGGATTCCACGGTGCCCCACCCGCGGCACTAGGAAAATCGGCCCCATTACTCCGATCATAATTTCCATCGTACACCGTCAAAGATTGCGTTTGATAGGTCGGCAGAACGACATCGGCAAACGGGAAATATCTGAATCGAATATATTTATCGTCCAGCCAGAGCCTATTGACGGTCAGAAACATATATCCTCTTCCTTGACTCGCCGCGTCTGAAATCATCCGAATCTCATCATTATTATTTATGGTCCAAGTGAAATCCGGCGTCGCGGCACCCCCAAAATAATCATGTTCTCTTAATTGTGTTAAATTATATATTCCGGTCGATGCAGTTGTTGAATTTAATTCCATTGCATCCAAAGTTGAATTTCTAATCACATTAACGGCAACCGAAACATTCTCCAAGTCTTCAAAGGAATCCACGAATTGCCCCAGGCTCGTTTCGGCTTCTCCATATCCTTCGTCTGTTGCTGCTTGAATCGGTAAAACCGCTGAGAATAAAATTAAAAAGACCAGGATAACCGCTTTGATTTTCATCAAAGAGGCTTATGCTACACCACTTTGATTAATCTTCGGGCTTCAATCAGCAGGAAGATCCCCGAGAAGATCCCCAGCATTGTCATTATTCGCACTAGAATTGAAAAGCTGTCGGGCAATCCCCATGTTTCCGAACCCGTTACGAGGCCAATATACCAGGACATGAACGTTGCAAGGTTTGGTTCGTCAGCCCAAGAAATATCTTCTGCCAGGGTTAGCGTCAAGTTTCCGTCTTCCTGAACTGCGCGCGTGATATTTCCCTGTTTTAGTGGGTCTGTAATGAAAAGGACATATCCGGTTTTTCCGTGTACTTTGGTCCAGTTGTTCTCTGTTTCCCAAAGTTCGATGATGGTTGAATTTCTTATGTTTCTTTGTTGATGGACATTCACGAAAGTAAAATCGATCCAAGCTGGGAATCCGAAGAAAGGTGCTTGGATCTGAAATATGATGCCAGGGCCACCTAGTATTAACCAATCATTCCACTGACATCTTATTGTAGACTCGTTTATAGTGAACGTGGTCCATGTTCCGCTTTTGTATGTAATGTTATGTTCATCATAGCCCCCTAGCATGATTCCTGAAGAATAAAGATCCGTGATGCTGAGGGAAATATCATAATCCGAATAGTCGTAAGCTACAACGGTAAATGAGTAAGTGAAATAATGAAATAAAACAGAAATTAATAGTAATGTGATCGCGATATCTTTTGGATCTGCCATCCGCTAACCCACAAACCCACCTTTCAGAACCAAGGCCACGATGATCGCTAAGATGAACGATATCGCTGTCCCGGTCCATACTGGCAGCCATGATGCATAAGTAAAGAAGAGGGCACCGATGAAAGCGGTAGTTGAAATTCCGACGCTTGCATGTTTAGGCGCTGCTATAGCTACCATTAAGACCGCTGCAAAGATCATCAAGAAGGAAATGAGTATTCCGGCTTGGCTTGCTGTCACTCCGAGTGAGGGCGCGATAGCTGTTAACCAATCTTCCCAGACCATTTCGATCAATAATAAAAAGGTGAGGATGCTATAAGGGTTTTACATGCTTTTTATCTGCCAGAGTATCCCGATGCCGAAAAACATTATGAACAGGATCCTTATCCAGGTAGCGGTATCTCCCCCATAATAGACCCCGGCTATTGGTGATCCTAGCAGCATGATCAGTCCTACAGCTAAAACTAATAATTTCCATTGGAATTTTCCGATAACCTTGTATTCCTCTTCTTGCGGATCTTCCGGTTGGGCACCACCCAGCAGATCATCTATTGTATCTTCCGGATCTTCCCCTTCATCTAATGGCCCGGTATCTACAAGCGTTCCGTTTGGGTATACTAAGAAGATAAAAGTATCAAGGATTACTGCGTCAGTCACTTCCTCTATGTAATTCCACTGAAGTCTTTCATTTGTAACCTTTGTTTTCTTTGCTACCGGGGTCTGTCCTGCATTCCACCAATTAGCAGCAACCCAGAGGTTCCAATCATTATACCATACTACTGAGATTGAGCGATTGGTTGGGTTCATCCCGATATCTGGGTACAGGTGTTTTTCACCCGCAGGAGAGAGATTGATTGAGGCCGACCAACTTGATCCGTTAGCGATTGTCATATTGCGGAATCTGATTATTGGGTTCCCTCCTGTAGTCTGATAAACGATGTTTGCGATGTTATTTTCTCTGTCATTTACCATCGAGGGATTCAGCCCTGAAGAGACTGTACGATCCGCTGGGCTAACGGTATTATTCGGGAAAACCATTTCCCAATAAACAGAGGCAGCGTCATAAGTCCAGACGATCAAAGCATCCCCGGTTTCATCATTTGCTAAAACATCTGCTCCCGAGTGAGGGTTTCCCCCGACATCTGAATCTGAGATCCGGACCTGATCAAACCATGTTCCGTTAGCTGCTCTGCGCCTATACCAGATTTGGGATGTGGCCGTTCCCTGCTCTCCCTCCCATATGACATGTAGCGTTCCGTTTGGCTGAACATAGATTACAGGTTCTTTTTGTGTCCACGCGACGGCTGAAACATTCGTATATGAAGGTGCCCATGTGATTGCGCCATTATCGCGGTTGAGTGTGAAATTTGTGTAAATTATGTTATAGTTTCCGGGAAAAGCCGGAGTCGGAGAACCCCATACAAGATGGATCGTTTCCCCGTCTGGATCTATTGCCATTGATCCGATATTTCCGCTCCACGGATTTAGATTATATTGATCGTTTGGGTCAGTACCGACAGATGAAACAAATTCATCATTTGAAACGTAGACCTGGGCAGTACCCTTATCCGCGAATATTAGAGTCCAAGGATCTAGCCCGAGTATTGGATCTAACGCTCCGCTTTGAGAAGTGCTGAACGCTCCGGTATCCCACTCGATTTCAGATCCAGGTCCTTTCGTGACATTGAAATACCATGAATTAAACGCTGTGTCTAATCCATAACATTGAAACTCCGGATCTCCATACTGCGTTACATTGTATATGTCGATTCCGCGATAGGTTTCAACATATTCCCAAACATATATTTCAGTTTCATTAAACGGCGTGTCTGCTTCGTCTGAGATCTCTTCCACTTCCTCTTCTGGGGGTTCAACTCCATAAAAAACATCGATCCTTGCTTTGTATCCCCCCCCGCCAGTATCGAGCGATGCGAATTCTCTTCTTGGGGTTCCCTGATCTGTGAAATAAACTAGAGATAGCGAATTCCCGCTGCTCCATCCGACTCTATCAATTATTTCCTGAATGATTTCGGTTACATCGACTTCAGCCCACGTATTGCCATTCACATCTGAAATATCCCAAACGACAAATGCAAGTGTATACGTTCTGCTGAAGCTGCCGGAATCATTGAATGATCGGCTATCATCGGCATCATCCCCGGTGATCGTAACAGTGATCCCCGATGCTGACGGATACCCATAACTTGATTTTACCCGAAGGGTGGCATTGTTTATTTTACTTCCTTGCGGAATCGCCACGTTACGAAACCGAGTGCCGATAACGATGTTATTTGCAGAATCTCTTAGAGGTAAGAATGGGGTGTCGCCAAAATATAGGCCGATGCCTGTCACGAAAGCATCATCTTCCGTATCCAGTGGGTAAATTGTGATGAATGTCGCGTCTATTATTGGAATCAATGACGCTATGAAAAGAATAATTGTTAAACAGACTTTGGATATTTTCACGTTCATCTTGATCTAGTTACTTCTTGGGGGGAAGATATAAAAAAAGTGTGTGGGCTTTTCCCGTGTCAAATCCGAGGATTTAGGACTAGCTAATTTCCTCGAACATCTTGACTACGGCAGCAGCCCCGATGCCTACGACGATGAACACCCAGACCAGGGGCACAAGTTCAAGGATGTCGGCAGCTGCCCCGGTTATGTTTCCCCCGGTGGAAGCTGCGACGGAATCGCCAATCGTCGGAGTCAGCGCAAGAGCGAAGACGATGAGCAGGAAGACCAGGAATAGTTCACCCATAGACACGCCCGCCTTTCGGCGGTTGTCAAGTCGTTTCTGAAGCCAGTTCATGACTATCAAGAGGAAAAATACGGCTGACTATATAAAATTTAAAGAAAAAAAGGGGATAAGGACTAAGAAATGTCTTCAAACATCTTGACGACGGCAGCAGCCCCGATGCCTACGACGATGAACACCCAGACCAGGGGCACAAGTTCAAGGATGTCAACGGATGCCTGAGTAAGATTAGTTTCTGAGAGG
>SDBU01003126.1_pt1 | contig 21282 bp, 49 predicted proteins | sample 2277071 | NCBI WGS metagenome assembly SDBU01 (sample SAMN10397929, study PRJNA504765) | marine sediment metagenome | isolation source: marine sediment core GS08_GC12, 126 cmbsf | place: Arctic Ocean: Gakkel Ridge, Loki's castle | collected 2008
TCAAAGAATATGGCTTGGAGATTCTATCTGTCTTTAGACTGGAGAACTTTCTATATTGCTATTGTTATAGCTGGAATAGATATTGAGTTTCATATTATGAGTATGCGAGATATAATCTATCAATCGGAGGATGAAGAACCTTGAGCTTTCCTGAGTTTATGAACTGGAAAGAGTACTTCGAGAAGAAGGTCAAGCCTCACACAGAACACCTTGATGCTTGGGATACTACGATATTATCGTATGCTCATTCTAAACTTAGAAAGTTTCAATCTCCAGTAGATATCGCACTTATAAAGTCAGAAGTTGTAAGGGAGATAGGATTCATTACAGACGAGGAACTTGCGAAGAGACTGGATAAATTAGAGAATCTAGGACTTATCAGAAGGATGGTAAGATTATCTTGAGCTCACAACCTAGTCTTGAAGACCTTATCAGGATGGCTCGAAGGGGTAGAGTTCGTCCTTCACTAAAGCCTATGAGAAGTCATACTGGTTTCATCTTCGTTCCCATTGAGAATAGTAAACCTTCTTGTGTCGCCTGTGGAGATGATGTTCCTAAAGGGCGACACTTCACTTGTTCTATTGGGTGTCAGAAGAGGGAGACACTTCGAGTGAAGGAAATGGTGAAACGTAGGAAAGAAGCTCAAATACCTAAGATGTCTTTGGGTGGAAGGGTCAAGGATGCACTAGGAGGACTGTTCGGATGAAAGCATCAAGGAGAGATATGATCATAGCATTACTTGGTGTACTTGTAATATTGGTCATGCTAGGGCTTGGTAGCTATTTCTTTATACAACTTATTAGGAGCTTGTTCTAATGGAAGCTGAAAAAATAATGGAAAAAAAGTATATAATCGGAACAGTTCAGACTCATCTTGATATATCTGGAATAGATCATATCGAAGTTCATATCAGCGCAGATGGAAAGACTCTCTGGGTGAACGATGAGATCACCTGTCTTCTTCGTGTCTGCAGGATCAAGAGTCTTCATCTTATTGATGATAGGAAGCGGAAAGAATGAGATTCAACAAAAGTGTTCAGGTGAGACGAGAGAGGTTCGGAAAGTGGTGGCAAGCTTACGGTCACGAAGTTAAGATGGTCAGTCTTGCGAAACAGGTTGAGACTGGCATCGTGAAGGGAGATATCGTAAGTAAATACCTTGAAAAAGTAGGAGAACTTAGAACTATAACAATTAAGGATATCTATACCTATGGTAGACCTCCTGTGCTTGTATATACTTATGAGATCGATGGAAAAGAGTATATTACAGAAGCTAAAGGATGGAAGAGAACTGATATTAAGATGCTTCCCTATCAACTTGCTCTACAGGGTAATCCGAAGACGAGATGGAAAGGTGAATGGAAGCTTGATGAAGCTTCATTGTTCTATCCAGTTAAACCTTATCAGAGGTATCATCAATGAGATGTGGAGTTCATACTAGTAGAAGCACAACGAAGAAAGGAATATGCAATAGAATCTTCTGTGTAGAAAAAGGAGATCCCGGATGCGGTATAGTTCTACATAGAAAAGGACTATTGGGAAGGTTTAAGAAAGTTCATACTGAGCGACTTGAACTTGAGAAGGAGTTGGTAGCATGAGTCGTCCAGAAGATTTCAAAGAAGCCATAATACTTTATACGGTAGTTGGCTTCAACGATAAAGGAGAAGAAATTGCTAGGGTTAAAGGTCTTACTGAAGAAGAGATGAATTATGAAGTCACCAAGTATTTTGACTCAAGTATCATGGAATCCGAAGTGGTGGTTCCTAAGACTTATTGTGAAGTCGATGGTACACGAGTAGCAGTTGCTATTATAAGACTGTATCCGGGAGAAAACCCTATTAAGGTTTGTAGGTATCATTCAGCTGGAGTTATAGTCAAGTTTAAACCGGAATATCCTGTTAAAGGAAAGCTTTTTTACAAAGGATTCATTATTGCTTCAGATTCACTTTGTGTCTTTTTCTGTCCGAGTTATTGGGAAGAAAAAGTTAAAGTTGATGGCAAGACCGTAGTACAAGGAGAATGTAGAGCCTACAAAGAGCCCAAAAGTAAAAAAGAACAGCGAAAGCGTGATAAAGGATATAGTATTTATGGAAGGAACTATGCGATACTATGTCTTCAAGACCCTTGGTGGAGACGATGAGAAAGTTTATCTATAAATGTAGGATTCCTTTTAGGGGAGAGATACACGGAGAAGTCTATGCAGTAGATATTAAATCTGCTACCGAAAAAGTTAGAAAACTACACTATCATCACAAGCTTGTTAATCTTCTTGTAAAGGAGATAGTTAAATGACAGGAGAGAAAAGGACTTTCAGAATAGACATAGACAAAGAGCTTCTCGATGGTGTTGAGGAGCAGTTTTGCTATGTCGAGGTGAAAGGAAAGATGGTGAAGGTTAGATCACTTTCAAGTGTTTGCACAGAGGCTTTCCTTTCAGGTATTCTTCGTATGTCTGATGAACTTAAAGCTCTCAGAGAAAGATTCGGGAGTCAAGTTTATCTGAAGTCAAAAGGTATAGGGTTTGCGGAGCTTGAGTTAAATGAGCCACAAGAGAATGAAGAACCTAGGACAATGGTTTGAGGAGCAAAACACTGATTCTAGGAAGTTTGTTTATGCCATTCTTATAACGAGACATACTTATAAGAACCCATTAACTTCAGATGGATTAATTACAGCTGTAGTGTATCAGCATAATGGAGAATTTCAACCTTGGAGCTTCAATGGAATGGAAGATATGTTCGCTTGGCTTTCAGCAGTTCTAACCTATGGATTCAAGGAAGCAAAGCCAGACTGGATTCAAAGCAGACTTTGGGACGAGATTATAGCTCATGAAGAAAGGTCAGCTGAAAGGGGTTATAAATATCCATGAACTTTGTTGAGACCTACAACAGGATAGAAATCCTATTCAAATGGGCTACAGAAAACAATCTTCTCGAAGATCCTAAAAGAATCTCAAAGCTATACGACGAAGCCCGAAGGCGTTGGGGGCATCTCATGACAAGATATAGAATAAGTGAGATCGTCGAAGGGACTCTGAGGAAAATGACATGCTCACCTAGAAAAGGAGAAAGAGGTAGATACTTATGATGAGAGATAATCTTATCTATTTATTTGGAGCTAAAAGAGATACCTTAGAGGTACGAATGGAAGTAATACAGGTTATAGCTAGAGGTATAGATAAGCCTACTCGTATAATGTATGCAGCTAATATGTCTTGGGAACCAGTAAAAAGGATACTTAATGCACTTACAGAAGCAGGAATTATAGTTTGTACTGAAATAATTGAACCGGGTGCTAAAAGAGCTAAATATAGATATACTACTACATCTAAGGGAGCAAAGATACTTGATGCTTATAGAGCGTTTATAAGCGTAGTGGAGGAATGCTCATGACTGAAAAGTATAGAGAGTTTCTAGATTGGGTAAAGAAACTCATGAAGAAGTATGGTCTCCAGACGACTCCCTTGAAGAATAGAATTAAACAGATTAATATCTACTTCGAGGATGAAACAGTAGTCGAGATTACGGGGAGTCGTGAGTTATGGTACGGAGGAAAGTTAAAGGAGATGGAAGAAACTGAAAGAGTTTTGGTATGAGAATCTGGAGTCGTACTTGAACAAAGCTGATCAGTACGATAATCCAAAACAGATTAAGATGTTCTCAGTGAACACAATTAGTGGAGGTATCAAAGAAGTCTTGGCTGTTACCTATCTAAGAACTGCCCTCATAGGGATACAGGCAAAGTTATCTTCACAAGAAGCTGCTAATGCTTTTACAAGCTCGCTTATAGAACATGATCACGCTAGAGGAGTGATTCTAGAAGTTGGCAAGCTCAGCTGATAAGGTTGAAGCAATCTTCGAGATCATCAGAGATCTAGATGGTCTTGATGGAAAAGCTTGGATGAAACTTATTGGTGATGCTGAAGGTAAACGTGAAATGGAGATCTTGAAAAGAAACCTGAATGCTGTCGAGAAATCTCAAGTAATACTTAATATGGTTATACCTTTAGTAAAACTTACTAGACTTATTCTTGCATCTGAAGAAGTTGATCCCTTTATGAGAACTATAATTGTAAGACCACTAATACAGGAGCTTTTATATCTACTCACTCCAATCGAAGCATCAGGAATACTTCAAAGTCTAATATACTCAACCTTTGATGAATCAAAACCTAGGATGCCTATGATGATCGTAGGTGTCCCTTCATTCTCCCAAGAAGAAAAAGAAGATGGTAGTAGGACGATAGTATAATGCCTATAAGACACAGAAGCTCTCGACCATGTGATGGATGTGGAGTCGAAATTACTCGAAACGCTGCAGGACTATATCATTGTCTTACTGATGGCTGTCCTGTGTCACACTTCAAAGCAACCTTTACTGGAGTCATTCATTCTATAGTTTATTGTGCAGATAGGGAGGAGGAAAGGGTTTGAGTCTAACATTTGGGATACAGGTTAGCTTAGGAGGTCTACTCAACCATACGGGAGCTAGCCCTTCCTTACTTGGCTCTACTCCCTCCAAAAGCCTTGGAACATTAGAAGAGGTCGTGGGAAACTACGGAGGTTCTCAATGTGAACCTGAAAGTGATCCATCGGGGGAAAAGAAAAATAGCTGAAGATATAGGTATAGTTTTCACACCTGAAGAGGCTGTGGAAGCAACTAAAGACTTCGTTGGATACATCTGCGATGCAGAGTACGGCATGAATCCTCTAGGAATGTCAGGGAGACCTGACATAGAGCAGAGGGCTCAGCTGTGCATACAGATTCGGACAGAGGCTTACGAGAAGGACCAGTACGAGTGGTTCGCTCCAAGTAAGGTGATCCTGACCAAGTGGATCTACTTTATTACGGCACTGCGAAACACTGGTGCTCTCAAGGACACCAACAGCGAAGGTAAGACTGCAGAAGAGAAGATGGTAAACTTTGCGAAGTCGCTAGAAGGAATGAACTTCCGATGGCTTGAGAGGACTAAACTAGAATCTGCTGGTTCTACTCCTCTCAGTAGGTTGCTTCTTCCCGAGGAATATCTCGGGAAAGTCGAGGTCGTGAAAGCTGAGGAAATCGAGTCTGAAGAAGTAAAACTGTAGGTGCAACAATCTATGGTAGAATACTGTCTGTGTCGTCCTCGTCTTGAAGATCGAGAGGTAATGGAAAAAGTTATTGGTCTAACCTTAGTCAATAATTTTTCAGATAGTGCAAAAATCTACGAAGGTTACGAGTGCAGATACTGTGGACGACTTCAATTCTTCAGAAAAGAAGAAGAGAAAGATCCACGACAGAAAAAACTAAAGGTGACTGCGTAGTGTTCGAGATAATAGATCCGACTCGTGTACTATTGGATAGAGGACGATCTATTGGAATGACTACTATGGATAACCTTGATTTCAGTGATTACAAGAGACTGAGATGGAACCAGTTCATAGACTTGACACTGATAAATGAACTGAAGACAAAGGAAAGACGATTCAGTACATCTCATCTCAAAGAAGTCAAAAAACTACTAGATACTTTCTGTATGGATACTGGAGATATTTTTGTACACTATGACGAAGAACAGAATCCACTAATCTTTGAGCTTGATGATAACTATGTTATACTGATGTCTCAGTTCGGTGTACCTATCAAGATAGGTGACAAAAGTTGACAGACAAGAAACCGATAGTGACAGAAATCATAGGTGAAGCATCTACAGGTAAGACTCATACCTCCCTCCTTTTTTCTAATCCAGCTATCGCTGATCTTACCTTGAGGGGTAAGTCAGAGATTAATATTCGCAGACTTTATCCTGAAGATTGGTATGAACGATACTTCAGGATTAAGTCATATGACGATTTAAAACGAGCTGCTAAAAAAGCTCATGAAGATGGAAGAGCTACCTTTATTATAGAAACAGGTGCTGACCTGAGACTCCTGTTAGGAGAAGCACATCTGGAGGACATTAAGAAACGAAGCTCAGGTAGAGAACAACTTGGTACTTACGAGTGGAAGCAGGTTAATAAGTGGTTCCATGAGCTCGTAGAATACCTAGTTGAAAAACATAAGATGAACTTCATAATAACCGCCGAGATGAAAGACGATTGGGTACAGAAAAAGAAAACAGGAATACGTGCTAGGAGTGGTTATCCTAGAACGGACTTTTATTGTGATCTCAGATTATATTTAAAGATAGAATCCGAATCTTCTGGTGAAGATCCAGTGGTTATAACGAAGAAGAGGGTTGCTTTGATAGCAAAGAATGGACTCGTGGACTCTACTTCGCCAGATTATATAAGTAAGATTATACTTCCACGAGACAATGATCCAAAGGAGCTTAAGACGTTCCGACTAATCATGGAACTGACTCAGCTCCCAGAAGATATGTGGGTAATGTAAGATGAGTAAACCAGAAAGAAAAAAGGACTGTATAAATCCTAACTGTGATGGAACTATGAAACAAACATCCTATCAAGCAGTTCTTGAAGATAAAACTTCATTGGGCTGGTCTTGGCTATGGAGATGTTCACAGTGTGGAATAACAAGTTAACTGAGCGTGGGTGATGTAAGTGAGTAAAGAAAAAGAGCTTCACTTGACGAGGGAAGAGGTAGATCTCTTCTTTTGGATGGCAGGATTCTCAGCGTGTGAGATTCCTGTTATCTACAAAGAAACCTATGACTCGTTGATGAAAAAACTGAGCGAATAAAGATGAGTAGACCAGAAAAAGAAATACTTGAGAAGTGGGAGGGCATACTTATAAGAATAGAAAACGAAGCCTTCACAGGACTCTCTTATAGTGTTCCCGGCTGGAAATGTAAAAAGTGTGGAGCACGGTATGGTTCAGTATATCCCCCTTCAAAGTGTTGGAAGTGTAAAGATTGATAGAATTTGAAATAGATGCTGACCTATTCTCGAAGTGTTTGGATGCTATGGCAGTAATTAATAATGAACCTGCCATAATCTTTGAACCTGCAGGAATGTCCATAGTAACTGTAAGAGAGGATCAGGTAGTCCTTGCTCAGTTAAGTTTGAGAGCGTCAGAGTTTGAAGTCTATGATGTGGGAGACAAGAAAACTAAGGTTAGCTTTAATACTGATGCAATTCAGAAGTATATGAGAGGTGCAAAAGGAATAGCCATGATCACTATAGATCAAAGTCAAGTTACTCTTATGCTTCCCTCGAAGTATGGATTCAAGACTTTTGATAATCCTTTACTTGCGGAACTACCATCAACACTAGTTCCAAAGAAACTAGAACATGATTCAACTTGCAAGATTGAAGTTGGAGCGTTACAAGAGACAGTAAAAGATGCTGGAATACTTGATTCAGAATATATCAGATTTGAAGTGAACGATAACAACCTTGATGCTATAGTAAAAGGAGATAAAGGAACAGCTAGGAACTGCATCGAAGAAGGTAAAGGCATAATAAAAAGTAAGTTCAATACAAACGCAAAATTCTCAGTTATTGCAGAGAACTTTGCAGAAGCTTTAAAGATTGGAAACGCTTTTACCAATATACTAAAGTTTAGTTTTTCTCAGCAACTGGTCCCTCAGCGATTTGAGTTTCAAGTTCCATTTGATGGAATACTTGGAGCCTATCTAGCTCCCCTAGTAGATGTAGGAGCTGAGTAAGATGGCGATTGACTGTACAGATATAATTTGCAGGGACTGTGGAGGTCACATACTCAAAGGAGGCAAGATTAGCTGCAACCACGAAGATAGACTTGGACTCGGCAGATCAATGCTCGCCACAGTCGTAGAAGAAGAGATAGAAAAAGAAGGAGAACCGAGTGCCACTTAAAGACTATTATATGGCAGAGAACGCAAAGTCAAAGCGAGAGGCAGGTAGGTCTCCTGTTAAACCTGTGAAGAGATATTGCTGGGTAAAAAGGACAACTGTGCGCTTCATGGATGGAAGATGTATGCTTGAAGCTTGTCCAGATGTACGCACTGAAGGATGTCTGCAGGTGATAGTGTAATGTCTGATATATTCTTTACACCTCCATCGCTTACACCTAAGCTTCAAGCTGCCTTCAATTTCATAAAATCTAAGTTTCCTGAAAGAGTCTCCAGAAGAGAGCTTGCAGATGCTATAGGCATAAGCTATTATGCAGCTAAATATAGACTGAATAGACTCGTTGATCTTGGAAGACTTGAGGTTGAGAAGGATGTTAGATGGTGGGGAGTCTATCGAACTTGGGTTCTCGCTGTTCTAACTTATATTCACTACACAGTTGTTGGAAACCTAGATACTAGTGATGAATTTACCAGCTTAACAGCATCATGTACTCTCGACTATGATGTTATGCTCGATGATAAGGAAGAAGAGATATATTACATTAAAGCTGTTAGGATGATAGAAGTTTGGTTTACTGAGATGTTCAATGAGCATGAGATTAAGTTCAGCTCAGTGACAAGTAGAACTCTTAAGGAAACGTCAGATGAACTCCGTGAGGCTAAAGAAAAAGTGACTGATATAGCCTATGACTGGTGGTGGCATAGAACTAGACGCTCAGAGAATAAAGAATCTGACGAAGGTACTATCACTTGGGAAGAATCTATTCCACTAGGAGCTAGTGGAGGATGGTTTACTCCCGGGAGAGTAGAACGATGATAAATGAAAGGAATCAGTCTGGATATCTCTGTGGAGGCGACTGTGATTACTGCCAAGCAGATAATCTAGTTTGTAATATCCAGATAGAAGAAATGAAGAAACATGACACTATGAACTACTGTGAGTTCATAAAGTGTCACTATGGAGAAGCACGAGAAGATCTAGGAGGCTGTTCTACAGCTTGGTCTGGAGAAACTTGTTATTCACTTTATCCTCCAGATGAGAATGAAATAGTACCTAGATACATAGCATATGATATTCACTTAGAGGAAGTGAAGTTGAACAATGAGTAAAGAAAAAGAGAAAACACAAGAGATGATCTACGCCGTATTTGCTCCGACACCTCAGGCAGACATAGATGCCTTAGGATTTGGACCTTGGCTAGAGCAAACAGCAGAGAAGATTCGTGAAGAGTTTGAAACTAAGAAGGTCTTCATTAGTGTTCTCGGTCTGACTGTCTACTTGATCTCACAAAATGTATCTTCGGATGCTATAGATCAAATAGGCTTTAACAGATGGTTTGGCGTAAAGCGAAGAAGTATTGGAGAATACTTCGGCGTAGATTCTCGTAGTATCTACATCAAAGCGGTGTAAGAACATAGGAGTAAAACCTATACCCTTCAGACCTAAGCGAGCAAGAGGCATTGACCTAGATAGTGGTAAACATCTTCCACTATTCAAGGTAATCTTTAATGCTCAAATGCTAGGCAAGACAGGTGTGAAAGTGTGTAGATCCCCATCCCCTTTTAAAACAGGGTATCACGTCTCCTGTAATGAAGGCTTTACTAAACATGAGGCGATGATACTAGGTGACTGTAAAGGAAGAATCAAGTATTGGGAAGAACAAGATTATACTTTTACCTTTATGAATAGACATAAGAAAACAGGAAAGATTATAGGAAGAGAAGAACTTTATGATCCATTATCCTTACCGTTCTGGAGTGTATGGAGTAGATGATAAGATATCATAAGTTTTGTTATACCTGTTATCAACCAATAGCTTTCTGTATCTGTAAGAAGATAGATAATCATTATCCTCCGGAGCATAATCCACTATCTACTCATAATAGCTGCTTATTTATTCAAAGTAGAGCTTGTATAGAACGAATTACACTAAGTGAAGATAAGCCTTGCGAGTCATGTATCATCTATGATATATGGTGGAAGGAGAAGAAGAAAGAACATCAAGCTAGATGGTTACGAGAAGGTATTGAGTATATGGAGAAGCTCAAAAGTGGAGAACGAATAATATGAGTAAAAGACCACCAACTCAAACTAAGTTCTCCTTCGGAGAAGAAGGAGAACCTGAGATTGAGATTCCAGAAATAAATCCAACCTTTAAGGTTGGAGATAAGATTAGGTTGAATCCTGAGTTTTCAAATGTGAAAGGAATCTACGTAATAGATTCTATTCTATATGAGTGGGGAGAACCACTCTACATAATCTCAAAGATTAATGGAAAAGAAACTCTTTCCCTTTTCAGTTATGCTAAGGTGATGATAAAGGTTGAGTAAAGCAATCATCATCTGCGGAGATCGTAGTTGGAAAGACGAGAAAACTATATTCTTGTATATTGGTACACTTCCTTCAGATGTAAGAGTAATAACTGGAGGAGCAAAAGGAGCTGATGCTATGGCAGAAAAGGCAAGAATATGGCATGGTCTAGATGGTAAAGTTTACGATGCTAAATGGCATATATTCAGAAAAGCTGCAGGTCCAATTAGGAATAGAAGAATGATAAAAGATGAGAATCCTTATTTGATTGTAGCTTTTCATAACAACATCTCTAGAAGCAAAGGAACTAGAGATATGCTTCTTCAGGCAAAAAGAAAAAGAATTAGATATCAACTAAGAAAAAGCGATGGAAGTGTTGAGGATAGTCCTAGATTATAAGATATTCATTGGAAGCTCAGAAGATATGAGCGAGGTTGGAGATAACACTGTTCAGCTAGTTGTTACTTCGCCTCCTTATCACGATCTTGTCGTCTTCTCAGAAGGAGAAGAAGAAGGTTGGAAGAATGACCTTTCCAGAATCAGATCTGAAAAAGAGTTCTTCAAAAGATTAGGTAAAGTCTGGAAGGAATGTTTCAGGGTTACTAAGTATGGAGGCTATCTTGTCTGTGAATGGGAAGATAATCCAGTCGGAAGCAGAACATATGGATATCCTAGAGAACTCTGCTACGTTGGACCTATGGTCAAGTCCATAGAAGATGCAGGATATCATCTCATAAGCAGATGGTTCTGGAAGAAGTTTGAAGCTGGTGCTGTAGTAACTAAGTTTCAATATACACTTCACTCACATCTCACAAGTTCAGATCCAAGAGCAATAGCTAATGTAGCCTACGTCTTTGTCTTTAAGAAGGGAAGAGGTAAACGTCCTAAAGAACTTGACTTCACTAAGAAAGAGTGGACTATCTGGTGTGATGGACTGTGGAGAATTGAGAATCCTTCAACCTCGGCAGGAGGACTTTCTGCTGGAGCCATCTTCCCAGAAGAATTAGTTAGAAGATTAATCAAGATTTATTCTTCTCCAGAAGAGCTAGTTCTTGATCCCTTCCTAGGAACAGGAACTACAATGAAGGTTGCCTTTGGCTTAGATAGAAGTTGCATAGGATATGAAGCACTCGCAAGAATGCTACCTTATATAAGAAAGAAGGTATCCTATGGAAGCACAAAAATCTTCAGTAATATCAACTGGAGTATAGTTAAGAAGGAATGAAAATGACCCCAAAAGAACTTGAAGAAATAAGTTTCAGGAATCTAGTGTTCTTCTATAAAGAACAACTCACTGAGATCATTAATGGTAAATTAGCATCTAATATGCTCACAGAACAGTGTCGTAGTCGTCTTCGTAAATATGAAGTTATAAAAAGATTTCAAGATGGAAGACGTACTATGCCGACTCCAAGAGCTATAAAGATTCTTGAAACTATAGGAAGTGAATAGATGCCTATATATGGAAAAGGAGAATGTCTGTACGGAATAGGAGACGAATGTAGATTAGGAGATAAAGGGATTGAAGTCGATCCCATATACTGTCTGAACTGTGTACTTCTAACATTAGCAAGTGCAGCAGAAATGATAGCTTCTAATATGCAAATCTTTCCCCAAGATGAAAAAGATGAGAATGTGGAGTCGAAATTACACTGACTGAAGCAGAAAAAGCAATAGAAGCTTTTCCAGCACCTCTATTCAGATTGTATCAAAAGGAAACAGTCATAGCTATAAGTAATGCTTTCGAGTCGGGAAAAAGAGTTGTAATACTTGAAGCTCCAACAGGTTCTGGAAAGTCAATTATCAATGCAACCTACTGTGGAATGTGGAACTCCTTTTACTCCACACCTCAGCTTGCTTTGATAGATCAAATCCTTCAGGACAAGTATGCTGGAGATACATTTGTTGAGATCAAAGGACGACAGAATTACTGGTGCTATTACGATCCTTCTGCAACCTGTGATATAGGAATGTGTAGAAGAGTACCAGACTATGAGTGTGATAGGCTTGCTGTCTGCACCTATTATATGCAGAAAGCTGAAGCACTCGTAGCAAACGCAACTATCATGTCCTTCGCCTACTTCGTACTTGAAGGAAGAGTCCAGACTGATTACTCCTTTGGAAATCGTGACTTACTAGTACTGGATGAATCTCACAGTCTAGCTCAACATCTTGTCAATCACGTTGACTTAACTATATCTCCTTATACTCTACCATTTGAAACCTACGAAGATATTGGACCTCTTCTAGCTAGAGAACCCAACACTATCAATGAAGTCAGAGCACTTGTTTCAACAATACTAGCTGCTGTAGATGGAGATAAAGAAAGACTTGTTCAGCTGAACTTACTTGGAGAAGAGCTTACAAAAGACCAAGCAAGATCAGGCAATAAACTTGAAACCTTCAAGATGAACGCAGAAAGATTCCTTGAGACAAGTGATAAGACAGAATGGGTCTGGAGCTCAGACTGGACAAGCTATAGAAACTCAAATTATAGAATACTCAAGGTTCAGCCTTTATATGCTAGATTCTTTGCCAAAGACATGATCTGGAAAAGAGCAAACAGATTCATTATCTCAAGTGCAATCTTTCCTAGTGTAAAAGACTTCGTGCGAGAAGTTGGACTTGATATCTCCTTTAGGGGAAGTGAAATTAAGCACATCAAAGTTCCTAGTACTTTCCCTGTAGAGAACAGACCAATCATAGATAGTGTGAATGGTAAACTTACTTGGAAGTATAAGAATGAGAATATGGGTTGGGCTATAAGGATTCTTGAAACTATCCTAGATGATGAAGAAGGAAAGAACGTAGCTGTTCATTGTGTGAGCTATAGTAACGCAACTGAGATTGCAGATAGACTAGATAAAAGATTCACAGATAGACTAATCGTTCAAACATCTGAGACAAGAAAAGATGATCTTGACGAGTTCCAAAATAGTAGAGGTATGGTCTTTCTTTGTGTAGCCTTCACAGAAGGTGTAGACTGGATAGGAGATATGTGTGAAGCACAAGTTTTGTTCAAAGTACCTTATATGAACATCTCAGATAGAAGAGTAGCAAGACGACTCCAGAAAAAAGAATGGAAGTGGTATCGTCTTGAAGCCCTCAAGCAAGTAGTTCAAGCTTATGGAAGGGCAGTTCGTTCTCCGGAAGACAAAGCTAAGTTTTACATCATAGACGAAAGCTTTGTAGACCTCATCAAGCGTACTAGACGTGATTTACCAGACTGGTTCGCTGAAGCTCTCCCTCCGAAGTGGAAGAAGATGTTGGGAATCTAATGCCTGTAACTGCTAGATGTAAAGAGTGTAAACATATACTCTATGAAGGAGAACTTCGTAAATCTTATAGTATGATCATGAGCGTTCCTAAAGTAATCATTGATAGTCATAAAGGAAAGTGTCCTTACTGTGGAAGAAAACTAGAGATACCTACTGCTAAAGATATAAGAATATCACCAGCTCCCGGAGTTGAATATATGGGAAAGAAGAAACATGAATCTAGACGAAAGCATAATTGATCTACTCAAGAAACACAAAGGAAGAGTAAGTAGAGGCAAGATGTGGGAACATTTTGATAACTACAGTAGAGGCTACCTTTATGATAGACTACAAGCTCTCAAGAATAGTGGACTTATGGAAGAAGTCGGAGGATGGTTTATCCTTACTACTAAAGGTAAGAGAGTAATTATATGATACTACCACTTAAAGCTTTCGCCTTTGGAAGATACACTTGGAACTGGTGTAAGATGCCCTACAAAGGTAATCCTAAAGGCTGTCCTATGTATAACACTAGAGCTGAGTGTCCTCCACAATGTCAGACATTAGATGAACTCCTCAATCTCAATCATTACAAGATGATCTGCTCTGTAAGCTTCGGTTATCGAAGAATCATGGAATCTGAAACTCCTAATCTTTATCTAGTATATCAAGAATATGACCTAGCTCTTCAAGAGTACAAGATGCAAGAGAAACATGAAAACTGGTCAGTCAAGCAGTGTAGATGCTGCAGGTATTATCAACGTGGACTAGATAACAGGATAATGAAAGAAGCTGAGAAGTTTATTAGTAATAGAAAAGGCTATACCATTCTAAAGAGACCTGAAGCTAACGGTCTTAACTGCTTCAGTACCCTCAGATTCCATGATATAAAACTTGAGAAAAACTACGAGACACAAGATAAGATAATGAAGATGGTCTTAGTTGGACCAGCTAAGGAACCTACAGGATTGGAGAAGTGGTTTGAAAGAAGTAACAGTTGAGATCACTAATCGCTGTCCGTTTGAGTGTCCTACTTGCTCTTCAAGTTCAACTCCAGATGGAAAACATCTAGATTATGAGATAATAATAGAATTCTTAGATAGTATAAAAGACATCTCAATTATAAATATCTCGGGTGGAGAACCTATGCTACATCCAAGAGTAGGAGATATAGTACTCTATTGTCTATCTAGAGCCAGTGAAGTGTGGTTTTGCTCAAATTTTGTAAGATTCTTAAGATATAATACTCATATCTTTAAAGAAGTTGTAGTAAATGCAAATGTTCTTCTTATTCCCGGAGAAGAAGCATATATACCTAAGATAAAGCATAGAATTCTCAAGCTCATTCCTCAAGGAAGAGCTATAAACTACAAAGAGATAGATTGTACAGTTTCTCATAACTTCAATAGAAGTGAATCTCATGACTGTGAGAACTGCAATCATATATTACTTCGAGCAGACGGAAAGATAGTAAAGGCTCCATGTAAAAAAGATGAGGAAATAGAAAGAAGATGACTTCAAGCACTAAGTTCCAAGGCAATGCGCTTACTAGACAAAAAATTAATGGCAATCTCAAGAAGCTATTAGGAAACAGTGACGAGGCATCTCCAGTAGCCGAAGTAGAGCTGAAACGCTATGAAGCTAATAGACTGGAGCAACTCTCTGCTGGAGGACACTGTGTCCTTCAGGTGATGAAACTCAGAAACCCTGAGTGTTATAGCACAAAATCGAGAGTAAAAACCTGTGTTGACTACTCTTCGGAGGCTCACACTCTCCTAGAAGAAGGAGAAAACACAGGTTAGTAGTGAGGCAATTCGGGCGCACTCATTACTATATTAGGCTAGACTCTCTTCTATTTATATAAATTTCTGACAAGCTCTTCTAGAGATAGGAGAGCTTATAAGAATAACTCATACTTGTGAGCATTTCATACAGAATTAAGTTCAGTCCACATGAGCAGCACGGGACACTATTAAAAGCTCTTCTAGAGATAAAAGAGCTTATAAGAGTAGCCCGTGCTGCTTCTCTAGAGAACCAACACGAGCTACTTTTAAAAGCTCTAGAAGAGCTTTCCAGCGTTGTACCCGTAGCCCGTGCTAGAGATTTGGTCACCACTGCAGATGCAAGAACACATAGCCTCTAGAAGAATTGTAGTATTTTTGTTCTAATATTCGTAGAATCCCCTAACTATCGACATCTGTGATTCTTAAGGTTCTTTCCACAGAGCCTCAGAACGGGGATTCTATAGATGCCAATAGGCTAGAGTACTCAATATAGCTTACTGTCGAGTATCTCGACTCCCACCAAACTCCCTCAGCTATATCTTTCATCTAGACTTGTCTCCTTTTCTTTAGAATCTAGTGTCCAGTCTCCTTCAAGATTAATCCACCAGATTCTCACGAGTGAAACTATCATTATTACTAGACCATAGAACTCGTGACCTATGATCTCTCTGTCGAATCTTCCGTAAGTTATATAATGCTCTATGAATAGTGAAGCTCCTATAAGAAGAAAAGCTAAGTATTTCTTACCTTTCAAAAAACATCTTCTCCTGAGATTCCATCGTTTCCATAGATACTCATGAGCTTAAACTTGAGCATAATAAAATACTCTTTCCAAAGAACTACAAGAACATCTTGAAATACTACTCCATGAGGTTTAGGTCGTCTTTTTGCTGGGATTGCTATTCTATTAAAGACTACTGCATGAGTAATCTCTTCAAGTATCGTGGAAGCAATTATATCTGCTAGCATTACTTCTCTTGGTCTTTTTATACGATAAAGCTTATGCTCAGGATCAAATATAGAGATATAATAAATAGCACTTGGAAAATTAGATCCAGTAAGCATTATTCCTCCGAGCTGTATATACTGATCTCCTATTGTAATTAGCTCTCCAGTTATTCTATTCCTAGTTCCTCCGACAACAAAGACTGTACTCCAAACCTTAGGTTTAAACTTTAGTGAGACATGACCTAATCCTTCTTTATTCATAATCTCACGAGTAAGTTCACGAATCTGAGTCACTTGTTCACTACTTAAAGATTGAGCGTAAGCGTGTCTCATGCTGGAACTACCTTCCCATCTCTTACGAAGTAATGAGCATCACAAGGCTTAAGAGGACATCCAATACTTGGAGTAACTGTTGCCTTATCTCCGTCAAGTGTAACTGTATGACCTCCTTTTGAACCTCTAAGTGTAGAAGGTTGACCACACTTAGGACAGCCCATAAGCCAAAACTTATTCCACTGCCAGAGCTCTCCATAGACAGGAGTCTTCCACTCCTTCCTTTCGCCCATATACTTAACTTCGAGAGTCTGATAGCTCATTTGAATTCTTCTCCCGAAATTGGACGCAGCTTCCAATCAAAAATAACTCCAGTCAGCATATCTGAAGAAGCTCCATGAGGTATTAAAATCTCAGGCTCTTCGTAATTAAGTCTCCTTTTCAGGTACTCACTAAGTTTCATAAAGCTTTTCCAATATTCTCCTTCTTTATCCATTTCCTGAGCTTCAAATCTCATCTCAGCAACAAATACTTTTTCTGGATTTACTTCAATCTCTATCCAGACATCATCATGACTAGCATAAAGATCAGAATACCACTCCAAAAACTGTCTAAGATAAGCATATGTTGAGTAACGTCTTATTCCTTTCCTAAAGAGTTTTTCTGCTCCATAAGAAGGTACAATACCTCTCTTCAATATACTTTTAACATTCTTCGGATCAGTCATATGATAAACTTTAACTTTATCTGTAGAATTCTTTGGAGCTTGTTTTCTCCTCATAAAATAACTCATAACCTATCACCTTCTCGGACGGCTATGATCTTCTTGCCGTAAATCCTGTCTCTAATGTATCCAGCACTGTAGGTCTTAGATGTGAATCCAAATTGCTGAAGCATCTCTTCACTCCAGAGACAAACATGACCATCTAAAGCTCCCTGTTCAAACTTAGAAGGAGTAGTAATTATACAATATCTACTTCCTATCTTATCAAGAAGTTTTATACCATCTTCAAGTGAGATGTGCTCGATAAAGTCAAACATAAAAACAGCTTGAGTACAACTAGAAAATTCCCAAGTTCTAGCATCTTGTTGAATCAAAGCATCATAAAACTTATTCATTCCAGACTGAATTGCTCTGAAGGTATCTTTATCAACTCCCACTACATAAGAACAATGCTTCTTAAGAATATCTGCGATCTCTCCGTAACCACAGCCCAAATCAACTCCACAGTTAAAGCTCTTTCCTTCGAGAGCTTCAGCGACCTGTTGTCTGGTCTGCTTCTCCATAAGATTGACTCACTTACCTAATTTGCCTATGAGAGATTTATTACCTTTGAGAGTTATCTCTTTCTTGAACTGACTCATTATAATCTTTTCTTTGATGTCTTGAATAATCTCGTTAAGAATATCTTTATGAAGTTTTTCACTCTCAGCGATATTTGCAAGATAAATAGACTCCTTATAAAGTCTAACTTTATGAAGTTCTTCAGCCATCCTTCCATAGAAGGCTGCTGCTTTATGCTCGTCTTCTACGCCTTCTCTATATAGTTTGTTAACTATACGAGTAAGCTTGGTCCTTTCTCTTTTAGTGAGTCTTAGTGTCATCTGTTACCCAAACTCCATCCTTCTTGTGTTGACCTTCTATCTTTATTATTGCATCTTGATTAGGCATCCTTATATTGTGAGTATCAATAATAGCAAATCTGAGAACACCGTTAACTGGAACAGTATTCTCACCAGAATACTGTCTTCCGTTCCATGTTGTAGTAACTAGACATCGTATTCTATCTTCTACTGTGCCTATGTTTTTAACTCTAAAGTATCCAATAATCAGTTCACCAGTACTAAGCTCACTTGGTAAATTAACTTCGATAATAGAAGCTTTACCTTCTCCAGAAGGAGGTGGAGGTGGAGGTGGAGGTGGAGGAGCTTCATCACAGTAACCCTTAGCTCTAATATCAGCTTTTACTCTAGATATCTCAAAACGTAGATATACCGTACAAGGTGAACCGAAGATTCCAGAACCTTCATAAGTCTCTTGAATAACACAGCCACAATAGGTTTCCTTGTAAAACCATCGAGTTTCAGCCATTAAGGTTCCTCTCCTTCGAAAATTCTAATGAGTAAGGACACACTGCCGAGAATAGCTGCAACTATGCCTAATACGAGTGAAACCTTCTTCGTCTTTTCAGATTTACTCATGACTGTGATCACCACTCTTGCTACGTCTCCACGTCTCACGCTTCGCAACTAACCAAGCAAAGAAGGAACCTCCAGCTGCAATACCTGCCGCTAGAAGAGCTTTGTTTGGATCATCAAGTAGACCAGCTATTCCTAGACCACCAAGGGTCGCAAAGAAAGTTGATCCAGCTGCGATGAACGCATCTAGAAATGCATCTGTCCAATCGAAGTCACCACTAGCATTGGTAACTCCAAATCGACTCATTCTTATCATTCTTTTTGCTATTGTTCTAACATCTCCTTGAAGGGATTTTTCAGTGCTGGCGACCCCGAGAGGGCATAGAGGGCCTGTTTGCTCATCCTCTCCAACGAGCGGCCCCGAATATGCTCCAGGGCCTGCGCCTTTTCCGCCAGCGTTGCCTTTCTCGAAACCCACTTACCGGGTTCCACTTCCTCCTCTATTTCATCATTCGGTCTAACATCTATCATCATCGACTCGTCCTCCAGGTCGACGCTGACAAGCGTCCAGGACACGTTTCCCGGGTTCAATTCCACGGGCCTGATGGGGTCGTCTGGGTCACCGCTGAGAGGATGTTCGGCGAGAACGGTTCCAGTGAGGGGTACACGGATTATCATGTTTTCACGCTTCCTATGGATATGCCGCCAGTCATACGCTTGTTTGTCCCGCTTACATTGTATTGATAAAGAATAACGGTTCCCCCATCGTAATTCTTGACTTGAGCTGAGCAGGTTTTGGTTCCTGTCAATGCCTTAATTCCAATGGCGAAGAATATTTCGGGGGAACTGGTAGGCAAAGGTCCGTGCTCGGCTTGCATGACACCATCCATCAAAACCTGAACATACAGCGATGAACTGGTATCAGCATGTCCCATCAGAAAAGCCGTTGCAACGGCCCGAGCAGTCGCATGGTAGGTTAGCTCCTTACTGGCGTAAATTATGGTCTGACCGCCATTGTATGAGACCGATGCTCTGGCATATGCACCACCTGAATAAGACACAAGGTCTGAACGCCACCAGCCGTTTTGATCGTCCAAAAGTGTGGACTCAAACGTGCCTGTTTTTCCGAATATCACTACATCCTTCTTGATGTTACCCACGGCGAAGTCAGCGTCAATGGCGTCGAGGCCTCCGACATGTCCGGCATGGTAGCCTTCCGGATAGGCATCGCTCCCCGGGGCCAGGGTCACGGTGGGCATGGTGCCCGTTTTCTGGGCTCCACCCACGGCGTAGAAGGTCGCTCCCTGTAAAACCTCGCCTACGGCTGCATCTGCATCGCTTACGTTTCTAACATCTATATGTCCAGCTATGCCGAATATTGTGATTCCTGAAATTATGCTCCCTGTAACTAGATCTCCATCGATCACGCTCAGAGTTGTGGCTATGTGAATCCCAGCTGGGACATTCTCACTCCCTGCTACGATAACGACTTCAGGGATTATGCCTGTCAGTTTTAAAGTGGGGTCGTCTTTATAGAACTCTTTTCCTGTTCTCACATCTCCTACAACTGCATCTCCAGTAAGAACAGAAGCTTGCGCTTCGCCCATTCTTCCCATTACTCTATCACCTGCACTATGACGTTAAAGGGAATAGCTCTAGCTGCTCCCTCATCAACATCTTCTTCGTAAGTTATCTTCCAATGCTGATTGGTAGTAAACTCACGATCCCAAGCTCGTTCCTCTCCTGCTGCTACTAATACTGTCTGTTCTATGTAGAGATCATAGTTTGATCCATCAACCTTGCGATATATTCTGAACTTGCCATTCTGAGCCATACCGCTATTGCTAACTACAACCCAGATTCTTCTTCGAACAACTGTCGCATCCTCGTAAACATCCTGCTCTCCGCCTGCATCAAGATAAGCAAACGGTCCGACAGCTTCAGCACTATCTACAAGACCCTTAATAGTTGTAACGTCTCCCCAAACAATAGTACCCGTGTCTGCCACGATAGCGATTAGCCGAGTTCTAACATCTTCAACATAGGCAGCTAAAGTAGCATAGTTAACTGTAGGAAAGACTCCAATATCATCTATTATGGACTGGATCTCGGTATCTAGATAACCGGCTATGGTATTAAGTAGTTCTTGAAGGTTGAAATCGAGCTGATCAAGATATCCAATTCTTGCAGGTGAGAAGTTATCTAAGATGGTAGCTAATCCAGCATCCCAACCATCTGCGACAGTAGCAGCCCCATCAGTACCTACCATAACGGTAGGTATTGCAATTAGTCGAGTCCTGACATCTTCAACGTAAGCAGCCAAGGTAGCGTAGTTTGCTGTGGGGAAGACTCCGATGTCTGCTACAATAGCATCTATAAATCCGTCAACAACTACCAGATCATTATAGACCTGCCTGAGAACCCTAGCGACGTTTATACCATCTCCGGGAGCTGCAGCAGCAGGATAAGTTGGAATTCCAAGCGGACCTGCAACTAGATCGTATAATGAAGCATCATCTGGTAACTCTGATCCGAGTCCACCAGTATTACCTGCTATAAAAGCTGCGAGTGGAGTCGCAGCACTGAATAATGATATTAGATTACCGAAGATTCTAGTGGAAAGATTTCCAATGTTTCCAGTAATACTTAGAACACTACCAATAGTAGCTCCATGAATCAAAATACTAGCTAGTATATATAGCTGATTCTGTCCAAGAGCGTTCAAGTCATTAAAGCTGTATGCTGGACCATAGAAAGCCATAGTTGCAGCAACCTCGGCTGCATCAACGTCTATTCCTAT
>SDBU01003127.1_pt1 | contig 21281 bp, 16 predicted proteins | sample 2277071 | NCBI WGS metagenome assembly SDBU01 (sample SAMN10397929, study PRJNA504765) | marine sediment metagenome | isolation source: marine sediment core GS08_GC12, 126 cmbsf | place: Arctic Ocean: Gakkel Ridge, Loki's castle | collected 2008
AGTTAACAGCCAGACAAAAGACAAGGGTATGGGAATCACTGGCCGATTGGGATGGACACCCGATTGTTTAAATACCTTTACAATCTGATTGAATTCATATGGTTTGGCATCACAAACATTAATCCGCAGATTACACCGATTACGCTGATTGTGGAGATTATTTTTCTGTGTAGGTTTGTCTTTAATCTGCGAAAATCTACCTGCCCCATGAAATGCTTTTCGTTTTTCTATTTCATCGGGGTGAAATCCCTGCCCCGTGGAATTTTTACCCCGTTCAACCCCTCTGTTTCTTCTGTTTATCTGGGCAGGTCTTAGCTTGAGATTTTGTGTGTAGCCTGTATAAAATTTACTGTCTTTTTCACTTTGCAGCACATATGTGTAATACATACTTTACCTCAAGCTATTTAACAGGGTAAACAGCCTCAAGAAAACCGCACCCCAGTTCATTATGCACCTCCATTGCAGCGCCTATAATTTTGTGCGTTCTTTGATCTTTCATTTTTCAAAATCTGCGTTAATCTGTGTAATCTGCGGATCAAAAGTTCCTTTGTATTTTATCTGAATAATGGGTTGGGCTTTGAATGAAATTCGCTGAATTGTAAATTCTCTATCAAGGGCTTCTGATATACAGCCTCAAGAAAACCGCACCCCAGTTCCTTATGCACCTCAATTGCCGCGCCTATAATCTTATATGTTTTTTTATCCTTCATTTTTCAAAATCTGCGTTAATCTGCGTAATCTGCGGATTGAACTTCTAACGCCGCCCCAATAATCTTATATGTTTTTTTATCCTTCATTTTTTAATATGCGTAATCTGCGGATCAAACTTCTAACGCCGCCCCAATGATTTTATATGTCTTTTCGTCCCTTACCATTATTTAATCTGCGTTAATCTGCGTAATCTGCGGATCCATTTCACCTTGATAGAACTCACAAAAAAAAAGCGTCTTACATTGGCATCTACCGCCTGTCGTGCAAGACGCTCTGTTCCTTTTACATTCACCCATCGAAATTCGGCTAATGGATCGGAAGCTGTATCATTCATCACATGAACACGCGCCGCCAAGTGGACAACTGCATCCACAACATTCAGAGCCTTTGACCAATCGGTATCCGGACCGATGGATTTTATTTGTACTGTATCAACTTCAGTTGGAAGTTTTGTTAAATGCTTTGAATCCCTAACTGTTCCCCGGACCTGCCATCCCCTTGTCATCACTTTCAAACAAAGAGCCCTCCCAATAAAACCGTTTGTTCCGGTGACAAGGGTAATTCGTAAATAATTCTCGTCTTAATTTTGTGACTTTTGAAAAAAACGTCTCATTTTAGCCACTATTGAATAAGTTTTTCCAATTTATCTATACTTGCTTTCTTGGAAAAGTGGGCTTCTGCATATTCAAAACCATTACGACCAAATTGTTCCAATTTTTTTTTCTCATTGTAAACCTTCATAATCAACTCAGCAGCTTTGCTATAATCATTGGACAACATGGAATAACCACATTTTGCTTCTCGAATTATATGATGACCGTCACTTTGTGAATTTAAAAACGCGACGACCGGAATTGAAGCGGCCATATAACCTAAAATCTTTCCCGGATACATTGACGTTTTGTTTCTATTGCTCAGACACACCAATCCCACATCTGCACTCTTTACAAGATTTGGATATTCTTCAATAGAAACAAAGTCCTTGAAAACAACATTTTTTAGTCCGCAAAGGTCAACCATTTTAAGTAATATATTTTTTTCGCTTCCATCTCCTACAAATAAAATACATATATCTGACATTTTTTTAAGTTCATTCGCCACCTTTACAATTAGATCAAGTCCTTGAGCGGGGCCAATAATACCGGCAAACAAAAAGATGAATTTGCCCTCGAGCCCGTATTTTTTTCTAAACAGATCTGTCTCTCGAGCGTTTATGTAAGGGTTTAAATCTACCCAGTTGTGTACAATAGAAATTTTGTCAGATGGTATTTGTTTTTCTTTTATTAAAAACTTTCTGCTGCTCTCTGTATGTGATGTAATTTTATCGGCACAATTATAAGCCTTTTTCTCGATGTATTCAAGGAACTTAACCAGTAATCTGTTTTTTATAATTCCAAGATCGATAGCATTCTTAGGGAAAATATCCTGAACATTTAGGAGATATCGCGAACCATACTTTTTTTTAATTTTATTTCCTACTAGTGCAAGAGGAAGTGGGGAGATATAAACAATAACTGCATCAACCCTTTGCTTGATTAGTTTTTTTATTTTCATCCAAAAGAGGAAGGGAGAAATTAATTCAGAAATACCTCGTATAATAAAGTTTACGTTGTGATGTGGCGGGGTTTTAACTCTGATCACTTGTACGCTATTTTCAATTGAAAGGACTTTAATTTTATTTTTCTTCGCATCTGAAGATAAATTATACCTTGGCCAATACGTAACAACCGTTACATTATAGCTTCTCGAAACCAAATCTTCAGCCAACTCCTGCATCATAAGAGATACAGAGCGGATTTCAGGCGGATAAGAATCGGCAATTAATACAATGTTCATATTCAGTTGCGTATAAGATGAATAGTCACTTTTTGATTAAGAAGCGCTTTGATAAACCATCTTAAAAGCTTTTATAAGATCAACAGCTGTTTTTTTCCAATCAAAAAACCGACTTCGTTCTAAACCTGCTTTTCTCAAATAATCTCTTAGATTTTCATCAAACAAAATCGAATCTATTTTTTCCGCAATATCATTTATATCATATGGGTCAAAATAGATTGCCGCAGTTTCACATATCTCTGGCATGGGAGGAGCATTGGATGAAACAATGGGAACTCCACACGCCATGGCCTCTATGAGCGTTTGTGGACATGCTTCTAAAGTGGATGGAAATATAAAAGCTTGGGCTTGGGAATATAACTCTATTAAATGCTGATGAGGAATTAACCCAAGAAATTTTATTTTATTGGTCAGGTTTCTTTTCGTTATTATTTTCTGTATTTTCTCAAAGTAAGTTTTATCATAGATTCCTCCTGCCAACCACAATTCAGGCAAATCCTTATTTTTTCCGTATAGTAGCGCATATCCCTCGATTAAATTTAATTGATTCGCATAGGCAACAAACTTAGAAGCGGATAGTATAAATGGCGGGGTCTTATTACATACTTTTTTTTTAAACGATTTTTTGATTGCCGGATTTCCATTATAAATAACATTAACTTTTTCACCTATTCCAGGACAAAAATTTTCTAAATAATTTTTTACGAATTGAGATACTGCAATTATCCCATCGGCATTATTGATCGAGATTAAAGTAAACTTTTTTCTCAACCATGAAAAGAAATTCAAAACCCAATGATTTTCGTAATTTTTATAACATAACGGTTCCATATTTCTGATAGAAATGATTGTCTTGCATGGAGCGAGAATTATATTCACATTCTTGGCAGTAAACATAATATCAATCTTTCTTTTCTTTAAGTCTATTGGAAGGATAAATTGTTCCCAAAAAAGACGCATGTATACGGAATGAACACTATCAGGGCATGCATGAAAAAAGAAATTATTTTGTTTTATTCTTTCTGTTAGATTGTTGTTTTTATAAAGAAAAATGTGATATTCGTTCGATTTATCTATTTTGGCCAATGCGGGAATGAGATTATTAAAATATGTTGCTCCACCATAGCTGGTACCAGACAATAAGCTCAATGCTATTTTCATTTTATTATCGAAATGTTACAAAAAAATGCGGAGTAAATTCCCATTATTTTTTGCTGATGTGAGCTAACATCATATTGCCAAATCTTATTTTTGTGCAAAACTTGTTAAGAAAAAGCTGAATGGCGTAATATAGTTTTGAAATAGTTCTTTGGATTTTGACATTCTCATCAACAAATATTTTTCCTTGTTTATGGGAAATAAATGGCAAATAATCTCTAGGTACCTGAATGAATGTTTTGATTCTAACATTATATTCACTTTTTAGTTTTTCAAAAGAGCATAATTTAATTCTAGCGGGGCTCCAGTCATCATGTTCCTTTCTTTGTGTAATTCCAAACTTGGACATGAACCTTAATAATGGATTTGTCATTGGTTCTAATAAAATTACTTGATCAAACATTTTGAGTATATCTTTTATAATATTTTCTATAGATTCACTGTGGTGTAAGCACAAAAGCGCGATGGCGCAATATTGGTGCGTCGATTTTGAAAATGGCAGTTCATTAAAGTTGCATGCCAATACTCCATTTGGTAAAGGAGAAGAATAGTTTCTAAAAACTTCTTTATGGAATTTTAGTATATAATATGACAAGTCGCTAAGAATAGTTGTATTTTTCCCTTTTAAGCGGCTACAAACATATGCACACTCATTGCCTGCCCCCCCGCCAAAAAAGAAGAGATAATTATAGGAGTTTAACAAAATGATTTCCAAAACTTCATCATAAAACAATTTGAGATATATTTTATCGTAAGGATGGGCATATTTTAATTTATACTGTTGAAGCTTTAAATTTTCAAGATTGGCTTCAACAGATTTTTTGCTTTCTTCTAATTCAATTCTTGCTATTCTATCCATTGAAAATATTTTCCTTATACCACCTTGATCTTACCTTTTTGTATAGTGTAAGAATAAACGAAATTTTTACAAGTTGCAGTTTACTAATCTTATATTAAGCTTCAAAGTTTAAAAACATCAGCACCGCCCATAATAAAGGGTGCGCTTTGCGCCTCCCAGAATTGTGCGAATCCCATAAGGAAAGTACGGCTGACTGATCAATAGGCATATTTCGAAATATTGATTTGTCATTTAGCCGCTCCTCCGCCCAGATTTTTAGCGGTCCTTTTAACCATTCATCTATGGGAATTTCAAAGCCTTGCTTAGGACGATCTAAAATCTGTCTTGGTACATATCGATATGCAAGTTTTCGCAAAAGATATTTGTTTACTCCATTTCTCAGTTTCCAGGAAAGCGGCAGCTTCATTGACCACTCAACTAGATCTTGATCAAGTAATGGGTCCCGTGCCTCTAAGGAGTATGCCATGCTCGCAATATCGACTTTTTGAAGATATTCATCCGGAAGTGTATAAAAAGCATCAAGGCGCATCCCCTCTTCAGCTGGCTTTAGCTTAGGAGGAAAAACTTCAGATGTGCCACCAAAAAGTGTTTTGATGTCTTGTGTTTTATCAATAACCTCGGGCGTCAACAATTCTCCAAAATCTTTGGCAATGCTTCTAATAAAAGCGTAAGCTGCAGTCCTGTTTGATTGTTTGAGAGCGCCGGCCAACAGTTTTAACTTATGGTTTGGGATCAAACCGACCAACGACGCCAGACCATATCGAAGACCTTTTGGTAAACAAAAAAACGGACTGAGTTTTTGTGCAATCCGGTAATAATGATACCCGCCAAATAGTTCATCTCCTCCATCGCCGGAAAGACTAACGGTCACATGTTTTCTAGCAAGACGAGATACCGCCATTACGGGAAATGCCGAACTGTCGAAAAAGGGTTCGTCGAACTCCTCAAAAAAAGTAGGCATCAGTTTCAACAGATCATTTACCTTCAAGTATTCGCAATGGTGTTCAGTATTTAAATAATTCGCTACGGCTTGAGCATGCTCGCTTTCATCGTATCTTTTTTCGTAAAAACCTATAGTAAATGTTTTTACGGGCTGCGATAGATACTTTTGCATTATTGCAACAACCAATGTACTGTCGATCCCGCCGGATAAAAACGCTCCCAGAGGAACATCACTTATTAACCGAGTACGCACAGAATTGGAGATAATATCATCAAGCTCATCCAATAGGTCTTCTTCGCTTCTGCTTTTCCAGGCGGTCTCTGGTCGAATATGGCGAAATTCCCAATATCTTTCGATGTGTATCTCTTTGTCCTTTATGATTAAATAATGAGAGGGAGGAAGTTTTTTAATATCCCGGTAGATCGAATACATCCCTGGAATATAACCGCATTCCAAATAATAACGAAGGGCCTGATCATCAATTTCACGGGATATTCCACATTTTAGCCCAAACAAAGCCCTTGGGCGCGAGGCAAAAGCAAAACATTCACTAGAATAATGATAATAAAAAGGTTTGACTCCCATCCGATCTCGAGCAGCGAAAAAAATCTTTTCTTTTCTGTCCCAGATAGCAAAGGCGTACATTCCGTGGAATTTTTGAAGACACTCCGGTCCCCATTGGGCAAATGCAGCAAGAATAACTTCCGTATCACTGTTGCTTTTCCAGTGCTCTATATTATATTTTAGCTGCCGGCGTAACTCATTGTAATTGTAGATCTCACCATTGTGAACGATTACATACCGTCCATTCCTGGAAATCATCGGCTGGTGACCGGCATTTGTAATATCAAGGATTGCCAACCGGCGATGGCCCATCCCGATATTATCTTCAATCCAAAATCCATAATCATCCGGGCCACGTTTGGAAAGTATTTCGGTTGAGCCTTGAATGGCTTCCCGGTCTATCTTGTCACCGCTATATTTAATGATGCCGCAGATTCCACACATAGATTTGTTATTGTTTCGTCTGTACCGCTCTGGAGCGGGGAATTTCGTGTTTCTATATTCGAATTTTAGTCCAGCGTAAGAGAATCACTATGTCGGCTCCTTTCAGGAGCCTCGCTAAAGCCGGCTGTTCTACCAGTGGTCGCTAACCTTATTAGGGCCCAATATTATGGCAGTATTTGCCCAACCCTACAATTCCATTATACCCATAAGAAACATCAATTTCCGTCAAACCTGCTTCTTTAAACCAAGTCTGTATCGTCCCGATAGTCTGCGGGCTGTCATATTTAGGCGCAAGCATATCAAATGAATCAAGGTATGCCATCTCCTTAAGCATATCTTCCGCAAAACCATACCGGGAATATTCGGCAATAAGCAGACGGCTGTTGATTGCGTGGCTGATTTTCGGAATGCGTGCCAAAAGCAATGCCAGCGGCCACATAAAGTCAATGTATTTTTGAATCAGTGCATATAAATGCCTGGGTTCCATGTGTCGTGTAAATGGACGTACATAATACTTAGTAGACAACCAAGTTGCTAAAAATGTTTTTTTATATGCATCTATTGCCAATTCTCCATCTTGTTTGAGAAGAGGAGGTAGAGCCATAAATGCATTTTTAACATCGGGTGTATGCTGCAGGACGCCAAAACAGAAGATTTTATCAAAATACCTTTTTTTAAACGGCATGTTGTAAATATCGGCCTGTACGATCAGCACATTTTCCTTTGCTCCGTTCATCGCATAATTTATATCAACTGCATTACTGTGATCGAAAGTAACTACCAATGCATCGGTTGCAGCCGCAATTTCGGTAAAACGTCCGGCACCGGAACCTGCCTCCAGGATCAATTCCCCGTTTAGATTTTTCGAGAAACGGGTTGAGTTAAAAAACCGATCTTTGGTCAGGGTTAAACCATTATAACTGTCATATTGAACCCTGGCATGCTTGTTCCACTGGAACCCAAACCCACGGGTATAGTCCTCACTGTCAACAAACCTGGGAATGCTGTCGATGATCTTGTATTCCCTGCTGCAGTTACTGCATTTTAATACACCACCTTCGATAAGATCATTCTTAGGCCTTGCCTGGTCATCAGGCTTCAGTGTCAAATCACCGCTGCAGTTGCAGCAAATAAGATGCTCAATATGAGATTTCCGCATGAATAGATTGGATCGTCATAAGAATTTGTGGGTTGGCTTAATTGTAATTTTTATATTGGACAGGATTAACAGGATTTATTGGATTTATTGCTTTCTCGGTTTCTGGACGAAACCGAGAAATAGCCATCCCGCTTTCAGCGGGAAAAGAAAGCCAAAGAGGCCGATGGTATTGTTGCCAAACGTTCATGTCGCTTCTTTGTTCTGTTTTTATAGCCAAATTAACTCCCTCGAAGAGGGATATAGGTTTTTGCCTTTCTTCAGGAAAGGCAAAAAAATCCTGAAAATCCTGTAGATCTTGTCTAAATAAATAATAGGGGTTAAACTATAAATTTGCGTATATCTTCCGGAATTTTGATTCCAATGTCTTTGTATGCCCAAAAGAGTTGATCGCTCCTAAAGGAAAGATATAACGATTTTATAGCCGCATAATATTTTTTTTGGCGTATCAGTGTTCTAAATTTGCGAAACCACTTCTTTGCTTCTGCTTTTTTATCTAGTTTTTTATCCAAAAACCAAGTGTCCAGTTCTTCCATGAAAGCCTGCCAGCGCGATTCACTTGCAATACTGACATCTTCTAAACTATTTTGTCTGCGGTAGTGATTTATAAGGGCCGCCAGCCCCATTTTTCTTTGCATATAATTAAGATGATATGAAATGGAATCAACGGTTATACGTAATTTCACCAGAGATTCCTCAAGGTTCGCCAGATTAAATGATTGTGAAAGTCGCAAAAATAAATCGGAATCCTGGGATTTGATGAAACGGTCATTATAACCGCCGATTCCCATGATTTCTTCTTTGCGGAAAAAAATAGAAGAGTGAACAAATACCGGTTTAAACGCCTCAAGGTCAGCGATCAGTTCATAATGTGATAAAGGTAGGTTCGTTTTTCCGATATTTTCACCGGCCTCATCTATCAACAGAGCGTTAGATCCCACTAAAACGATATCAGGATTTTCATCTAAAAACATCAGTTGTTTTTGCAGTCTGTCAGACTCGGATTGGTCATCTGCATCAATTCTGGCAATATATTTTCCCCGCGCAAGTTCTAATCCGCGATTCAGCGACTTTGTCAAGCCCATATTTTTCTGGTGAATGATTACCAATCTATCGTCATCGTACGATTCAAGCACTTTGTATGTATTATCTGTTGAACCGTCGTTTATGATAATGAACTCAAAGTTATTTTCCGACTGATCTAAAATACTATTAATGGTTTCTTTAAGCCATTCTTCTCCATTAAAAACGCTCATCAATACACTAATATCAACCATACTTTTACACTTTGTTGACCGCATCAAGGCAAATCTTGTGCTCAGTTTCTACAACATTATCTAAACTATGATATTCCTCGACATATTTTCTTGCTGCTTTACCTAATCGAAAACACAATTGATCATTGTTTTCTAAAGTTCTTATTGCTTCGCAAATAGAAACACTTGAAGTTTTGCAAAGCAACCCATTGTTACCATGAGAAATAACTTCCCTTATGCCATCAACATCAGTTCCGATAACAGCCCTGCCGCATGCCATTGCTTCAAGTAGTGTTTTGGGATTATTTTCATAAACGGACGGTAAAATAAAGATTTTGTACTTATTTATTATTTCCGGCAATTTACTGTTGGGAAAGATACCAAGAAACTTTACATCAATCATATTATTCTGAACCATATTGTTTACTTCTTCTCTTAGCTCACCGTCACCAATAATATCTAACCCTATCCCTGAATCTTTTATTGCATTGCATAAATTATAAAGATTCTTTTGAGCAGTTAATCTGCCAATAAAAAGAATTCTTTCAGACTGTCCGGGTTCGCACCAATTAAATTGGTTAACATCAATATAGTTGCCCAATATGAATATCTTTTCGGATCCAACAAAGAATTTTTTCTTTATAAAATCAGCATCACATTGGTTGCTTATAACAATTCTGTCTGCCAATTTATATGAAAGCAAAGATATTATGAATCCGCAAAATTTATATAACAAATATCTTTTCTGCTTATTGCTTAATCTTAGAAATGTATTTCTATACCATTCATATCCGCACCTTAAGAGCACTTTTTTATTGAATAATAATTTGGCAATAATAGGGACCCATGCGCCAAACATTTGATTTGTCTTTAATAAGTCAGCATTTTTTATGACATTTTTTAGATACAGCGGAATACTGAAAGATTGTATGAACCTGAAAAATTTATTTTGGGGCTTTTTTATTAATGAATAGATAGGAATAATTTTAATATTTGGTATTTCTGCACCAATTAAAATATCTTCTTCATCACCATATGTAATAAATATAATCTCGGTACCGCCTTTGGACAGGCGATCATACAATAATAATTCGCGGTCTAATAATCCTGAATTAGCCCATGTTTGAAGAGAAATATCATAGGTGAAAAACAAAACCAGTTTCATATATCTAAGCTTACCTGAAATAGCCTCCCGAAAAAATCTTTATTTGACCCTAACGTTGCAAAAGCTCAGGATGCCGTAAGTCCAAGTCGTCCAAGGGTGACGCTGTAGTAAATTACCGCGAACCCTTGGCAACGAAGGAATTACGGTATCATGGGCTTTCCCGCAGGGTTAAAAAGATGCCATACGAAACGCTTTTTTCTGGAATTCACGCTGGGTTTATTCCAAAATTTTCTGTGTGATATGCGTAACATGTAGAAATGTTATAATATAATATATTTTTGGCATATTTTTTATGCAACTATAGGGTTGACCTGCTTTACCCCGTTATGCCAATATAACTTGCAAACGCCAAAACTTAGTCCAAGCATAAACCATAAAAAAGGAATTACAACAAAACTCCCCGCCAACCTGTAAATTAACATAGATACTAAAGTGGCAAATAGAAGCTCATTCATTTTTTCATTTTTCCCTATTGAGACTTTCATCGTTTTTACCTGTTGTACAATAACGAATACAAGAAGCGCCATCAGCGGTATCAAGCCCGCTAACCCGACATTGAAAAACTCAGTTAAAAGGAATATGTGTGAATCAATTAAGCTCCTATTTGCAGATTCACCATATATCCCTAAGCGCTGCATCGATTTATTTGTCTGTTCATCCATCATTCTGTCAAACTGATTTGCTATCTCCGGCAACAGTGTTTGTGACAGCCCAGCTCCATGACCAAACCATTTGGCATTAAGTGACGCAAAAAAGCTAACCAAACTTGCTTTTGCTCGAATACTAAGAGAATTAGATCCCAACTTATCAAAAACGTTTAATCTCAACAGGGTTTGCATCCTGGCTTTTGCTCCGTTAGCCAGTAGTTTTATTCTAATACTTTCAGGCAAGTCCATTATTTTCGAAGTTATAGCGTCCTGCAGGTTTCCCTCTATACCAATATATTTTACAATATTGTTTACACTCCTTTCAACATCCTTTATATATTTATCTGCCAATACTTTGTTCTTGGAAATATCTACGATTTCTTTCATCTTTTTTTTGAGATCAATTAATATTGATTTCGAGGTTTTTTCTCCTTCCCGATGCTTACCAACTAATTTATTAATTTCGTCAATTACTATAGACATCATTCTTGTTTCTGTAATGCTTTCAGCGTGTTCCAATAACTCTTGTTTCAACCTTCTAATCTCTCTAACTTTTTCATCGGTATTTTTCTTGGTATTCTTAAGTTTTGAAACTAGTAATTGAATGCTTTCAGATTTGATAGTAACTTTACCATTTAAGACTTCTTTAATAAGCTTTTCTTTACTCTTCTCAAATGCAATACTTTTTATTAAATGATAGTTACCCACCAAAACAAGAGCAAAAAGTACAAAATTAAGAACTACAAAGAATCTCTTGCCCTTCATCAGGATACACGATATAATTAAAAAACAGAATATTGATAAGATCAGAGCCTTAACAAAGGTCAGTATAATCGCCGAGTACCATAACATTAGGCAGGGCCAAATGAAATATTTACAATGCTTTCGCTTATACAATTTCAGGGAAACAAACAAAACTGCTCCGGCAGAGTATAGAAATATATCCCCCAGATATTGTGGATCACCACCTATGTCAATAATTCCTAGTGGAGATTGCACAAGTCCGCTGATCCTTTGTCCTAATCTGCCAGAATAACCGATAAGCAAATAATAATTTAAAGTCCCCATTATTCCAATTATAAGGGACACTGCGCAAATAGCATATAAAACACGTTCAGCCGTTTTATTATCTAATATTGTTTCAGAAGTAACAACCATCATGGTTACCAAAGAAGCAATTATAATCCCCTGTTTTATGGAATCAGCCGGAAAAGGGGAGTTGATGAGAGAAGTGAATTGTGAAGCTACATACAAAAATCCAATAAACCAAAACACTTTTTCCTTTAAAGTTCTCTTTGTATGAAAGTTAAGGTTACTCAATAACCAGGCAACGAACAACAATGAAAATGAAACCATTGTTGGTTTAATTTCAAACCGTTTAATTAGACTCCACTCGGTTTCGATCCCATTAAACGGCAAAGATATAACAAATATTATAAGAGAGAAAAAAATGAATTTATGTATCAGTGAATTATTGCAAACTTCATAATTGTTTCTTACAGAAAAAGGGTTAATGATCTTTGGCATCTCTATATCTACTCTCTAAATAATGATTTTTGTCATAAGATTTAAAAGCAATTTAATGCCAGTACTCTAGTTTATTCCGCTCTAATTCTCGACACATGCTGATTCCGGCGAAATCAGCTTTTGATGGTCAAAAAGCCCCGATACCAACCATGTTTCAAGATACACACTACGGGCAAAAAAATAGGTCAAGAATCATATCCCTGGTCTTATCCATTTTCCCCGATGAACGAGTTCTCTGTCAGGGAATTATCTTTCATTTTAACCTCACTCCAAATCTCTCCCCAGCGGATTTCTCTGTAAACAATCCCAAGCCCTGCCTGTTCCATCTCTCTGGCAAAAGATTCCTGGGTATATTCAGTATAGTGAGTCGAATCAAGCCGGTAGTCGACACCTAATTCCTCCATCAATGGGACCCTCCAGTCCCGGTCATAGAGCGGCGCACGGATAAGCCACCGTTTCGGTTTCAGTCTCTTTTGCATCGTTTCCAAAAATTCCACCCGATTCGGCAAATGCTCAAGCACATTGGACATAACAGCAACATCAAAAGACTCATCGGGCAGATCCTTTAACACATCTCCGTGCACATAGCGTAAACGTTCATGAGCAAATTTCTCTTTTGCTTTCAGCAACGATGCTTTGTTCAATTCAATCCCTGTCACCATCGTCTTTCCCCGTTCAGCCATAGCGTACGACAGGGCTCCGTTTCCGCAACCTATGTCTATTACAGTCTCACCTGGCACCAGCCGGTCCACAAAAAAGTCGTGGTATTTCATCAGCCGGTGTTTGGGGTGCAGTCCATCATCGTAATCACTGGCGAGCCTTCCGGTAAACGCATAGATTTGGTTATTTAATTTCAAAAGCAGCCTCAGCCCCGCCCTTGGCCCGCGTCCGGCAGCCAACAACCAAACCAACGCCGCCAGCATAGAGACGCAAAACTGTTCCGGAAGCCATTTTAATAGCTTACCGCATGCAGTAAGGATCGGGACCATGAGTCTCTTTATGTTCATGCGTTCAATAGTCGTGTGAAGACTTCACGGTACTTTAAAGCCATTTTCTCAGTCGAAAAACCATACACAGGATTTTCGTCGAAATGAACATCCTTTTCCCCTGCAAGGATCAAATTAATACTTTGTTCCCATATTTTTTGATCGAAGTCTGTGATGGAAATAGCATTCAGATTGGTAATTATTTGTTTATATGATGGAAGAGGGGTGCATATTACAGGAACATGCTGTGCCAGGAAGCCACCAATTTTAAAAAATGAATGGCCCAAGTCATATTCGTTATCAGCAGTACGCGGAAACACACCAATGCTTCCTTTAAGAATATCTTTTGGAAATGACTCATATTTCCATCTGATATAAGAAAAGTCAAAATCCAGCTTAGGCTTATTGTCAGAAATTATTATTACCGTCCATCTATTGCGGCGAATCGTCGGTGCCAAAAAATTTAAATCGCCTGACTTTACACTATAACCGGCCCAGATAAGTACTGGTTTGTTTTTGTTCTGGAAATCTTTTTTACGATAGCAAAAATGTTTCAAATCAATGGAATCTTCCATACAAACGGTACGATATCCCTCTTTCTTACCAAAGTTCTCCGTGTACGGGGAGGCGCAAAAAATAACATCTGCAATATCGGCAAAAGCAAAAAACTGTTGTCTGAGTTCATCCCTGAATACAGGAATATCTTGTGAAGAAAAATAGTTGACCGGAGTGTCAAGTATTATTTTTACCCCTTTTTTCTTGAGTTCCCCAGCCAAATCCTGTTCCGGCCTTCCCCAGCGCCGTAAAAAAATTGCGATTTGTGTCTTTTGACTCCAGGTATTAATCTGTGAACTCACGTTTAACGCGCTCAGATATGGAATAAGTTGCAAACAACGGATCCATGTTGAAGCCAACACCTTGTTATAATCATACCATTTCTGCCACGGCCACTTCCGCACAGGTGGTACAAACCATGCAATGTGCATCATAACAATACTCGCTTGAAGTGTCGGATATCTTTATTGTTTGGAAAAAGCCGGGGGCTTAACACCCGGTTACAAAAGCAACGATTAAAGCACTGAAGTGCTTTAGCCTTTTCGGCTTATAGTCGAAAAGGCAAGCCCACCGCTCTTCGGGTAGTCGTTGATTCAATATTTGAATTGTTTTCTAAGTGACGCTATCCTTTGCTTTATTCGCTGCCTGAGCCCCACGACTTTTTCACTCATCCTCCAGGCCCATATTACTCTCTTTAAAGCAATTCCCTGAAAAGTTGAAAAACGATTTGGCTTGTGGTCTCCCGCAAGCACAGCTTCATAAACCGAAGACATAAAATCGTAATACAATTTTCCAACATCATCGATATCCGGGAGTCGAATTCCTTGTTGATATCCAGAATAATCCTTGACAATGCGTTCTATTAGGTTTGGGATTTCTTCCGCCCGATCGAACAGCACACCGCCGCGGCCGACAATTTTAGGATGCCCCCCATCATTTAATGCCACAGCCGGCAGACCGCAATGCAAACCTTCAATCAGCGCATTTGAGCATGGATCTTTTTCAGATCCAGCTATAAAGATATCATGTCCTTTTATTTCCAGCGACAATTCTTCGCTTGGCAATGGAGGGATGTGTTTTATATTCTTAAACTGAATCGGAGAATTCCCGACGAAGGTCATTTGGTATCTGTCAAAATTCAAGTGTTCATCCAGCCATTGATAAATTCCAAACCCTTTTTTCCAATTTGAAGACCAACTGGTCGCAATTAACCGGACTTTGGGGCCAAAATTAGAAAATTTATTCTGCCTGTTGAACATATCGGGATCCGGCGCATTGAGGACTACTTTTTCATAATGTTTTCTTTTCAATCCAAGTCTGCTGTTTTCTTGTTTTGACCATTCAGACTGGAAAATCGTCGCATCGGCAATATAAAGATTGGCCGCATAAATGACACTGTCCCTTTTATCGCCCATCCGATTGTAGAGCCGTATGGGACCGTCAATTCGATGAACAAAAATATTATCAGGATATTTTCGCTTATATTCTATAACCGCTTCAATGTCCTGGTAACTGCTGAACAAAAACACATCTGCTTTTGAAATATCTTCCTCGTAGCAGCCATGCTTCTTAAAATATTGCTTGAGCGCCCTTATAAACTGATGAGACCCGCCATACGGTCTGTCGATGAGCTGCAACAATATATTGACTTTCATGTTGTGTGAAAAACGGATCCGTCCCGGTGATCGGCAAGTATTCTAAATGGCATTAAAGGATATCGGTTTCAATGTGGACAGCATTGAAGGCAAAGGTGTGAGACATGGAAGTTGAACAAAAGCTCACGTTATATCTTTTAGCAGAATTTCTCCAATCTTTTGATTACGCGTTTCTTTTAGTTCATGATACGATCTGGCGAACAACTTCCTCTTGGACATGCTCATTGTTTGATTGCTGATCTTAAATGCATTGTATATTAGCCTAAACGCATCGGATTGATCTTTCGGAACCATGGTGAAATCACTGTATATTCCAGACACCTTGGCCTTTTCGCCTTCAAGCAGACATCCATGCTCTATAGCCATCTGCATGAGTTCGGTTTTGGGAAAAGGCGTTGCAATATGGACCTGGGGGATATCGCCGATTTCAAGAGACATCTTCAGACTTTTAACAGCCTGATATGTTGTCTCTCCCGGCATTCCGATCATCCACTGGCCCAGTATAGGAATACCTGCTGCTCTTAATAAAGATGCCGCCTGATAGATCTGAGCATCTTTAACATTTTTATTAAGCATTTTATTACGATAATATTCGTCTCCGGACTCAAACCCTAAAATGATCTTTATGCAGTTACTTTTTTTTAATGCTTCAACAACCTTTTCTGTTATATCCGGAACACGTGCGCTGCAAATATAACTTCGCCCGCTAAAGCGAGTGGAAAATTTATCGGCAAATTCAAAAAACCATTTCTTATTCAACAAAAAACTATCGTCTTTTATTCGAATAGGCTCTCTGTCATAAACAAAACACCTCTTAAGAGCTTTTAATCTGATTAATAATGATTCTCCGTATATGAACTTATTTTTTAAATATGCTTTGTTCGACTTGATCATATTAGCAATATCATCCATTACTAAGTCGACCTTTCTATTCCTGAAATAACGTCCCTCTATGCCCAGTTTTCTTTTCAAATACGGAGACATGCAAAATGTGCAATTTCCGGCACACCCCCGACTGGTAAATATTCCATTATAAATAATACCTTCCCGGTCAAAATCGACTGTATTTATATCAATATATTCTCGTAAAGGGTTTTTGGATATTGTATTCTCTTTTATGGCCCAGATATTCTGAATAACCGTATCATCTCCATCATTTCCCTTGGCAACTTTATCAAGCTCATTACACAACTCGAGCATCGGGTATTCACCTTCACCGCGACAAACGTAGTCTATTGGGGCAGATTTCAAGCATTCATCAGGCTCAGCCGTCGGATGAACGCCCCCCCAGATAATATAAATTTCAGGATGGTTTCTTTTTATAGTTTTTGAAATTTGAATCGACTCTTCAATGTTTAACGAATCGACAGTAAGGCCAATAATATTGATATTTTTATTCCGTATAAATTCATCCTGCACCGGATGAAGAAAAGGCTCGGCATATTCTCCCATAACCATATCTCGATATCCCCAATATATACCATATGCTTTATGTCCATTTCTTTTAAGCAACGACATAATAAAATGGGGACCTACGGAAGAAGAACCGATAAATAACACATTCATAATATTATTACCTACCGAACACCATAGACATGATCTGGTTATTTGCAAAGCCCATGGCCTCAGAGTATGCTTACGGCTTTTTCCCCGGGCTTTTATCCGCCGCTTAAAAACTAGCCGACTTCAACTGTGCCGGATAATTGCTCTCGGCCTATGCGAATCGTACAGCAACAATGCCTCTGCCATTAAGAAGTCCTGTTCATCATTAATATCAATGGAGCTCAGCCTGTTCATTAAAAAAGCGTAAATATTCCTGCGTAAAAAAAAGGTCTTTTCCTTTAATAATCTTTCAATTTTACAGATATAAATGGCACTGTTTATGCAATAATACTGTTTTGGATGCTGGTTTATGGAATATTTCAAAGTTTCGGGCAAAAAGTCTTCCATGCTCATATCAGGTGGTAACGTATTCACATAATCCGGTGAAAATACTTTATCAATATCACATACGGACACTACAGCCTCCGCCTTCTTTTCCAAGAGATACTCTATCCCCCGGTCAATATCTTGGGCTTTACGCAAGGGCGATGTTGGTTCGAGAAGAACGACATAATCATAAAATTGTTCCTTGTAAGTTTCATAATAATGTATAACATGCTCGACAACCTGAACAGAAGTGGCTGTATCGGTTGCAAGCTCGGACGGCCTGAGAAAGGGCACTTCGGCGCCATGTTCTTTTGAAATATCGCCATATTTTGAACTATCTGTAGTAACCATCACCTTATCAAGATATTCAGACTTCAATGCTTCTTGAATCGTCCATGCAATCAAAGGCTTGCCAGCGCATAAACGGATATTTTTCCCAGGCAACCGTTTGCTACCGCTCCGTGCCGTGATAATACCGATAAATTTAATTTCTTTTGTTTTCACGACGAGATCTTTGATTTTTTAAGCTAAAGGCTGGGGTTTACGGGTGGTCGTTGACTCAAGGGCAGGGGGTAATTCTTTATCATTTGCAACGTCGATTCCATTCATCATTATCAGGCAACGCGTCTCAGAAGATCTTTTACACGGTGGTCATGCGTGTGATTTTCCATAACAAAGTCATAGGCGGTATCTACAATTAATTTTCTTTTTGCGTCATCTTGTATTATTTCAACAACTTCATCTAAATTCGAAAAATCTTTTTTCAATTCAACGTAGTGCTTCCCCGGCTGCAAGATATCATTATAACGTCCTTCAAGGAGGATTTGACACGTCTTGGTTCCAATGGCGTCAAAATCCCGCGGTGAAATACATTTACCGGACAAAGGATTTTTATATTCTTTGAAAAACCGATTATACACTGTCTCAAAATCCGCGTTTGGATTTTCTTTTAAAAATGCGAGTACCAAATCACGTGAATGATCATCTTTTTCTAAAAATGAGGTTCCGGCTTCCGTTGCAATGGTGCATTTTGCATTATTTAAAAATGCAGCCCACTCTTCACGGGTCAAGCGCTTGTTTATATCCGAGGATACATCTAAATTAAAAGAATACCGGTCTTTTAAAATTTGAATAAACTTTAAAGCCCTATTCCTGTCATTATCACCTAAATACCAAGGGTATTCAGCCGACCGTGTCCCCACGTCGACAGTTCGACTGTAATGAGATACTTCAGGTTTGAAAACGTTCGGATTTAAGGCATGCGGCAACGATATAACTTCCGCTTTCGCGATATCTCCATAAATTTTTCTTGCACTATCTAAAGGAAGTTGCGTTGTAATATAATCAACACCGCATGAATTCGCAAAAGCAACTTTGTCACGAAGAAAACGGTATTCATTTTCCATAAAACATATTTTTGTACCTGGATTAGCGCGCAGCAACATAACTAAAGGCACTCTCCGCTTTCTTCCTAACCGGTAATACATTGAATACCCGATAACTATTATTTCATAACGTTTACACAACCTGCTAATACCACGTACAAAATTAGCATTCAGATTCAATATATCAAAACCGTTTCGCTCAAAGGCGTCACGCCAGTCATGATAATACGACAACGGTTTTTTTTCATCAAAAGAACATATATATATCCTAGACATATACTTTCCCTTTACAATCCCACCAGAAAAGAAATGCAAGTAACCGCCAAACCATTTTACTCGTAATCCGCGATTCAGTATATAATGAGTGAATTGTATCCCTGATTTTTCGATTTATTAACGGGCAATTCTGCGAAACATCATGGATAAATTCCCATACTTCATTAGACTTGAGTATTTTTCCATAATCAATTGAAAAGCCCCTCTTTTTAACATATGGATTAATTATACCGTGACTTCTTTCTTTCAACATCCTCTTCATTAATGATTTTCCATTATTTTTCATTAAAACCGAAAATTCGATACGTGAAATTAGATCCGTAATTTCATTTGACAGGTACGGGACACGACACTCAACAGAATGTTGCATGGCCGCAGAATCAACCTTAAATAACACGTCGTTAACCATAAAATTTTCAATCTGCTCGCAGGAAATATAATCAAGAGCTTTTTCTGATTTATCTACAGATCTAAGGATATCTATGAACTCCTCTGAATTGGAAAACATATTAATTTTCTCTAATGCAAATCGGTGCTGCTCTTTTTTGTATTCCTCACATAGAGATCTTTCATCAAAATGTTCTATGTATGGCATCATTCTATTTCTGACATCGATTTGTTTCAGCATCCTGTATGCTAATTGTAAAAAACGCCTTTTTGATAAAATTGAATTCCAGTGATACACTTTGAACTTGGGATAACCGCCTGCCAGTTCATCAAGACCATCTCCAGTCATAATTACCTTTACTCCATGTGAGTGAGCAAGTTTTGAGACCATTGAAGTTGGTATAATTGAAGTATCAAAAAAAGGTTCATCAATTTTTTCATAGATATTGCGCGCATACTGAAGATTAAAATTTAATATGGCATCATCTTCAATTATTTCGATATCGAGATGTCGTGCAAGGTTACGTGCATCACGTGTATCTTGGGGATTATGCTTAGAAGGTATATGAAAAACCCTGTTGATTAACCTTTGCCGAGCCAATTCGCATACCAATAGTGACGAATCAACACCACCGCTTAAAAAAGCCGCAACTTCAACATCAGAGCATGTATATTTTTTCACCACACGCGGTAGTGTATCTTTGAATAGAGCATATGCTTGATTATAATCTGTAATTTCATTCTTCCGCGAATATTGATAATATTTCTTTTTATCTATCGTATGTTTCAAAATATCATAACTGACGATTTCACCTGGCATAACTTTATAAGTATCTTTAAAAGCAGAATATGGGGCAGCTATATTATCATTAATCCAGCATAACTGAATATGTTTATGCTCAAGTTCCCATTGAACAGATTTTACACAAAGCATGGCCTTTATTTCGGAAGCAAATAAAAACATATCTTTTGAACAATGAAACAATAGAGGTTTAACTCCGAATCGATCACGAGCTAAAACAACTTTCTGCTCAACGGTGTTATATAGTGCAATTGCAAACATCCCGTCAAACATTTCAAAACAGGTTTCTCCGTACTCCCTGTATGCATATAATATGACCTCAGTATCGGAATGGTCAGTCCTGAAAGTATATTTTTTTTCAAGTTCCTTCCTCAATTCATTATGGTTATAAATTTGACCATTGAAAATGACAAAAAGAGTATTTGATTCATCAACCATAGGCTGCTGCCCGCCGGCAATATCAAGAATTGAAAGACGTCTATGCCCGAAATAAATTTTCTTTTCAATCGTATCTAATAAAACACTGCCGAATTCATCAGGTCCGCGATGGACTAAAGTCTTCAGTCCACAAGATAGGTTTTCTGTAATATCACAGTCTTTATTAAAAACTGCTCCAATTAATCCACACATAATTTTTATGTTTTATTGAAATTTATTCAGGAGTGCGAAAATCGCTGTTAAATCAAGAATCAACAAAATCTTTTATTGCCTTTCGGCTTTTCCATTTTTCATTTTCTATGACAATAAACGGTGCACAAGATTGTATCCATTATGTGTAACATGTCCTACTTCTCAAACCTATATATGCGTGGTATGCCGTAAATTTCTTCATTATCAACATATTTTGGACAAGGTGATAAATAATAACCAAATTCAGTTGAGTAAGACGTGTCTATAATAGATAATTGAAATTCTGCATCATATGGTAATATAGCATAAGTGCTAAATATTGGTACTTTTGGCATCCCTGGTTCATTTGTACTAGCCCAATTTTGTATTGATATGTTGTGATATTCAAAACTATCATGAGTATATGATAT
>SDBU01003128.1_pt1 | contig 21280 bp, 22 predicted proteins | sample 2277071 | NCBI WGS metagenome assembly SDBU01 (sample SAMN10397929, study PRJNA504765) | marine sediment metagenome | isolation source: marine sediment core GS08_GC12, 126 cmbsf | place: Arctic Ocean: Gakkel Ridge, Loki's castle | collected 2008
TGGCAGGGAACGCAAATATCAAAATGAATCCTGCCTGGTCGCGAAGGTCTTGAGGGTAACCGCCATATCTACTACAAACGGTTAATAAAATACCGACCAGGAAAATAGCGTTCAGGACAATAGCAATAATTTTCAGAGCCTTAGCAACGCCCTTCATTATAAACCTCAAAAACCCACAATTCCCACCAAAAAAAACCTCATTTTAACGCTGGCCTTCCCGGCCTCGTTGACAATAATCAATCATCAATCATCCTTAATCATTTATATGGTGTGCTTATAAAGCATCGAAGAATCTCAATCCCAACTCAAAACTAAACACTTAAAACTCAAAACTATCTCTCCCCCCAAAATACCCCAAATATCCCCAAAAGTCAAAGCTGAATAATTTTTGAATTTTACACTGTAATCTTACCCATTCAACTGACGAGATACGCTTCACGCTTCACGAGATACGAAAACGATTGAAATGTCAAAATGAGAGGGCCCCCGCGTATTTCGGGGCCCCTTGGTTTTTGTGGTGTTTTTCTTTGGATTAGCCGGGGATAACGTTGGTCGCACAAGGGCCTTTCTTACCCTCTCCTATCTCGAACTCAACCTTCTGGCCTTCGTCAAGACTGGCGTAGCCTTCCGACTTGATTTCCGAGTGATGAACGAACAAATCATCGCCGCCATCATCCGGCACGATAAATCCAAAGCCTTTGCTTCCGTTAAACCATTTTACTGTACCTGCTGCCACTACTGTACTCCTTTGGCCTTCTAAATGGCCATAAAACTTGTCTCTATCATTTTTTCCAGGACAATATTTCTGAGAGACGCAAAAATATACCCAACTTTTTACTATTATACAAAAACAAATAACGCCATGTCAATAAATAATTAAAAATAATCATAACGGCCTTCTGTTATTTCTGTCCAAAAAAAACTTGCCCTTTTTGTCATATTTACCTGCCTATAAGGTATTTCCGACGCATGTTATTTACGTGCCTATAAGGCACCGCTACTTATGTGCTTATAAAGCACCTAATAAAGACCCAATTTTTAGCCAGCTTCCCAAATGGGGCATTGCCAAATGACCCGGCGGATAAGGCCGGGCCTTTCGCAGAAGCTTGCTTCGAGGAAAGGCTCGACAAAAGACGCCAAAGCTGGCTAAAAAGAAATCTCTGTGAATCCTGTTATCCCGTCTAATTTTTCTTCGTGTTCTTCGTGGTGAAAAAATCCCTGAAATCAGTGTTAATCCATGGTTAATAAAGCACTTTTGTTGTTATTTTTTGTTGTCTTTTGTGCCTTTTCGTGGCTAATAAATCTCTGTGAATCCTGTTATCCTGTCTACACAAACCTCAGCGCCAATCTGCGTAATCTGCGTCTAATGGAGCCACGTCGGCCCGAAGCTTATATCAACCTTCAACGAAACATCGAGTTTAATAGCGCCGGCCATCTCTTTTCCTATCCACTTTGCATGTTCCTCGGCCTCCCTGGCCGGCAGCTCAAAAACCAGCTCATCGTGCACCTGCAGTATAAGTTTTACAGGCAAATCCTCGTCTTCGATTTTTCGTTGAATGGAAATCATCGCCACTTTTATCAAATCCGCCGCCGAGCCCTGAACGACGGTATTGACAGCCAGCCGCCGGGCCTGGGCGCGTTTATTGGCGTTCTTACTGGCCAGATTCGGGATAGTTCGCCGCCGGTGCAGAATAGTCTCGGCATAGCCGGCCTGTTTGGACTTTTCTACGCATCCATCCATAAACTTACGGATTGAGTTATAGCGGGCAAAATAGTCATCGATGAACTTTTTGGCCTCGGCCTGGCTTATCCCAATCGAACGGGACAGCCCAAATGCCCCCTGCCCGTAGATGATACCGAAGTTGACCGCCTTGCACCGCGAACGCATTTCGTCTGTAACTTCATCGATGGCAACGTCGAAAATCTGTGATGCTACGAACCGATGAATATCCTGGTCGGCAGCGAAAGCAGCGGTCAGGGCTTTGTCCTTTGAAAAATGAGCAAGCAGCCGAAGCTCGATTTGCGAATAGTCACAACTGAGGATGCAGTCCTGTTTTTGCTTAGGGATGAAGGCGGAGCGAACCTTACGGCCGAGTTCGGTGCGGATGGGGATATTTTGCAAATTGGGATTGCTTGAGCTAAGCCGCCCGGTGGCGGTAACGGTCTGGTTGAAGGAGGCGTGGACGCGGTCGGTTCGCGGATTTATCAGTGAGCCGAGCTTGTCGACGTAAGTGCTTTTCAATTTGCTGAGCATCCGGTACTGGAGAATCGGCTCAACGACAGGATGCTCGTAGCGGAGCTCTTCGAGGACCGCCGCATCGGTGCTCCGCCCGGTTTTGCCGATGCGGATGGGCGTTAGGCCGAGGTTGTCAAAGAGGATCCCGGAGAGCTGCTTGGGTGAATCAATGTTGAAGGTCTGGCTGGCGTGCTCGTAAATTGTGTCGGTGAGGGTTTCGAGCTCGTCGGTAATTTCGCCGGACATCTTTTTCAGCAGAGCCGTGTCGAGCGAGACGCCGTTGTACTCCATAGCCGCGAGCACCGAGACCAGGGGCATTTCCACGTCCTCGAACAATTTTTTCAGAAGCGGCTCCTTTTCGAGGCGGGCTTTGAGATAGGTGTAAAGCTGGAAAGTGATATCAGCATCCTCAGCGGCGTACTCGCAGGCAGCAGCTAAATCGACTATGTCGAAAGTGAGCTGGTTTTTGCCTTTGCCGATGAGAGAGGAGATTGGGATACATTCGTAATTCAAAAAGTCCAACGCCATGTTATCCATCGAATGACTGCGGCCGGGGTCGAGGCAATATGAAGCGACCATTGTGTCAAAGTGGATTCCTTTCAGAGGGAGGCCGGCGTTTTGCAGGACGAGCAGGTCGTATTTTATGTTCTGGCCTATTTTTTTCACGCTTTCGTCGGCCAATATCGGTGCGAGCTTTTTACGGACGGCGGCGAGGTCGAGATGCTTTGTTCCCATCGGGGCCTTGATGGGAAGATAAAAGGCCTTGTGGGGCTGCCAGGAGAAACTCATACCAACAAGGTCGGCCCGCATAGCATTCAATGCGGTTGTTTCGGTGTCGATGGCGAACAACTTTTGCTTTTTGAGCTTTGTAAAAAAAGTGTCGAATTTCTTTTGCGTGTCTATGAGCTTGTAGTCGTGGTCGACGGTCGATGCTTTAGAACCGTCGCTCATCGCTCGTGACCCGGGACTCGTAGCTGGAGTGGCGGCTACCGGTTGAGCAGCGGCGGTGGGTGTCAGGCCGAGCTGGGTGAGCAGGCGGGTGAAACCAAGCTCGGTAAAGATTTGAGCAAGTTCGGGTTCGTTGAATTTCTTCAGTGCCAGGGCCTTGTAGTCGATTTTGAGCGGGACGTTGCAATCAATGGTGACCAATGTTTTGCTCAAATCGACCTTGTCTCTGAACTTTCGCAAGTTTTCGCCCCGCTTGCCTTTAATTTCATCGGCGTGTTTGTAGAGGTTTTCAATGGAGCCATACTTTTGAATCCAATCCAGGGCGGTTTTCGGGCCTACATCGGGCAGGCCGGGGACGTTATCCGATGGGTCGCCCTGCAGAGCGAGGCGGTCGAGAAATTGGGTGGGAGTGATTCCCATTCGTTCAGCCAATGCGGCAACATCGGTGTGGGTATCGGTTTTAATATCGAAGGCGCTGATGTGGTCGTCGAGCAGTTGGAGGACGTCTTTGTCCTTTGTGCAAATGAGAACATCATGTCCCTTAGCGCCGGCCTTTTTGGCAAGGGTGCCGATTATGTCGTCGGCCTCGAAGCCGTCAATGCGTAATATCGGTATATTCATCGCCTCTAAAATCTGCTCGATGCGGTCAATCTGGGCGGGCATATCATCGGGCATCGGCGGGCGGTTTGCCTTGTACTCGGTGTAAATTTCGGTTCTGAAGGTCGGGGCCTTGCTGTCTAATGCGACGGCCAACATATCAGGCTTTAGCCGCTTGATGAGGCCGAGAATGGCTGAGGTGAAGATGTAGGTCGCCTTGGTCGCTTCGCCGGCCGGGCTGGTCAGCGGGCGCATCGGGGCAAAGTAGGCAGCGTAAATGTGCGCGTGGCCATCGATTATGTAGAGTTTCTTTGCCATTACGGTCAATTTACGGACTGGAGTAGGTGATGTCAAGGAGTACTCGATCCGCCTGAGGCGGACAAGTGCTGGATTCTGGATTCTCGATGGACGGGGTAAGCGAATGTAGAGCAGAAGTGTAAGAGTAAAAGAGAGAATTCGGCGGGATAGCAACGGCTTGGGGGGCGGGAAGTTTAGCGAAGCGAAGTTACCGTGGTATTTTTTAGCAGCGCGGTCGTATGCTTTTGCGGCGTCGAGCTCATCTCGGAAGGAGCCGAGGGAGATTGGATTGCCATTTACTCTGATTTGTGCGCGATAGAGATTTCGTACAGGGCGGAAGGTTACTCCCTTGTAGTTGGAGCTGTATGTTCGGTTACTACGTTTGGCACGGTTGCATGAGTTCTGGGCGTGTGTAGCGAGACGTAGATTTGCCTTTCGATTGTCGAGGCCGTTGCGATTGATATGGTCGACGAACATGCCTTTAGGGGCTTTAAGTACGGCGCGGTGCATAGGAAGGTATCTTTTTCTAACGCCATTTATAGTGGCCCTTCGAGCGGCGTAGAATGTCCTGCCGTTCGGATAGGCGTGCCACTTTTGTTTAGAGAGGCGATAGTAATCATCGGGGTCGACGATGGCGAACTTGCCCCGCGTGAGTGGTATTCGGCGGAAGGCGTAGCCGTAGCGGAGGAGGCGGTAGAAAAGGACCGGAAGAACTAATAAGCGTTCAAGCCGATTTGGGATGGTAATTGTGATTTGGATAACCAATCACCTCCGTCAGGCGAGCGAAATTCTAAATGTTCAAAACAAAACGTTTAAGATTTTCGGCCTATTGGCCGGAGGGCAAAAAAAACGTCCCTCTATAATTGCCCGGATGTGCGCGTTTGATGCGAAAATTGGTGTTATTTTGACAGGATTGACAGGATTAAGTTGATATCAGAAAAGGAGATAAAAAAAATTTATTTTTCCCCGATTTTGTCGTTAGGTATGTTCACTTTTGATTGAAAAAGTTCAGTTCATAGTTCGTAGTTCATAGTGGTTCAGGCACGAAAAGAAATTAGACGCAGATTTCGCGGATTTACGCAGATTTTTATGGTGGACAAGGATTATGAAGATCGTATCTCGTGAAGCGTGAATAGTATCTCGCCAGTTGAGGCCTAAAAGACAGGCGTTTTTTATTGTAGACAAAGCCATTTTGGATTGGTAGATTGGGGGTTTAAAGGACGCAGATATCAGTGAGACGCACCAGATGATAGAGAACCGGCGTGTTCACGTTGAACAGTCGGTACGCTGGGTTCTTATACGGAAACGATATAATCAGTAGTTTGGCTAACGGATGCGTTACTATGGCTAAATATGATTTAGCTCTTTCGTTTGCGAATGAGGATCGCTCTTACGTAAGCATGGTTGCTGGTTTCCTCAAGGTTTGGGACGTTTCCATCTTCTACGACGAGTACAATCGGGTGGATCTTTGGGGAAAGGACCTATATGACCATCTGATTAAGGTTTATCGAGATGAAGCATCATACGTTGTGATGTTTGTATCGTCACATTACAAAGACAAGGTTTGGTGTAACCATGAGCGTCGGGCTGCTCAGGCTCGCGCACTACGCGAACATAGAGAGTACATTTTGCCAGCACGTTTTGATGACACCCAACTTGAGGGACTCAACGAGACGATTGGTTATTTAGACCTCAGGAAATTGTCGCCATGTGATTTCGCAGTGTTGGTCTGCGAGAAGATCGGCAAGCCGATTTTACTTCAGAAAGCGAACCGTGTCCCTTCACCAGTCTCGCCTACCGATATTGGTGAAGTGACGTTCAATTACAGTAACAACAATGGACGCTTTCGAATTGGAGCTCCACCTCATGACTTTGAAACGGCTTGGTCGAAGGGAAGCAAGGAGACGATTTATTGCTACAATGATCCTCCTTCGATTCGCGGGGTTGCCTTGGCACAAAAAGGCGAAAAGCTCAGTTCTATCACAGATGCGGCATCTTACGATTTTTCATCTAGATGCCGTAGTCCTGAAATCGACCAAATTGTTCTATTACAGAACTACAAGGGCTTCTATGCAGCACTACATATACTTGCAATCAAAGATGATTCTCGAGGAGACCCACAGGATGAGCTCACATTCCGATATTGGATTTTAACCGAGGGGAGTTCTGATTTTAGCAAACTGAAGGTATAATCATTTGCTCGAATGTACCGCGTGATACGGATCCTGTAAGCTTTTTGTTATACGACACATATGCCAGAGGTTGGCTCTTATACGGAAACAATATAATCAGTAGTTAGGTGATGGAATTATGAAATGGATAAGTTAATCACATCTTCATCCAAAACTATAAGATGGTTATCGACTATTAAAACTAAAGTTAAAGAAAAAAATCTGTCATTGAAATATAAAGAGGCAAAATATTGGGCATCATTTAAGAGTCCTAAGACAAACAGGAATATTGTTTATTTACAGCCGCAGAAAAATCAAATAAGATTATTTACCAAATTGGCTCCATCTTTTAATTCTACACTTAAGAGGACTCCTTCATCTTCCAAGTGGGCAGATATGTTTCCCTCAATCTTTACAATAATATCTGAAGATTCAATTAATAAAGCAATTGAATTTATTATCAGTTCTTATGAGGAAGATTCTCATGAATATTCGGGCCAGCCAGCTATTAATTTCTTGGTGGATATTTAGAATTGAGAATTTAGAATTAGAATGGCGAATTTTAACGATGGGGACAAGCAACCATTTTCCGAAGTGAACGATTATGATAAAGAAGCTTGTTAGTTTTTTTGCATTGCCGACTCTATTATTCTGCCTTCATTTGGTGATGGTATTTTTGGGTTTTTACAAGAGGCATCCCTGGCTGGACATACCTATGCATGTTCTTGGGGGCGTATTTATAGCGTATAGCTTTAATTTGGCCATGACGTATTTCCAGGAAAGAAGGCTGCTTTCTGAGCTGAATATACTTTCCAGAAGTGTTTTTCTATTTGCGTTAACTTCAACGGCTACGGTCATATGGGAGTTCGGCGAGTTTACATTGGATTTCTTCTTCGATACAATGGCCCAGACCAGCCTGGAAGACACCATGCTGGATATGTTCCTGGGCTTAGTGGGAGGGACCGCATTGATTGTCTTTTTGGCAAGACGTAATATCAAAGAGTACATGAAGAAAGAAAAGTCGTCCGGTTAATCTTTGCAGCGGACTTATGTGATTGGTTAATTAGTGATTGGTGATTAGACGGTTGGATGGTGGTAATTCAGCGTTATTTTTTTAAACTTTTGTTTGACATCGGCCGAATTATAGACTAAAGTTAATTAGTGGTTGGTAAACTGGTATAATTGGACGTGGATTTATGAATAATATCATGAACATTGCGATTATCATTATTATAGGAGACAGTATGAAGCTGCCCTGAGAGAGCTTTATTCGTTATATATCGAGCCTTCCGGAGCAGCAAACTCTGGAAGGCTTTTTTTATTTATGGACAGGATTACAGGATAATACGGGAAGTAATTGTAAAAATAGATTTCTCCGCTCCGCCCCCGTGCTTTCTTGCGAAAGCAAGAACGGGGGCTTCGGTCGAAATGACAATTGGTGAATGTTGACAATGATAGTTTAAGCATTTACTATAAGCCGTTTGATAATTTTAGGCTTTTTAAGGATTTGTTAGATGTCGGATAAGGATAAGAAGAATAAGGGTTACCGGGACACATTGAATCTGCCGAAGACGAGCTTTTCGATGAAGGCCAATCTCGTGCAGCGAGAGCCGCAGCTTCGCAAGGAATGGGCGAAGAAGAACATCTACGCCCAAGTACGCAAGGCGCGGAAAGGGGCGCCGCTATATATCCTGCACGATGGGCCGCCCTACGCGAACGGCGATATCCATATGGGACACGTTATCAATAAGGTGCTCAAGGATTTCGTGATCAAGTACAAGACGATGTCCGGCTTCGATGCTCCTTACGTGCCGGGCTGGGACTGCCACGGTCTGCCTATCGAAGCAAAGGTCATAGCCGAACTCGGCGACAAGGTGCACGAGATGAGTAAGCCCGATATCCGCAAGGCGTGCAAGAAATATGCGAGCAAATACGTCAAGATACAAAGCAGGCAATTTCAGGAATTGGGGATATTCGGCGATTTTGAGAATCCTTATCTTACATTTACGCCGGGGTACGAGGCAGGGATTCTGGAAGTATTCGCAGAGATGGTCGATAAGGGGCTGGTTTATAAGCAGTTGAAGCCGATTCACTGGTCGATTGACTGCGAGACGGCGCTGGCTGAGGCTGAATTGGAATATAAGGACATATCGTCGCCGAGCATCTTTGTGAATTTTCCTGTAGCGGAAGACAGCATCGGCCGACTGGTTGAGCTTGGAGTCGTCACGAGAGACGAGGGACGAGAGACGAGGGACGCGAAGGTCTGCTTTATGATATGGACGACGACGCCGTGGACATTGACGGCAAACCTGGCGATAGCGGTGCATCCCTACCTGGAATATACAGCGATACGATATGAGCAGAAGACAGAGGACCGAAGACAGAAGACAGAAGTCAGCCGGTTTGTTTCGATAGTAGCGACCGAACGAATTGAAGCGGTCGTGGAAGCCGCCGGCCTAAAAGATGGACAATACAGCGTTTGCGAAAAAGCAGTTAAAGGCAGTGAACTGGAGGGACTGTGGTATCTGCATCCGTTTGTGGAAAATAACCCGACGGACAAAGACGCCTATATGGTGATTCCGGCTGAATATGTCACGACGGCCGATGGGACCGGGCTTGTACATACCGCGCCGGGGCACGGGCTTGAGGACTTTGTTTCGGGTCAGAAGTATGGGCTTGCGGTTTATTCGCCGGTGCTGGATGACGGACGATATGACGATACGGTGCCGGATTGGCTGCGGGGGCGAAAGGTCTTGGAGGCTGACACTGCTATAAACGACCATTTGCGAGAAAAGGGTGTGCTGTTTGCCGAGGGTGAGATTTCGCACAGCTATCCGCATTGCTGGCGGAGCAAGGGGCCGGTAATTTTTCGGGCGACGGAGCAGTGGTTCATCAGCGTTGATAAGGAACTGCCGGGTGTCGGTAAGAATCTGCGAGACCTTGCGCTGGAGAGCGTTTCAAGAGTGAGATGGATTCCGGCGTGGGGACAGAAACGGATTGAGGGGATGCTTGAGACCCGGCCTGACTGGTGTATCAGCAGGCAGCGAAGCTGGGGGCTGCCCCTGCCTTCTTTTGTGAATTCCGAGGGGCGGAGTCTGTTGACGAAAGAGTCTGTATTGGCGGTGGCGGAGCATATAGCCAAAAAAGGTTCGGACAGTTGGTTTACGGATTCGCCGCGGCAGATATTAAGCGATGGTTTTAAATTGCCGGAAGGCTTTTCGTTCGATGACCTGAAGAAGGAGGAAAACATCTTCGATGTATGGTTTGAGTCGGGGTGCAGCTGGTACAGTGTGTGTGCTAAAGGGGCGGGCTGGCCCGTGCCGGTGGATTTGTATCTTGAAGGGTCAGACCAACATCGGGGATGGTTCCAGTTGTCGCTTTTACCTGCGCTTGGGGCGACGGGGAAAGAGCCGTTCAAGAGCGTTTTGACGCATGGCTTTACAGTCGATGAAAATGGGATGAAGCAGTCGAAGTCGCTGGGCAATTACGTTATCGCGCAGGATGAGGTGAAAAAATACGGGGCGGATATTCTGCGGCTGTGGGTGGCGAGTGTGAATTATCAGGAAGATATACGGTGCAACGATGAGTTAATAGGACGAACGCAGGATGCGTACAGAAAAATCAGGAATACACTGCGATACCTGCTCGGTAATACAGATGATTTTGACCCGGGGAAAGATTCGGTAGCGTATAATAAGATGTTCGAGATTGATAAGTGGGCACTGCAGCAGCTACAGAAACTGATTAGCAATGTTACAGAAGCCTACGAAAACTTTATCTTTCATAAAGTATTTTCGCTGCTTTATAATTTCTGCACGGTCGAGATGAGCAGTATCTATATGGATGTGCTCAAGGACAGACTCTATTGCGATGCGGCAGACAGCCTTTCGCGGCGCAGCGTGCAGACGGCGATGTACAAAATAGCGGACAGCCTTGTTCGATTACTGACGCCCATCCTGGCGCATACTGCTGAGGAGGCATGGGCGGCAATGCAATCGTCGCTCGTCGCTCGTCGCTCGTCGCCCGTAAAACCAGCTAAAAGCAATGAGCTCGAAAGTGTACACTTAGCGGAGATGCCGAAGGTCGATGAATCCATTGACTGGCGCGGCGATGAGGGAAAATGGCAAAAGTTGATGGGGCTGCGTGACGAAGTTTTGCGGGTGCTGGAAGATTTGAGGCAGGAGAAAAAGATTGCAAGTAATCAGGAAGCGAGCGTGGCGGTTTACTGCAGCGATGAGGAATTGGTCGGGATATTAGGTGAGTTCGGTCTTGAGCAATTTGCGGCTTTGTGTATCGTCAGTGAGGTAACGCTGCAAAAAGATGTGGACAAAACAACTGTTGCAGCACGGAAGAGCAGCTATAAAAAATGCCAGCGCTGCTGGAACCTTTGGCCGAGCGTTGGGGCCGACGTCAAGCATCCTGATTTGTGTGAGAGATGTGTTTCAGTCGTGAGTAGTACGACGAAGGATTAGCCACAGAGGACACAGAGAGATATAGCCACTAAGGCATCCGCCTTCGCTAAAGCTATGGCGGACAAGCTCCGACACGAAGAAAAATTAGACAGGATAACAGGATTAACAGCATTTTTTTGCCATGAATTCATTCGACTGCGCTCAGGACAGTTTAACACAAATGCACACAGATTTTGTTTTAGCCAGCTTGGTGTCCTCGGCAAGCTCTGTTCTGAAAGCAAGCTTTCGACACAGAGACTCGCCTTCGGCCACAGGTGCATTTTGAAATGCCCCTTATTAGAAGCTGGCGAAAACGATATTTTGATGCTGGATGCTTGATTCTCGATTCTCGTTCCTAATCGCGAATGGATAATCTCTATTCAACTAATTCTCTAATTCACTAATTTTTTCTTGTGTTTGGGGGAGAATGGCGGGGATGCTTTATAGTCGTTAGTATATAGTATTCAGTATTTAGCCATTTGAGGCCGGGAAGACCGGCGTTTTTTTCTTGCGTTGGGCGAGAAGACCGTGGATAATAGGGCAAGAGATAAAATATATGGAAATTGAAACTCTTATTTATGTGACGAGATTTGGAAAGGGGTTATAATTTTTTAGATGTGAGGTTTTTTGCTTATGGGAACTCGAGATAAAGATTTAGCCGTACTGCGTCGGTTGAAAGAAGTGGGGTCAGACCTTAATAAACCACATACAGTGGACTTTTTTTTTGTATTTTCCATCAGAAGAACAGGCCAAGTCGGCTTTAAGTGAAATCGAGAGGGAAGGCTATGCGGTCAGGGTTAATCGCGTGCCGCCGCCATGGTGGCAGAGATTATTCTCGAAGCCCGTATGGGGCTGCTATGCGAACAAGAGTATGGTCCCGGAGGAAGAGAAAATACTTGAGACAAGCACATGGTTTGACGGGATTGCACAACGTTTTTGCGGAGAGTATGACGGCTGGGGAACTGAGGTGACAAAGTGAGAGCGGTTCCAACGGAACAATACGAATAATAGGAAAAGGCAGCTATTTTTCAGATTCGAGGGGTATTTAGATGGTTTTTTTGTTGTGTAGGGTGGAATAGCAAGGATAATAGGAGGCGAGATTATTATGGTTGAGTCGAAAACGAGTAAGCTGGCAATAACATCTTTGGTAACACCTGTGATACTGTGGGGGAGCGGTTTTTGCCTTATTATACTTTGTGGAACACTTGTTAATCCCATTCCATCCGGGTGGCGATCTGACATAACGGACTTAGGAATTTGGCTAATATTAGCGTCACTGCCTGCTGGATTAGGATTAGGTATCATGGCCATAGTTCATATAAAGAATAAACAAGGAATGTTAAAGGGTAAGCATTTAGCAATAGAGGGGATTATTATCTCCATTGCATTTGTAATTATCACTTTCATGATCGGTTTGATTACAAGACAAACCTAAATATCAACCGAGTTGTACAAAGAATTGTAAATTACATTGATGAAGTCCTCTCAATAAAAAACGACGAGAACTATTATTAATATGTCCACAACCACTTATACAGCCCGGTAGCTTTGGTTACAACTGGCTGGCGAGGTTGGTGTTATGCGGGAAGGAAATTAGAAAAGTTGGAGCAAGATCAACAGGAGAATGATATGAATTGTCCAAAGTGTGATATAGCTTTGAAGTCTTCGGTCTACGAAGGTGTCGAAATCGACAAGTGCGCCAAGTGCAACGGCACCTGGCTTGACGACGGAGAAATCGTCAAAATCGTGGAAACAAAAGAAGAAAAGTTCGACGCGAAGCTGGTGAGAGAGACGTTGGCGTTGGGATTTACCGGTGTGCCGAAAGAAGAACAACAAACGGTCGTGCAATGTCCCAAGTGCGGGGCGGGAATGGCGCCAATCAACTACGATTATTCCAGCGGTATAATCCTGGACCGCTGTCCGGAAGGACATGGACTTTGGCTTGACGGCAGTGAGCTGGAAAAGGTACAAATCGTGAGAGAGCAAACGGAGGACGAGTTCGAAAAAAGCAGAGAGGATTGGACTGCATTGGCAAAGTCGGCGCTTACCGATAAAGAAGAAATCGCCGATGAGAACCGTCGCAGGAATCTTCGGCCAACGAAGTATCTGGCGAATTGTATAATCCGAAAGCTCATTGGACGTTAATAACCCGGCAAACAATAATGAAGAGGGGCGGAGTGTCGAGTTGGTGAGATTTTGGTTATGCGGAAATGATGTAAAGAATAGTTATGTAAGGTGTTATTGCAAATGGATGTGAAAAAACACTGCGGACTACTCATGAAATTCAAGAATGACGGTATGAAACTCAGCACATATATGGGCAGGCGCTGGTTTGTATCCAAGGTAATGCTGATCATCCTTGCTTTGGTGCTGCTCTTCCTAACAGAAAATACATTTCGAATGGCCGGCTTCATAGTATTAGGATATATTATAGGCGTGATCGTGGCAAACTTCCGGAGCTACTTTGTGGTGAAAAAGAAGTGGAAACTTCAAAAAGAACTTATTGATTGGGAAAAAGTCGAAGAATATTTGGGAACTACCGAATGAAAAAAGTCGTTAATTAGTTTTTAACCCCCAGCGAAGCTGGGGGCTAATCGATACGGAGGCGACGAAAGACGTCGCGTTTTTTACATAAAAGGAACCGGGGGGGTAAACGATAAGAAAGCCCTGGCGGAGCCAGGGCGATGCTCTTATACTCGGGATGTATGAGCAAGGTAATCGAATATATGGTGACGTGGACAACTTACGGGACGTGGCTGCAGGGAAGTAGACGTGGGTACGTGAAAGACGGGCAAGTTCACGGCCCTCGGCCGGAATTGAAAAAAGCCAACAAAAAGAGACAAAAGGACAAAAAGTTCATACTGACGAGGGCGAATTGTGAAGTCGTAAGAGAGGCGGTTTCGGATGAGTCAAAAAGTTTAGGTCAAAACATACTCGCGATGGCTATAACAGCAACGCATGCTCACATGGTCGTGGATGTGATTGATGAGCCAATCGAGACAGCGGTCGCAAGATACAAGCGGGCGGGAACAAAGGCGTTGCGGGCAAAAAGGATAAAGGGCAGGATCTGGACGAGGGGATATGATAAACGGTTTTGCTTTGACGAGAAATCTTTGTATGCAAGGATTGATTATGTCAAAAAGCATATTTAACGAAGAATGAACATGACCCCCAAATAAATCCTTCGACCTTGCTCAGGACAGGTTTGGGGGCTAAACAATCGAAGGGCGTCGGGTTGTTGAGATTATGGTTATGCTGGAAGGATACGAACATATTTAGGAACAGAGATATGAAAGAAGAATATAAAAAGCTAATAGAAGAAGTCATGCCGGGAATCCACTGTTCGAAAAATTTTCAATGCGTAGAGTCAGGTCTTGAAAGCCTTTGTAAAGCAAGAGATTTCCAGGATGAAAACTATCTCGAGTGTCTCGAATCTTATCCTCATAGCTGTGAATTTGCTTTGCCGGTCGCCAACGGATATTTATGTCAATGCCCTCTTCGAATTTATCTTAGAAAAAAATTAGGAAAATAAAGCGGTTTATACAATCAAAATAAACACCGGCAACGATTCCGGGAGATGTCGAATAAATTATAACTCGTATCAGAATAGTGTGAGGTATTTATGGAACGAAGGCAATTTTTGAAAACAAGCGGGATAGCTGCGGGATGTTTCTTACTTGATTCCGGTTGTATCGGAGCAGCACGTCTACAATCGTCGGTAAAGCGGCCGAATATTTTAATGATTACCTCTCATGACTTAGGACAGCATCTTGGCTGTTATGGGATAAAGGAAGTACGGTCTCCGAATATAGATAAGCTTGCGGCAAAGGGAATACGGTTTGTGAATATGTTCTCGGCGTCGTCGGTATGCAGCCCGGCACGGGGTGCGCTGCACACGGGGAGGTATCCACAAAGCAACGGCCTGATGGGCCTGACACATTCTCCATGGTGGTGGCGCTTCAATGAAGGTGAGAAACACACGGCGTCAATTCTTGGGGACGCAGGATATGAAACGTACCTGTGTGGCTTACAGCATGTTTTTGGTGCGGGGCAGGCCCGTAAATTCGGGTACCAGCATGTGTTGACTTCTGAAACCGAAGCGGAGAATACAGTCAAGCATGCCGCCGGGTTTCTGAGAAAACGGCAACGGACAGATAAACCGTTCTTTTTGAAGGTTGGATTTTTTGAAGTGCATCGTAAGGGCGGCTCGTTCAAGCATCGCAACTACGACCCGGACAAAGCTGTACATATACCGAAGTATCTTGCGGACACAGCGGTGATGCGTGAAGACCTTGGACGATTTCAGGAAGATATCCGCTATTTTGATTCATGTGTGGGACGAATTCTGGATGCGCTGGAGGCCGGAGCCTGTTCCGGAAATACCCTTGTTATCTTTACAGGCGATCACGGTATTCCATATCCGGGAGCAAAATGGAGCATACGGGACGCGGGGATCGAGGTGCCATTGGTAATGTACCTGCGCGACAGCGTCCTTTCCGGCGGTAAAGTATATCAGGAGCTGATTAGTCTTGTGGACGTATTACCCACTCTGCTTGATTGGATAGGCGTACGTAAACCCTCAAATCTGGAAGGTGTTAGTTTTGCCGGTTTCCTCAGAGGCCAAACAAAAGACAAACCACGAGAAGAGGTTTATGCACAATTTACGCCAGCCATGTTCCGTGATAATGAGTCGCGGTGTATTCGAACCGAACTCTATAAGCTGACTCGGTATTTCCAGGCCGGCCGTTGTATGAAATTTCCGATTGATGTGGACCCGGTACGCTTTTCACAGCATACCGAGCGAGCGGCCAATACCGGAAGGCATCGACCGTTTGTGCAGCTTTTTGATATTGCCAAGGACCCGGATGAACTGGAGGATATTGGAGACCGCAGGGAAAATGCGGCGATAGTCAAAGAACTGTCCGGGAAATTATATGCATGGATGAAGGCGGTGGACGATCCGGTTTTGAAAGGGGCCGTGCAGTCACCTTATTACCTGCAGTCGATGGAAGATTTCAAAAAAGCAGTGCAGTAGCTATTAGTTTTTGGTGTGCGGTGCGCACTCTACTTAGCTGACGGCCGTCTCAAGAATGCAGCAAGAGTCGCTCTACAAAAAGACGGATTTATCGGGAGGGTCTGGGCAAAAGGATTCGATAACAGATATTGCTTCGATGAGGAATCCTTGAAGAATAGAATTGATTACGTTCAAAAACATGAAAGATAAAAAGAAACCCCGGCTGGAGGACGGGGATAAAACATTCGCGGGAATGACCATAGAAATGATTAATGATGAATGATTATTGATTCATTATTGAGATTGCCGCGTCGGCCTTCGGCCTCCTCGCAATGACATTTTTAATAGATTCCTCGACTGCGCTCGGAATGACGGTCAAAGAGATTGGCCCGCAATGACAGCAAGCAGGCATAATGACAACAAGCAGGCACAATAACAAACACAAATTGAGCTGCGACAGAGCATTACTGATTCAATTGTTCACATACCTTTTGATAGACCTGGGCAACGGTAATGTTATTAATATTGTACTTCGGGTCAGAGCTGTCGGGGTGAAGGCCCCTGCCATTCGGTTCAACGGCCACTACACACTGCGGCCTTGCATAGGGGGCAACCCTGGCAGGATTGGAGCGGCCGAATATCATAACCAGAGGGACACCCAAAGCAGCGGCGATGTGGCCGGGACCAGTGTCATTTGTTACCACGAGTTTAGCCGCTTTTAACAAGGCGATAAGCTGGCTTAGGGAAGTCTGGTCGGCGAAGTTTGTTATTGGGACATTGACCAGGTCTTTCAGATTCTCAATGGTGTCCTTTTCAGATGCAGTTCCGGTAGCCACTATTGAGAGGTGAAACTGCGAAGAAATCTTGTCAGCCAAAACAGCAAATCGCTGGGTGGGCCAACATTTGTCACTGCGAGCGGAGCCTGGTACCAAGACGGCGTAATTGTCAGGTTTGATACCGTGACTGTTTAATAAGCTGGCCATAGAATTGACAGCGGAAGAGTCCTGTGGGAAAACAAACTGCGCCTGCGTCTCGGAGGCAGTAATGGATTGTATTATCTTTAAGTAGTAGTCAACCAAGTGAATGCACTGTTCGTCCTGTGTGACCTTATGCGTATAAAAGAAGTGAGCGAGCTCTCTGGCTTTTGCTATTCCGAAACGTTTTTTGCAGCCGGTAAGCCACGCCAGGGAAGCAGTCCGGAAAAGACCCTGCAGGTCTATTACGGCGTCGAATTTGCTACGGCGAAGACGGCGAATAAGCGAGATAAGAGAAGCGAATGCATGCGGATGAAACCAGGCCTTGCCAAGGAGCTTGCGATCAAAGATAATAACATCATTGAGATGAGGGTGGTTTTCGAGCAGCGGAGCGAACTCCGGGCGAATGAGCCAAGTAATGTTTGCATCCGGTAAACTTTTGTGCAAAGCCGTAAGGGCCGGCAAAGCAAGGACTATGTCACCCAATGAGCTGGGCTTTATTATCAAGATGTTTTCTAAATCATTTATTGCTAACGCCTCCGACCATATTCCGCAGACGTTTAGCCTGGGCCTGTCTTGCGAGCTGTCGGAAAAGGGGCCGGCGCTGTGAAGGCTCCAGGCCAATAAGATTGCAATAAGCAGTAAATGTCCGCCAGTAATCCGTCCGGCTAACAACGGGTACAGACATGAGCGAGGCGGCAAGCTGCCACAAAGCACGAAATTGCCGGCTTCTTCGCCGCAGCACATAGTGCTTTATTCCGTCCATATCCACGAGCAATATTTTGTATTTATCGTGAGTGTCCTTACAAACGACAAAATTGCTGGCCTTCGAATCCCTGTGCCATAAGCCATTTTTGTGCAGCGATGCCAACAGAGAAGCGAGCTGATGAGATAACTGTCTCTTAAGTGCCAACCGGCCTTGGGGTTTTGTTGAGGAGAATTGTTTAGAAACAAAGGAATGCAGGTCGGAACTGTCTGGGAAATATTCGGTAATGTAAATACTTTGTCTGGTAAAGAGATTGCGTCTTTGCTGCAAGGCTGCAAAAGGAGCTGTAACCGGTAAGCCAGAGCTTGTTAAATTGAGAGCGGTGTTAAAGTTTCTCAGTGCTTTTCCCGGCCGAAACGAACGAAAGAACTGTCTCAAACCGGGGCCCATGTCAAGTCTTTTGATAACGACTTTAAGCTGAGTATCCCGTATTTGGAGATTTTTTACGGCAACACAGTTTTTTCCGCCAATCTTGAGGATTTTTTCAATATCATCGAAAAGCAAATTGGGCCTTGAGAGGCAGTCGGCCCAGTCGTGTTGCGAGAAGTTTTTGCCAGGTGCTCTGTATAACGCAGCCTTGCCGCTCCAACCGTTGTTTAGGCCGAGCCAAGCGGTTATGATGTTATTATCGGAAGTTGTCCCTAAAGTTACCATGGCAGAGCCATTGTAAGCCAAAGATAGATTTTTAGCAATTGTCATAATAAAAATCCAAATTACAATGCAAAACGCGAAATTAGATATTAGAATGTGAAGACTTTCAAGCTTTTTCTTTACGAATTTTTATCGGTTACTTTGATATTCGACTTTGAGGCGTATATAACCAATATGACTAAAAGAGGGAAATATGTTTACGAATGGCCCAGGCCGATGGTAGCGGTTGATGCCGCTGTTTTTGGATTTTTCGCAGGCAAGGCAAAGCTGCTGCTGGTGGAACGTCGAAACGAGCCATTCAAAGGCAAGTGGTGCCTGCCGGGTGGATTTGTAAATATCGATGAGGAACTGGAAGAGGCTGCGGCCAGAGAATTATTTGAGGAGACGGGGCTTACCGGCGTGCGTCTGGAACAGATGCATACTTTTGGCAGGTGTGGGAGAGACCCCAGAGGACGAGTAATTACAGTAACATTTATGGGAATTGTCGGCGAAGATAAGACTAAAGTAGAGGCCGGCGACGATGCTGCCAAGGCGCGATGGTTCGATATAGAACAGGTGCCGCAAGATTTGGCATTCGACCATAATAAGGTAGTGAAGTTTGCTATCGAAAAGCTAAAAGCGATAATTTGAGACTTGCGGCTTTTCGTCTTGTCTGACGTATTTTTGCCGCAGAGGGCGCTAAGAACACGGGAAAAAAACTACGAGCCACAGGCGGTCGAAAGGCGTCAAGTATCGGCCTCGTTATTTATTGATTGAAGCCGGTATAAGTGTATAATCGTATCAACTTCGTGATTCTGATTTGGACATAGAAATTATGACAAGTGGTTCTATAGCAATTGTTGCAGGGGCTTCAGCAGAGGAACTTGACCATGTTAAGCAGTGTCTTTCAGATTGGCAGTGTGTGGACGCACCTTTGAACGATGAGGAAACTGAGGTCTCTTCAATGCCTGCGGCAGCAGAGGTGATTATCGTCTATGCGCGAAAGAGCCCAAAAAACACGCTTGCTATATGTGAGCAACTTCGGAATTCCCCGGAGTGTTCGGGCGCACCAATATTGCTGGTTATCAATCGGTATGAAATAAGCCAGGGGTCTGCCGTTAAACGTATGGGCAATGCGACGTTTATCATGACCCCGTTTAACGAGAAGGAACTACGTGATAAAATTATGGAAATAAAAAAAGAATTGAGAGGTGATGGAACAAACGGAAATTGATGACTTCACAGAACATCTTCAATAACGAATAAATGCCCTGACAGGCGCGACAGGAATGAAGAGAAGTTTTACCAATCCGGTTTGTTTAGGCCCGTACCACCGTTTCCTGATGTACAACAGAACATATCGTCAAAAAGGTGATTAAAGCAACTTATTTTCGCATTTCATATTTTTCACTTCCCAAAATGGCGGTCTTGCTTTATAGTCAAAGCAAGTCCAGATGCCTGGCACTTTGCAAAGCACTGGAACATTAAATGGAATAATATGTGAGCTCAAAAAAGATACCTACACTTCGAATAGGTGATTTGGAAGCCGAGATACCAATTGTCCAGGGAGGAATGGGCGTTGGCGTTTCCTTATCAAATTTGGCCTCAGCGGTTGCAAATGCCGGAGGTATTGGAGTTATTGCCACCCCTGGAATTGGTCAGTTCGAACCCGATCGGGACACAAATCTGAAGGATGCGAACAAAAGGGCCTTGCGGAAAGAAATAAGAAAGGCGAAAGCTAAAACAAGCGGCATTATTGGCGTAAATGTAATGCTGGCCCTTTCAGATTCCGATGACCTTGTCCAGTGTTCTGTGGATGAAGGGGCAAATGTGCTTTTCCTTGGTGCAGGACTGCCGATAGGGCTTCCTAAGACATTACCGCTGGATAGGCTGGGTGAACTTGCTACGAAGTTTGTTCCTATAGTATCTTCGGCCAGAGCGGCTAAAATTATATTTAAATCCTGGGCAAAACGATTCTCTCATGTGCCCGATGCCGTGGTTGTAGAAGGTCCGTTAGCCGGGGGGCATCTTGGCTTCAGAAAAGAGCAGATCGACAATCCTGACTATGCGCTGGAAAAAATACTGCCAGGAGTGATCACCGTGGTAAAGCCCTACGAAGAGCAATTCAACAGAAATATTCCTGTAATCGCCGCTGGAGGGATATTTACAGGTGCGGATATTCATAAATTTATGCAGTTGGGAGTTCAGGGAGTGCAGATGGGGACCAGGTTTGTTGCAACCTATGAGTGTGATGTTTCGAAGGAATTTAAGGAGGCATATATAAGATGCAAAAAAGAAGATATTGTCATAATTGACAGCCCTGTTGGATTGCCTGGAAGAGCCATACGTGATAATTTTCTTGAGCGGATTTCGTCAGGAGTTAAGGAAACTTTTAAATGCTCCTGGAAGTGTTTGAAAAGTTGCGATTTTAAGAATGTGCCATATTGTATTGGTCTTGCTTTGACGAATGCAAAAAAAGGTGATCTTGAAAACGGATTTGCTTTTGCGGGAGCTAACGCCTATAGGGTAAATAAAATCATCTCTGTTAAAGAGCTTATTGAGACGTTAGTTGAAGAATATACGGCCGTTGCGACGCAGCAACCAACAGCAGGTGGAATACCGGCATAAACGTTTAGGATTAAGTAGCTTAAAGGTTAGAGAAGGAAATCGAAATGAATATCTACGTTGGGAATTTGTCACATGAGACAACTGAAGACGATTTGCGTCAGGCTTTTGAAGCTTTTGGCCAAGTCATATCCGTCAAGATCGTAAGGGGCAGGTCGACAGGCGAATCAGTGGGATTTGGATTTGTTGGAATGCCAATTTCGGATGAAGGCCAAACCGCAATCAGCGAAATGAACGGCAAGGATTTGAAGGGACAGAGCATTAAGGTCGAAGAGGGTCGTATGAAAGCAAACTATCGAACCAGCAGGGGCAGACAAGGTGGTTCTGATCGCGGCCGTGGCGGCGGTGGCAGGCAAGGTGGTTTTGGTGGTGGACGTCACTACTAACAATCAAGTTCTATTTGGCTTGCTATAGAAAAAAGCGTAAATGGGAAATCCCCGTTTTTTGTTCAAAGATTATAAGAGCCTATCCCAATAACCCGCTCTATTGCGGCCGGCTGCAAAGCCCGATGCCTGCGTTGTCGGCCAAAAACGTTCTCAACGTGGAGAAAACCACTTCTGGCGAGCATTTT